>JACCDV011084372.1_pt1 | contig 35273 bp, 34 predicted proteins | sample 7446131 | NCBI WGS metagenome assembly JACCDV01 (sample SAMN15323448, study PRJNA562643) | freshwater metagenome | isolation source: river surface water | place: USA:Blue River Watershed | collected 2017-08-17
ATGAAAACTAAAATCATGAGAATCAAAAACAACTAATCGATTAAAAAGTGGAGAAACTTTTTTAATACATTCTTGCCCAGTTCGATTATAGATACCAAACTCTCCACCCCAAGATGGCTCCCAATCGCGATTAAGATACAAAATCGCATTCAAACGTCTATTTAGGCCAGTTGCATCATGATAATTACCATCAACATGAACATCTAAAAGACCACCTGGCATAGTGATGTTTAAACCACCGCCTGTAAAATATGGGTCTGGTATTATTTTTTTAATACCAATTCTTTGTGCAATGGCCCTTAAAAAAATAGCTGAATTTAGAATTCTAACAGCGTCAACTATACCCTCAGGTATATCAAATTCAGACTCCCATTTAGTTCTATACTTAATCTCTATATCTTGATCATTTTCACATTCCCATATATCTGAATCAATTTGAGGGAAATTTTCAAGGCATGCATTTGCCAAAGAACTTGATAAAAAATTATCAATTACTAAATGTCTAAAAGGTTCGTCAAAATAACTTACATTTGACTCGGATTTAAGTATTTTTTGCGCCGCAAGTGTAGCTTCTTCTTTGAGTTTAGTTTGTTTCATTTTTAATCCTAAATGAATACATATCCTCTATCATTTGGTCCCATGATAGAGGTTCATATCCGGTCTCCAATCTAAATCTCGATGAATTAAGTGATCTATCAATCACAAAATCATCGTATGGCTTTATAACAATATCTTTTTTATAAATTCTTTTTATTTTGTTAAGCAAACTATATTTATCAATAGGATGTCCTGAAAGATGATACAAGCCTTGCATATTTTTCTTGGGTAAAACAAATTGATCCAATACTCTCGCTATCTCAAATGTTGGTAAACCAGAAAAAATAGCGTGCGTATAGCCCAAGACTTCAGAAGACTGATTCATAAACCAATCCAATAAACTGTGATGAGAATTTAATTCATGTCCAATAATAGATGTTCTTAAAGTCAAACAATTTTCACCTGTAACCTCACCCAAAAGCTTAGTAAGCCCGTAGAGATCTCTTGCATCAGGAAGAAATTCTTCATCATACCCACCACGACTACCAGTAAAAACACAATCAGTCCCAAAATGAATTAATCTAGCGCCAATTTCTTTGCAAATCTTGGCAAGCTCATGAGGAAATAGGGCATTAATTTTTATACTATCAAGTGGATTTTCTGATTCTTTTAATTGCTTAATGATTCCAATGCAGTTAATTACAACATCAGCCCGCACCAAGGACAACAAATCCAAAAAGTGTGCAGGATTTTGGCAATCCAAAAATTTGACTTTATTCTTAAGCTCAGCCGGCAATACCTCAACAGCAGATAAACTTCTCGCAGTACCATAGATCTGGTACTCCTCCTTTAAAGAAAGGTATCTAAAAAGGGTACTCCCCAGCATGCCACTAACACCTAGTATTACTATATTCATATCATCGATTTTTAATTTGCTGCTTAAATACGTTAATTAGTTCATTAACCAACATATTATTTTCAAAATTCTTAAAAAAATATTCTCGTCCATTCGTACCCATTAGTTGACGCTCTTCAAAACTCATTTGTGACATTTTTAATATCGCTTCTGCAAGAGCTTCAGAATTACCAGCAGGTACTGCATAACCAGCTTTAGCATCCGTGATTACTTGGGCGCCCTCCCCATTAAGAGACCCAATAATTGGTTTTCCAACTGCAAGATATGCTTGAACCTTATTTGGAATAGTCATAGAAAAAATTTTATCGTCAGACAATGCAACTAAAAGTACAGATGCTTTTCTTAAAAGATCAGGCATAACATCCAATGGATAACGCCCAATCCAATGTACGTTGGTTAATTGATTACCCTCAATTGCTTTTAGCAAAGAATCCTTCGCTGATCCATCGCCGGCAAAAACAATTTCAATTTCGGAATATTTTCTTAGGGCTACAGCTGCATTTAATATTGTATCTATTGATTGCGCTTTCCCTATATTTCCAGCAAAGAGCACGGAGAATTTATTCTCAAAATCATGAGTTACTTCACATTTCTTGTAATCTTCACTAAGAAAAAATGAATCGACTGAATTTGGCCAGTAAATAACATTTGCATTTGGTATTTTCTCCTGAATATGTTTTTTAAAAGAATTTGATTGAGCTAACAATACATCTGAATTCTTATAAATCCAATTTACTATTACATCCACAACGCCCAAAATTAATTTGTTCTTAACATATCCTGTAGCAGATAGACTTTCCGGCCAAAGATCCTGAACATTGACAACCAACTTGCACCCCTTTATCCAAGATATAAAAATTGCTGGAATAACCTGTATAAATGGAGACGTAGCGTAACAAAAGACCACATCATACTGTTTTTTACGCAGGAAAATGGGAGCAAAAAGAATTCCATAAACCACAAAAGTAAAATAATTTAAAAAAAGTCTAAATGCTGATGCCCTGCCCCTTAAAAAAATTGGGAGCCTATATATGGAAACACCGCACCAAACTTCTTTTTTAAAAGAAATCTTTTTATAACCAGGATATATTTTTCCACTGGGGTAATTAGGAACCCCAGTTACGACATCAACTTCATATCCACAATCAAGAAGATATCTTGCAATCTCATTAACTCTAAATGATTCAGGATGAAAATGCTGAGAGAAAATAAGTGCTCTAATTGAATTCATCACTCAGTAAATCATAAAAAATATTTGGAGTGACAACTTCCTGGAATTCTTCTTCTATACACAGAAACCTAGCAATTGCTCTAGATATTGATATATATGAGTTAGGGTCAAATGTTTGTACAGGGCAAACAATATCGCGAACAAAATCTAACTCAGATGCTATAACAGGGAGATCTAGCACTTTTGCTTCATATAACGGAAGACCAAATGATTCAGAAATAGATGGAAAAACAAGTGCATCAGAAAAAGAATAATATTGAATAATTTTTTCATGACTAACATCTCCAATATTTTCTATAAATAGATTATCTACGAGCGAATCCAAATCACACTCAATGCATAACCTCTTAAAGCTTAGATCATCTAATGTTACATACAACTTAAACTGAATTCCATATTCAAAAACCACCTTCATGGCTTTAAATAAATTTATATGATTTTTATGAGGAGCTGATGAAGCAGGGTATATAAATGTGCAATATTTATTTTTTGAGCTAGTTCTAGAAACAAATTTATAACTAGAATTATCGGCAAAAGGTCGCACTCTAATCTTGGAATCGTCAATTCCAAGCCTTACTAAATCTTCAAGCATAGTCTTAGACTGAACATATATTAAATTTGTTTTTTTAATTAACAAACGTAATAAAAATCTAATTAAAAAAAGCTTTATGATTAACTTAAAATTAAGTGGTTTAAATATAAATTTAGATACAAGAAGATTATTTTGGAGAAATAATATATTAAAACAATTTAATCTAAATACACTAGGTATATTTGTGAAATTTATAAAAACATCAAAAGAAGATGAAAGTTTTCGAACAAAAATTTCATTGAAAAATCTGCTTGCAGTATTATTTTTTATCAATCTGTAGTTAATCTTATCAGATTTTGGAAATAAATCGATATTTGCCCTACAATCAATACAAACAACAACCTCTGTATCAGTCTTTGCCAAATATCTAAGAAAATCTAACAACAAAACATACCCACCACCGGTATGAATATTGTGAGCATTAATAATAATATTTTTCAATTAATTTTTTACATAGAATAAATGTAAATCACCATTATGTAAGCCATAATTATATGATTTACAATTTTTAGGATTATCCATCTCTAAAAAACCACATTTTTTCACTAAAAAGTTGGCGCTACTTTTATCATACATTCTATAGTGTTTTAAACCGTATGAACCAATGAACTCTAAAATTCGAAATTTAATGGTTGGCTTAGATTTACTCGTTAATAAAGTATGAAAATTAATTGAATCTGCAGCAATTTCAGGATTACTACTATTAGAAATTTGATTATACTGCCGAATAAAAAATTCTAAATCTGGTAGCAAAATATGTAAAGTTCCACCAGGTTTTAATTTTTTGTAAAATCCATTAATTATTGACAGCGCCTCATCCTCATACACATGTTCTAAAAAATTTGAACACAATATGTGATCTACTGACTCATCTTTAACTGGTAATTCTTTTTTACAATTCCATCTAATTAACGTAAAATTTTTACTTGCAGTTAAAAATTTTTCATATAGTTGATAATATTTTTCTGGAAAAATTAATTTAAATAACCATGGAAACTTAATAAAACGAAGAAATAGATGATTATCATAATTAATATAATTATCAGCACAATAATGTGAGCTTGCCACATTAATTAAAACTTGGTTTTTACAATTCATATTTTGACCTAAAGTATTTTAAATATTTTTTTAATTTTAAATTAAAACTTACTAGATTATTTGCCCTTTGAAAACATAAATTAGCCTCAGAATATTGTTTATTATGTAGCTGCGCAGACCCCATTATATAATTCACCCTAGAAACCACCCCACTTCTAAAATGTTGATCTAGGCTTGGCAGATGATTAAACAATACTCTCTTAGTCATATTAACTAAGTTAATATTATCATTCGTTAAATTATCATCTGAAATAAAATAGTATCCAAGCCTTTTATTAATAAACTTAAATACAGCATCGTTCTTTGATAATCTTAACCATAAATCAAGATCTTCTGCGCAGTTTAAATTTTCATCGTAGCCACCCACTTCATTAAATAATTTTTTATTAATGATAGAAGTTGAGTTGGGTATTGGATTGTCTATTAGCATTAGATATGAAAAATAATCTCCACTCATATCATGACCAATATTTTTGTTTTTTATTGATATACCACTATTGTTTCTTTTAACTTTTTTCAGCTTATGATAAAAAACATCAATATTAGGATTTTTTTTTATAATTTTTGTTACTTGCTCGATTCTGTTATCAGACCACCAATCATCAGAATCTAAAAATGATATCCATTTATATTGAGAGTTCATTACACCAATATTTCTCGGCCTAGAAGGACCTCCAGAATTTCTTATTTTTATGTACTTTAGGTGAAAACTGGAATTAAAAAAATTTATTAGATCGTCATAATTTTCTGTTGATCCATCATCTACCACTATGACTTCAAAAGTTTTTACTGTTTGTTTTTTTAAAGCGTCTAATGCCCGTAATAATCCATTTCTGCGATTGTAAACAGGTATAACAATAGATAGATTTACATGATCATCCATTACAAAACTACCATATTGATCGACCGCCATCGATGACCAAATTATGGCCATTCATATATGAAGACGCCTCTGATGCCAAAAATATAATAGCCTCTCTATATTCATATGAGTGCGCCATCCTCCCCAGAGGAATTCTCTCTGAAATCTTGTGTACAAAACTGGGATCTTGATTTACGAAAACACCTCCTGGTGAAAGACAATTACATCTAACTCCATCACTCCTCCAATAAGTAGCTACATATTTTGAAAGTCCTACTAAACCATGCTTAATTACAGAATAAGTCGCTGGCTTAACTGATTGCAAATTTTGTTGCAACCCATCAATTTCATAAAGGCGCTGATCTGGTGCAATTATAGAAAGGTCCGAACAAATATTAATAATGTTTCCACCCAACCCATCCACTGCCATCAAAGATCCAAAAACTTTGGTGCAAATGAATGCTCCAGTTAATCCAACAGAGATCTCTAAATTCCATTGGTCTAAAGTGAAATTTTCTAATCTAGTTAAATTTAAAGTGGTTGCTTCAACCTTCGGATCAATTGCTGCATTGTTAATCAAAACATCAACACGCTTTAAAATTTTAGTAATTTTAATGGCAGCTTCTTCAACGGAGAACGAGTTAGAAACATCCATTTTTATAATCTGGACCCTAGAACTGTACTCTTCGTTACTCTCCAAAAGCCGAGACTTCAGGTTCTCTAATTTTGAGAAATCAATATCAGTTAAAACAACCGTGGCGCCAACACTCAATACAGCAATAGCATGCTCGTATCCAAGCAAGCCTCCTGCACCAGTAATTAAGACTACCTTACCATTTAAAGTAAATCTATCTCTGTTACTGTTAGTATTACCCATGAGTTATATGCAAAAAATTTTCAATACTAAATTTTAAATCATCAAGGTCATAAGGAAAAACTATATTTTCAGACTGGTTACAGTAATGAGCAAAAAAATCTTGATTAATTCTACCATGATTAAATCCAACTAAATTGCTTAAACAATATACCTTTACGCCAATATTAGCCAAATTTATGAGAGAAGTAGAACCAAAGGTAATAATTAAACTCTTGGGCGTAACAATTGACTCAACCGGCAATACCTCATTAAATATTTCAAAATCATAATCAGAATTTAAAAAATAGTCTCTATCATAGGCAGATGGATGCTTCTTAAATATAACAAACTCCTTATATTTCTTTAGCAAATTAAATACTGCCTGAACTTTATCACCATTAAAATTAACATTCTCTTCGTTAATATCATAACCACCACAAACAAAGATTATTTTTCCATAAAATTTAGCTTTAGTATCATGATACTTATTAAAAAATTTATTTAAATATTTTTCTCGTTTATTTGAAATTAAAATTTCATCAAAAAAACCTTTGTCTATGCAAAAGAAAATTTCACCATTAAATTTAGCTATTTTCGTTCGATAAAATATAAACAATTTATAAATAAATAATCTAATATACTTTTTTAAAAAAAAATACCTATCATCATTGATATCATAAATATAAATAGGAATGCCAATTAAATTTTCGTAAGAATTCCACCAAACGTAATTTATTTTACTTCTGAATAAAAGGCGAGACAAAAAATATAAAAGGAAAATACCCACGTTACCAGTGGCAGAAGAAGTGTAAATAGTTGAGTTCTTATTTAAACGCAAAAAATTAAATAACTGCCAAAAAAACAAAATATAACCTTTCAAAAAAGGTATAACATGAACTAACTGATTAAAATCAGTTAGTTCATATTTTTTAGATACGATATGAAATTCTTCTAGGGTATCTATAAAAATTTTATGTCTTGTATATACAACTAAATTATCAACAAATTCATTCAAAAATAATGCAATTGGGATTTGATTATACGATTCACATAAATATATATTTTTTTTCATAAATTAATTTAAATTAAGAAATTTAAAATTGATTTTACTAATTTATCTGACGCATAATTAGATTTCAACTTATCTGGCAAATCAATAAAAAAACGATCAATTCTTTCAATATAATCTGAATACTCATTAATTTGAATATTATTTAAGTAGTTATTCAAATCAGTAAAGTTTTTAAAATTTCTCATATCAATGTATAAGTTATTAGGAATAATTTCATCAATTGATTCAATATCTGATGGATAGTAGATAGGCAAATTTCTACAAATTAAAGAATCAAATATCTTTTCGGTTACGTATCCCGAATAACCAACCCCATTTTCTATACAAAATTGAAATTTATACCGGTTTAAAAAATTGTATTTAGACGCTAGCTTTCCCTGATAAATTTTTTTGTATCTTGAGTCCCTACCATTAAAAATAAAGTCAAGTTTTCTCCAATTAAGAAATTTAGAAAAAATATTATTGCCTGCAAAATAGTACCTATCCCACTTGGAGCCGTATAAGTGAAAGTCATCAGGTTGATTGATGTTGTACCATTTTGCTAATTCAGATCTAAGTGGATATAGAGAATTATGATGTATATCTTTTTTAGCGGAAGCCACTAAAACTTTTTTACATTTTTTACTTAAAGGAATATCATTTTCCCGAATAATCTTAGCTGTTTCAATATCTGGGAAAAGAGAATAATGATATTTACACTTGACATCATTTATAAAGTTCTTGTTCCATGTAAATATTAAATCATATTCAAGAATTCTTTGTGAGGAATAGTTTTGCGGTAACAGATAAGGAACTTCTTCTGCTATTAAAAATTTAGGTTTTTTAAATTTTCTCAAAAAAGACAGTTTTTCTTTATCAAGAGGGTGGTCATGACAAATAACTGCATCATAGAGATGTAATTTTGATAAATCATTTGAAGCCACTAAATTTACACCTTTAGTTAAAAATGACTTTTTTAATTGAATCAGTCTATCATAGCAATTCTCATGAACTAAGCTATTTCTATTATTAAAACAATATCCATTATCCCACATGTCGGAATAATAACCGGTTATTAATATTTCCATAATCACCCTTTAAATTTATTTATCTATATTGCTATAGTTAATATTATTTTTTTTGCAGCAACAAGTAATAGTCTAAATCTTCAATAAGATTAAAATTATCATTAATATATTTATAAAATATATTATTGTAATCTTTATTATATATAGATTTATCCATCAATATGTAATTGTTACTTCTCATATTAGAAATCAAGTTACTTTGATTAAATAAACTTTGTGTGTGATATGGATACGAGGTGGGGTAAAACCACCAATCATTAACTGAGACTATTGGTTTTTTATTTGCAAATATATGAGGCCAGCCACGACCGCCAATTATGATATCAACCTTGCCATCACGCAAAAGATTGACGGCTCTTTTATACTGAATCGCGGGGCTGTACTTGCAAAATGGGTGACTCAAGCACTCATGGTATCTTGCAAGGTTATATGCCACTCTTAAATTATCGTATAAAAATGATGGGAGAGAAGCAAGGATAATGACAACTAATAATCTATAATTAATGTTATTAGAATAATTTATTATAATTAACAAAATTGATGGAAATATAATTAGTACATGATAATTTTTATCTGAAGCTGTGTATATCCATAATGCAATTGAAGAAATAAAGAAAATGAACAGAAAATAACATTTTATAAAGGCTATTTTTCTTCTTTCATCTAAATCGGTTAAAAAAACTTTGCATTTTAATATTGATATACTTTGACAAGAGTAGAGTACTAGATATAAGAATGAAAATAATGCCCCACTTTGTAATAAAATTAAATAGTGTGTGTTAGTACAAAATCTACATCCATCCAATACAGCTCTATAATAATTATTGAATCTTACATTTGAATCTAGTAATAACTCGAAATTTACATCCAGTTTTACAATTACAGTAACCGTAACTAATAAAAAGGCAATTAAATAAAAAAAATAATTAATTAATATTTTTTTAAAAAAATCACCAAAACTTTCTCTAAATACAAAAACCCTTAGGCCAATTACAGAGGTTACTAAAAAAATAAATAAAACTCCGTCAATTCTAGTTAGTAATATTAGAGATGACAATATACTTAAAATTAATAAATATATTATTTTCCCAAATCTAATATATCTCATTAAAATTGCATATGTAAAAAAGTATTCTGATATTAAAAATATCCCGATTGAGGCATTTGAAGGTAACATTAAAAGTACAGCAGTGACTATAAATAGTATTAAAAAACATTTTTCTAAGTCTAATGTTCTTATTAATGTAATAATTGATATGTAATAAATTAATGACGTGGCTATTAGAGATATAATGGCTTGACTTGCTCCATATCCTATAAAAATACCAATAAATTTCAAGAAAAAATAATATACAGGGCCCTTGTGATCAAAAAAGTCACTGTATAACTTGTAATCATCACCCAAAAACATTGCGCCAGCATAATAAGCGCCGTAATCACTTCCCCACTCAAAAGCTAGCTTACCACCCCATATTACTGAGGATATTAGAGCTATTAGATAGTAAATTATATTTTTTTTATTTATTATTTTTATCATTTATTTAACTATTACTAATTATTCTTTACTATTTTTTCAGCCATTCGTTTTCCTTGCAATACGGCATAGTTTGTTCCCCTATCTTCAGGGTAAATTTGTGCCATGGTTGCCAAATAGAAGCCATTAATGGGGGTCTCATATTTTGGAATTTTTTGACTATAGTTTTTTGTTATTATTGGCTGTGAATAATTTGCTCGCCATACATAACTATTAATAATCCAGGCGTCGTCAAAACTCGGAAATAACTTTTTAAGATGTCTTAATCCATATGAAATTACTTCATTATCAGGCATATTAAAAAGTTCATGACTATCTAATAAGTATTTGGATAGATATACGATATGACTTCCATTATAGTTTTTTGAGTTATGAAAATTCGTATGTTCTATTATTGCTATAAATGGAAAATTTGGGTCATTAATATTTAACCAATACGTTGATGATAAACTTTTTTTCAATTCTAAAACAATGCAGGTATTTCCAAGAAATTTAATTTGCATTAATTTTTGAATATAACTTTCTTTACAATAATTTCTAATTAAATCTACTGCTACTGGTAGTGGCGATGTTGCCACCACCACATCTGATAAATATTTTTTATCGTTTGCAACAACACCTACAACAGAAGCTTTCTCTACCAGAATTTCCGTCACCTTCGCTCCGGTTAAAACTTGCCCACCTTTACTATGAATTTCTTTTACCAGCACCTCAATAATCTCTGAAAATCCACCATTAAAGTAAGCAAGCATCTCTTTACCTCCCTTACCTCTACTGCCCCCTCTTAATTTCAATTTATTCCACATCCAAACAGCACCAACATCATCTGCAACTGAGCCAAATTTTCCTTTAAGAAGTGGCTCCCAGACGATCTTATATACTTCAAGACCATAAATTTGTCTCAACCATTCTGAAGCTGACAACTTTTCTAATGACTTCCAATTTTTTATTTGACGCACATAAATAGTCATTATCCCTAATCGTAATCGGCCATAAATTGATAATGGTTTAAATTTAAGAAGATCTAATGGCGATGCAAGCTTATAAAACTTATTTGCGTAGTAGATACCTGTCTTTGACGTCGTCGTGGTGACCCTACTCGATAGGCCAATCTCAGCTATTAGGCTCATCATTGCCACGTCAGTTGTAAACCAATGGTGATAAAACTTTTCTAAGGGAACACCATTAACTAGGAAGCTACCAGCAAGACCGCCACATTGACTTTCTGACTCAAATACAGTCACTTTTTTGCCAGATTTTGCTAGATAATAAGCCGTTGCAAGGCCTGTAAACCCACCTCCAACAATCGCAACATTATTAATTTGTTTACTTAATGATTGTTTCATTTAAATAATTTCATAAAAATAGTCTGTAAATAGCTCTTCCTGTAAACTCTTTTTCAAGAAGAAATAAATTTGATTCATAAAATCTAGCTGCAGAACCATTAGTGGTTGATTTATATGTTTTCACATATATTGAATCAGTGTTTTTTTGATCTTTAACTTCATTAACCATACTAATGATTAATTGACTACCAATACTGTGGTTTTGAAACTCCTCAGAGACCGCAATGTAACATAGCTCATACTGATTTTTAGAATGCTGCATCACAATTTGACTTAACATAAGATAAGATAAAACAGAAGTTGTAGACTTAAAGCCAAGAATAGGCTTTTTAAAAATTAAAGAGAGCCAACTGAATAAAAATGCAAGAAATTTCTTAAAAACAACCCTAGCCAGCAACCCCTCAGATTTAGCAGCTAATATAAACCCAACAATTTTCCCATTAAAGACAGCCACTTTAGATACAGCGCCGCATGAAATAAAAAACTCTTTAAGATAAATATCTTTAATAAATGATTCGCCCAGTAGTGCCATAAAGTCTTTTGGTAATAATTGAACCCAGAGACATGCAACTTCAACCTCATCACACTCAACTTTAAAATTGCGTATTAGAAATTCCACCTCTTATAGACCTCCTGAGCAGTTGCCAATATAGTTCCCTGAGGTGACTCTCCTGTATTAGTTGGCAAGATTGAACTATCGACCACAAATAAATTCTTATAACCCCAAACCTGCCCATCTAAATCAACCACACTATCTTTTGGCGAATGCCCCATTCTGCAAGAACTCATTCCATGAACACTAAGCCCTATCAACTCTTGAAAAGCCAAAGAATTAATAATAATTTTCGCATCAACCAATGTTTTAGCCACAAGGTTATCACCTTTAATTGGTAACACAATACTTTCTGCCCCCGCCCTAAATATGAGTTCAGACAAAATACATAGGGCGCGCCTAGCCAAGGATGCTGAGTAACTATCCCAACTCCACAAACCATAGGTTTGATTAAAAATTGATCTAACTTTTGCACTCACATTGGGTCTAATCATTACGGTGAAAATTGCAAGTCTAGAAAAAGAATTCTCGTATTGCTGAAACTCTTCAGGCGAAAGATGAGCTAAGGTCGACGCAACATATGAATTTCTATAGTTTGAAGCCATAAACAACATATCTTCTGCCATAAACTCTTGCACTTGTTGTGTAAAAATTGTTCCTAAATTTGCATTGATATCCTTCTTAAATTTCCCAACAATTTTAAAATTGATATGGAATTGAAAATAATTACCAGCCAAACTTGATAAGTTTGATTTTCTGAGAATATTTCCAGATTCTGTTGCGCCAGCGGACAAAATTACTTTGCTTGCTTCTAGCTTTTTAAGAACATTGTTTTGTTTGTAGACTACTGTCCAACAACTATCTGAAGATGGTTCAAGTCTAACCACATTACAACCAGTCTTAATTACAATATTAGTCATACCAGCCAATAAAATTTTATTTGGAGTACTCTTCGCCCCCACAGGACAGCCGGATGCACATCGATTCAAATTTTGACAATTTATGATAGCCCTTGATGCCGCAACCACATTCCAAGAAAAAGATTTGGCAGCATTACTCAAAAGATTAGAAGGAGCATTGCCCTCATCATAAGATGAATGCCTCGAAGAAACCCCAAACTCAGCTGCCAAGTCTCTTTCTGTTTGAGACCATGAGGGGGACCCATACACAGAACCCCCAAGCTTATAACGCCACATGTCGAGAGTTTTTTGGGGAGTAGGCCAAAATAAAGCCCCATTAATAACGCCACCACCACCTAAAACTCTAGCTTGACCAAATGGTAATTTTAAAGGCCCGAGTAATGGAATAATCCCAGCATTCCAATAATTACGAAAAATTCCCTCTCCTAAACCGCACATTGAATCATAGTCACTACCCGCTTCAAGCAATACAACTTCTTTACCAGTTCGCGCAAACCTATTAGAAATCAAAGATCCAGCCGGACCCGATCCGATCACAACAGTCTCAAATTTTGGTACTGTTTTCATCAAAGTAGGCCATAAAAAAAATATTTAGAAATAACTCATGACATTGATGAATTATGGGGAGCCTTCGAAGCAACTTTAAAACAACCTCATCTTTCAAAAAAAGCATCATCAACAAAACGAAAAACAAATGTATTTTTAAAATCAGGTAAAACGGAAGCGAGATATGTGACAGAAAAATTTTCGATGAATAATAGACGTACTCCAGTCGTTCAGGCTCAACTTTTCCATATACTCGAAGAGTAAATCGAATATATTTTTTTATCACTCTAGGTACTTCTTTCCATATTTAAATTTCGCAAAACTCAACAATAAATTAACTTTATTTTTATTAAATATGCAATCAAGTGCGAAAATTAAGCCCCTACAATCCTCAATAGTCGCCTTTAAAGTGGGGGCGATAATCAAAGGTGCATCCACGTTGCTTCCAAAGTATGTCAATATTCCGTATGACTCAAAAAGCTCATGAATGACACAACTAACAACTAATTTTTTTCTAAACCCCTCATCTCCCAAAACTCCAAAAGGAAGAAAATCAACCAAAGTATCTAAAATTGGATTAATGTCATCATTAATGATTAAACCGATTAAAGCCCCCTTGCCACGCACCCCCCTCACCCACCCGGGATATTTTTTTGCTATGGTCTCTAATTCAGGCATAAGATAATTTGAGATTTTTTGTGCTTGCTGATTTAAACCCTCATCTTCAATAATTTTTATTGACTCCAGTGCTGTGACACACTCCTCACCAAAACCATTGTATGTTGTGGAGTGCAGAGTGGCATCAATGTCTTTGCCATATGCAGACATAAAAATTTCACGCGTTGCCACATAACCAGAAATTGAAGACTTTCCACCGCCAAAAGATTTTGACATTGAAAGTAAATCAGGAACAACTCCGTGATGTAAAAAATAAAACCAATCCCCAGTTTTTGCCCACCCCGTATAAACCTCGTCAAAAATCAATGCGATTTTATATTCGTCGCAAATAGCCCTCAACTCAGTTAAAAATGCTCGATCACACTCTTGAACATTACTTGCACAAAAAGGTTCAACAATGATTGCATAATGAGATGAAACTCCATCAATAAGTCCAGCCTCAATAACTTCTTTAACACTATTTATATTGTTGTATTTAAATTTATCAATATTTGGAATGGTTGGCCATTTAAATTTAATTTCTGGCGAACCTGTAAGACCTGCTGCTGCCAAAGTCTTTCCATGAAAAGATATATCCGCAGCTGCAATTCTGTTTCTTTTGCCGTTGAATGCTTTATAGGCTAGTTTGACAGCCCCCTCCACAGCTTCCGCTCCAGAATTGCAGAAATATGACATACATAAATTTTCTGGCAATATAGAGGCTACCGAATGCGCTAATGCCGCAAGACAAGGACTAAGAAAATTTTTATGTACCTCCATTTTCTTTTTCGCTTGATACTCAAGCCTCGCGCGAAGAATTTTGGGGTGATTATGACCGTGATTTAATACGCCAATTCCAGCTGTAAAGTCACTAATTTTTCTACCATCATTGAGATAAATATATTGACCTTCTGAATATCTTACCAACAACCGAGCTGGCGAGAAACTGGAAAGTAAATTGACTTGCCCGTAGTTAACGTAGGACTTATAAAGAGACTGTACATCATTAGCTGATAAAGCCTCAACCTCCGCTAAAGAATAAGTTACGATCATTTACACCCCTCTAGATTTAAACACAAACAACTTAAGTAGAATAAATGAAAAAAACCAGGATTGAACAAGCGTTAAAAACTGGGCTATATAAATATTTAACGCATAATTTTCAATCATTAACTTAAAAACAAATGCGCTCGAAAAGATCAAAACCAAATAGGTCAGACACCCCTTCATGAGATCCGAAAAAAAACTATTTTTCGATAAAAAGACAAACTTTCTTTGCATGAAGATTGAAAAAATTATTGAAAAAAAACTTGTTAATAGAGAAATGTAAAAAGGGGCAATGATGCCAAACAAAAATATAAAAAACATTACTCCTAAAGAGTAACCAAAAATTGTATTGATAGCACCAATAACTATGAACCGTTTTATCTCCTCACTAAACATCATCAATTAATTTAAAATTTACTCTTGGTCAATTAAATATAGTGGTCGTCGCTTTACCTCAGCATATACTCGCCCCAAATATTCACCGATTATCCCAAGAACAATCAACTGAACACCGCCGACAAATAATATTGCTATAAACATTAAAGTCCATCCAGGAAGCCAATTATTAGTAAATATTCTCGAGAATAAAGCGTAAAAAATACCAATCATACTTAGAGCAGAAATACTGAAACCTAAAAATGTTGCCCACTGTAGTGGTTTAGTTGAAAAAGATAAAATACCATCAACCGCCAATTTAATCATTTTTTTGTTAGGGTATTTTGTCTCACCTGCGAATCGGGGAGCACGATGATAATAGCAAGGCACCTGACTAAAGCCTAACCAGGCAATCATCCCCCTTAAGAACCTATCTTTCTCCGGCATTCTTTTCAAGGCATTAATAACCTTACGATCCATCAAACGAAAATCACCAGTATCAATCGGAATGCTTGTTTCAGATAATTTATTAATTAGTTTATAGAATAAACTTGCTGTTTTTAATTTAAACCATGATTCACCTTGCCTATCAAGCCTAACCCCATATACAACATCAGCACCATCAAGCCACTTATCTATCATTTCCAAAATTACCATTGGAGGGTCTTGTAGGTCAGCATCAATCAAAACCAAAGCATCTCCTGCAGCAATATCAATACCAGCCGTTACCGCGACCTGGTGCCCAAAATTTCTTGAAAAGTTAATGACTTTGACTATATTTGGAAATTTTGATTGTATATTTTTTAAAATTGATAATGTGTAATCATTGCTACCGTCATTAATATAAATAATTTCATAATTTAATTTATTAATATTATCTAATACATTACATAATGACCGATGTGTTTCATCTATCACCAACTCCTCATTAAAACAAGGAACCACAATAGACAGCAAAGTTAAACCAGCCGAATAATTTTCTTTTCTTTTCAACAAAATACTTACCCTCTTACATTATTTGAAAACCTAAATTTACATCAGGAATCATTAGAAACCGCTTAAATAACTTACCAAAAAACAAAACAAATAAGATTAAATTAACTAAAATAGTAACAACGATGCATCAATACTTTCAAAATCAATTGGTACTAAAATATTAAATTTTCACAGGAATACTAATAAACTTTTAACTTAATTATGAAAAAAATAGTTGCGCTAATTCCTGCTCGCTCAGGTTCTAAAGGTGTTCCGCACAAAAATATCCGTAATCTTGGGGGGCTTCATCTTATAGAATGGTCTATCCTAGCATGCAAAGCCTCAAATTTGATTGACCGGATTATTGTATCTACTGATTCTGAGGAGTACGCGGGAATCTCAAGAAATTCTGGCGCAGAAACACCGTTTTTGCGCCCGACGGAGATATCAAACGACCATTCAACTGATTATGATTTTATAAAACATGCTTTGGACTGGCTGAAAGCAAATGATACGCCACCTGACTATATAGTTCATATAAGACCGACAACACCATTTCGAGACCCAGAATTAATTGACCAAGCCATAAATATTTTTTCTAAAGACAGTAAAGCCACTGCACTCAGATCGGTTCACCCAATGTCAGAATCAGCTTATAAAACTTTTGAAATCACACATGAAGGTCAATTGAAACGTATATTCTCAGAAAATACTGAAATAGATTCAGCCAACAATGCACGACAAGAATTTCCCGCCACTTTTATTGCAAATGGTTATGTTGATGTTCTATCCACAACATTTATAGAAAAAAATAATTTAATACACGGCAATCATGTATTGCCATTTATAACACCGCCAACAAGAGAAGTTGATACTGAAGAAGATTTTTCAATGCTAGAACTAGAATTGATAAAAAATCCAAATTTTTTAGCTAGACTATTAAAGTAAAAGGTAAAAATGGCAAACTATAATTTTTCTCTTATCCCCAGAGAAGTCTCAAAGTTAAAAACGAAAAATAGAAAAATTCAAACTCCTATTCCAGCACCGGGGACGATGGAATTACTGGATCGATTAAAAAAAGTTGAATCTCGTTCGATGCATGGTCAGCTTCCTATAGTGTGGGACAAAGCAGAGGACTTTAGTGTATATGACATTGCGGGCAATCGTTGGATTGACTTTACCTCCACAATATTTGTTGCAAATGTTGGACACTCTAACCCACGCATCATATCTGCAATTACAGATACCCTAAATCACCCCCTACTCAGTTGTTATGCCTACACCAACCCAATCAGAGCAAAATATTTAGAAAAATTAATTGAATTTGCTGCCCCCCCCTTTGAGAAAGCATTTCTTTTGTCAGCTGGCACAGAAGCAACAGAGGCTGCATTAAAATTGATGCGCATGAATTCGTTAAGATTAAATAAGCGACGAAATGGGATTATATGCATTCAAAATAACTGGCATGGTAGAACTCTCGGTGCGCAAATGATGAGCAGTAATCTTAGTCAACGCGAGTGGATTGGCTATCAAGATCAGAACATCCATCACATCTCTTTTCCCTACCCATGGATTGCAGACGAGAATAATGGCGAAGAATTTCTTAATAAAGAACTACAATTATTGGAAGAAAAAGGGATAGATTTGTCACAAGATATTTGTGGCTTTATGCTTGAAACATTCCAGGGTTGGGGTGCTATTTTTTACCCTAACAGCTTTGTCCAAGCAATTGAAAAACTTTGTAAAAAAAATAACATTTTACTTGCGTTTGATGAAATGCAAGCAGGCTTTGGCAGAACTGGTCGTAAATTTGGTTTTGAACACTACCAAGTAACACCAGACCTAATATGCACTGGCAAAGGAATGGGAGGAGGGACTCCACTATCAGGCGTTATTGGCAAAGCTGAAATTATGGATTTACCAGAAATTGGTAATATGAGCAGCACTCATTCCGCCAACCCTCTTGTCTGCGCAGCAGGAATTGCAGTTTTAGATGAATTAATCTCAAAAGATCTCATCAATGAGGCTGATCGTAAAGGTAAGTTATTTCGAAATGGGCTTGAACAGATTAAAAAACACTTCCCTGACCACATTTCCTGGATTCTAGGCCACGGCATGATTATGGCTGTGCTGTTCAAAAATCATATAAATGGGGAGCCTGATAGTTTATTTGCAAGTCAGGTGGCTGAACGATGCATGCAAAAAGGTGTATTAGTTGTTCATACCGGCCGAGAATCCATAAAACTTGGGCCACCGCTTACGATTTCAGATGAAGCTCTTCTTGAGGGTATTACTGTAATTGAAGAATCAATCTCAGAAATTGCGAACCAATGATTATCTCTATACGTCATGTAGGTCTTGTTGTAAAAAATCTTGATGAGGCCATCCATTTTTGGTGCGAAATAATGGGATTCACAATTTTGCGAAAAATGAATGAGTCAGGAGATTATTTAGATAACATGATGGGGCTTAAAGATGTCAAGGTAACAACCGTAAAATTGAAAGCGCCGGACGGAAATATTTTAGAGTTGTTAAATTTTTCATCACATATAAGCGAAGATAGATGGAATGGCTCTCCACATTCCACAGGATTTACACACATCGCATTGACCGTCAGTAACATTGATGCAATGTTTAACAAATTAAAAGAAACCGGGGTTACATTTCCCTCTTCACCACAAATTTCTCCAGATGGGTTAGTTAAAGTAATTTACGCAAAAGGCCCGGAAGGTATCCTTTTGGAATTAGTTGAGGATATCAAATTATGAGCGCTCCTAAAAATGATTACGTTAAGGTTGTATACAATGAGAAAGATAGACCGTTAACTAAATATCCTAAACAACTTACTGGTTATCTTTTTGAGCGATATAAGATTGCTTCGGGCTCAAAATTACTTGATGTTGGCTGCGGACGGGGTGAATTCTTAAAAGGCTTTATTGAATATGGAGTTTTGGGCTATGCAGTGGATCAGTCCTCAATATCAAAAAAATACTGCCCAGAAGCTGAATTAAGAATTTCCGACATTGAAAATGAAGGAATCCCGTTTCCAGATAATTTTTTTGATACTGTTTATTCGAAGTCTGTAATTGAACATTTTCATTATCCGGAGAGGTTTGTTAAAGAGATTTATAGAGTATTAAAACCTGGTGGCTTAGTTATTACATTATGTCCAAGCTGGGAATATAACAACAAAATATATTTTGAAGACTACACCCATAGAACACCTTTCATGATGACTTCATTAAAAGATATTTATACAATTCATAACTTTCAAGATGTAAAAGTTGAATTTTTCAGACAATTACCCAGCACTTGGGGAAGATTCGGAATTATGAGCATACTATTTTCAAAAATAGTATCGCTGTTAATACCACCAAACTTAAAAAAATATAGTAAATATGTGCGTTTTTCAAAAGAAATAATGCTTTTAGCTTCGGCTAAAAAACCATGTAACTAAATAAGAATGAATATTACTAGTTTTGCCAATAGGATTGGTTTTATGCAAGGACGCCTCTCCCAAATAATAAATGGAAAAATTCAAGCATTTCCATGGGAATTCTGGCAAGACGAATTTTCAATCGCCGAAAAAATTGATATCCGCATAATGGAGTGGACAATTGATCAAGAAAGGTTATATGAAAATCCACTTCTAACCAATCAAGGGCAAAATAAAATACGTAGACTCTGCGAAAGTCACGGCATCAAAATTCCATCACTAACTGGTGACTGCTTCATGCAATCCCCATTCTGGAAATCAAATATAGAAACCCGTAACTCCCTTGAAAAAGACTTTATCGCTGTTATTGATGCATGCTCTTCGATTGGCATTGAACTCGTAGTTGTGCCTTTAGTTGATAATGGACGTATTGAAAATAATACCCAAGAAAAATATTTAATTTACTTCTTACGCGAACACTCTAGCTACTTTTCCAAAAAAAAAATTCAAGTTATTTTTGAATCTGATTTCAAGCCAAAAGAACTTGCATGCTTTATTGACCAGCTTGATCCTGTGGCTTTTGGAATAAATTATGACATTGGTAACAGTGCTGCACTTGGATTTGATCCTCAAGAGGAATTTTCATCGTACGGCGAGCGAATCTTAAATGTACACATTAAGGACAGAATACTTGGCGGAAGTACTGTTGAACTTGGCAAAGGTAATGCTAATTTTATTTCTGTATTCAATCAGCTTAATAGTATTAAATACACTGGTAACTTCATCCTTCAAACTGCGCGTGCAAAAAAAAATAATCACGCAAAGATATTAGATCGATATAGAAACCAAACATTAGACTGGATTCTGAAATCAAAAATGGGCTCCAACAAATGAATTTAAATTTATCAAATAAAATTGCACTTATCACAGGTTCCTCACGTGGAATTGGATATTCAATTGCCCAAACTCTACACGCAGAGGGATGTCAAGTCATACTAAATGGTAAAAACAGTACTGACTTAAAAAAAGCATCCGATTCACTTCCCAACTCTATCGGCATTTGCGCTGATATGACAAAGCCTCATGAAGTTAGGTCGATGGTTGAGAGCATTTTCACCAAATTTGGCAAACTGGATATATTAATTTGCAATGTTGGAAATGGTAACTCGGTAGCACCAGGAGAGGAAACGGCTGAAGAATGGAATAGGGTATTTTCATTAAATATGTGGAGCTGCACAAATATCATAGAAGCATCAAAAAGTTTATTAATATCAAGTAAAGGAGTAATAGTTTGTATATCATCTATTTGTGGCCTTGATGTAGTCCCAAATGCTCCATTGACATACTCAGCGGCAAAAGCAGCTTTAAATGCTTATGTTCGCGGACTTGCCAACCCACTTGGAACAGCTGGAGTTAGGATAAACGCTGTTGCACCTGGAAATATTCTTACTGAAGAGTCATCTTGGAACATAAAATTAAAAGAAAATCCATCGGGCGTGAAATCTATTCTTGATAAAAATGTTCCCTTAAGAAGGCTTGGTAAAGCTGAGGAAGTCGCAAACCTGGTTGCATACTTAGCATCTCCTTTGGCTAACTTTGCCACGGGGTCAATCTGGACAATAGATGGTGGACAAATACATAAGTGAGAACATTTAAATAAGATTAATCAGTTATAGTTAGACTTGCTTATTAACCAATAAATCAAATTGGTTTCCTGACCTTAAGTCTAGTATTCGGTTACATTTATTTAACGTAGCCAATCTATGAGAAACAATTATTAATGTTGTCAAAGGATATTCGCGGTAAATATTCTCCATAATCAATTCTTCCGTCTCAACATCCAAAGCACTTGTAGCCTCATCAAAAATAATTAAACTAGCATCCCTATACAAAGCCCTAGCAATTCCCAATCTTTGTCGTTGCCCACCAGATAAGAACACGCCTCGCTCCCCCACCCTTGTTTTAATTCCCAATGGAAGATCATTAACTAAACTCTCTAGATGAACAATCCTAAGTATCTTTTCAATTTTTTCATAATTTATTGACTCCTCCGGCGAACCAAATGCTATATTTTTAGCCAAACTATCGTCTGACAGGTATATATTTTGTGGAATATGCGCAATATTTCTTTGCCAATTACTTAATCCATATTCATCTAATTTACATCCATCAATTGATACAAATCCATTTATCGGTTGCAATAACCCAATTATTAAATCTATTAAAGTACTTTTACCAACCCCACTAATACCTTTTATCCCAAATATCTCACCTTTTCTAATATCAAAGTTAAGCTCTTTAAAAATAAATTTATTTGATTGGGGATGATGATATGAAACAGCATTGAACTGAATGCTGGTCATGAATTCAATAGAATTGACTGAAAATATTTTTGAAGTTTCGAGTGGCTTTTTTAAAATTTCTAGAACTGATTGAATTGATTGCAACCTTCCCGAAATAGAGGAATAAGAGACATATAGTTGCTGCATTAAAGGTAGAATTTTTTGAGCTGCCAAAGCTATAACCGCTAAAGTTATCAATGTATTTTTGTCATTTTGATAAAAATACATATATGCGGCGATACCAATCAGCAAACTCATACCTAACATTTCTAAAAAAATTTTAGGTGATAAGGTCATAAATTGATTTATTGATTCAGCATTCCGTAGCCTCACATCTGCGCGTTTATACTCTTCGATATAAATCTGATGTGCTCCAGTTAAAATAATATCCCTAATGCCTCCAAGTGACTCTTGTATAGTTTTTATTAACTTGGAGGATTCATCTTCTATCAACTTACTATTAAGTATTGCTTTGCGCCTAATACTCAATGCCATTAAAAAATATGCCCCTCCAAGAATGAGGAAAACAATTAATGTTGCCTGCACATTCATATAAAAAAGAATCCCTAAAATAGGAATCAAAATAATAAAGGCAACAACTGCATTTAATAACGGTAAAATACCACTACCAATAATAATTTCAACATTTCTAACTACTGTATTCACAATCGAACTACTATTAGTCTGTATATATTCAGTATATTTTCTTTTAATTATTCTTTCATATAAATCCAAACTTATATCAGTTCCAATGTAATGCGCCACTCGCTGAGTAAAATACATAAGCAATATTCTCAATAGCGCTGAAAGAATAATAAAAACTAAAAATAAAACTGTAATTAGTAAAACTGGAAAAGTATTATTTTCATCCTTAAAAAGATCAAATAAATAGCCTTTGTCATTTACACCTGAAAGTAACCCAATAAATGATGCCGCAGATACTAGAGAAAAAAGATCCATAACTGTTACAGATATGGTTAATAAAAAAACTAAAAATAACTGAAGTTTTCTAGAGAACGATAATGTAGCCCAAATATCATGGGCTACCATTAAATATTTAAAATTTACGAAATTTTTTAAAATTCTCAAAAGTGGATAATGGATGAATGATAAAGGTTGATATTACTGAAAGAAACCTTGCGACTCAAAGGGTATATGGGCTCTTAATTTTTCAGCTACACTAGCTTCTTTAGGGTTCATTTGTAATGAGCCGTCACCCATTGCCAAAACTATCTTTCTAACTCCGCCAACCAATTGCCTAAAACCGGAAGGCTCAATAGATGCCGCCTGATCAGATCCATACATGGCTCTATCCAATGTAATATGTCTCTCAAGTGAAGTTATTCCGAGCGCAACCGCAGCCATTGAAACTGCTAAACCAACCTCATGACCACTATAGCCCACCGCACACTTATAACGCTCTCTAAGAGAATTAATTCTCAACAGGTTAGCATCTTCATCCAACATTGGGTAAGTGGAAACACAATGCATCAATTCAAAAGGGCAATCAGCCTTTTTAAATATTTCAACAGCATCATCTAGAATTTGCATATTTGACATACCAGTAGAAATAAATGTGTGCTTTTTTTCGCTTGCAATCATTTCTAATAATGGCTTATAAGTTAGCATTGCAGATGCCACTTTATTGTATTTAGAATTGTATTTACGCAAGAATTTTTGACTTTCCAAATCCCACGCAGAAGCAAACCAATCAATGCCAACTTTCTTGCAATATTGGTCAATTTCATCATATTCTTCAGCACCAAACTCCAAGCCTTCTTTTTGCTGTCGCTGAGTAGTTCCCCACGGACTCTCCCTAGGGGAGTCCAGCATTTCTCTTGTATACACCAATTCTATCGTTCTCTTTTGAAACTTAACGGCATCAGCTCCCGCCTCTTTTGCAACATCAATAAGTTGTTTAGCTATATCTAAACTTCCGTTATGATTAATACCAATCTCAGCTATTACATATAAGCTCATTCAAACTCTCCTCAGACATTTCGTTAATTCTTAATAATTTTTCAATCAATAGGCGCACAAAACCATCGCCACCTGCTTTTGGCAAAATAATGTTTGCATTATCTAAAACTAATTGATGGGCGTCTGAAGGTACCACAGAAAATTTAGCGCGTTTAATTAGCATTAAATCGTTCAAATCATTACCAACATACATCAACCCATCATATGGCGATTTATTATTTGGATGATGCTCCCGCAAATAAGTATCCATAAAATTCACTTTATCACCAACAGCATGATGGCAGTTAATTTTAAGTTTTTTGGCTCTAACTGTAACAACTGGATTGGACTCTTTCGATAGAATAAAAACATCCAAAGATAAAGACTGCTTTTGAATAGCGTATCTTAAAAAATCAAGTCCGAGACCGTCTGCTCTATCACACTGAACAGACTCGACTCCGTCAGACGAAACCCAAACTTTATTATTGGTAAAGACCCCATCAAAATCAAATACGATAGTGTGTATGTCTAAAATTTTTGGGAACTGTATACAAGAGGAAACGATCTTAATCATCTTCAGAAATCTACTTAAGCCCTCTAGGCATTTCCATATTTTTTATTATTCAGCATCACATAGCCCTTAATAAGCTCTTGAATGCCAATTCTTAAATCTACAATAGGCTTAAATCCAGTGGATTCAATTTTTTCATTCGAAACAATATAATTTCTTTGGTCAGGATCCTTGCCAACTGGCGCCTCCAAAAAAGTAAACTCTGGCACAAACTCTTTTATAAGCTGACATAACTCATACTTAGAAACATTTCCACTAGATAAGCCAACGTTATAAATTTGCCCTTTCATTTTTTCAAAATTTAGAATCCCATGCTGGAAGGCACGTGACACATCCCTAACATGGATGTAATTTCTTTTAAAATGCCCCTCAAATAAAACGACAAATTTATCCTTAACGGCTCTATAAGTAAAATCATTCACAAGAAGATCCAACCTCATTCTTGGTGACATTCCAAATACAGTTGCCAATCTAAAACTAATTGCATTAGGATGCTCCATTAACTTCTTCTCAACTTCAACCTTATCAATTGCATACTTTGAAATCGGGAACAAAGGGGACTCTTCTGAACAAAAATTATTTTTATCTCCACTACCATATGCACTGTTTGTTGTTGGCATCAAAATTAACTGTGATTTCGATAGATTTTTCAACATCAAGATTACAGCGTCATGATTTATAGTTTGAGCTCCAATCGGATCCTGATTACAAAGCGGAGCACCCACTAAAGCTGCTAGCGGTATGACGACATCTGCTTCTTTTAATAAGGGAGTTATAACCGATGCGGACCTAACATCCCCATTTATAACTTTAAAATTAGGATTGCTGCATAACTGATTCAGACTTGTCTGCGCATACATAAAATTATCAACAACCGTAACTTTATGACCCAAAGCCAATAATTCCGGGACCATAATTGAGCCCAAATACCCTGCGCCACCCGTAACCAATATATGTAAAGCCATCATTTATCACTTAATTTATTTTTTATAGATCACATTCTCGACATATTCACAAAGAGTATGAGCAAGAATGATATGTAATTCCTGAATTGTACTAGTTGCATCGCCATCAACCTCTATAGAAAAGTCAGCCATCGCTCGCGCATCTCCCCCGCCCCTACCAGAAAAAACAATTGTTGGGATATTCCTCAATTGACACTCTTTAAGTGCCAATAAAATATTTTGAGATTTGCCAGATGTAGTAATTCCCAAAAAAACATCCTTAGAAGTTGCTTTACCTGCCAGTTGCCTGGAAAATATTTTCTCAAATCCATAGTCATTTCCAATTGCGGTAATAATTGAACTGTCAACAGTTAGCGCCTCAGCAGGCAATGGATCTCTATCTCGAGCCAACTTACTGACAAACTCAGCTGCTAAATGTTGAGCATCAGCAGCTGAGCCGCCATTCCCCGCAATATACAACCGGCCACCAGATAAATATCTATTCGCAATTAAATCGGCGGCTTTTTCAAAAATAGATAATTGATCTAATTTCTCTAAAAATGTTTTTTTTGCAGCAATAGACTGGTTAATATTTTTTACTAAAAGCTGTGCAGGGGAGTGCATTTATACCTTTCCACTAAAAAAATGTACCGATTTTTCATAATCAGAAGGGATTCCTATATCAATAAATTCAATATCCTGTTGATGCCCCATCACACAACAACCTTCTTGAATAACTATTGGTATTATCTGATCCTCAAGAGAATATTTTTGACCAAATACAAACAAAACATTATTAAAGATTTTCGGATTTATGTAGTATACCCCTGCGTTAGCCAAAGAATTAACCTCTGATTTCGCTGTTAATAAGCCTCTTATAACTCCTCGGTTGTCCACGTCTACAGCGCCATACCTATTCTGCTGATCCGCCTTAAATAGAAGCATTGTTAAATCAGACTGAGATTCCTTATGAAACTCCTGAAGATTACGCAAATCTACTGTAGCGAAAGTATCTCCATTTAATAATAAATAAGGTTGCGTTAATTGCTGAGAAATTTGGACTAATGCGCCACCAGTTCCCAGAGGAGATGCCTCAATAAAATATTCAATTGGAATGTTTCGATAAAAATCCCCAAAATGATTTTGAATATCAAGATATTTGTAACCAACAATTAAGATAAATTTTTCAATATTTTGAGCAGCCCAATAATCAAGTAGGTACTCAAGAAATGGTCGTTGATTTATGAGTGCCATGGGCTTGGGCAAATCAGGGACAACCTCCCTTAATCGAGTACCAAACCCCCCCGCCAAAATTACCGCTACTGTCATTCGACAGAATTCAATATTTTACAAATATCATCAATTTCACCATCACTTAAGTCGGGGAAATTTCCAATATAAAATCCATAAAAATGTATGTGCTCAGTCTCTGGAAAATTTAAATGATGATCATGTGGGACAATATTCTTTAAATAAGGTTGTCTAACTTGGTTTCCACCGCCCGCACTACCACGACGAAACTCAATACCTTCTTCATTCATTTTTTTAATTAATCGAAATGCAAAATCAGGATCTGGCTTTTGTATTACCAAATTAAATGCATAATTGCTTGAACCATCAATCTTAAAATTTGTTCGATACTTTTTAGGATCTATATTAGATAAAAAACGCTTTAAATTTCTTGTGCGTTTTTTAATATTTTCATCAAGTCTTTTAAGTTGACTTAGGCCCAAAATACCTCCAATTTCAGTATTTCTGGTGTTATATGCTGGATACGCAAAAATGAAATCGGGATTTAAATCGGGGTTACTTTGCACAAACTCAGCCTTAGTATCAGGATCAGTACATTCACGCACCATACCATGTGAACGTAACATACGAGCCTTTTGATACACATCAAAATCATTAGTACAGATCATTCCACCTTCAATCGTACTCATGTGATGCGCATAATAAAAAGAAAAATTTGAAATCCACCCCAAACTACCTAGCCTTAATCCATTGTGGGTAGCACCATGAGACTCACAAACATCTTCAATTAAAGGTATGCCTCTTTCATTCAACTGAGAAATTAATTCATCGCTTAACCCATCAAAACCTTGCGCATGGGTAAGAAAGACAGCTCGAGTTCTTGAATTTAAGCAGTTAATTACCTGCTCACTATTCATTGCTAAAGTTGTCGGGTCAATATCTACAAACACAGGCGTAAAACCATTCTGCAAAACCGAGGCAACATCAGATATCCATGTTAATGTTGGCACAATAACTTCTCCGCCTTCTGGATACTGTATTTTCAAAATTGCCATAGTCAGCAAATTTGCAGAGGCTCCTGAGTTCACAAAAACACTATACTTGACTCCTAGCCACTTTGACCATTCTTCTTCAAAGGCTCTGACATTAATGCCATTAGTCAGCATTGGGTCATCATTTTTCAAGTGTTCAATAACAGCATCTAAATCTGACCTCAAAATATTGTTGCGCATCAAGGGGTACTTCATTTCATCTCCACTAGGCGATCACATCAATTCAATAAAAAATTTTTTACTTTGGCTAAAACTGCCTCGGGTCCGATGCCCACCTGTTCATGCAAATCTAATCTAGAACCCAATTCAAATCTGTAATCACCAAGAACGCCAATATTCAACAAGGGTTTATTTACACTCTCCTCGACAAATAAATTAAACAGCATAGAATCCAAACCGCCTCGCCCCTTAAACCCCTCCTCAAGACTCACAAACTTAGAATACTTAGAGAGAGATTTTAAAAACTTAGGCTTATCAAAACCTGTTAAGTCGATTACATCAATTAAACCGATACTCAGGTTTAAGTCTGACAACTCCTGGATAACTTTCTTTGCAGTGTGAACCATATATCCTGTAGCAATAAAACAAATATCACTACCCGATGCAATTTCATAATACCCCTCGAAAACAGCATTGGTAGCATCTTGATAAATAGATGGCAAAACTTGAGCATCTAGCCTTAAGTATTTCGGACCCATATTTGCAAGACATAAGTCAAATAATGCTGCTGAAGCAACGTGGTCAGAAGGTGATAAAACTCTAAAATTAGGCATCGCTCTCATCAGAGTAATATCTTCGTAACATTGATGAGTTGGTCCAGACACCACATAACTATAGCCAGCACCAACACCAATTAGATTAACATTCATAGTCCTAACTTTAGACATCAAAGCCAAGCTAACCCTGGCTTGCTCATAGCAGCGCATCGTAATAAAAGGTGCAATTGCATAAGCAAATACCGTAAATCCCTCCAAACCTAAACCTGCAGATACATTAATTAGATTTTGCTCTGCAATTCCAACATTTACAAAACGATTAGGAAAATCATTTCTGATTCTGTCTAAAATTGGTGACCCAAAATCAGCACATACAAAAAATATTTTTTTATTGTTGGCCATACTCTGCCAAATTCTATCAATTAAAGCATCACGCATCGCCACTGTATTTGGACTCATTTTGTTTGCCTTAACAGATCATCAATTAACTCAGGCTTAGGATTAATAACATGAGAAAGCTCAGCATTTTCCAAACCTGGCACACCACGTCCCTTTAATGTTCTAGCTATTAAAACTTTGGGCTTTTTATTTTTAGACTCCTTTAGTAGCCTTAACTCATTTACTACAGCATGGATATCATGCCCATCAACATCGTGGCACTGCCAACCAAAAGCTGCAAAACGATTAAATAGTGAATCATGGCTAACAATCTGGTCGGTATAACCCAACATGCTAATTTTATTATCATCAATAATTAAGTTCAAATTATCCAATTGATGTTGAGAAGCAAACATAATCGCCTCCCAATTAGCGCCCTCATGTAATTCACCATCACCACACACAACAAAAATATTTTCTAAAGAATGTTTAGCTTTCAACCCCAAAGCCATACCAACTCCAACACCAAGACCATGCCCCAAAGAACCATTCACAGTCTCATAACCAGGGATAACTGGGTCGGGAATGCCACCCAAGAAACCTCCACGCTGACACACTCTCATTAACTCTTCTTTAGGAAAAAACCCCAAGTCGGCTAAAATTGGATACATACATATTGAGCCATGCCCTTTAGAAATAATGCATCTGTCACGATTTTCATCTAAATGAAATAGGGGATTAAATTTCAAAATTCCCCCATAATAAAGTGCAACAAAAATCTCAATTGAAGAAAGCGATGAGGCTAATCTTGTTTCAGGTGCCCTACGATGAATAGCTAGGGTCTCCCTCCACACCCATTTAGCCCTATCCAGTAAATTCATAGCTTTAAATTATCCTTCGATGCATTGATATACCATTCGTATGTTTTTTTCAGGCCAACCTCAAGTGTTGTCAGAGGCTTCCACCCCAGATTATTTAGCTTAGAACTATCTAAAAGCTTACGTGGCGCCCCATCTGGCTTGCTTGTATCCCACTTAATTACCCCAGAAAATTCAACAATTTCAGAAATCATGCAGGCCAAATCTTTAATGGTTACCTCATGACCATTGCCAACGTTAATTGGAAAATTTACATGAGACAAATCATGTGTCATTAACATTAGAGATGCATCAACAACGTCATCAACATAAATAAACTCCCGCCTAACCTCTCCCGACCCCCACAAAGTAACAGAATCCAAATTTGCAGCCTTGGCATCACAAAAACGTCTTATTAGAGCGGACAAAACATGTGATGACTCCAAACTAAAATTATCATTTGGGCCATAAATACTATTAGGGATAAGGGGTAAAAATTTGTTTTCTTTGTGCTGCTCATTATAAGAAATACACATCTGCATACCAGCCATTTTAGAAACTGCGTAAGCAATACTTGTCGATTCAGGAACCCCTGAAAATAAAGCTTCCTCAAACATCGGCTGCTTACATATTTTGGGGTACATACAGGATGATCCAAAAAACAAAAGCTTCTTAACTTTACACCTTTCAGCCGCCCCAAAAATACTCATTTGAATTGCCAAATTATTTTTAATAAACTCATACGGAAGAGTTTTATTTTGAACAATTCCACCAACCATCCCTGCTGCTAAGATAACGTACTCTGGTTGCTCAGTTTCAAAAAATCTATGAGTCTCGCAACTACTAAATAAGTCAAGCTCGCTGCGCGTTTTAAGTAGAATATTTTTATATCCATCACGTTTTAATCGGCGCAAAAATGCGGAACCTAAAAGGCCCTCATGACCAGCAATATAAACTCTTGATTCTAAATTCAACATCTAAAATCCATTCGGCTCGTACAATACAACCCGAGAGCCAGAGCTTTCAAAATTAAATGGCACATGAACCAAATCTTTTAATACCTGTCGAATTTTTGCATGCCTTTCAGGTGGGGCAAATAACAATAGGAATCCTCCCCCACCTGCCCCCAAAATTTTCCCCCCGAGCGCCCCATTCCTGATAGCAACATCATAAATCAAATCTATTGCAGGAGTTGATACTTGACTTGATAAAGATCGCTTTTGTATCCAAGCTTCGTGCAATAACTTACCAAATTCACGCACTGAAAAATTCATGCTTTGAAGAATACTCAATCCCTCATCTACGAATTGGTGAATTTTTTTCAGCTCATTTTCTCTATCCTTCATATTTTCAAGCTGTGACTTTGCAATATCTGATGCAATTCTTGAGAATCCCGTAAAACACAACATCAAATGAGAATGAAGCAACTCCTTTTTCTGACCTGAAAAAATAATAGGCTCTACTGTAAAACGAGAATCCTCATGAAATTCAATACGATTAAACCCTCCATACGAGGCGCAAATTTGATCCTGAGACCCAACGTTTTCTTTAATCAAATTTTGTTCAACATGAATTGCCTCTGTAGCCAAATCTTGTTTGCTGGATATTTTTCCATTTAATGCATTCAGAGCGTTTAATAACCCAACTGTAAATGCAGAACTTGATCCCAAACCACTTCTAGCAGGCAAATCTCCATCATGATGAATCTCTAAACCATCATTTATTTCTCTCCAGTTAAAAATAGCTCTCACTGCTGGGTGAGTAATCTGATCTAGAGAACTAATATTTTCAATTTTTGAATAAACAATTCTGTGTTTATGGTCAAAGAACGGAGGTAGACGACGGCAAGAGATATAACAATACTTATCAATAGAGGTTGCCAAGACGGCGCCACCGTGTCTTTTAAACCAAGATGGGTAATCCGTACCTCCACCAAAAAATGAAACCCTGAATGGAGTCCTCGTAATAATCAATTAGTTTTTCTCCAAAAGTTTACGGTTCAACTTAATTAAAGCCATGTTCTCGACATTTTTTCTTTGATCAACTCCAAATCTACTTTCCACTAAATTGAGGTAAGCTGGATTAGTGAAATATTTTTGCCACGCATCATCTCTAAATTGCAAAACTTCTGCAGAGCTTAAATACTTTGTAGGCAAAGGCTGAGCCTCATACGACAAAAAACCATAACCCTCAAAACTATCAGGCAAAGACCAGCCATTTTTTTTTGCTAAATTATGCATAGGGCTCCCAGGAAGAGCTTGGCATGGATACATATTAGCCATTTCAGTATTCAACTCTAGAGCTAAATCTAGCGTTTGCTGCATCGTATCGAGGTCATCTTCTGGAAATCCAAAAATATAATTGCTGATGATATTAATATCTGAATCTCTTATGGTTTTACAAACCTCTCTGATATTTACCTCTTTGAAAGATCCCTTAGAAACTTCTTGTCGTACAAACTGATTGCCTGCCTCCACCCCAAGAGCCAGCCAATTTACCCCAGCGTTTTTAAATAAGGCTAACGCATCTCTACGAACCGTATCAATACGTGAATAAGTCCACATATTAAAACCAAAACTTTCCTGAACTGCGCGCTCTAAAATTGGCGTGTAGTACCTTTTATTCAAAAAAAACATTTCATCTGAAATTCGCAATGTCTTCACACCTAAATTAGCAAGCTTAAGCATTTCTCTTGCAACCCAATCAGGACTCCAAAAACGCATTCCCCTAGAGTGAGAAGCGTTGATTTCGCTACCATTGTCAACTCGATTAACTATATTAATCATGCAAAAATCACAACCAAAATTACAACCCAATGAGGTATAGATAGCAGCAAATGGAGTTCTTTTTTCATGATTAAATTCTGCATGCCAAAAATGGGCCCTATACAAATCCAAAGGCTTTTGTTTATAGGGCAATAAATCCCATGCGTACCCTGGCAAATCTAAATCCATTCTCTCCTGGGGAACAATCGACTCAGGTGGATTAATTACAGGAACCTTAAATTGCCCAGGGCCAGGTTTTTTATATCCAATTCCTTTTACATGAGCAAGATCATCCCTCATGTTGCCCCGTAATAAATTATGGAGTGCATAGACTCCCTCATTTAAAAACACTACATCCACACTATCGTATGACAAAACTTCTAAAGGTAAGGCACTTACATGAGAACCGACAAACCCAACCATACCTTTAACTTGACTGGATTTAATGTGCTTAGCTAATGCAATAGCACCAACCATACCTGTTGTGCCAGAGTTTGGATTTTGACCATAAACTACCATCAAAATGAGCTTAGGTTTTAAGTTTTCAATTCTACTTAGAGCAGCATCTAAAGTTAACCGCTCAGCATCACAATCTAAAATCCCGACCGCAAAACCTTGCGCTCGACATGATTCAGCTAGCAATAATGCCCAAGTTGGAGGCTCAATTGCAGAATATGTGTTAGCTAAACCCTGATATGCCTGACTTGACGAATCAGGATTTACAAACAAAACATCTAATGACATAAAACCCTCGAATCACCGCAAAAAATAAAATGATAGCTCGCCAACCAACAATAAAAATCAACCTTTCACAAAAAGCGCCTTTAGAAAAGTACCTTTTTGAAAAAGTGTAATCAATAATATTAAAAATATTACGGCAAATAAAAATTTGTATGAATCTCTAGGAACGTAACCAAAAGAAACGTAGCGGTAGGCAAATAAATACCCAATGTAACCAACTAATATTGGACTAAATAATACCCTCTCAGTCCAAACTGTAATTATTTTGACAAAACACCCAAGAACAAAAGTCCCAAAAAAGACAAAAAACAAAGACCCAGAATAATTCAAATACCCAATAATACCCGGGAGAGAGATCGCATAATATTGTCTATTAGCAATATCTGAATAGGGGGTATCACTCGGAACAATCATACGATCATAAAAGCTTGGTAATGAATAATTTTTTTTCTCAACTAAACTTTTAACAAAAAAATCTAAACTTTTATCTGGATAAGAATTTGTTGCCAAAACCCCCTCAATACCAATCCATCTACCAATTAATAGACTTTTCCACCCACCACTGGGAGTCACATCATTAACCTGAGCGACTGCCGCAGATTGAACCGTACTTACCTTATCAGAATATAACGAGTCTCTATATACACTGACTAACAATATACTTAACAAAGACAGGCAAATATAGGTTATAAAAATAACCGCTTTACCCTTAATAGACAAAGTTAAACGAAGATTTGCCACTCTAGAGAAAAATAAAAAAAGAATAACGGCAGAACTCACAGGTGTTATTCGACTCAACATGGAAACATTTATCAAAAAATCAATCCCCAGCACAAGGGCTAAATAGCAAGTCAATTTCTTACTTTTATTTCTGATGCTTAAATCAAGCATCCATAGTGCAATACCCAAGAACCCGACAAATAAAGCCCATTGAATAAAAAATTCCAATATTTTTGGGACTGAAGTACTTACATTAACAGCCCTTTTAAAAACTGAGTACTCAAAATTTACGCCAACAAAAAATATAACCAATGCTACAAATAAGACCCAATAAAAGGATAATTTTCTTTCACTAATAAAATTAAACTGATCGATAACAGATTTTTGTTTTCCATACATGATCTGCGATAAAAAAAACCCCCAGAAACCGGTACTAGAAAGCAAAAGCCCATAGTCATATTCTGATGACGAATAATTAAAAAAACCAACTGGCTCAAATAACCTGCCATCATTCACATAAAAACTTAAGGTGACCTTGAGCCAAAAACCCATCCAAAAAAGAATGGAGATAAAAATTAGGAAAGGATTTTTAAATTTGATACTTAAAAATAAAATACCATTAAAAGTTACGCTAAATATAATATAAAAAACGAGGTGTCCTGGATATAAAAAATACCCCGTATAAAGCGAGATTATCGCAATAGAAAAAATAAGGGCACTATTGACGAACTTCATCTTCTATATGAAACGGTTGCACTGATTATCCATAAAAGAAACGCGCTCACCAAATTAACAAACCTAAGTAGGATTGACAAAGTTACGCCACTCATTAAACCCAAACCAACCATAGATGTAACCCCCCCCATTAAGATCTCCTGAACACCAAAATTTCCAGGAGTTAGTTTAATTAACCACGCTAACGAGTAAGGCAAATAGATATAAATCATTATGTAAAATGGGGTGCTGGGCTCAATAGAAAAAAGCACAAACTGGTAAACAAAAAAATCCATACATAAGGAACTAACATAAACTAATAAAAATAGATATCGCCTCTTATTAGTTAAAATATTCTCAAGACTAAAGCTTAGATTTTCTAATTTATTTAGATAAAAGTTTAATTTTTCATTTTTTAAACTTAATGTTGAGAGCTTATAAAAAAAATAAAACTTAAATTTGACTCCTAGAATTAAAGAGATAATTATCCCGATAAAAAAAATAGGATGCCCATGAAACGATAAAAGCAATGCTGCCGTACACATCAGCAGTAGCAAGCCAATCACTCCAAACAAATAAGTCGCTGAGATGAAATCAGTATAGGAAATTTGATATTGCTTCTTCAGGTAAATGCCACGATAAG
>JACCDV010743457.1_pt1 | contig 35270 bp, 62 predicted proteins | sample 7446131 | NCBI WGS metagenome assembly JACCDV01 (sample SAMN15323448, study PRJNA562643) | freshwater metagenome | isolation source: river surface water | place: USA:Blue River Watershed | collected 2017-08-17
AATTGGAATGTTCTGAAATTTGGTGACTTATACACCATTTCTAACATTGGATTTTGAACACGACCTGTGGCTGCAAGAATTGCTTGTCCTGTCTGAGCAGAACCTAATGCACCTGCAACTGCTTGTCCTACTTTTTGTTTACCTGTTTCAACTGCTGATTTTGCAGCTGCACCTGAGGCTGCACTATAACCGCCTTCTTGATAGGCATCCATAATAGATTTTGCAGCTGCGATACCTTGACCACCCAATTCTTCACCTAGTGAAAGTTGGTCGAAAGATTGTGTATAAGTATATTGCAATGTATCTGGCATATACAAAGCAATTGCATCTTTTGTAAGTCTAGTTGTTCTTAAAAATGCTAAACTTCCGCCTGTAATTCTTTTAATCGAGTTATCAATAACTGCTTGTGTTTCGGCTGAACTGCCACCAAATTTAATATTTGATTGGCCAAAAATATTATTCACACCACTTGAGATACCAGAAGTGATTCCTGAAATACCTCTACTTGCCGCTGAACTAATTTGTGATGTAAGTCCACCTAATGCACCACCAGATGCATTGTTTATTTGACTGAGGCCAGAGTTAATTTTGCCTAATATTTCATTACCAAAATTAGATGCAAGACCATTGATATCACCTAGATTCTTTACTGAAACGCCGCCAGTATTTTTAAATGTTGCGGCTTCTCCAGAGACTGCTCTGGAAGCATAAGATGTTTCTTTTTGTTCACGGACATAAAATACAACATAGTGTCCTTTGTCATAATTACCAATGTCAAGAGGATAACGAAGTGTCGTTCTTTCAAATTGACTACCAACCAATGGTGCCAAAGGTCCCTTTCGTGTTGCAGGTCCTCTATTGAAAGAAATGTCGGAGAATCCAAAAAGTGCCATATAATTCCTGTTGGTTAGATAGATAATATTTATGTCATACAAAGGATGGTTTCGACCAAAAAACCCACACAAATACAAAGGCGATGCCCAAAACATCGTCTATCGTTCCAATTGGGAACTGAGGGTAATGAAGTACCTAGATGAGAATCCTGCCGTTATCTGGTGGGCATCGGAAGAATTGCCGATACGATATGTCTCGCCAATCGACAACAAAGTGCATCGTTACTTTCCAGATTTCATAGTCAGGACCAAAAGGAAAGATGGCTCCGAGCAGACTTCAATACTAGAAGTGAAGCCGTATCGTCAGACGCTGATGCCAACGCAAAAACGAAAGACCCAACGATACCTGGCAGAAGTCGCCACATATGCCGTAAATCAAGCAAAATGGAAAGCTGCCGATTTGTTTTGTAAAGAACATGGATGGCATTTTCAGTTGATAACAGAAAAAGAGTTGGGACTTTAAGATAAATACTCAAATGGCGACATTAATTGATAGAATTCAAGCATCATTGGCGAAAGAAGGACTTACGCCAAGGTCAAACGCAGCCCGTGATTGGTTAAGAAGTAAGGTGAAAGACTTAAATCCTACACCTGCTTCCATTATGCGTGACAGAGAAAGATTGCGTGATAAATCTTTTATTGGTCGTATGTATTTTTATTTTTATGACCCAAAACATAAGGATACGCTGCCATATTACGACAGGTTCCCATTGGTAATTCCAATAGAACTCTACCCAAACGGTTTCTTAGGGTTGAATTTACATTACATTCACCCAAAGCAGCGAATCATCCTTTTGGACAAATTGAGTGAAGTGGCATCAAACAGACGATATGATGATAAGACAAAGTTGAGAATTAGTTATGAGTATTTGGCTGCGGCTTCAAGAGCATTCGAGGCAGCACCTTGTATTAAAAGATACTTGTTCAGTCACATCGAATCAAGATTTTTAGAAATTACTGCTGACGAATGGGATATTGCTTGTATGTTGCCTGTCGAAAGTTTTGTGGGTGCAACAACAAGTAAAGTTTACGCAGATTCACGGAAAAAATTCTAATGTCATTTTCACCAAATTTATTTTTATCAAACATAAGAGCAAAAGACGGTTTAGCGAAACCCTCTCGTTTTGAGGTAGTTTTGCCTATTCCTCCTTACATCAACAGTTATGTGGGTAATTCAGTTATCGAAAAGATTTTGAATTTCCCAAACTCTGTCTTTTCGGATGTTTCAGATGCAATTGGTTCTGCATTTGGTCGTCAAGGCGCACAAGATGAATATTCTCGTACCTCAAATTCATCCATGTCTCGTTACTTGGCACTACAATGTGAGGCCGCAGAGATTCCAGGCAGAACATTACAGACTGCTGATGTAAAGATTTATGGACCTACTTTTAAAGTCCCATATGGAAGTCAATATGGTGATACAACATTGACATTCTTATGTACCAATGAGTTTTATGAGAGAAAACTTTTTGACCGTTGGATTGATGCAATTAATCCCTCAGATACAAACAATCTGAGATTTCCAAAAGGTCAACAATCTCGTTATATGACAAATATTAAAATCATTCAATACGATGATTTTATTAAACAGATTTATGCAGTAGAATTGATTGATGCATTTCCAATTGGAGTTGCACCACAATCATTGAGTTGGTCAGATGATACTTTCCATCGTCTTTCTGTGCAAATCGCATATCAAAGATATCGACCAATTTACGAAGGCACTTACGACCTTGCCGCAGCTGCTACTGCATTGTTTGGTTCAGGACTTTCAAGGATTCTACCACTTGGTCGTGCATTATAAAATTTAACTAAGCGAGGATATTATGGCTTTACCAAAACTAGATGTACCAGTATATGAAATTAAACTGATTTCTTCAGGAAAAACAGTTCGTATTCGACCATTCTTGGTGAAAGAACAGAAGTTGTTTTTGATGGCATCCGAATCACAGGATCCAAAAGAGACAATTCGTGTTATTCGTCAAGTGTTGAAGAACTGTGTGATTGATGAACTTGATATTGATAGTCTACCGACTTTTGACCTTGAATGGTTGTTCTTAAATCTAAGAGCTCGTTCTGTGGAAGAAGTTGTTGATTTGAAATACAAGTGCAACAACATGACTAAAGAAGAAAGCGGTGAAGAAAAGAAATGTAGTGGAACAGTAGATTTCAAATTGAATCTATTGGAAATTCAACCTTCTCGTACCGAAGGTCATACAAACAAATTTAAAATTACGGAAAAGTTAGGCGTTTGCTTAAAGTATCCTACTTTTGAATTGATTGAAAAGTATGAAGATATGGATGAAAACGAGGTGATGTTAGAAGTTCTTATTGATTGTATTGATTACATTTACGATGATGAAAACATCTATTACACCAAAGATTCTACCCGTGAAGAAATTCGTGAGTTTGTAGATAACCTACAACAAAAAGATTTGGAAAAGATTAAAGAATTCTTTGAGACAGTTCCAGAAATCAAAAAAGACCTTGATTTCAAATGTCCAAAGTGTGGATACAATGAGCAGATTACAGTAAAGGGTCTGCAAAATTTTTTCGTCTAATATTTCGTTATGATACATTAGGTAACTTTTATCAGACGAACTTTGCTTTAATGCAACACCACAAGTATAGTTTGACTGAACTTGAAAACATGTTGCCTTGGGAAAGAAGCATTTATGTGGGTCTCTTAGCAGACTATTTGAAGCAAGAAAAAGAACGATTAGAATTACAGAAACAAACCAGAAAAAAACGCTAAATGGCAGACAAACAAAAAACACTAGCCGATGTATTAGCCAAAGAACTTGGTTATAAGTCGGCTAAAGAATTAAAAGATAAAATTCAGTCGGGTGGCGGTGGACTCAAAGGTCGTTTGGAGTCCGGTGAGGGTATTTCTGAGGCAGTTAAGGGTAGTATTTCTGATGTAAAAGAAGATATCAAAAGAGCCGCAAGTCCAAAGAGATTTGGTAAAAGAGTTTACATGGAAATGTTTAAGGGAGATGATATCATCTCCGCTTACATGCGTGGTAAACTTAACAAAGGCAAAAAAGATAAACTTGCAGAAGAAGATACAACAAAAGCAAGTGATGGTGTTGGTGGTGGAGATGCAACCACTTATTTAAAAATCATTGCAAAGAACGCTCTGTCGTTCCATATGATGAGTAGAGACTTGAATGTTCTCCGCCAAAACATCGTAAAGTTAACAAAGATTGAAGCCAAAGCCTATAACAAAGGTAAAGCAAAAAAAGACCAAGTTGAAGCTCGTGAAGGTGCAGATAGATTCTTTTTAAAAGAAGATGAACGAGAAGCAAAACTTGAATCTGAAAGACAAAAATATTCTGAAAAACCTACGCAAGTGGGTGCAGACGGAAAAGAGAAAAAAGAAGGTGGTGGTTTATTAGAAACCATCATGGGTTTCTTTAAAGGTGGTATTTTCTCCGGTCTCAAAACACTAATCAATCCAAGTGCGATTCTAAAAATACTCGGTAAAGTATTCGTAATTGCAACAATATTCATTTCACTATTCAAAGGCATTACCGCCGCTTTCGACAAGTGGAAAGAAACTGGTTCACTCAAAGAAGCAATCATTTCTGGTTTAGGTGCAATTGTAGATTTCCTCACATTTGGACTTTTTGGTGAAGATTCAGTTCGCAGTTTATTTGATTCAGTAAGTAATTTCTTGGATCCAATCATAAGCACAATCTCAGGTGTAGTAACATCTATGAAAGATTGGATAGTCAACAACTTTGGTATTCCAAAAATATCTTTAGGTTCAATCAAGAACCCAATTACAGGAACAGTTTACTCTCTTGGTTCTATTGGACCTTATTATCCATTTAAGAGTAACCCAAGAAGTGAAGAACCTGAAGTAAAGAAAAAAGAAGATAATAGAAGAATAGAAGAATCAGGTGGTAAAACCGAATCTGCACCACCTTCTACAATGCCTAGTGCCGCAGGTGCATCATCTGGTGAAGCCAAGACAGTAGAAAAAGTTGGCGGCACTTCATTAAGACTTTCAAATGGTGTATCATATGACCCATCAGGTGGTTCGTTTAATTACAAAGGAATCACATTCAATGCAGACAATCAAAAAGAAATGGATACGATTGTCAATGCTATTGATAAAAAGGCAGTTGTAGAATATCAAGGTATCGACAGAAATGCGGGACCTGCAACAATTACATTCAATGGTGCAACAGGTGAAAGAAGTCTTGCACCACCAAGAGCAAGTGGTGGTTCTGCACCAACCGCAACTGCTTCTGCAAATTTAGTAGTTACTGCACAACCAAGTGAACCTAGTGCAGATGGTATGGCACCTTCAGGTGGTGCTACAAGTCCAACTCCTGCGGCAAGTGCAGGTGGTGATATGCCGGCAGGAAATGTTACAATACCTGGTGGTATGGGTGGTGCCACAGAAATGGGTGCACCTGCTACATCATCAGGCGGTGGTGCATCACTCGCAACTGCACCAACAGAAGAAGGTGTACCAGGACCTATTTCTGGCGGTGGTATGAAGTCTGGTGCCGATTTGGCCGCAGCATCACAAGAAATTGCGGAAGAACAAAGAATGGAATCTTCTGCTGATATGGGTTCAATAGTGAACGCACCAACAACAAATAATTCACAGTCTGCAACTGGTAATGCACCAACAAAATTACCAGATGTTTACGATAACACATTAGCATTGATGTTAGCAAGAGCGTAATATGGCGTTAAAAACTCCTTCTCTCGTTGGCGGAAAAGAAGAATCATCTTCTGATAATGTAATCTTTCTAAAGATTATTGCAAAGAATTTCTTGTCTGTGCCTTCAATGGCAAGGGACCTGAATGTTGCAGGACAAAACATTGCCAAATTAGTTAAAATGCGTGGTGGTACCGCCTCTACTGGCGCAGACATGCATTTCTTAAAGGCAAGTGAGTTAGAGAAAAAACTTCAAGTCCAAAAAGAAAAATATTCACCAGAAGCAGTCAAACAAAAGGTTGAAGAAAAAACCGGTTTGTTTGGTCGTTTAAAAGAAACTAAACTTGGTAAAAAAGTTACAAGTAAAGTTTCAGATATCAAAGGTAATCTGTTAAGTGGGTTCAAATCTCTTTTATCACCTAAAAACTTTATCAGAGTTTTAGGTAAACTAGCATTACCCGCCTTAATCATCACTACATTGTGGCAAGGTTTTACTGGTGCATGGAAAAAATGGAAAGAAACAGGTTCTATTTGGGAAGCATTTAAAGGTGGCATTAGTGAAATAGTTGATTTCTTCACATTTGGTTTGATTAGTAAAGACGATGTTTCTGGACTCATGGATAGTGTTGCAGAGTTTTTCAAACCTGTTACAGATGCAGTATCTAATTTTTTCGGTAAGTTCTCAGATTGGTTTGCAGAAAAATTTAAAGTAGTCAGAGAATTCTTAGGAATACCTCCTCCAAAACCTAAAGCAATAGAAATTCCTGTTGATAAAGAAGCGGAAAGAATTCGTAAAGAAAACCAAGAAGAACTTGCTAAGAGAGAAGAAAATTTAAGACAACTCAGAGAAGCAGAGAGAAAAGCACAATACACGGGTGAAGATGAAATTGTCCGTAGTAGAATGGGACTTCAACAAAAGTCCGCTAAAGTTGCTGAAGAAGAATTAAGAGTTGCCCGAGAACAAGCTGCTGCAGGTAAACCAGTAAGAGCCGCACCATCTGCACCTGCGGCCGCACCACCAGGTGCACCAACAAGAGAAGCTGCACCTAAAGTTCCTACTCCAACAGGTGATGATAAGTGGATTATGGAAATGATTAAAAAACATGAAGGTGTCAGAACAAGACCATACAAAGATTCTCTTGGTTTATGGACAGTTGGTGTTGGTCACTTAATCGGTGATGGTAAGTCTTTGCCACCTGAATGGAACAGAGAATTTACTATGGAGGAGATTGATGCTCTGTTTGCAAAAGACTATGAACATCACAAAAAACAGGCAGAGAAATCACCTGGTTACGATAAAGCAAATGAAAAAGGTCGTGGTGCGTTAATCGACCTCGCATTTAATATGGGTGGTGCCTGGTACAAAAAATTTAAAAATGCTTCTGCTGCACTTGCCGCAGGAGACTTCAAAACGGCAGCCGAAGAATTAACCGACAGTCAATGGTATCAACAAGTTAAAGGTCGTGCCCAAACTATCGTTGCAATGATTCGTGACGGTCTTGGTGGTGCACCTTCAAAAGTGGGACCTGATGCAGTTGACACAAAACCAATTCAAGTTGCCGCACCAACTACTGCACCAAGTGGTGGCGCTCCATCAGGAGGCGGTTCACTTGCATCATTAGTTAAAACACAACCTGGTGTGGATATGTCTAATTTCCAATCAGAGTTTGAAAAGAGAGTTGCCGCTATGGCAGCTGACTTTAAAGCAAAAACAGGCAAATCACTTTTGATTACTTCTGGTTATCGTAGTAATGAAAAACAAAAACAACTCTTTGACCAAGCACTTGCTGCAAATGGTGGTAATGTTGCATTAACTCGCAAGAAAGTTGCTGAACCAGCGCCACCTCTTGGTAATGGTAAAGGCAGCCAACACCTAAGAGGTCTTGCGATTGATATCAACTCAAAAGGTCCAGAAAGTTTAAATACACTTGCAGGTCCAAGAGACAAACCTACTGGTTGGTTAGAATCGTTTGGTTTGATTCGACCAGTACCAGGTGAAGATTGGCATGTGCAACCAAATGGTGCGGCACCAACACCTGACAATCCAAACAATCCAGGTGCACCAATCGCAGTTGCCGGTAAAACAGGAAAAGCAACAGATGTGGCATCAGGTAAAACAGAATCAATTTCACCAACACCAAAAACGCAAGGTTCTGAAATAGCATCATCTTCTACAAGTATTGCTGCTGACCAGAGAGCACAACAGAAACCACAAACACCTCTTGTTGTAAATGCACCAACAACAAACAATCAAGTGGTGAAGAAAACTGAAGTTGCATCAGCAGGCAATCCAAACAGAGCACCTGCACCTTCTACTGCACAAGTATTAACTGCCAGAGTGGCATAAAAAAACCCGGCGCAAGGCCGGGTTCAAACTAGCTAAGAAAGTGATTAAGTAGTTAGTTTGATTCTGCGAGAGACTTAAAGTAATTCAAGTCATCGTCATCTTCAACGATTGCTTTATCGATTACAGATACATCTTCATCTTTGATAGAAGAAACAACTGAATCAGCTGCCTTAGTTTTAGGTGCAGTAGCTACACCATCAAAACCAAGAACCTTATCAAGGCGTGATTTCAATTGTTCGTATGATTTGAATTGTTTCTTTTCAGTAAACTCTTTCAAACCAAATTCTTTCTTCCACAAATCTTCAAGTTTTGCATCATCACCATCAAAGAGTGCGGACTTATCTGCAAACTCTGATTTATCATAGTTACGGTAACCTTCAACATTACGAATCTTCAATTTGAAGTTAGCACCTTCCCACATATCAAATGGGTTGATTGCTTCTTCATCAGCAAACTCAGGATTCATTGCTTCTGTAATCTTGTCGAAAATTTTCTTACCAAACTTGAACAATTTGATTTGTCCTTCGTTAGCAGGATTACTTGGGTCAGAAATTACGAGAATGTTTGCAAGGTAAGACAACTTACGCTTTTGTTTACGAGCAATATCTTTGTTTGCTTCGATACCAGAATTCCATAATGTATTGTTGTGTTCGCAAACTGGACATTTTTCATTGAGAGTGGTCAGACAGTTATCAATGTACCAACCGCCTGGTCCTTGAAACCCGTGTGAAAAGACACGAACCCAAGGCAATGCATCATCACCATCGGCTGCAGGAGCAGGAAGAAAACGAATAACAGCCATGCCGTTACCTGCTTTATCTACTTCTGGTTGCCAAAATCGGGTATCTTCTTTTGAACCGGCTTCTGCGGTTTGGGTGGAAGCTTCAATCGCCTTTGTAAGTTTGTCCAAATCGGTGCGATTGCGCTTTAGTTGAGCAAATGAACTCATTGTGTTTCCTTTCGTATAAACGGAGTATTAACGGTATATAAACGACTTATCCACATAAACATAATATATCATATATTTAGTGTTCATGCAAGCAGGGTTTTAATCTTTTCAATAGTTTCACCGATATCTTTGTGAAGAATACCGATGCCGCCTGCCTTATTGAAAGCGTCAATAACATCTTTGGTGTCATCGACCAAAACGATGCCTGGTCCTGCATAATCTCTTTTATGCCTACGACCTGGTACCACATTCGGTTTAAATGCGATATCGTATTTTTTTAACCAAGCAATTTTTTGTTCCATTACTTCATTGTGATATTTTTCACCACCAGATGAGGTAAGCATTTCGACCTCGATTCCTTTTTTCTCAAGTTCTTTGGCAAACCTCACCAATTCTTGACCACCTGGCCACCATGGTAGTGTTTCAAAACCTTTCTTGTTCAAAATGAAATCAGGCCATTCTTGTGTCCATAATTTCTTGTCACGATTTTTAAGGGTTTCTGGTCCGTAGTTGGCAGAAAACGCACCTTCAAAATCTGTAAGAACACCATCCATGTCGAGATATAATTTTTTCATGCTAAAACCTTTTTGAGTATCATTTTGAATTTTACAACATCTTGTGGTAAAAATGAGGCATACTTTTCACATTTACGCCTAAAATCAGGCCATCGAATCGTATCGGTAATCTTTTTGTTCCACATGGGGAAGAAATTTAAAATACTATTAAGAATACAGAGAGTTTCGATTGATACTTCACCACGCAATGCTTTTGTCAATAATACCGGGTAATCACCATCGGTTTTAATTACCGAATTTGGGTCATCCAGTCCCTCAAATATAGTTCTACAATCATTCTCAAACACATAGGAAAGACTTTGGAGAGTTTTCTTTCGTGTTCTGTATCTCACATCAGCATCTTCACTTAACAAGTCTCCGACCCAAGATTTTTCACTTACCAACATATTGGCAACAATGAAATCGGTAAGTTCTTCTTTGTTGGAATATTTCCGAGAAAGTTTGTAAAAGTGGTATTTGTCTCTACGATTTTCAAATGCCGTAACACTTACATTGGACTTGCCATTGTATTTGAAGAAATCGTAGGACTCCTGTGTGAAATGTAGTTTTAGTGCTTGATATAATCCAAATGCTTCATAACCAGTCATAGTGGTAAACGAGAACTTTTTTCTTTCAACATATTATTATCCATGGCATCATTTTCTAACTTAGACTTCAAGTTAGCATTTACTAATGATGCCGCCACTTCAATTTCAAGTCCTGTTTGTTTACAGTATTCTACAATCGCTTCAATGTAATTGTAGTCGGTTTTAGAAACAAGAGCGTCAATGGCTTTGGCAAACTTTGCCATTTCATCTTTTGTTGGCATTATGCCTCACTTGTGCATACTGATTTTGGTGCGTGAACAGGACAATTATCATCATAACAATTATGAGACTTCATCATGCTTTTATCAAGTCCACAAACCTCACATCCATTTGCACGAAATTTAGGAGGGTTCATTAGAGAATGAACGGTTGATGCCCATCGTTGATTCAATTCTTCACGGTCATCTTCTTCATCTGAAATTGATTCCCATTGCGATTCATCAACAATGTCCAAATTACCATCAAAATGAAATCCTGCACCACGCAAGAACATTTCAAATTCATTCACAATATCATTCAATGTTTCTGCCTCAAACTCAACGGTTCTTTTTGTTTGAACACTATGAGCAAAAGGCATAGATTCTTCTTGACAAATAAAAGTAAACTTAGACATTATTTCACCACCGATTCATAAAGATTTTCAAATTGTTCATGCACGGCAACTTCTTCATCAAAGTTTTGCTTGTGATAAACCCTCACTAATTTTGCAACAAGTTTTTTAGGCAGTTGCATTTGTTTTGCAGTTTCAGCAATTGCTTCACGAATATAATCATTCTCACCTTCGATACGAGTCATCGAATTGGAACATTCCTGAACAATCTTGAAAAGTTTTTCACGGTCAGGTTGTGAAAGTTGGTTGATAGTAAGTTGTTGAACTGCCATAATATACTCCTTTTAAAATCACTTTTTAGGCGAAGCGGCATACGCCACGCAAATATTGTCTGAATGTGTTACATAAGAACATCGAACAGAAATTGGATCCATACCTTTTGCAATCGCACTATCAATATTTTTTGCCATTAAGTTACGGTCATTTACATTATAAATTGTTACGCCAATAATTGCGGCAAGAACGATAAGTGTAACGCCAACAATAAAAACTTTACCATCGTTAATGATGTTTAGTTTATCTGTCATATACTGATTCCTCTACTTTTATCTGCATCTTTAGTTGATTTGTAAAAAATATGTCTGCCAATTTTTGTAGTCTTTGGCAAACCCCAATTAGGATTCACATAGTCAGCATGATAATAGGTTGCGCCATATGTGACATCCTTGATACTTTCATAGTTGAATAATATCGTTACTGCTAGATTACGAATGTCATTATATAACATATTGTCTCTAATTGTCAAGCTCTGTGGTGATGAACATACCCAACTGAACTGACATGTGCCGTTTGTTTTTTGATTTACAACACCGCAAATATCATTGGCATAATTGCCTGTAGCCAATCGGTTTAATGTAACCATGGCAACTGCAACTTTTCCGTCTCTTGGTTCACTTGCGGCTTCAAAGTAGATGTTTTTTGCCAAACAATCTACCTGCTTCTGAACTGGTTTACTCAATGTGTGATATTCGACATTTAGTGGTAAAAAATACCTGGTGTTACCTGTCATCACAATTGATGCAATCACTATCAATGACGATAGTAGAATACTTGAAAGTAAAATGTTACTTCGCATATTTTCTCCTTAATTAGTTAAGGACCGTAGATAAAATAATCCACGGCCCAATCCCGTATCAGGTGGACTTTTTGCTAGTCTTTTCTTGTGTAGATGGGATTTGTGAAACGAAACCGTTTAGCTCTGTGGCTTTTTTGATTACATCGGTTTCACTAGGATAAGCGGGAAATCCTGGATGTTCCGGGACTGCTTGTCCATGTTGTCTAGCAACATCGGCCTTAACAGACCATTCGTTACTGACTTTCTCTCGTTGAGCATAGTAGTCTTGCTCGAGCATGTCTTTCGCCATTTTTAAAAGTTCGAGGCGAATTTCGAACGGTGTCATATTAGACATAATACCTCCTGTGTGTTAAGTGTGTAACTGGCAATTGTGTGTATGCCAGTCTTTTATTTAGTGGTTTTAATCCCACAAACCATTATAATATTTACCAAAAAGACGGAATCCATTTTGCATACGGTCATAAACTTTTTGCATACCATCATAGTCACATTCATAGGTGTGATTCGGTCCATCTTTCATCTGGTAAAATTTATGTTCACCTTTTGGCACCTCTTTGCCATCTTTGTCAACTGGCACCCATTGCATGTCCATTTCACCAGAACGATATGCATCTTCCCATGAATCATCAGCCTTATGTTCAAATGCAAAAATCATTTCATCGAGGACATAATCCCATCTTTTAAAATGATTGTTGTCGGTGTCCCACTCATTTTCTTTTTTAGGTGCAGATGTTGATTTCAATTCTTCAGGAACATCGTCATCGTCAACATGAGGTGCACCATGTTTGGTGTCTCGCAATTGTTTCAACATTGGAAGAATGATGTATGAAAGAGTGTGGTCCATTGACCAAGTATCCCATCGGTCAATCTTCACATAATTAATTTTACGGTCAACTCTATCCCAAACCCATTGAATTGCTTTACTGATAGGCGTCAATCGGTCAGACCAAGTTTCAACCCACTCTGGATGTTCAATGTATTTGTATTCACCGTTCATCTCTTTGATTGCCATATCAAGGCCACGGTTTCGACTACATTTAGACCAGTCTGTCCAAAAGAACATGTAATCCAAAATTGTGTAAGGACTAATCCAATGGTCTTTGTAATTGTTGATGTAAATTTTCACTTTAGAATCCTGTATAAGTGGTGAGTATTCTGTTACGAGGAACTCACCGAAACCCTAAGCAGTTTTTAGGCTGCTAATTTGTATTCGCTATCGTTTGCGTTTACTTTGATTTGCTTCTTCGGCCGAGTATCCTCAACCCTAACGGCTTTAGCTTTGCCGATTCTCCAGTTTTCTACTCTTTGCCCTGTCGAAACCAGGTCACCCCCATCATAAAAGGACAAGCATCATTATGAACACGACTATTACTAATCCAATTCCAAATCTTGTTGTATCGTCATCCATTTTATCCCCTTATGGTGGAGGTGGGCGGAATCGAACCGCCGTCCAGAACACATTTCAATTACCTTCATCGAATTCTTATTAGTATATCGTATTTACTGAAAAAAGTCAAGCCTTTTCCCAATACTTGCCAATATACTTTTTTAACTCAGGTAGATATTTAGATTTTTCTTCTATGAAAATTTGTGGTGGTGAATTTTCAACCGCAATCGCAATCACGATTTGGTTGATGGTAAGTCCAGTTCGTTCTCCAAACATTTCTGCATAGGCTGAGGCTTGCATAAAATAATTGGCAATTTGGTCTTTTTCTTTGGAATAGTTTGCGGTCTTCCAGTCAATGATAGAGATTTGGTTGTCCCATTCTCCAATACAGTCACACCTTCCTGCAAGGCGTAATTCGTCACTAAACAAGGGTTGCTCGATGCCATAGATGTTGTTTACATGTTTATCTAAAAATGGTTTTAATTTAAGAAACAATTCTTTGGTGTCAGGCATCATTGAGTGCATTTGCAATGGTGACATTTCATTGAGCAAATACTTTTCAACTGTATTGTGCAATTTGGTGCCACGATTGGATGCTTTGCGAGATACCCGATTTGCTTCTTCTTCTCCTACCCTTTGGCGCCATTCGTATATGGCTTGTTTATTGTAAGACGATAGCACCGTAGTGATAGAAGGATATTCTTTACCACTCGGTGTCTTGTATGTTCTACCTGTCTCGGTTGTTACCGATTCAAGGTCAAAATTGAGAGCATCTAGTTTTACATGACAAAAATTCACTTCGGTTATCCTAGATGTTTTTTAATGATTTGTTCGGTCTTAACTTGTTTGATAGATTTCTTTCCGTATCGTTGAGCAACCTTAGATGTTGGATGTTTCTCCGCAACCTTTGACAATACTTCCTTGAAACCTTCAGGTACACGACCGGTTCTGGAGTTTGATGTGGATACACCAGACACTATGGATGGTGCAGTTAAAACGGATTGAATATGTGGATTACTTTTTAGATATTCTTCACGCTCTGAAATCTTCATAAAGACTTCAAATTCTTCATTTGTTTCTGTATTAAGAAATTGATATGTTGGCATTATTACTCACAGCTGTTGCGAACCAATTAGGTGTTGGTCGCTTTGTCCATTTAGCAAAGTGTATTTTTCGTTCAATATAATATTTATGATACGATGCAAGAGAATCACCGGCAATTTTACATTCATCGGGCATTGCAGGTGTAGGTTCACTAAAAGGTTTCTCCTGTAGGTTGTGGGGTATCTCTGCAAGAACATCAGTCAGTCTAGCACAAGCATGGACTTTTCCATAACGATAAGTGTATTCTTGCAATAGACACACCCACATCTGATACAGCCAAAGATAATTATCTTTCGACTGTCTAACCCATACGGCAGAAGGATGATTGATGTGTGAGGCTTTCATTAGTTGTGCCTCACGGTCATCCTTCAATCGCCATCTTTTAATCTTACGACCGTTTGCAGTCAAATCATAATATTCATCACCATCAAGCACACGATGAGCTGTGGACATGAGTTGAGCATATTCGATAATCATTTTGACCACATGTTTATCAAGGTGCATTTCTGCACAGACTTGTGGTTTACGGTCGAGATAAAAGATATTCATTATTTTGGCATCATCAACGCATTAAAGTTAGCAGGAACAACGATGGTTTGCACTTTACCATTTTTAATACCTTCAGAGATATTCAAAGCGGCTTGTGCTTGCATGTATGCGATAGAAGCACTAGATTGATTTGCAAGTGCGTTCATTCGTTCTGCTTCTTTCTTTGCAGTTTGAACTTCAACTTCTTTTTGTTTGTATTCGTTTTTAGCACGAACAAGAGCATTTGCGGATTCTACAACAGAATCGGCAGGAACCACATTACGAATTAGAACTTGTGAAATGGTAATTGTACCATCAAGTTTTTCTTCAGCAAGATTCTTATTGATTTCTTCCTGAACCATTCGTTCCATGTTTTCACGATTGTCTGCCATATCAAGTGCTTCATATTTACGAGCCGCTTTGTAAATGGCATTACGAGCATTTTGCACAACATAATTATACATCACATAGGTGTCACCTTTGAACTCAGCGTGGAATGCTTTATTCTTTGTGCTATACAATTCAGCAACTTGTTGAGGATTAATATTATAAACAATCACCGCATCAAGGTCTTTCATTGTGCTATTGTCTTTTGCAACAGGTGTCATATCATTCAGAACCACATTCACATCTTTAACAGGGAATGTAAGCACATCACCAATAATAGTTTGATTGAAAGTACCAGGTAGCAATTCACCAGGTTTTACTTGTTTATCGAACCCAACACGAACACCAACTTCGCCAGTTTCAATACGGGTGCAACCAGTAGTGAAAACCGCAAGCAGAGCGATAGCAAGAACAGACTTTTTCATTTAACTTCCTTTAGAATAGAACAACAATAACACACAAAATAACAATTGTCAAGACAGCAATAACGGCAGAATAGGTTGCCATTTTTGCGAATGACCATTTTTCTTTCTTGGTAAATTTTCTGAACATGTCAATACCAAAAAACAAAATTAGAAACAGACTTACAAATGAAACCAATATCTTAAACACCTGAATTCTCCTTATCGGTCATTTGTTTTTTCTTTTTCATACCACCTTTGTATTTCACTTCTTCTTCAAGGGACTCAACCAGGTCATCATCACGAACCTTGTCCCACAATTCATCAAATTCACTTCGTAGTTTTTCGTGGATATCTTCAATTGAACCTTCGATATACCAAAGAGTATTTTTCACATCCTCAGTATTTGCTTGTTCAGCGCCAATTGAAATTACACGCAAAACACTCGACATGGTTTCTAGTCGAATGATTTGGTCTTCCATTTGTGTTAATTCACCCCAATATTTCATCACCAGTCTCCGTTATCAATCCAAATTCTCAATGTCAAAAACAGGAATGTGAAACAGTATGTCTCATCGTCCCAACCATTATTATCTTTATAAATCCTAGGCGTCAATCGCCAATGAAAAGGATTAACTGTTATTATAACAGAGGCGCCACTATATTTGAGGTAATTAATCATCTTAGTATGTACCTTGTAACTGTCACTTCACCTTTACGGAAAACATCACCAGGTTTTCTGGTTCGACATTCCGTTTTCATTTTAGAATCTGCCTGATTCAATGCCTTAATTACAGTAGCCTGTTTTGAGAGACATTCTTCCTGTGTTGAAAACTTTTCGTAAATGGTGTAATTGTTTGAAGATGCCAACCAGATAACTAATACCCAATTCATCAATGTACCTCAGGTTCTTTTTCAAAAAGATTAGACCAACTTTTCAGTTTTTCTCTTTTCATTGAAGAAGCGAGAGAAACTCTAGTCCAATCGACCAAACCACTTTCATCCATCATTTGGAACATACACATCAAATCACCAATTTCTTCTTCAAGTCGGTCTTTGTTTGTTCGCCCATTGTGAACACCATCCATACCAAATCGAAAAACTTTACTGATTGCTTGTGTCACTTCTGCACATTCTTCTTGTGCAATAAGCATAATTTCTTTTTCTTTACTTTCCATCTTTAATCATTTTGTCAATGTGTGCTTCAATCAACTGTGTGCGAATCATATCAGTAACAGTTAAATACGGCCACTCTAAAATAAAAGGACACCTATCTTTCCAACGACCGTTTTGTAAAAAATATTTGTATGCCTCCACATCTTCTTTCGAGTTTGCATCAAAATAACGCTTTAGCCAAATCGTGTGACTTAATTTAAACCGCCTTTGCTTCAAAATATCAAAAGATTCTTTCATATATCCTCAATAATAAGGGGCACGCTGGCTATCTCCCGATAGTCGCTGTTGTTTAAGAATGAGCGGACTCTGCCTTTATGAGACTGACTGCTAGTTAAACCAGACTGACTGCTCGCCATAGAGTCTCGCAACTCCCCCATTTAAACTTTACTTAAACAGATTGTGTTTCTGTAACTTCGGTAACAACCATTTCATTTTCGGTTGTTTCAGTTACTTCAGCAACAGGTTCTGCTTTCAAATCTTTCAGTTTAGCAACCTTAGGTGCAGGTGCAGCCTTGGTTTTAGCTTTGACAATCTTCTGCGATTGACCAGGTGTGAAAGATGTTGCACCAACACGCTTCAGATAATCTTTGACTTCATCGACATTGATGACTTGATATGCGGTGATTTTACGACCATTCTTGATTGCCTTAACGACAGCATTGGCATTAGTTTTCATCAACCAGATATAGGTCGACAAACGATACATGTGAATCTCTGTACCAAGAGTAACATCGATTTCTTCAATCGTTACTGCTTTGCCAGATGCCATAACGGTCATCAACTTTTGAAACGGTGCAAGTTTATCAGATTTACCACGAGCCATAATATAAAACTCCTTTTATCAATTTAGAAATAACAGTATAACACATCACGGAACAATTGTCAAGTGCCATTTTGTATTATTACCGCCTTACATATACAGAAAATGTTACCGCATCTTCTTTTAGGCAACTACATTGGCGGGTATGTGACGACCTGCCATACTTTTGTGGACGAGGTCCACGGAACTTGAATCGCACCGGTTGCCCAACAACAGAACGAATCAGTTTTCTTGTTTTCGGTGTATATTTCTCTATTGGTATCTTTTTAAACACCGAGAATTCTGAAACAGGAGAACGGAAATCATTTAAGTTTAAAATCATGCTAATTCCTCTTGCGAACAGAATTCTGCAAATTTGTTCCAATCGCCTTTGAAAATCACTTCGGTTGGATTCTTCACAACCACTTTATCTTCATAAACATGGTATTCATAATCTTGCCAACAATCGGTATCTGTCACAGCATGAATGTAGAAACCACCAACACTATTTTTAAATTCTGCAATCATTTGAGCGGCAAGACAACCCATACCATTGAATTGTTTTTCGGTTTTACTGGAATACCCGTTTACCATTTTACCAGATACCAAAAAATCTGCCAATTCACTTCCATGACCGGATGGATAACCATCGAATTGACGATACATGTTCACAATAGGTTTATCGCCATCATATACGAAAGTCAAACTACGAGTTCCCATATTATCTCTCCAAAATCACATAATCACCAAAATAACTATCAAAAACTTTTACCAGATTTTCATAGTCACCACTTTTCATTTCTTCAATCACTTTATTGCCATCAATGTCAAGCTGACGAGCAAATCTTTTGGCATAACCCATCAAACAAAATGCATTGCCTTCAGGACCTGTCAAATCAATTACAGGCGTTTCATTTAATTTTTTACGAATTACCATTTTCACAAACCTCCCAAACTTTTTTATAAAGGTTGTCAATCAAATTAATTTCTTCTTCGTTATCTGAACAAACACGGCGTTCATCCAAACATTCAAAAATCAAATCCAATTCTTCATCATTAAAATCAATAATCATAATATTACTCCAAACTCAATTCTTCAACTTCAACAAATTCATCTTCCACTTCAGGTGGAATTTGCGAACCTAACACTTCTGCATATGATTCTGCTTTTTCGATGGTATCAAAGGCACGCATATTAACATAACCATTTTGTGGACCAAATGTTTTTACAACATAAACAAATTTCATTTTAACCCCAATCTTTCTTATCACCAAATTTTTCGTTCCACTCATAACCTGCCTTATAATCGGCAATTTCATTTGTGGTCATTTTTTCTTCGGTGATTTCCTCAGAATTGTAAGTATCACCAACAAAGTAATGCGGACGGACACCACGATGATAATAACTATCAGCAGAACCACGGTCAAAAGGACCACCATGGCGGGTGTCATAATTAGAACGGTCTTGCCAAACATTACACATTTTCAATTTCCTTCACTTCAAATATATCATTACTCACCACAACACCACCATTCAATCTCTGATAAACTTCAGCCATTGCTTTAAGGTAGAATTGCATAATCTTTCCGTTTGGTGTAATCAATGTATATTGCATTAAGCAGCTTTCAACATAACAACGGGATATTTCACAAAACCAGAGGTATCTTTTTTCGCTTTACCTTTGGCATACAAACCAACCACAACACCTTTTGGATCCATAAAACGGAGGTCACTTTCATCGCCATTGAAAACTGGACGACCAAGATAACTTTCAGGCATTGCTTCTGTCTTTTTCAAACCAAAAACAACCGCAACATTATAACCTTGTGCAATTGCTTTTGTCACATCATTATCATTACCATCAGCAGCACTAAAAGTCAACTGATAGTTAGGAATATCGGTTACTTTACGATTCAACATTTTGGTGTAATCGTAAAATTGGACTTCGGGGAAGGCAGCGAAAATATTGCGGAACAATTTACCATTACGAACCACTTCATACTTTTCGAAAGCAAGGTCACTTGTACCATTCAAGCGAAAAACAGGAATCAAATCTTTTTTGGCAGATTGTTTAATACCAAGTTCAATATCTTTAACCAAATCAATCATAAACTGAGCACGATTTTCGAAAAACATTTTGGTTTTACGAATACGAGCTTTTTGAATTGTATTAGTGGTTTCGCCTTTTTTGAACATACCACCACGACCAGCAGTATTAAGACAAGCAGAGGTACAACCAGCTGTGCGTTTTGGACAGGTTTCATAACCAGACAAATCAGCGGGTGCAAGGTGCATAATGTAAGTATTAAAACCCTGCTTCAGACCTTTGAGGACTTTAGGATTGCCAGTAGATAGTAAATTCATAATTAAACTGCCTTTCTCATCATCATAGGACTATTATATACCCAAAGTGCCGAATTGTCAACCAGCCTAGGTGCGTTTTTGTTGCAAAAAAACAACATTGCTAACCTATTGTTTTTTAATACTTTTTTCTTATGTAATCCAACACTTCCTGCGCTTCTCGGAGGTCGCTTTTTGCAAGCGCTTCTTCAATATAAACCTCCTGCATTGAATGAAGCTCATTTAAAAATTCATCAATTTTTTGCTTTCTGTAAATTCGAGCCAAATCACTTGGTCGCATTTCATAAAATTCATCTTTATCCATTTTATCTCCGCATTGCAGCTTGGTCTTTTGCTTCTTCATCCGTGAAAATAGGCACGGCATTAGATTTGTGCAAAGTGCCAATTCCTTTCATGGCAGTTCCTGTATAAACTTTACCATGAATAGGTTTTGTGCAAGAACCTTCCATTGACATTAAACTAGGATACTTTGGAGTCTCCCGAACAAATGGTTTTGGTTGCACAAGAGGTTTAACAATTTTTGCTTTGATAGGTTTTTTTGGCTCATATTTTTTGAGCAATTCTTCCCATGAGGCGGCAAGCTCACGCTGTTTTGCCGTAGGCTTGCGTTTTTTAGATTTTTGGTGGGTGTATATAATCATTGTTTTGCGATTTTTTGGGTACCAAAATACATGAGTACCAATCCTATCACAGCTAAGGCAATTTGTGAGGCAAACACGGCAGTAGAAGCCAGAGGTTGGGCATCCATACCACCAACCGCACCGAACACCAAGAGAAAACCGATAACTAACCTAATCATACCAATTCCTTTTCTTTTTGCATTATCTGACGGTCTTGAATAACAAAGGAAATGTTATTTGCCAACCTATCTGCATTTTTTTCATTTAGGCATTCCGCCAAAATTTGCAATTCTTCACTTGTCATGCCGTTAATTTCAGAGGCAACTTTTAACACTTTGAAAGAATTAATTTTCATGCTGCTTCCTTCGTGGTTTCAAACAAGCAAAATTTTGCAATATTCAATTGTTTACGAATTTGGTCTTTATCGTAACCCATTTCCAACATTTCTTGGCAATCAGACAAAATGCCAGCAACAAGCATTTCAGTACCAGACAACCTTGCGGTCAGAGAATTCAAATATTGCTCACGGATATTCGCTTCGGTCATGCCATAGCAATTCTTTTCAAAATCAGTCATTTGAGTACCTTTCTCAATCATTATGGAGATAGTATAAAGGATATCTGCCGAATTGTCAACCAGCCAGTCCCTATGCGCTCGGAAAGTGTTGCTTTTTGACAACATCCACATGCTTGCATTTCCTGCGATATCCGAAGCCTGTGCAGGAACAAGTTAATTGGTTATTTTTAAAACCAACAATATATTCTTTTTCTTTTGATTTTACTTTGAATATTCGGTCATAATCGGGTTTATATTCTTCCTGATTATTCGATTCTTCTTTATATTGGGATTTTATTTCAGATAATCCAGAATGATTAACCTCGATAAACTTGCGATATCGTTTATCTAATACGGTTTTGGATTTTAGAATATCAATATCATCACCATGCCATTTAGCATAGGCAACTATTTGATTTTTTGAATTTAGTAAATAGGTATGGTTGGGTTGCCGATATTCGACACCCCAATCCGTGATTTCTTTGAGAATTTTCATCATTGTTCCATCCTATCACGGAAGGACGGAACTGTCAAGTGCTGGTGTTGTTTTTTTACAACACCATGTTAGTGGGCACTAACCTTTAAGTAATTGATGGTTATCCGATTCTCGCAAATCTTCCTCATACTCTGCGAGCTTTAACCTATTTAATTCTTGTTGAAGCAACTCTTTGTCCGTGGTGTCTTGAGTAATCTTTTCCTCTAATTCACGGATTTTTCTCAATAAAAGTTCTCTATATGACATATTCTTCTTTCTGCTGTTGTCTCAACAATCGATAAGTAGATTTATCGTGATGTTTCTTTTTTTGTTTTGTGTTGGAATTTTCTTCTTCGTGTTTTTTAAACTTAGTCTTAGGTGTTTTATAGATTTTCTTACCGCCTAACATTTTAGTATTTTACAAAAACCTTTCAGAGGATATGGTCTGCAATGCCAAGTTCGACAGCTTCATCCACAGTCAACCAAACATCACTTGGCGGCAGAAGTTTGGTCTTGATAATTCTAGTGGGCAAATCGGTACATTCTTTGATTAAGTTCACCATTCGGGCGTTCATGTTTTCATTTTCTTTTAATGACGCTTTCAGGTCGTGATACTTACCTTCAGTATTTTCTGAAAATTGGTGACAAAGAATGCTTGTATTTTTTGTGAGATAACGACCACCTTTATCACCAGCAACAAAAATCATAAAAGCGGCCGACATTACACTACCCATACCGATAGTGCGAATTGGATGTTTTGAACTACGCATGATATCAATCAATGCAAAGGCGTCACAGAGACTTCCGCCTGTTGAATTGATATAGAGTGTGAGGGTTTTGTCTTTATCATCGGTGTTCTCAAATAGAATCCACTTAATAGCTTCAGCGATGTTATCTTCATCGATTTCGCCATTGAGAACATGGATGTGATTTTTGAGTAGACCAAGACCAATGAGGTCATCGGCGCCTAGCGCCATGTCATGGATTTTAGGTATCGTCATGTCTTGTTTGCCAATTGTAAGCTGTCTGAATAATAGAGATTATATCATGCTTAGGTCGGTAAGTCAAGACTTTTTCGGCTAAAGATATGTCGGCAACTAGGAACGGAGGGTCTCCTGCCCGTCTAGGCTCATACCCAAATTTCACATCTTGCCCGGTTACTTTTTTAACCAGATTAACAACATCTAATACCGAATAACCTTTACCCGTTCCTAAGTTTAGTATTTGAGAACCATTATCATTCATCAAATGTTCGCCTGCTTGAACATGAGCATCAGCAACATCGCTTACATGCACATAGTCTCTCACGCAAGTACCATCTAATGTTTCGTAATCGTTTCCGTAAATTGTGAAGTTATTTAGATTTTGGAGAATTCTGGGAATCAGGTGTGTCTCTGGTTCGTGACACTCTCCCATTTCGTTTTCGGGATCCGCACCTGCAAGATTGAAGTAACGGAAAATAACATGATTCATTTCTGACAAACGAATCTCCAATTCAGCAGAGTATTTACTTGCTGCATAAGGATTGTTCATCGGATTCAATTCATCATCTTCTGTAATTTTTGATTCTTTTGATTTGTAAAGTCCTGCGGTTGAGGAATATACAATTTTATTGACACCCCAAAACTTCATTACATCCAACAACACATTTGTTCCGTTTGTGTTGTTATCAAAGAAGGTTTGAGGATATTTTACTGATTCACCAACTTCGATTCTTCCTGCCAAATGAAATACAACATCAATGTTCACTCTGTCGAAAAGTTGGTGTAATGTTTCACCATCACGAACATCGCAAGCATGGAATAAATCAACATATCGATTATCGGTGTGTTTAATGTCAACACCAACAACCTTCCAATTTGCCTTTTTAAGTGCTTTTGCTAAATGAGAGCCGAGGTATCCTGAGACACCTGTAATGAGTGCAGTTTTCATACCAGTTGAATCCCAGGTCCAATGATTATCGGTTCGATTATCTGTAATGGTTTCTTCACAGAGTTCCATGGAAAGTTCTCGCCATATTTCTGTCTTTGAATTTCATTACCTTGGTCAAAAAATTCTTTGTTGACAGAGTTTTCATTACCATCTAAACGATAACACAAGGTGTGCGAACCTGTGCAATCGTATTTCGGGAAGTGTTGGCGGATATTATAAAAGAATTGTCTATCTGCACCCCATTGACCGTACCATGATTGTCCAATGCGGACTGCAACATCACGCTTCACGGCAAACGATGAGGTGTCCACATGAAACACTTCGTCATTAAAATAAACAGGCCACTTTCCTAGTGATTCACAATTGTCATCACAAAGATAGTTTCCTTGTTTATCATAAATTCTTCTCAAAGAAAAAACCCAATCGTTTCCTTCTTGGATTTTCTTTACGATTCTTTCAACATGGCAAGGTTCATACCAGTTATCTTCATCCAAATAACAAATGATATCTGCATTGACTAAGAATGAACAAGCCGCATAAACACGGTGTCCATACCAACCTTTACCAACATTTTCTTCCATTCTGATTGTTTTGACTTTTGTGGCACCAACAAGTTTTTGTTCCACTTTGTCAAAATATTGTGAACCATCAACGAAAATGTAATGTGTCAGGTCTGCATATGATTGAGAATCAACCGACTCTAAACATTTTTCAAGGTGTTCACTACCAATCGTTGGGGTAACAACCGCAACTTTCATAATTATTTACCAGATATAGCTTCTTGAATTAATTTAACTGTAAGTCCTTTTACACCAAGATTCTTCTTAAATAGTTTTAAGAGTAATTCTGATTCAGATGGGTGTAGAGATTCTAAAATAATCGTCAAAAGTTTAGTTTGTTTTTCTGATTCTAAACCGGCAGGACGATGTGGGTGGTCTTTGATAAAACGATAAAGTTTAGGAACTTCCATGTCCAAGTAAGTGACATTCAAACCCGCAGGTTCAATTGCAGGTCGCCATGTTTTAGGTGGCGTCACATCAAACACAATACCAGGATTAAAGGCATACTCTAAAAAATCCCTTAGAGAAGGATGCCAGTATTTTCGTATTACTGCCATTTTGTCGGCCTTATTTGCGGCCTGTTCGAACTCTGCGAAAATTTCAGAGAATAATCTAGCTTCAATCATTAAAAATCATCCAATACTTCAATTAGGTTTTTGAGACGGTTCGCAATCATGTAATTCATAAACTCCTGTTTCGAATGACCTTTTGCGTTCTCATATGTATCTAGTATCGCATTTTGCAGTCTTTCAGGAATCTTTGACAAATCAATCAATGTTTCATTACGAGAATAGTTTCGCAACATTTCTTCATTACAGAACTCTTTAGGTTCTTGATTCATCCAACCAATAATCTTCGCTTCAGTTATCGGTTTCTGCCTAGTCGCAGTAACAAAGCAATCATCACGGCTAAGAATATTAGGGATACCATCGCCTTTGTCTCCTCGAATAATCAACTGTTTCAACTGCAACAATGGCAGAGGTTCTTTAATGTATTTCTTTAGAATTGGTGAATACTGTTCAACATTAGGATATCTTTGCAATTGTGCAAAGTCTTTATCTGAGGACAGAATCATAATATTTTGTGTTGCCGAATATTTTTGCACCAAAGTGGCAATGATATCATCGGCTTCACAAGTTTCAACTGTCACAACTTTATATGGTGAATGGTCACGCAACTCATCACGAATTTTATTCAAACAATCAAAGATGGTCGACCAATCATGTCCAGATGCCTCACGAGCTTTCTTACGACCTGCTTTATAGTGAGGAAAAATCTCACGGCGCCAATAGTTTTTGTTGTCACATGCAATCACAACTTCAGGACCATGTGATTCTTTGAATTTCTTCACATAGGTTCGGACTGTGTTTAGAATCATATGACGAACCAACGATTCATCTACGGCAGTCCGAGAAGAACCGATTTGTTCCATCAAATTAGAGATTGCTACCTGGTTAAAGTCAAAAATAATCATAGTATTGGTATATTAACACAGTCTCACATAAAAGTGAGGCAATGTTGTTATACTTTATCCCTTTCTTCGATTTTGAAGATTAACTCGGTAACAAAATCGTGGTCAAGTTCGGTAGAATTGTTATCTTCAAATGGTATAACATCTACCCGGTCGTCCTCAACATCGAACCAAACATAAATGCAACATTCTTCTTTTGGTCGATGAATCAATGCCCAAGGTGTAAGGTCGTGCGGTGGAAATTCTTCAGTTAAAGAATTCTTATGAATAAACACCGCAAAACTCATCATGTTTTCATCGGCATTTTCTTCATCGGTTTCTTCATTATAACCATACCCATCAAAGATAATTTTGACACCAAAGGGTGCATCACCAGAATCGTCACCTGGTTCTAGGCGACCATCATCCATGGTGCAAAAGAATTCTCTAACCCATCCTTCGATTACTTCGGAGTAATCACGGTCGTCATTCAGATAAATCGTCATCATCAACCTTTCTTGCATGTTTATCACAAGCAACATAATGCCAACCATTATCAACTCGGTGTTTACCGGCATCACCACAAGTTTCACAAGTGTTCGATGCCCAAGATTCGGCCATACGAACCATACCATCAATCACATCATCACCACCATCATAATAGAATCGCAGTCCACCAAACTTTTCTTTGACTTGAACGGCAACAACTTGCGAACATCCTTCACCACGACCATACTTTTCCTTTTGTTCTTGCTTCCAATCAATGTGGTGTTGAATCTGTTGGCAAAGACTGTCTAAAATTTTATACCAACCATCACCACAACAGAAACCCCAACACATGCAGGTTTCTGTCATTGGTGAATTTCGTTGTGCAAAGATTTTTGGATATTTCACACAAAGAGCATTATCAAGTTCTTCACGCATTTTAAATTTCCACAGATTTCAATGTCCAATAATCGGCCTTTGATTCATAATTAATGTAACCTCGAGGATTACAGAAAACACGGGTAGTGCCCAACATGTAATCAAAATCTTCGTGAGTATGTCCGTGAGTCCACAATTTGATTTGTGGATGTGCAAGAATAAACTCATTCAGGTCACTACTGTATGCACCATTCATTAATGTATCATGTTTGTAACGAGGGTGTGTTGATTCTTTACTCGGTGCATGGTGACCGACAACAACAAACTTCTCATTATACTTACCTTCAATCACGGTGCGAATGTATTCAACCATTGCCTTGTGTTCAGGCACAACATCTTCTGGACATAGAGTGGATGGTTCTTGTTTTTTCTTTTTACCAACTTCTTTGTAGAACCCTTTTTCATCGGTGACATATTTGCCACCATTTTTACCATCTTCTGTGTAAAGAGGATTTTCTTCGTAAATCGGAACTGTGCGAGTAACCATACGATTACTATTTCGCACAATTTGAAAGTCGTTCATACGGCGTTGAACATGGTGTCTAGTGTATTCATCATCACCATTCATATCAGTCCACAAGGTACCACCAATGAATGTCACATCATCGATTTTAACGGATTGTTTTTCAAGAAAATGTAAGTTCTTCAAATAACTTAGATTCTTACGAATATTCGTTTCAGATGTTGCAAAGTCTCCATTGTAGTGTTCATGGTTACCCATCACATAAACGACATTTTTAAATTCTTCACATGCTTGTTGAAAGAATTTATGAAACGATTCACTATGACCTTTGCCTTCCATAACACCATGGATATCCCGTTCACGCAAAGCAGCTGCGACACAGATATCTCCACTTAGAATGAGAACATCGGCATTTTCAGTATTTCGGATGTCCAAGAAACCAAACTCAAGGTGAACATCACTAACAAGTGCAATTTTCATTTTACTACCTTCAAAAAAATTATTTTACTACTCTAACAAGGATTATATCAGCGTTCAATCTTCCTGTCAAGCCAGATTCTACTGCTCGAATGTTGTCTAAAGCACTACGCAAATAAACTTTGCCGCCTTTGAGTATTTCAGGCAATGTTGCCTCAGGTTTACGAAGCGTCTTTTGTACCGATTTACTTTCGTTAAAGTTAGTGATTGAAGAACCTTTGATTGTCAAACCATCTGCATCAATGGCATGATAACAACCAAGTTTTCGGTTTTTTGTGTTGAAAACCCACAATTGCATCGCACCAATAATATCTTTTGCAGGTACAGATTTCAGATTGAACTCTTTATGTTCATCCAAGACCTTTACCTTTGCAACCAATTGTTCAGGTGTTTTAGTTTTGCGTTTGCGAGGTTTGCGAGATTTGACTGCCTCACCGGCAATCTTACCACAATCAAGTATCACCTGGTCGCACCATGCAATCAGTTTCTTTAACTGTGGTTTGGAGAAGTTGGAATAACCTTCCTTGACTTCGGCATCATCAGTATGAAGCACATCATCAAATTCTATCCGCTTTGTCTTAAACCAATCGGAAATGTGTTTGGTATGCACACCTTTAATTTCAAGTGTATGCATCACACCATAAGGCGAAACATCAATTGAAAACTTTGAGATAATCAAATCATCTAATTGACCTTCCAACTCACCAATACATTCCGATGCCCGTTCTCTGATACGGTCTTGAATATTTGGAACTACAACCTTAACAGTTTTCTCATCTGTGACTTTTACAGGTTTCTTTGTTTTCAGTTCCTGTTTAATTTTTTCAACTTCTTCATTGAACCAGACCGAATCTTTGGTTGATAATGTTCCACCATTGTTCAGTATTCGGCATAGGAAACCAAAAGTTGATGCCCGAGACTTTAGATGTTCGGCAACATTGGTAATTTTAAAGTTCTTTTTGAAGTAATCTGATGCCCATTTTTGTGCATCTTTATTGTCTTTATTCTGTGAATACCAAGACAGCGTTTTCATTAATTCAATTTGTGACAGTTCGGCAGTAAACTTAGGTTCCTGTCCTGAGAACATCACATTAACATCTGTAATTCTTGTCATAACGACAAATCTCCATATCAATCATTTTGGTATGTATATATTTTTTATGTTAAAATACACTATATCATAAATACAGCTATATTGAGGTAAGATTCTTTGTTATGGAATTTGATAAAAAACAAGGAATCGGCATGAATGAAATTTTTAAATTAATAGGCGACCTAGGATTTCCTATCGCAGTTGCCTTGGCAGGTGGGTATTTCGTATACCTAACCATCAAACTGTTACTACAAGGTGTTTTAGGTTCTATTCGTGGAATGGCTGGGATTATAACTGCTTTAGATAATCGTGTCAAGACCATGAACCATGATGTTATCCGAATTGATACTATTGTAAGTAACGCCTTAGGTATTAAACCTGATGTTGACCGTATTGCGAGAGCTGACGGCAAGAACGATGCTCGGAGAGACTAAAATGATGTATGTTGACTATGTTTTCGATATTGAAGAAAACTTCATTGGATTTGATAGTGATTTAAAATTGAAATGCCAACCAAAAGAACATGGGTGGGGAAATTTACCAGAAGCTTGGAAAGTAGGAGATACTTTCAAATTAGCAATATCAGAAAGTGGTAAAGTGTTTCTCCAAAGACAACCTGATGCATGTTGACTTAGTATTTTTATTTCTAATATATTCATTTGCAACAATAGCACTAGGTGTTAGTGTTTACGCACTTTGGACTTTAGAAGAAATTAGACAAGAATTAAAGAAGAAAAATTCTAAACCAAATAATGCTTGGAACCACTACCACAAAAAAGCAGAAAAAACTAAACCGAGAGGTTATTGGGATTAAAAAATGGGTGAAATAGTAGAATTAATTAACAAATATGGATTTCCGATTGTCATGGCAGTTGGAATGGGTTACATTATCAAATATGTTTGGGAATGGTCAACCAAAGAAGTTAAACCAGTTATATCAGAAGCAAATACAGTTTTAATTGCTTTGATTGACCGTATTCGTATGCTCGATAATGATTTGATTAGACTAAATCAAAAAGTAAATACCGTGTTACATTTGCGTGGTAAGATTATTGAATCTGACCGTGTGATGGAACAAGTTAAGGTCGAAAAAGAAGCCGCTAAACAATTTGAAGAAGCGGTTAGAAAAGACGATAAAGAAGAAAAGAAGAAAGAAGATGAAGCCAAGGAAGATTATCGCATGGCTTCATCTGGTGAAGGTTAATTACTTACTTGTTGCTCTGTATGTGCCATCCCAATCAGATGGTACTCCCTCTTTTAGGCGTTCTGCCATATTATCATAATAGTGTTCTAATTCAGGTGTAACATTCTTCAATTGTGGTATTAGTGCCATTGCTTTCAACCATTGGCCACGATAGTAGTAATCCAACCAATGTTGATGTAGTTCATTATCTGGTGCAATCGTGTAAATTTTTACACCTTGTTTCTTACCTTTAACTGCAATACAATCCAACTCCACAACAGGATACTCATCCCTAACTTGTTCAGCAGTTAACGAACCGAGAATAATTTTAACACCATAAGGTTTGGATTGACCTTCTAGGCGAGAAGCCAAGTTAACACTATCTCCCAAACATGTGTAATCAAATCGTTGGTCAGAACCCATGTTACCAACAACAACGACACCCGTATTAATACCAAGACCCATTCCAAAAGGTGGGACTCCTTCTGCGGCAATTTCTTTGTTGAATTCATCTAAATTATTCATCATTGCTAGAGCAGTTTTAACCGCCATCTTTGCATGGTTTGGTTCATCAAGTGGTGCGTTCCAAAATGCCATTTGAGCATCGCCAATATACTTGTCTAGTGTTCCATTATTCTCAATAATCTTTGCGGTCATCGCAGTCATATATCGATTCATAATTTTTGTGAGACCTTGAACATCTTCGCCATAGTGTTCACTAATTGTGGTAAATCCACGAACATCGGTAAACATAATCGACAATTCTCTACTCTCACCACCAAGTGTCAATAGTTCAGGATTCTTTTGTAATTTTTCAACCAATGCAGGTGAAAGATAAGTTCCAAATTGTTTCTTTATTTGGAGTTTTTGTTTAAGTTCTGACAGAAATTTGACGGTATATCCATGAGCGTAGCAAAGGATAAGGGTAAGTATCGGGATTGTAACATCAAATAGATATTGGTGTCCAGTAAAGAGTTGATAACTCGCACCGTAGGTGAGTGCTGCAAATACAATTGGTACAATGTAACCATGTTTATACCTTGTGAAGAAAAGTGAAATTATACAAATCGCAATAATGTATAAAATCTCAGCACCATCTGCATAATCAGGTCTTGAAATGTTTGACCCCGAAACTACTGTGTCTAAAACTGCCGCCTGTAAGTAATGTGGATAAACTGCTCCAACGGATGTAGCGACTGGGTTATTGAGTCCTTTTGCGGTAAGTCCGATGATGACGATACCACCGTTAAAGTCCTTTGGAAGCGATACAGCTGAATGCTGCTGTGGCTTAGTAGACCAGTCCACCCATATTCTTCCCAAGTTGTCGGTTGTGATTTTTCCAAATTGAGGAATTCTGACTGCTTCGATTCCAAACTCTGATACTTTGACTTGGAATGATGGGTCGCCTGATGCAACTCGCAATGTTTCAAGACTGATGCTCGGATACAATCTTTCTCCAGATTGAACAACCATTGGTATTCTTCTGGTGACGCCATCGATTTCTGGCAGAGTGTTGACAATACCAATACCAGCAGCAGTGTCGTTAAAAAGTTTAATGTTCGGTTCGATATTACCAAAATTTACTCCTGCATTTTCACCACCAATTACCGAAACACCTGGTCTAAAAGGAGGATATTTGTTTTTAATGTCATCTGTTGTTGCGGTATGTGGTAGAACAACAGGAAATTGTTTGAATGTTTCTGCTAACGCAGAATCGCCACCAAGCCTATCACGCTCAGGCATATAGATGTTAAACACAACCAACCCAGCACCATGAGAATACAAATCAGCAATGAGTTTGGCATATTCGTTCCTTGGGAAGGGGAACTGTCCTTTTTGTCGAATAGTTTCGTCATCAATGTTTACTACATGTACCTGTTGAGATACAGTAGATTCCTTTCCTGAAATTAATGTGTCGAAATAACGAAGTCTGGTAGATTCTACAAAACTTGGGTCAATAATACGAACAAAAACAAGTAGAAATAATGTTAATAAAGCAGTCCAAGGTGAGAATATAAATTTTTTCATTGTTGAGTAATAGTTACTGAGCAACCACCAACGGTTGCACAAGATTGTTGTAAAAGATAATTCTGTGTGGTATTACCTTGCTGTATCACATTAACATTTGAAGAACCACCATTGTTTGTGACTTCAATTCTGGCAGAATGTGAACCACCATCTTTTTGGTCTAAAGCGATAGTGTGTCCATTACCTGTCGCTTTAATATCAGAATATTTAGAACTTGTGCCAAATTGGTTATTTGTGATATTGTTATTGTTACCGTTTACAGATGTGAAATTAATTTTTTCTCCATTGCCAGTTTGAGTAATGTTTGTCGTGTTACCAGAACCACTAATCAAAACTTCACTAAAATGACCAGGGACATTTCCACCACTATTTGATTGATATACATTTGTGTTGTTACCAGAACCACTTGAAGAAACTTTAGAATAATTTCTCGCACCTTGTTGAGTAATGTCGGTCGTGTTATTATCACCATTGACAATGACATCCACAAGGTGATATGTTCCAGATTGTATAACATCGGTGTTGTTATATGAACCAATCTGTTCTATGATTACTTGATTACTTAAAGATTGTCTTGCTCTTGCTGAATTTACTTTTGTTTGTTGAGCAGGTGTTATTGTTACTGTAACTGGCGGTGGTGCGGCAGTTTGTCCTGCGGCAAGTGGAGTTGAACTAGGTGGTACATACGCTTGCAATTGAGTATTTGTTGGAAAAGATTGTGTGACCGCAAAGTTTGCACTGCTACCTAAATTATATCCTGCTGCGGTTGTAATCAATGTTCCCCACATTCCATTGCCATTGTAAAAAATCGCACCATTAGCAAGAGCTCTAAATGAACCTGTATTGTTTAGTGTTTTATATCTTGTTCCGTCAGGATTAAACACCGCCATACCATAAGTTCCTGGATTTGTTGTGCTATTAAAAAAACCAATATATCTTCCCGAAACACTATTGATATCCGCATACTGAGCGGCAGTTAAACGAGCAGCTGATGTGGTTTGAGTGGCGTAATTTACTGAAGAATATATGTAATTGAAGTTACTCGCATACAATGTGTTTCCAGAGATATACCATTGAACATCAAATATTTGTGCCGTACCAACTTTTAAATCAAGTATGTCGGCATAAACATTTGTGACAAAGAGAAATAAAAATAAAAATATTCTCATCGTTGTATGATTGTAATTGTAGAATCACCACCTTTATTGATTTGTTGAATCCAAGGTGAACCTTCTTGCGTTACACTAATAGTTTTATTTTCACTAACAGATGATTTTACACATGAGGTATGATTGCCATTGTATTTGCAAACCGATATGTAGTTTTGGTCATCACTCATAAAATAACGAGCATTGTTTGAATTCCAGTTTGGCAAAAGTCTTGCTTCTGTTGATAGTGTTTCTTGACTTGCGGCTAAGGCTGCATTTTCGGCATCTAGTATGTTTCCTAGCAAGTCAAAGTCTAACAGATTCAAATCCAATTCTTTGAAGTTTTCCAAATCGTTTTTATCCAATTCGGTATATTTTAACAAATCAACTTCCAAAAAATTAACATCAAGAGCAGTTCTACCACTTTTCAAATCTTCACGCACTTCTTTTGGTGGTGAAATAATCAACAAATTATTAATGTTAGCTTGGTCGATATTAACAATCATTGGTGCAGAAGGTGGTGTTGTTAAGGACGCCACAATCGTAGTTTGATATGCCTGGTCCATAAAAACTTCACCTGCATCGTTTTTTACTGATATCGCACCAGTAACACATTTCTTTTTGTCCTCATCACAAGATGGTAACAACATAATTAAACTACGACCCAATTCATCAACTGTCATAGAGAAATCGGTGCCACGAACCGCCACCGTTGCGGTGGGTGTTTGAACATTTACTGCTTGGGGACTGTTTTTAGAAATTTGGCCTGAGGTATAACGAGCAGTACCTAATGCAACCTTGACTGCTAGTTTACCTGTGCCTTTATTTGGGTCATACACAAAATCATCAATGACCAGTTTTGACTGTTCTGTGATATTGACCGTTGTCTTATCTTCAAATGTTAACTTGGCTTTAGCTTTTGCCGTAATAATCTGGTCATTCATTTCCACACCAGAGTTCACCGAACTTGGTATGGATTTTTTATTACGAACTATTTCTGTCGGGCCAGTTTGTTCTGTAACTTTACCTACAGCAGCAAAATTAGTTTGACTGGTTGACAGTAATAGTATTGCTATTACCAGTCGAATTGATTGTAACATTTTGTGTAGTCATTCCAGATTGTGTAACACCAACAGTATTCAAATTACCACTAATTGTAGCATTCATTGTTGTTGTACCAGTTGCGGTACTTGTATGAGTTACAGTATTAGTGTCACCCGTTACTGTGATATTACTTGTGTGGTTAGCACCAGCACCCAAATCTTGTGTAACAATATTATCATCACCGGTTACAGTTTGTGTTATGGTTGAACCAGAACATCCTGCTGAGCCTCTTGTACCACAATCAATAGTTTGTTGATTACCACTACCTTGTGTGTTTACAGTAACATCTGCCGATGAACCATTTACTACCATCGCTAAAATATTATTGTCACCAACTTGGTCAATCGTAACAGTATTCGAACCACTGCCGATAAAAACATCACTTGTTGAATTACCAACTTCGTTACCTATGCCTTGTTGTGTGATGCTTACTGTTGAACCACTACCAACTTGTTCAATATAAACATCATTAGCATAAACATTACAAATCCCAAGCATTGCCATAACAAGAGCAATTACTTTAGATTTCATTTAGAATCCTCTTTTGGTTGTTTAAATTTCCATAGACCTTTTTTCTCGCCATTAATAATCATGTCATAAACTGCCTGTTCGATTGCTACACGAACTGCATATGTTGTCGGTTCATTTAACGCACTACCATTCTCTAATTCTAACGCTTTTGTTCCTTGGTCTACGAATCGCAAAACGCCCACATTGTGCTGTGTGCTATAAATTGTTTTAGACACAGCGTTGGTCAGCAACACTTCACCAGTATTGACACTTACCAATCTTATTGATATAACTATTTCGTCAACTCGATATTGTTGTGAGCCGCCAATACCGAGAAATCTTGCACCATTACCACCACTTCTTATGTTGGTGTCATAACTAATAATACCACCCTCTATTATTACACCTGCAACTAACATAGGTCTTAAAGGTGTGGCAGTTTTTCCTTCATACACTTCTCTTTGATTTCTAATTAACTGTCTTTCTTTCACCAAATTATCCAAACCAACTCGTTCTACTACCTTGAACCAGTTTTTCGAATCTTGTAAAGCTTTAATTAAAAATACTTCTCCGCCTTGTGTAACTGCGGTACTGAATAGTGCCAATCTGTCACTACTCTTTTTTTGTCCTGTTTTGTCAGCAAAACCATATACGGCAATCGTCAGAGGAGGACCTTCCAACTCAGGTATTTTTTCGTATAAGTTTTCTTTTGGTTTTAGTGGAACAGGTTCTTCTTTGGATAACTCCATGTGGATGTTAGCGCAACCTGTTAAAAATAAAACCAATACCGCTGCAATGACTTTTTTCATCTTAGAATCCAAAAGTTCCTATCGGCACAGTAAGAATTGTTTGTGTGCCATCGTTGTTTGTTACTGTTAAACGAACTTCAG
>JACCDV010510360.1_pt1 | contig 35251 bp, 31 predicted proteins | sample 7446131 | NCBI WGS metagenome assembly JACCDV01 (sample SAMN15323448, study PRJNA562643) | freshwater metagenome | isolation source: river surface water | place: USA:Blue River Watershed | collected 2017-08-17
AAAGGTATTAAATTATTTGAACACAAATATTTCAAAAAAAAGCTATTTGTAGTGAATAGGTTTTAACTTTGTTAAGTGATTAGCATGCGTTCAACAAGACCCCCTTTTTTTAGTTTTATATTCATACTACTAGTGGGTTTACTAGCTAGTAAGCCATTGTCTGCTCAAAAGAAATTTAGTTTGCCCAATATTCATTTTGGCATGCCTCATTTTAAGCCACTATTTAAAAAAGATAGTATCAATAAAATCTTTAATCCCAATCATTGGTTTAAATACAAAAAAGAGCAAACATCTATAAAGAATGAAAATGCCATGCCCATTGCGGTAGGCTATACCGATTTTGATGAAAATATCAGAGACCTTCAATTATTAGGCAAACTACCAACAGATAATTCATTAACCATTAGACCGTATATCTTACCTAAATCGGTTACATATGATAGCTTATTAAAAGCTATTGATCCAAGTATTGTAAATAATGGTCATCTGATTCATAAAAAACATTTTGATCTACAATTATTACCTATAAATTTTTTACAGAAATACAATTCTCATCACCCTTATGGTTGGAATGATGGACCTTTAAGTTTTTCTAAAGGCTATCAATATTTAGTAAGTGGGGGTGTTTATATGCATTGGAGAAATATTCATTTAACATTAAGACCTGAATATTTTCGCACAGCATCTGATCAATATGAAACTAGCGCAAATTGGGGACAAGTTAATCCTAGTTTGAATAAATTAATATTAGGTCAATCAAATTTAAGATTTGATTTGGGTGTTTTAAGTGTTGTCACAGGAACAAATAATATTTGGAGAGGACCAGGAATAATTAATTCTTTATTGATGTCTAATAATGCACAAGGATTTCAGCATATTGGCCTGAATACAATTAGACCTCTCAAAACATTCTTGGGTAGTATTGAATTATCAATTTTTGGTGCAACCTTAACTCAAAATGCAACACAGGGTTTTGAGAATAAATTTTTAAAAAGAGCACAAATAAATAAAAATACACGTTACATAAATTTTTTAACATTGACATACAACCCAATTCTTTTAAAAAATTTTTATATAGGTGTAAACAGGGTCTTCCATCAATTTACTAGAAAATCCCCTAGTAAAAATTTTATGCGAGATTATATTCCAGTAACATTGCCCTTATTTAGAAATGTATATCAAGATAATGCTGAAGCAATTGATCAATTAATCAGTGGGTTTGTAAAGTATACTTTTCCTAAAGAACATGCCGAATTGTATTTTGAATATGGCTGGAATGATGGAAAATCAAATAGTAGAGATTTAATTTTAGACAATTCACACTCATCAGCCTCGGTTCTCGGTTTTAGAAAATTGCAATACTTAAAAAGTAATACTTTTTTAAGTATTGCGTTTGAAGCAACAAGACTTGCTCAAATGCCCAGTTTTTTGCAAAGAAGTGCTGGTAATTGGTATGAACATTTTTTGTTAAGTGAAGGGTATACAAACGAAAATCAAATTATGGGAGCTGGATCTGGATTCGGTAATAATACACAAAGTTTTAGTATTAGTTTCAATACAAATTATTTAAAATATGGTATAAAAATACAACGTATTGCAAATAATTCAATTGAAGGAATTAATATATTTGATCCGAGAGGTGGAGCCCCAGTTTGGGATGATTATACTTATGGATTAATCGTAAATCATAAGTATAAAAATATTTTATTCAATGCCAATTTAGACTGGGTTAATTCAAATAACTATTCTTGGCAAGAAAATAAAAAAAGAGAAAATTTTCACATCTTTTTAAATACTATTTTTTTATGGTAGCAAAAAGATATATTATAACAATATTTACTGCCTTTTTTCACATAAGTTCAATTGCTCAAAATAGTTTTTTTGATGAAATTCATTTAATGGATTATCAAAGAAATTTCCAATTGACTTATGATACATCTAGGAAAATGGTGAATTCCTTTATGATAAGATCTACAAGTACATTTCAACATATTCAAGATAAAGTTGATAAAAAATCTAAAAATTTTATCAAATCCTTGATGTTAAATTATGATTTTCAAAATAATTCTTTATTACCTCAAAGTATAAATGACGGATTAATGTATCCTTCAAGAGGTTGGCAAGAGAGGTATAGCATTGGCATTCAAATGAAGTTAGGCATTTTTGATATTAATTATCAACCTGAAAAATTAATTGTTGAAAACACACCACAAGAATATTATGCAGGAAATCCGGATGATGGTAATTTTATGTTCAAGTATTTTGGAATGGTAGCTAATAATATTGATCATTTCAGACAATTTGGTTATGAAAGGATTGATACCACTAGTTTTGGACAATCAAGAGTAGGATTGAAAACTAAGCACATTACTTTTGGATATTCATCAGAAAATATTTGGTGGGGACCAGGAAAGAGAAATAGTTTGATATTTTCAAATAATGCTGGAGGATTCAGACATTATTATTTAAATAGTGTAGAACCTATAAATTCTAGTATTGGTTTTTTTGAATTTAGTGCTATAGCTGGTACTTTAGATACTACAAAATTCACAGATATTGATCAAGAGTTATTGAATATTTGTATACCTTGTAAAGTGTTTAAAAATTTAGACCAAAGAAAGATAGATGCCATTACTATTAACTGGAGACCCAAATGGGTTCCTAATTTATATTTGGGTTATGCATTTTCTAGACAATATTATGCAAATATTAAGAATGAATTTGGACAAACTTATAGTTTTTTTAGTAGGGATAGAACCCAACAAATCATGGGGTCACTTATGTTTAGATTTTCTTTACCCAAAGATCATGCAGAATTTTATGGAGAGTTTGGTTTGCCCGATGAAGCAGCTTACCCCTGGAAATTTTTTAAAGATAAAAATCCAAGGACTGGCTTTGTTTTTGGAGCAAGCAAATTAGTTTTATTTAGTAAAGGTAAATCATTTTTAAATTTAAATATAGAGTTCACACAATTACAATTAGTAAATCCTAAAAATATATTTTATTTAGGTTATCCATTTATTGGAGGTAAAGCAAATAGCTGGTATTTAAGTACCCAAATTAAACAAGGATATTCAAATAATGGACAATTAATTGCTGCTTTTATTGGGCCAGGATCTAATTCACAGAATATGAATGTTAGTTGGCAAAAAGGTTATAACAAAATTGGAATATTTTTCGAAAGAATTGTACATAATAATGATTTTTATTATTCTGTTTATTATAATCCATATGCAGGAGGGCTAGGTTTTGGTTATTATAATAGGTATTGGGTTGATTTAAATACAAAGTTAGAAATTCAATTAATGCCTGTCAAAAACATACTACTTTCTGCAGGTTTTACAAACACCAACGCCATGAATTATAGGTGGATTAGATTTGAAGACGGATCTTCTTATGATGAACCTTCTAGCTTAACAGATAAGTTCAATCAACAATTTCAATTATCTATAAAATATTTGCTACATGCAGTTATTAAATAGAATTTATTTAAAGGGATATTTTTTATCAATAATGTTATATGCTTTTTTTAACAAGGGAATTGCCTATTCTTATTTGGCAGAAATATTTTTATTTACAGGAATTATTTTGATTTTTTTTAATAGAAAAAAAATAGAAATTTATACAGATAACAAGCAAGTTATCTTATTAGGCTTGATTTTACTCTCTTTTATTTATGTAATTATTTCTCTCTTTAAATACAATGCTTTTAATGTATTTAGAGATTCATTAGCATTTCAATATGGATGGTTTACTATTATAATATTTTTTTTAAAAGATGAAAATGAATATTTCTGGGAAATCTTGATAAAAATCTATAAGTGGATCCCTTTGGTTTTGTTTTTGAATTTTTTACTTTTTTATTACATTTTTTTAAATCTGCCTCCAATTAATATATTCGGCGCGCAGCATATTTTATTATACAAAAACGGAGACAAAAGTTTACAATTACTTATTTGTACAATATTAATGATATTATTTTCAGATAAGTATTCAAAAAATTGGTTAATATTTAATTCAATTCTAATATTTCTCAACTTATTGATATTACTTGCTTTTACAAGATCTGGAAGTGTAGCTTATTTGGTAGGTATATTTTGTTTTTTCTTTTTTTCAAAGACTAGTTTAATTACCAATAATTTAAGAAAGGTATTGAAGTATATACCTATTTTATTGATTATTGTATTTGGTTTATTCGCAGCTATTGAAATTGAAGGGGATGCGCAAGGCAGAACGATTAGTTTATCTCAAATTACTGATAATTTTAGTTCTATTGTTAGTAGTGATATAGATGGAAGTTTAACTGATAATAAAGTATGGCGTCTAGTTTGGTGGGCAAAACTATTAAATGAAAGTTTTACAATTGAACATTTCTTTATTGGAAAAGGTTTGGGGATGAGTTTGGCTGGAAATGACTTAACTAGTGTGGATGAAAACCTAAGGTCACCGCATAATTTTCATTTAACCATTATTGCCAGGTTTGGCTATATTATCTTTTTTATTTGGATTTACTGGTTATATCTATTGTTTAAACCATTATTCACGAAACAATTATCTGGTAAAATGCTAGGTTTAACCTGTATTTTATTGGCTTTTATTATTAATGGAAGTTTTGATGTGTTTTTTGAAGGACCCATGGGGGCGTTTCCTTTTTGGACAATGGTAGGTCTTCTTTTGGTTGAAGAATACTACCACTATAATCCAAAAGAAATTCCTAATTGATAGATATTTCTATTCTGAAATTTTTGTAAAGCGCCATTTAGATACAAATTATTCATCCACTCGTATCTAACTTGTAATAACCAATCGGTTCTATTGAATTGAATATTATTTAAAAAAGCTGGTTGTGGTTGCATCACATATTGCTCATAAATGCTACCATTACCACCTTTTCTAATTATTTGAATTCTTCCATATAATTGCAATTTAGGTAATGGATTATATCTTGCATAAAGAATAGTTCTATCAAAGTTATTACCCATCCAATCACCCAAATTAAAACCATAGGAAGTGTAGGTTTGAGCTTGAATAAGATTGTTGTATACAAAAGGATTGACTCTTGTATATTCAGCTCCAATCGTTAAATAGGGTATAAAAACATCTGTAATAGAGGCCCCTAGCGTATAACCTAATTGATTTCTTTTTTCTTTATTATTAAAGAGGGCACTTACTTTTATTTCGTCAATAAATAGGGTTCCGTATAGATGTGTATTTTTTATTTGATTTCGTGAGTTGATTGAAAAAAAGTATTGACCATTGGAACCTGCTTCAATTAAGTAATTACTTCTATTATTGTCGTAGAACTTGAAAAGATTTACTGGAATTAAAAAACCAGGATCCATTTTGTCGCTATAAATAATAGATTCACCAATAGCCAGACTTAGTCCTTTTATTGGTGTAATTTGAATACTATGTGTTGCCATAAATTTTTGGACAAACAATATTCTTTTATCATTCTCTAATCTTCCAGAATTATTTAAATAAGATAAGCTTGAATCGGTGATATTTGAGTTTAACCAAGCATGTGTATAATTAAAACTGAGCCATTTAGTTGGATTATAGTCTAATCTAATATATGGATAAGAAGGTACTTTATTGGACAATACAATATGGCCATTTTCACCATATCCCCATTGTAAATTATCTTTTCCAATACTTATATTGCCATTTTTAAATCTATAATTTAAACTTGCTCTAATATCTGAATAATTGATGGAGGTAGTATTCTGGGCACCTACTAAGATTCTTCCTGGCAGAGGTGATGCATTTAGATTATTAGAAATGATATTTCCTGCTTCTGTATAGTCTCTATAATACACTTGGTATCCCCAATTTTTATTTTTTCCTATGGAACCCCATATCTCAAAACCGCTACTTAATTGGTTAGTATTTTTGTTATCTGTACTGATTCTATTGATTCCAATAACAGGATCTGCGTGTAATTCAAAATTAGAATTTACCACGTTAAAAAATCGCCATCGATTATTTTTATCTTTTTTAATTATTTGTAAAGTAGAATCATTAGTTTTTAATGGCTTATACTCTTGTAAATAGAAGTTTAATTCTAATTTTTCAATTGGGGTGAGTTGTTCTGTTTTTGAAGTCAATTCATTTAAGGCAAATTGAATATCGACTCTATTAATTGGTTTAATAAGATCATTTAGTTGAATTAGGCCTTTTTGTGCCATTCTATTTAAATAACCATAAACTTGACTATTAGGGTTTTCCCAAATATTTTGTGCATATACATTTAAAAAAAATGTAAAATAAAATAAATAGAAAAGGAGTAGCTTTTTCAATTAAATTAAATTAAATTAATAAGCGTTTTGATCACCTCTAAATATATTAATCACTGTTTGAATGATTATTTGTAAATCTAACCAGAAGTTCCATCTTTGAATATAGTATAAATCAAAGTTTACTCTTCTTTGCATGTCCTCTGTGGTTTTTGTTTCTCCTCTACATCCATTTACCTGAGCCAATCCAGTGATACCTGGAATGACTTTATGTCTTAACATATAGTTATCCACTGTTTCCATGGATTCTAAGTTTAGTTGTGTTGGATGTGGTCTTGGTCCTACTACAGACATATTGCCAATTAATACATTCCAAAACTGTGGTAATTCATCCATGTTTGTTTTGCGAAGCACTCTACCTATCAATGTAATTCTTGGATCGTCTTTTTGTGCCTGATTGTATTTACCATCTTCATCAATATCACTACTTTCTTTGATCATAGATCTAAATTTGTAGCAAATAATTTTTTTATTATTTATTCCCCATCTTTCTTGTTTGAAAAAGATAGGACCTCTTGATGTTAATTTAATAATAAAACCTATTAATGGAAAAATCCAAATCCCAATTAGCAAGAAAAATAAAATTGAAAAAAAAATATCAAATCCTCTTTTCAATAATCTATTTTCTGTTTTATCCAAGGGCAAATCACCTACATTCACTACTGGCAATAAACCAATATTATTGATATAAACAGAGCCCGAGGTGATTTCAGCCAAATTCGGTAAGATTCTAACCTTTATTTTATGTTGATCGCAAATTGCAATACAATTTTGAATTTTTTCATTTTCATTAGTTGGTAATGCAATAAAAACTTCGTCAATATTTTTTGTATGAAGAATATTACTCAAACTCTCTAATGAACCCAGATAATCTGTATTTAAACTATCTTTAACTTGTTCATCTATATATCCGATACATTTATAACCATAATAGTAGTATTTTCTAACAGCTTGAAGAAAATCATCCGCTGCTTTTGTGGAACCCACGAGCAATACATAGTCGTAAAATATGCCCTTATTAAGATTTGCATGAACTTTTTTTCTAATACCATATTTAGTTAGAATGGCTAAAAATGCCAAAATATTGATGTAAACTATAATGAATTTGGAAGGAAACTTGTGATTCAAATTCAAGAAGAATAGCAATGATGTAAGACTGACTACAAACAATATTGAATGGTAGATTATTTGAACCATTTCTTCTGAAAACTTATTAGATCTTTTTTCAATATATATTTTTGAAAAGAAAGACATTGAAAACCATAATACTATAGATAATAATAAAAAATTATAATTAAACCCTTGTAAACCAGTATTTAGTATGATTTTTTTTGCTAAAATATATGCAATTAGGATTATAATAATATCTAATGCGTAACTAATATTTCTTAGAAACTGTTGCTGTTTCTTCATTCCTCATTTCAATTTAAAGTTTACCTAGTTATCAAAGTTAATGGTATTTACTGAAGAAAAAAATTCACAAAACAAGCGATTCAAATTCATCAATTTACGAAAAATATTACCTATTTTTGTAATAGAAGTTATTTCAAATTTTCTTCTCTAGAAATCTAGGTCTAATTGTGTGACTTAGAATGCTTTAGCTTTATTTTAAAATATACCCAAACATATAAACCCAAATTATGAAACAAGTTAAGTTGTTAATCTCATTCATTCTTATATTTACTTTTCAAATCACGGCTTTTTCACAAGATCCATTAGGGGGTCGTGATTTAAGTACTGTTAAAGTAGAAGCACTAACTGAAACACAGATTACACAAATTAAGAAAAAACTTGACCAATCCGGATTGACAATAGACCAAGTTGAAAGTCAGGCTATCTCAAAAGGTATGTCACCAACCGAATTTGCAAAATTGAAGGATAGAATTAATGGAAGTACTGGAATTGTAATGGCAAAGTCGATAAAAAAAAATCTAAATACTGGGACATCTGCAAATACATCAGCTGGTAAAGACACGACTAATGTTGCCTTTAATCCTTATTTAAATTCAGCTATTTATGGATCTGAACTTTTTTTGCCTTCTAATACAGGTAATTCAGCCAATAAAGCGTTGGCGACACCTACCAATTATGAAATAGGACCAAACGATGTTTTAAAATTAGTGATTTATGGTGTACAAGAATATTCAGCTGATTTACTTGTTTCTAAGGAGGGCAAAATATTGATTGATAATGTTGGTGCAGTTAAAGTCGGAGGATTAAATATCGAAGCGGCAAAAGTTAGAATTAAACAAATAATGTCTTCAACTGCCTATTCTAGCTTAAGTAGAGGAGAGTCTAAGATAGACTTAACATTAGGCGATATTAGAACCATTCATGTAAACGTGATTGGTGCTTTTAAGAGTGGCACCATGAATGTATCTTCTTTATCAAATGTGATTAGTGTATTAAGTGAGGCGGGCGGTCCAAATACAATTGGTTCTTACAGAGAAATCGAAGTGATTAGAGATAATAAATTATTTAAGAAAGTTGACTTGTATAAGTTTATGCAATATGGTGATCAGACTCAGAATATTGGTTTAAAAGACAATGATATCATCCGTGTACCAGCATATAAGCAAAGAGTAGAGATTAAAGGTGAAGTAAAAAGACCTGGTATTTTTGAGGTAATTGGGACAGAAAGTTTTGCTCAAATTTTACAATATGCTGGTGGATTTACTGATAATGCTTATTCTGCGTGGGTGAAAATTATCCAAAAAAATGATAAAGAAAAATCTGTTAAAGATGTTGCATCATCTGATTTTTCAAAGTACATGCCAAAAGGGGGTGATCAAATCACCGTTTCAAAAATTATTAATCGTTTTCAAAACAGGGTTACTTTATCTGGAGCAGTTTATAGACCAGATGTATATGAGTTAACTCCAGGAATGAAGGTAGCTGATTTAATTACTAAAGCTGATGGCTTAAAAGAAGATGCATTTATTGGAAGAGCTCAATTAATTAGAACAAAGCCAAATTTACTAAAAGAAATGATTAGCATTAATTTGGCAAATGCTTTGAAAAAAAATAATGCAGATAATGTTGAATTACAAAGAGAAGATGAATTGTATGTTAACTCTATTTTAGAATTAAGAGACTCTTTAACAGTAGATTTGTTGGGTGAAGTGAGATCTTCAGGTACCTTCAATTATATTGATAGTATGACTGTTAAGGATTTAATATTAATGGCAGGTGGATTCACATACGCTGCAAATAAAAATATTGAAGTAGCTAGGTTGATTAAATATGGTGATAGAGTTGAAAATACCGAAGTCACTCAAATTTTGAAAACTGAAATTAATGGAGATTTAAGTTTTAATCCAGGACAAGAGAATTTTGTTTTACAGCCTTTGGATGTAGTTACAATTACTAAGAAAGTAGGTTACACTTTACCTGAAGTTGTAACCATTAGTGGACAGGTACAAAGTTCAGGTAAATATACATTAAGTTCAAGAGTTGAAAGAGTAAGTGATATTGTAAAAAGAGCTGGAGGCTTAATTGGTGAAGCATATGGCGAAGGTGCGTTTATTAAAAGAAGAAGATTTGATATTGATTCATTAAAATCCGACGAAACAAAAACATCTATCGAGCTGGCATATACAAGAAAATTTAAGGCCAAGCAAGAAGCAGATAGAGCCAATATTTTAAATACTGCAAATGCTACTGCAATCACTTCGGCATCTGATATTAATCTAAATCCAGAATCAAAAACCATCAAATTAAAAGATACTTTAAACGCATTGTTTAAAGAGTTGGATGAAGATTATTATCAAATTGCTATTGATATTAATTATATAATGAAGAACCCTGGTTCGGAATTAGACTTGGTATTAAGAGGGAAAGATGAAATTGTAATTCCAAAAATGGACAATAGAGTGAAAATTAGTGGTGGTGTATTAAGACCAACGAATATTGTTTACAGAGATGGATTGACTATTGGTGAATGTATAAGTGCAGCTGGTGGGATTTCAGAGTATGCAAAAAGGGGAAGAGCATATGTTATATACGCCAATGGTAAATCTAATAGAACCAAAACATTTGGAATATTTAGAATAAATCCAAGAATCAAGCCTGGCGCTGAAGTTGTATTGCCCGAAACGGATGCTAAGAAAGAAAAAGCCATCACAACAGTGATTCAATTTACTACTGTGTTAGCGCAAGTCGTTTCTGCTTTAGCTACAATTAGTTTATTACAAAAATAATCCACTAAACCAAAAATTTAAAATGGTGATGGAACAAAATAACATAGACAGAAATAACCTTGAGAACAATGAACTTACATTGAAGGAATTGATTTTGATTGTAAAAAAATGTCTCATTTTTTTACAATCAAAATTGAAAACTATACTGATTTTTGTAGTTTTAGGATTTTTTTTTGGTTTAACAATAGAATGGTTTGTAAAACCTACTTATAAAGCAAAATTAACGTTTGCTATGGAAGAAGAAAAAGGTGGTGGAGGAGGAGGGCTGAGCGGGGCATTGGGATTGGCTAGCAGTTTTGGAATTGATTTTGGAGGAGCAGGCGGTGGGGGTGCTTTTGCTTTAAGTAACTTGTCTGAATTGATGAAAAGTAGATTAATTGTTGAAAAAGTCTTACTCAAGCCAGTTAGAATTAAAGGTAAACAAACAACACTAGTAGAGTACTATATTGAAATTAATAAATTAAGAAAAAGTTGGTCAAAAAAGCCAAATTTAAATAATATTCGATTTCCACCCAACTCAGATAGAAGTAAATTTACTTTAATACAAGACTCAATATTGCGTGAGATACATAAATCATTGACTGAAAATGATAAACTTAGTATATTGCAAAAGGATAAAAAAGTAACAATAATTTCAATTGAGGTGAAAAGTAAAGATGAATTATTTTCACAAACATTTTGTGAAAGTTTAGCAAAGGAAACTTCAGATTTTTATATTGAAACAAAAAGTAAAAAAGCTAGAATCAATGTAAATGTTTTACAAAAGCAAGTAGATAGTGTTAGGGGACAACTAAATCTTGCAATTTCCGGCGTTGCTGCAGAAACCGATAATGTATATAATTTAAATCCTGCTTTCAATATCAAAGGAGCGCCATCCAAAAAAAGGCAAATAGATGTCCAAGCAAATACTGCTGTTTTGACTAATTTGGTAGTTCAACTTGAATTAGCAAAGATTACTTTAAGAAAAGAAACACCATTAATTCAATTAATAGATAGACCAATTTTACCATTAGAAAATGATAAATTAGGTAAATTAATATCACTTTTATTTGGAGGATTTTTGGCAGGATTTTTAACAATCATCTTTTTGGCATTAGGGCACTTTTATCAAAAATTATTTGATTAAATTTGGTTAAAATTTGAATTAACATCTTTATGTTTAAAGGTAAGTCAAGTGATTTTCTGGTTGAGGTTATATTATAAACTATACAAAAAAAAACTATACAAAACTGGTTTTGGCTCAATTCAAAACATTCAAAATTTCATAGAAATTATAATCAATCGATTTGCATCAATAAACTGTTTATAAGTTAAAAATTATAATATTGAAAAAAGCAATTATTACAGGTATTACAGGTCAAGATGGTGCATATTTAGCAGAATTTCTATTAAACAAAGGGTACGAAGTACATGGTATTAAAAGAAGAAGTTCATTATTTAATACTCAAAGAATAGATCATATTTACGAAGATCCTCATACACCACATAGACATCTCCATCTTCATTATGGCGACTTAACTGATAGTACTAATTTAATTAGAATAATTCAAGAAGTTCAACCGGATGAAATTTACAACCTTGCTGCAATGAGTCATGTTCATGTGAGTTTTGAAGAACCTGAATATACAGCAAATGCAGATGGAATTGGAACGCTGAGAATTTTGGAAGCAGTTCGTTTATTGGGTTTAACTAAGAAAACAAAAATATATCAGGCATCTACATCAGAGTTATATGGTTTAGTTCAAGCAGTTCCACAATCTGAAACTACTCCATTCTATCCCCGTTCACCTTATGCTGTTGCAAAACTTTATGCATATTGGATTACGGTAAACTACAGAGAGGCATACAATATGTATGCATGTAATGGAATTTTATTTAATCATGAATCTCCACAAAGAGGAGAGACTTTTGTAACTAGAAAAATTACTAGAGCAACTGCAAAAATTGCTTTAGGTATGGATCACTGTTTATACCTGGGAAATTTAGATGCAAAAAGAGACTGGGGTCATGCAAAGGATTATATTGAAGGGATGTATTTAATTCTTCAACAAGAAAAGCCAGAAGATTTTGTTTTAGCAACAGGTATTACTACTACTATTCGTGATTTTGTTAAAATGAGTTTTGCAGAGTTAGGAGTTGAATTAGTATTTAGAGGAAAAGATGAAGCCGAAGAAGGCTATGTTGTGAAGAACAATAGTGAATATAAATTAGTAGAAGGTCAAGTAGTTGTTAAAGTGGACCCAAAATATTATAGACCAACTGAAGTCGATTTATTAATTGGTGATCCAACAAAAGCGATGACTAAATTAGGATGGAAACCTAAATATGATTTAGCAACATTGGTTAAAGAAATGGTTGCTAGCGATATTACTTTGTTCAAAAAAGAGTTACATATTAAACAAAGTGGATTATAAAATGGAGCAAACTGCTAAAATTTATATAGCTGGGCATAGAGGAATGGTAGGGTCTGGCTTAGAGCGAAAACTTAGAAAAGAGGGCTATAATAATATTGTAACAAGAACATCTGCTGAATTAGATTTAAGAAATCAACAAGCGGTTAATGAATTATTTGAAAAAGAAAAACCTGCATATGTAATTCTTGCTGCTGCAAAAGTGGGAGGAATTCATGCAAACAATACTTATAGGGCAGAATTCATTTATGACAACTTGATGATTGAAGCAAACATAATTCACGCTGCTTATTTAAATAAGGTTACTAAGTTGTTGTTTTTGGGATCTTCATGTATTTATCCTAAGATGGCACCACAGCCATTAAAAGAAGAGTATTTATTAAGTGGATACCTAGAACCAACTAACCAGCCATATGCTATTGCAAAAATAGCTGGTATTGAAATGTGTGATAGCTACAGAGCTCAGTATGGCTGTAATTTTATTTCTGCAATGCCTACTAATTTATACGGCACAAATGATAATTATCACCCAGAAAACTCACATGTATTGCCAGCATTAATAAGAAGAATAGTTTTAGCAAAAAAAAATAATGAACCCAATGTAACTATTTGGGGTACAGGAACACCAAGGAGAGAATTTTTACATGTAGATGATTTAGCAGATGCTTGTTATTTTTTATTACAAAATTATAATGAACATGGATTAGTGAACATAGGATGTGGCACCGATATTTCCATTAAAGAATTAGCAGAATTGATAGTTGCAGAAGTTGGGTATGAAGGGAAACTTGTTTTTGACACAACTAAGCCAGACGGAACACCCAGAAAATTAATGGACATAACCAAGATAAATCATTTCGGTTGGCGATCAAAAATTTCATTAATTGAAGGTTTGAATAGTACAATTAAGGAGTTTACGAAAATTTCTTAGCAAAAGAATACACATAATCTGTTTAAAATTCAGAGCTAAATTTTAAAATATTAATTAATGTTAAAAAATAAAATTTTATTAATTACTGGCGGCACTGGTTCGTTTGGTAATGCAATATTAAAGGGCTTTATTAATTCTGATTTAAAAGAAATTAGAATTTTTAGTCGAGATGAAAAAAAACAAGAAGACATGAGAATCGAATATCAAAACAACAAATTAAATTTTGTAATTGGGGATATTCGCGACTTCGAAAGTATTAATAATGCGATGATTGGTGTAGATTATGTTTTTCATGCTGCTGCATTAAAGCAAGTTCCTTCATGTGAATTTTTCCCTATGCAAGCAGTACAAACTAATATTATTGGTGCTGAAAATGTATTAGAGGCTGCAGCTAAAAATAAAATAAAACGACTAGTTGTTTTGAGTACAGATAAAGCAGTTTATCCAATAAACGCTATGGGAATTTCTAAATCTATGATGGAAAAAATTGCTATTTCAAAAGCTAGAGATCAAAGAGTTCAAAATGAGGGTGCGGTATATACTGCTACTAGATATGGCAATGTCATGGCTTCAAGAGGTTCTATTATTCCATTATTTATTAAACAAATTAAAGAAGGGAAGCCACTTACAATTACAAATCCAAACATGACTAGATTTATGATGTCATTAGATGATTCAGTAGAATTAGTAATGTATGCTTTTGCAAATGGTAAACCTGGCGATATTTTTATTCAAAAATCTCCTGCAACAACAATAAAAATTTTGGCCGAAGCATTGAAAGAATTATTTAATGCAAATAATCCTATTATAGTTATCGGGGAAAGACATGCTGAAAAATTGTACGAGACCTTGTGTTCAAAAGAAGAGATGTCAAAAGCAGAAGATTTAGGAAGATTTTATAGAATACCTGCAGATTTTAGAGATTTAAATTATGCAAAGTATATTCAAAAGGATGGACCAAAATTGATTAACGATGAATATAATTCCAATAATACTCGTCGTCTTTCCAAAGAAGAGGTAAAAGAACTTTTATTAACTCTTGATTATGTAAAAAATGAATTAAGTCAAAACAATTAACTAAATTATGATTCCTCTTGTAAAAACTTTTCTCCCTCCAAAGAATGTATTACTACCTAAACTTGAAGAGATTTTATATAGTGGCTACATCGCACAAGGTCAAGCAGTTGAGGATTTTGAACGTAAATTTGAAGAGTATATAGGGGCGGGGAATACTTTATCATTAAATTCCGGTACGGCAGCTTTACATATAGCATTAATATTAGCCGGGGTAAATGAAGGTGACGAAGTAATAAGTACACCATTAACCGCTGAACCTACAAATGTCGCCATTAAAATGGTTGGTGCAAAAATTAGATGGGCTGATGTAGATACGAAAACAGGCAATATTTGTCCAACTTCTATAGAAAATGTGATTAATGAAAAAACAAAAGCAATTATAGTTGTAGATTATGCTGGAATACCAGTTGATGTAGAACGTATTCAACAAATATCAAAAAAATATAAAATTCCAGTAATTGAGGACGCAGCTCATGCATTAGGTGCAAAATTTAATAATAAAAAAACCGGGAATCATTTTCCACTTACAATCTTTTCATTTCAAGCAATAAAACATTTAACAACAATTGATGGTGGTGCAATTCAGATATTAGATGACGATCTTTATGAAAAAGGAAAAATCATAAGATGGTTCGGTTTAGATAAAAAGCTAAAGCGTTTAGAAAACAATATTACTGAGCAAGGCTTTAAATATCATATGAATAATGTCAATGCTACTATTGGTCTCTTGCAACTAGATTTTATTGATCAAATTATTAAAAAGTACATCGAAAACGGAAAGTATTTAGACAGTCAATTGAAAGGAATAAATGGCGTAGAGTTGATTGATTATTACCCAGACTCAGAGCCATCATATTGGCTATATACTTTAAAAGTTGACGACAGAGATGCTTTTATAAGTATGATGGAAAGAAATGGAATTATGGCTTCAGAATTACATAAAAGAAATGACCTTCATACTTTTTTAAATGATAATCCAACAACTCTTCCTAACTTAAATTATTTCTATAACAAAATGGTTCATATTCCATGTGGGTGGTGGGTTTCAAAAGACGATTGTGATAAGATGATTCACTTGATTAAACAAGGTTGGTAATGATCCCTATTTATAAACCATATATGCCTGAAAATATAATGACTGAGGTATCAGAAATTCTTTATTCAGGCAAATTAACTTTTGGAAAATATGGCAAACAATTTGAAGATAAATTAAAAAATTTTATTGGATGTGATTATGTATTAACTGTAAGTTCTTATAATATTGCAATGCTTATAGTATTAACTACTTTAGGACTTAGGCCCGGCGACGAGGTAATTGCTAGTCCTATTAGTTGTTTAGCTTCTAATCAGCCATTTGTAACAAAAAGTTTAAAAGTGGTTTGGGCAGATGTAAATCCGGAAACAGGTTTATTATCTGCGAGTGATGTAGAAGCAAAAATAACTAGAAATACAAAAGCTATTTTTCACAATCACTTTTGTGGGTATCTGGGTGAAGTTGATAAAATAAATGAGATTGGTAAGAGATATAAAATCCCAATAATTGATGACGGAATTGAAGCGTTTGGATCAATGTATAAAGGTAAAAAACTGGGAAATCTAGGCACAGATGTAACAGTATTTTCTTTTCAAACTGTTCGTTTGCCAAATACAATTGAAGGAGGTGCAATTTGTTTTAATGATAAATATTTTTTTGAGAAAGCAAAATTAATAAGAGACTACGGTATTGATAGGGAAAAATTTAGAAAATCTAATGGAGAAATAAATCCAGATTGTGATATAAATTTAGAAGGATATGGAGGATTAATGGGAGAAATTAATTCATTAATAGGTTTAAAACAAATGGATAAGATTTCAGAATTAATTCAAATTCAAAGAGTAAATGCTTTAAGTTGGGAATTGAAAATTAATAAACTTGACCTAGATATAAAGCCATTAATTTTAACTAAAAATACCATACCAAATTATTGGATTTTTGGAACTTTTACTGAAAATGTTGATTTAGCAATCGATTATTTTGAAAAAAATAGTTTTAAAGCTTCTGGAGTACATATAAACAATAATATATACTCGTTATTTAATGACAAAAAAGAGCTTAAGGGTGTGAATGAGTTTAAAGCCAGATTTGTGGCACTACCATCAGGTTGGTGGGTTAGAATTTAATTAACATTAATAATATATTTATGAAATATTTGCAAGAGCTTTATAGTGTTTATAAAATTAGAAAAGTTGAAAATAAACTATTAGATTTATATGCAAAAGGTTTTATAGGAGGGACAGTCCATACTTGCATAGGTCAAGAATATACAGGAGTCTTTATAAGTAAATATCTATCACCTGATGATATTGTGTTTTCTAATCATAGAGGACATGGGCACTATATTTCAAAAACCAATGATATTAGTGGACTAATTGCTGAAATTTTATCAAAAAAAGAGGGGATATCTGGAGGATATGGAGGAAGTCAACATTTATATAGAAATGATTTTATTTCAAATGGTATTCAGGGCAGTTTAGTTTCAGTTGCAGCGGGTCGATCATTCGCTTTTAAATTTCATGAACAGAAAAACATATGTATTATTTTTATTGGAGATGGAACACTTGGACAGGGAGCTGTTTATGAAGCTTTAAATTTGATTTCTTTATATAAATGTCCCGTTTTAATTGTTTTAGAAGATAATGAAATTGCACAAAGTACTCCTTCAATTAATACTTATTCGGGACAAATTTCTAAAATAATTGAAGGGTTTGATATAAAATTTTATTCTTCTGATATATGGGACTTAGAGAATCTAGACAAAAAATGTTTAGAAGCAATTTCATTTGTTAGAACAAACATTAAACCGGCATTTCTAAGGATAAAATGTGCCAGATTGAATCCCCATTCAAAAGGTGATGACAATAGAGCTATAAATGATGTGAAGACTTTAGTAAGTAAAGATATTTTAATCAAATCAATAGAATCTGGGTTATTAAATTCTGAAATTTTATCAGGTATAGATAGTGAAATTGAAAATATAGTCGAAAATTTAATTTCTTTACCTGATTTAAATTACCCGGATAAGGCAAAGTTAATTATTGAGAATAAAATCGATAACATTTCTATAAAAAAACCAAGTATAGTTGAAGAATCAAAACTATTGAATAGAATTAATATCTGTTTAAAACAAATGTTTATTTCCAATAAAAAACTAATTCATATTGGAGAAGATATAGAAGATTTACCAAAAGGAACAGAAAAAATTTATGGGGGTGCATTTAAAGTTACAAAAGGTCTTTCAACTGATTTTCCTCAAAGAGTCTTTAATACCCCAATTGCGGAAAGTGCAATTATTGGATTTGCAACTGGATACTCTCTATCAAATCATCCTTCAATTGCAGAAATAATGTTTGGAGATTTTTTAACTCTATGTGTTGATCAATTACTTCAAAATGCGAGTAAGTTTAAAACAATGTATGGGCAAAAGATAAATATTCCACTTATTGTTAGATCCCCAATGGGTGGAAGACGTGGATATGGCCCTACACATTCTCAGTCAATTGAAAAGCTGTTTTTTGGAATTCACGGATTAAATGTAATTGCATTAAATAAATATTCGAATGTACAAGAAATTTATAATTACATAATTAATGAAGAAAAATTTAATTCACCTACATTAATTTTAGAAAACAAGTTAATGTATAATGATGATGAATCATTTTTTGTACCAGGTCACGAATTGTATGTTAATAAATCAGTAAGTGGGACTACAAATAGATTTATCATGTCTTCAAATTACTTGAAACCTAAAATATTAATATTTGCATACGGTTATTCTGTAAAAATTGCGGAGGAAGTTGCAAGTGAATTATTTTTAGAATATGAAGAATCCAGTTTGATTTTTATTCCAGAAACTATTTCACCTTTGAGTCTGGAGGGGTTAGATAATAGCTTGCTTCAAAATGTTAATAATTTAATTTGTATTGAAGAGGGATGTTCTTATGGGTCTGCATCCGAACACTTTATAACTTATCTAACACAAAAAGGTTATCATTTTAATAATATACATTTATTCTCAAATGATTCTACAATTCCCTCATCACCTGAAGGCGAAAAAAATTTAATGCCAACAAAAGAAAAAATTTTAGAAGCTATAAAAAATAAATAAAAATGATAGAGATATTAAGAATTCCACAGGATAACCCCAATGACGAATTTGTTAAAATTTTGAATGTAATTTCAAATGAAACACTTATCCAGCCAAATACAACTGTTATTATTGAATATGAAACTACAAAATCATTAATCGAACATGTTTTAAATAAAAAAGGATATTTTTATACAGATATCAAGTTTGAAGATAAATTAAAAGTTGGTTATGAGTATGGTTTAATATCTGAAACAAAATTAAGTCAAAATGACTGGGAAAAAATACTAGAAAATAGTCGAATGTCAAATTCTTTAATTGATAATTTTTCTAATTATACTATAACCAAGCCTGCAAAGGAGCTTATTGAAAAATATAAAATTCCTATTAATTATTTTGAAGGTAAAAAAATTATTACAAGAGAAGATTGTGAAAATTATATAAATAATGGATCTAATAATGTTTGGTATAAAAATGTTAGACAAGAATTAAGGGAAAAATATACTAAAATTGCAATTATTGGCGCAGGAACAGGAGCCGCGATTGTTACTGATATTTTATCATATTCTAATGAATATAGAATTTCTTGTTTTTATGATGATCAATTGGTAGATTCTGAATTATTTGGAATTAAGGTAAAAAGTAAAATTTCAATTGATGATATTGTTTCTGATTTTAAAAATAATATTTTTGATGCAGCTATAGTCACTTTAGGATCACAACCAAAATTAAGAGATGATATCTTCAATAGCTTAGAAGAGTTGGGAGTGAAATTTATAAATGCAATTCATCCATCAACAATAATTGCAAAAGGAGTTGAACTTGGATATGGCAATGTCATTGCGGCAAATTCTGTAGTTGGTGTATATGCTAATTTAGGAAAAAATAATTTTATATCTAGTTCTTGTGTAATAGAGCATCATAATATTTTAGGAAAATCAATATCATTTGGTCCTGGTGTTCAAACATCAGGAACCGTTAAAATAAACGATAGAGTTAAATTTGGAACTGGTATATTTGTTGAGCCGTATATTGAAATTGGATCTGATAGTGTTATTTCTTCTGGGTCTATTATTACAAGAAATATCCCTGAAAATCATTTAGTAAAATTTGTTTCGAATATAAAGATTATACCAAATAATATTTAATTCCACTTTCGATTTGTTTAATCAAATTAATTGTTATAGTTTCTATTTTATATAAATAATGTTAAAGAATATTTTAGTTAATTATTTAGGAAAATTTTGGACATTATTGTCTGGTTTTATTTTCATCCCTTTATACATAAAATTACTTGGTTTTGAAAGCTATTCTATTATTAGTTTCATGTTAGTTATATCATCTTTAATGATGGTATTAGATGCAGGATTAACTGCATCTCTGTCTAGGGAATTTTCAAGAATTGATATTAATTTATCAGAAAAAGTAAATGTATATAGAACCTTTGAGACTATTTATTTGTTTATCTTATTAATAATTTTTTTATCAATATTTGGATTATCTAATTTCCTTGCTGAAAATTTTTTCAAATCAATATCATTCTCTAAAACAGAAATATCCTCTTTCTTGAAAATCTTAAGTATTGATATTTCATGTCAAATGATTTTCAAATTTTATTTAGGCGGCCTCATAGGTTTAGAAAAACACATTCATTCTAACATTCTTCAAATTAGCTGGAGTATTATAAGAAATGCATTTGTTGTGATTTTGATAATGTTTTATCCTAATTTAAATCTTTTTTTTTATTGGCAGGCAATTTCAACTGTTATTTTTACAATTATTGTAAAAATTTTATTAGAAAAAAGTCTTTTAAATAAAAGTAAATTCAAGTTTCTTTTTTTTATTGACAAAGTTGCTTTAGTGAGGGTTAAATCATTTGCCTTGGGAATGTTTTTTATATCATTGATTGCAGCAATTAATACCCAGCTAGATAAAATCATGATAAGTAAATACCTGCCAATTCAGGTATTGGGTAATTATAATTTAGGGGTATCCTTATCAATGGGAGTTATTGCAATTATTAGTCCAGTTTCTGTAGCAATATTACCTAGATTTACAAAATTATTTTCAATTAAAAATTTAAGAGAGTTTAAAAATTTATTTGATATAGTAAATGGAATTACCACAATTGTGATTTTTTCTATAATGGCTTTATTATTTTTCTGCGCTAAAGGTATTTTATTTTCATGGACAGGAAGTGATAAAATGGCTATAGATGCACATGGGTTTCTAATGGTGTTGGCAATCGGTAATTCAATGGTTGCACTCCAAATTATTCCATATTGCGTTGCAGTTGCAAATGGTAATACTTTTGCAAATAATGTTTTAGGATTATGTAGTGTTTTTTTAACAATTCCTGGTTATTGGTATACAACAAAGTACTATGGAGCTATTGGAGTTGCTATATTTTATTCAAGCTTACAAATTATAATTACGATTATATACATATACTATATCAATAAAAATTATCTTCAATTTAGCAATTTTAAATTATTTGGTATAAGATTTTTATTTCCTTTATTTATTTCATTATTTTTTGCTTATATTTTTTCTTTTTTCAAAATATATAATAATTACAATAATTTTCTATTAATTTTATTTTATTTATTTTCATTTATTTTTATTATTTCAATTAATTTATTTTTTTTCTTTAGAAACCAAATTCATTCATATTTTCGAAAATAATACAAGAATATTTACCTTAAAAATGATTAACAATCCATTATTATCTATTGTTATACCAACTAGAAATAGGCATTATTGCTTAAATTACACAATACAAATAGTATTAAGTTGTTATTCAAATCTTGAAATTATTATTTTAGATAGTTCTGTACAACTACCTGATGAAAATCTAAAAAAATTTTTAGAAAATCATCAGTGTAAATATATCCGAACACCAATTTCTTTCAACGCAGTTCAAAACTTTAATGAATCATTAAAATATATTAATGGTGATTATGTAATTTTTATGGGAGACGATGATATAATTACTGATAAAGTTGGCTTTGTACTAAATTATATGCAATTAAATTCAATAGATTCATTAATTACTACTTTCCCAATTAATTATAATTGGCCAGGTTTTAAAACTCGTTTTAGGAAAGAAAAATTATCTGGTTCACTTGTAATTAAAAAATTTACAAATAAATTTGTAGAGATAAATACACATGATGAAGAGAGAAAAGTAATAAAGAAATTAATTGCTGGACCACTAAATTTACCAAGACTATACTTGGGTATTGTTTCTTCCTCATTAATAAAAGAAGCTGTTAATAAATATGGAAATTTATTTGGTGGAGTAAGTCCTGATATATATAGTTCTTTATTAATAGGATCTTTGTCTAAAAAATGTGTGCAGTTTGATAATCCTTTTATAATACCAGGCGCATATAAAACTAGTACATCTGCAACTTCTGCAGCTGGTAAGCACAAATCTTCAATACTAGGTAATGATCATACTGGTAGATTCCCGAATTTAGAAAGTCAATGGAATCACAATGTGCCATTTATCTATACTGTACAAACAGTTTGGAGTTATTCATTAATTGAGGCGTATAAGAAAATATATCAAAGAGATATTTCTGATTATAGCCCTTTGTATTCTTCACTTTTACCTAATATTCTAGAATTTAAAAATGAAATATTCAAATCCTTCAAAAAATGTGTTCAAGAACAAAAAATAAATTACATAAATATTCTTCAAAATACATTTAAAAATTTTGTTAATAAAATTGTAGAAAAAATATTTAGAAAGAAAATAATAATTGTTCAAGGATTTGATAATAGTTTCAAAACACTTGAGTTTTTAAAAACACTAAATAAAGTTTCTGAATAAATAATATTTTATGTTATATAACACAGTTTCTGTTGTAATTCCAACATATAATAGAGCTCATTTAATTTTAGATACTATTCCTTCATATATTCAAGAAAATGTTATTGAAATAATTATTATTGATGATAAATCAACTGATAATACGGAAACTGTAATAGAAAGCTTAAAATTAAAATATCCTCAAATTATCTATATAAAATCCGAAAAAAAAATCCGACAAACAGGAGCAAAAAATATTGGAATTAAAACTGCTAAAGGATCATTTATTTATTTTGGCGATGATGATAGTATTTTAAAACCAGGATCGATTAAGAGTTTATTGTCAATTGCCAATAAAAACAAAAATTCAATTATAGCAGTTCGACATATTTATATGAGTGAGGGTGATAATCTTAATTCAATATTAAAAGATACAGATTATTTTATTCAAGACAATAATTTATTTTTTGATTCTAAAAATTTAAAATTAGATCTTAGATATCGTACAGATAAAATTATAGAAATTCCTTTCTGTCAGGCTTGTATGCTAGTTCCAACTTATTTAGCAAAACTATTTTTATTTAATACTAGGTTTTTAGGAACTTGTTACCGTGAAGAAACAGATTACATTATGCAATTAACTGCTAATGGTTACAAAATTTTTTTAGATAATTATTCCTTACAGGTTAATCTTCCCAAAAGTCAAAGTTCTGGAGGAGTGAGATCTGTGAATTTAATCTATCGCCATTTTTCAGAAATTATAAATGAATACATGTTTTATAAAAGAAATAGACAATATATAAAAACAATATCGGATATTAATGTAAATCCATATTTCAGGGCTTTTATTCATTTTTATAAAAAAATTATAAAATAATTTGTTACCATATTTATTATATTATTTATGCGGAATTATAGTTTTACTTTTTCCGTCGAAATTCAAGCCACTTTTTTATACATTAATTTGGTTTATTTTTATAGGATTTAGAAATGGTATTGGTGTAGATTATTTTTCAACTATAAAAACAATTGAAAGGCAAGTAGTTGACTTTAGTAATATTTCAATAAGTTTTCAAGGATATAATTTATTAGATGCAGAAATTATTTATAAAGTATTAGCTACAATTTTATTTTATTTAAAAATTAATTCAGACTATGTTTTAATGTACATTTCACTAATTGAATCATTTTTCATTTTTTATATAATCAAAACAGCTACTAATAAAAATTTAATTATAATAATTTTTCTTTTAGTTTTTAGTATACATTATCCAATGAATGCAATACGTCAAGGGTTTTGTCTAATTTCTCTAATCTTCGCCAATAATTTTTTCAAAGATCGTTCTTCCATAAACTCAATTTTATTTTACCTCTTTTCGTTAATTACACATTATGCTTCATTACCAATTGTTTTGCTTTCAAGATTAACTTTAGATTTTAAAAAAATAATAATTTTAACTTTTGCATTTCTATTTGTATATAAAATATTGGATTTAGATACCCTAATGTCAAGGTATTCTATTGACCAAATTGATGCTTTTACATTTAAAGGCAATGGATTAAAATTGTATTTATTTACTTCACTTTTTATATTTTATAATTACTTTGTAATAGAAAAAAAGCTTTATGATTCCGAAAATATTTTGATAATTTTATTATTTATTCTTACGATTAAGTTTAATCCATTTTTTAGATTATACTTCTTTTTTCTATATTACAAAATTATTTCAGATTGTTACAAATTAAATTTTTCAAAAATCAGTGATTTAAAAAAAATTATTACGTTATTAATTCCTGTTTTTTTGTTCTTATTTGAATGGCAAGAAGTATTTAGATTTCAGCCTTGTCTTGATTGCGGAGATTGGTTCCCTTATAAATCATTATTATTTTAAGATGCATTTAATTTGTATACCTGCTCTAATAAAGCACAAACATCATATTCAATTTAGTTTAAACAAATTGTCTAAAGAGTTTAGCAATTGTGATTTTCTAATTGTAACACCCAATAAAGATGATTTTACTGAATTTACTAATCCTTATATTAAAATATCGGAAGATATTGATTATTTAGATATTGATAAAAATGAAATTTACGAGTATTTGAATCATGATAAAAAATCTTTATACAATTGGTATTATCAACAGTTTTTAAAATATTCTATTATTAATAAACTTAGTACAATTTATGATGTTATTACAATCCTTGATGCAGATTCAATAATATTAAATACTAATTTATTTTCTTCCAATATAATTTTTTTAAATGATAATGAATATCATAAAGAATATTTTATAACAATAAAAAAATTATTTCCGGAAATATCTATACTGAATAAATCAGCAATTAATAACTATCAAACATTTACTACAAGTATATTTACAGAAATGATCTATAAGATCGAAATTGATGGTTCTAAGTGGTACACTGAATTATTGAAATTAATTAATGATTCCGATGACAAAAGGGCTTTTAGTGAGTATGAAACATATGCAAATTATGCAACTTATTATTATGATTTAAAATGCCTTCCTTTAAAATTATATAGAAGAGGTGATTTGCTTAATATATATGAAACTAAAAAAGAAATAATCAATAAACTACAGTTACTTGATTATGATATTGTCGCTTTTGAAATTAGTCATGATATTAAATTAAAACATTTTTTGTATTCATTTTACTTATTTATAACTTATAAATTAAATTTTTATGTCAAAGACCTTTTTTCTAAATTTTAACCAAAAAAACAGAGATAAATTTATATTTAAATATTCTCAAAGAATCGGTAGTAATAAAAAAATTTTAGATGTAGGAGCCGGATCCTCTCCATATAGAAGTTTGTTTGACAAGCATATTTATAAAACACATGATTTCCAAAAACTAAATTCAGATCAATTATTACATAAACAAGGTTATGGACAGATTGATTATGTTAGTGACATTATTAATATTCCAGTCGAAAACGAATCTTTTGATTTAATCTTATGTACAGAAGTGCTTGAACATGTCCCTGAACCTATTGCTGCAATAAAAGAAATGGCTCGTATTTTGAAATGTGGTGGAGAGATTTTAATTACCACTCCTTTAGGTTCACATGTTCACCAAGAACCTTATCATTTTTATGGTGGTTTTACACCATTTTTTTATAAAAGATATCTACAAGAGTTTGGTTTTGAGAACATTAATATTTACCCTAATAAAGGTTTTTTTAATTTCTATTTTCAAGAAACATTAAGATATCTAAAAATTTGTTGTAAAAATATACCAAGTTTCATACTTTTAATTTTTATATCCCCAATAGTATTAATTTTTATTACAGTACTTTTATTAACTAAGGATTTCTTTGATAAAATTAATAAGGACTATCGATTTACTGTTGGATATCACATACATGCGACAAAAGCAAAATGATTATTGTTAGAATTTCTGGTGGTATAGGCAATCAATTGTTTCAAATCGGATTTGCAAAAATGCTTTCTGAGAAATACCTTCACAATGTAAAAATTGATTTAAGTTTTTATTCTGATCAAAAGAGTTTTTTGTATAAACGTTATCTTACTTTTAATAAAGTACCTACTAGAAACTTTGAATTTTTTTCAAACCCGCCATTTGAATTTTGTAATTTTGATGATTTGTGCTATGTTTTTCTGCATGCAAGTAAAAATACTTCTTGTAAATCATATAAGTCAAAAAAATTATTTTTACAATTTATTATAAATGTCATTTCTACTAGTTTTTTTTTAAAACTTTTTTCTAAAAAAGTTATTACTGAAAAAAATATTGATCTAAACAATTTGAATTGTGACAATTTAATTTACTCGGGTTATTGGCAAAGTAGTATTTATTTTAGTGGTTATGAAGATATTTTAAAGAAATATGTACAGAATTTATTATCAATTAAGAATATATTTAATTTTAATTCTCAATTTAACTTAAATGATTATATTGTATTGCATGTTAGAAAAGGTGATTATTTAAAAATCAATACATATTTTGAATTAGATAAGGTTTATTATATTAATTCTATTAATTATATAAAAGAGATAAATCCCAACTTAAAAAAAATTTTAATTATTACAAATGACCATAACTGGTGTTTAAATAATTTTAATTTTAGTGATTATAAAGTTGAATTTACTGATGCACATATGAGTTTTTACTATGATTTTTCAATTATGAATCAAGCTAAATATATTGTAACATCAAATAGTACATTTTGTTTTTGGGCAGTTTTTATAGGTCAACCATTTATTGCAACAATGCCTACTTTTTGGTATAATAATAGTAAATTTGGATATATACCAAAAGGGTGGCAAATTATTAATTGCATATAACATTTTATGAAATACATTTTAATAACTGGAGGAGCAGGATTTATAGCTACTCATTTAATTGAAAACTTAATCATATCTAGTGAAAATTATATTGTAGCAATCGATAATCTTTCAATGTGTGATGAAAAAAATATTTCTAAATATTTTGAATATCCTAATTTTACTTTTCATAAAGTAGAGTTAACAAATATTCAAGAACTAATACAAATTTTTAATAAATATAATTTTTCAATAGTATATCATCTTGCTGCTAATTCAGACATAAGTAGAAGTTTTACTAATCCAATAATTGATTATACAAATACATTCAACACTACTTGGAACATTCTAGAACAGTTAAGAATTAATAATATTAAACAATTTATATTTGCCTCTACGTCAGCAATTTTTGGTGAAGTAGGTGATACATTAATCGATGAATCTTATGGTCCTATACTACCAATTTCACATTATGGTGCTGCTAAATTAGCTTCTGAAGCATTTATATCATCTTATGCGTATAATTATGATATTGATTCCTTGATAGTTAGATTTCCTAATGTTATTGGTGAATACTCAACTCATGGTGTTATATATGATTTTATTACTAGATTAAAACTTAATCCAAATGAATTAGTTGTTTTGGGTGATGGCAAACAAGAAAAGTCTTATTTGTATGTTAAAGATTTAATTAATGCAATACATTATGCTTGGAATTTTAGGTTAAATAAAGTTGACATTTTTAATATTGGAGGTATTGATACTATTAATGTTGCCGAAATTGCAAATTTAGTTGTACAAAAAATTGGTTTAAGAACTAAAATAACATATTCTGGTGGAGATAGAGGTTGGAAGGGAGATGTGCCAAAATTTTCATATGATATAAAGAGAATTTTAAGTACTAAATGGGCGCCAAAATTAAATTCAAAAGAAGCTGTTGAATTAACTATAAAATCATTAATAAGTGAAATATGGTAATTAGTAAAACTCCATTTAGAATTAGTTTTGTTGGTGGTGGTAGTGATTTACCTTCCTATTATTTAAAGCATGGTGGTGCTGTTTTAAGTACGAGTATTGATAAATATATATACTTATCAATGCACAAATATTTTATTAATAATAAATATTTACTAAAATATTCTAAAAATGAACATGTTGATAATATCAATCAAATCAAGCACCCTATAATCAGAGAAGTATTTAAATATTTTGATATTAATGGAGTTGACTTTAATAGTAGTGCTGATTTGCCTTCAGGAACTGGAATGGGTTCATCATCTGCTTTCACCTCTGGTTTAATTAATTTATGTTGTATATACAAAGGTAAATATATGTCTAGAGAGGCAATCGCAGATTTAGCGTGTAAAATTGAAATTGAGATTTTAAAAGAACCAATAGGCAAGCAGGATCAATATGCTTGCGCTGTGGGTGGCTTAAATTTTATTGAATTTAATAAAGACAATTCTGTAAATATTGAGAAAATACATTTAGATGTTGAAAGAAAAATGATTTTGTCTAATAATTTATTATTATTTTATCTAGGTAATACAAGAAGTGCATCAAGTGTTTTAAGTGAACAAAAACAAAATATTGAAGATGGAAAAAAAATAGAAAATCTAAGTAAATTGGTACAACTAGCGTATGATTTAAAATCTGAAATATTAAAAGGAGAAATTGATGCATTAGGTGAAAGTTTGCATAAAGGGTGGATTTTGAAAAAAGAACTTGCTTCTGGTATTTCAAGTCAAAATATAGATTACTATTATGATCTGGCTATTAAAGCTGGGGCAATTGGTGGTAAATTACTTGGAGCTGGGGGTGGTGGTTTTTTATTATTCTATGTAAAGCAAAAAAATCAACAATCAGTGAAAAATGCTTTAAAAGATTTAGCATATACTGAATTTAATTTCGATAATTCTGGAACTAAAATAATTTATTAACATGAAAAATACAATTAAGAACTATTTAGGGAATTTAGTTACAACAATCCAATCATTAAATATTGATGAATTCACAAATGTAGCAAATGTTTTAAGAGCTGCTCGTTCAAATGGCAGACAAATTTTTATTTTTGGTAATGGCGGTAGCGGATCAACTGCAACACATTTTGCTTGTGATATTAATAAAGGTGTATCATTTGGTAAAAATGAAAGGTTTAAAGTTATATGTTTGAACGATAATATTCCTACAATGTTAGCATACAGTAATGATGTAGGCTATGATGTAGTATTTAAGGAACAATTGGAAAATTTTGTTAAAAAAGATGATGTGGTAATTGGAATAAGTGGAAGTGGAAATTCTAAAAATATATTGTTAGCAATGGAATTAGCAAAATCAAAATCTGCAACAACTATTGGTATTACTGGATTTATGGGTGGAAAACTTAGAGAAATTTCTGACTACTCGATTAATGCAAATTTTAATGACATGCAAATCTCTGAAGATATTCATATGATTTGGGTCCATATCATGATGAAATGTTTTGAAAATGATTAAATTGATACTTATTTGAAAGAAGTAATAATATTAGCTGGTGGTTTAGGTACTAGATTAAAATCTGTGATTTCAGACAAGCCAAAATGTCTAGCAGAAATTAATGAAAGACCATTTATTTCATATTTAATAGATAGTTTATTAAATTATGATTTCGAAAAATTTATTTTTTCATTAGGACATCTAAAAGACGATGTCATTATATATATAAATGAATATTATCCGAATTTGAATGCAATATTTTCAGTAGAAGAAAAACCTTTATTAACTGGAGGAGCGATTAGATTGGCATTAGAATATGTTGATTCTGACTCGGTTTTGATCTTAAATGCAGATACATATTTTGGCGTAAATTTAGATCTTTTATTTACTAGTCACTTGAGCTTAAACTCTGATATAACAATAGCATTAAAGCCAATGAATAATTTCGATAGATATGGATCTGTTAAATTTGATAATCGAAATAAAATTTATTCATTTGAAGAAAAAAAATTTATAGATTTTGGTTACATAAATTCTGGGTATATATATTTAAAAAAAGAAATTTTTATTAATTTTCCATTAAATATTCCTTTTTCGTTTGAGAAAGATTTTATTATTAAAAAAATCAATGACATAAAAATTAATGCATTTATTGATAATTCTTATTTTATAGACATAGGTGTACCTGAAGATTATCTTAAAGCAAATGAAGATTTTAAAAATAAATTCTAATTTTTTTATTTAATGAATTACGATTGGATTTCTATAATCATTCCAGTTTATAATGTAGACACAACTATTTTGTCAAAAAGTCTTGAAAGTATTTCAAAACAAACATTCAAGAACTTCGAAGCATTTTTAATTGATGATAGTTCCAATATAATTACTAGTCAATATTGTATTGAATATTGTAAATCAGATAATAGATTTCAATATATAAGACCTGAAAAAAAAATGGGCTTAGTTAACGCACTTAATATAGGTATCAAGAATTGCAATTTTGATTTAATTGCAAGATTTGATTCAGATGACATATGTAATTCGGATAGACTCTATAGACAAATTACATTCATGAAAAATAATCAAGAAATTGATGTTTTGGGTGGCAATATTGAAGTTATTAATTCAAATGATGAGTTTTTGTATTTAAGAAAATATCCATTAAATCACCAGAAAATTACAAGATCAATGCATATTATTTGTCCAATTGCACACCCAACTGTAGTTTATAAGAAAGAAATAATCGAAAAAAACGGTTGTTACGATAGTGATTTTAAATATGCGGAAGATATTGATTTATGGCTTAGATTACAATCTGCAGGTGTTAAATTCGCAAATCTAAATACACCTTTAATTAAATATAGACAAGATACTTTAGTTAGGAATAAAGAACATTACAAATATTTCTTGAAAGCAAGAATTAAAAACTTTAATTTAAGATACATACCCCTTAACATTATTGGAATTTTACTGTTATTAATAATTACTTACATGCCTGATTCTATTTTAAAATTATATTATACTTATAAGTATAAAATTGAAAATTCATAAAAGCGTATATTTAACGGGTTCTTCAGGATTTGTTGGCAATAATATTCTCAAATATTTTGAGAATAGATTTTTATTTACCCAATATTCTAAAAACAAATCAATTAAGATTAAAGAAGAGATTGTTTTAAATATTGCAGGTAAAGCACATGATCTTAAGAGTGAGGGAAACTTTAGTGAATACTTCAAAGTAAATACTGAATTTGCTAAAAGGCTTTATGATGAGTTTTTATATTCAGACTCTAAAATTTTTATAACTTTAAGCTCCGTTAAAGCAGTTGCCGATACATTAGATTTGGTATTAACAGAGGAATCCATTCCAAACCCAGCTACACATTATGGGAAAAGCAAATTATTAGCCGAACAATATATTTTGAGTAAGATAATTCCTGATGGAAAAAGAGTTTATATATTAAGACCCTGTATGATACACGGCTCAGGTAATAAAGGCAATCTGAATTTATTATATAAGATGGTTAGTAATGGTTTCCCATGGCCATTGGGGGCCTTTGATAACAAGCGATCTTTCTGTAGTATAGATAATTTATGCTTTATTATAAATGAACTAATAAATAATGAAACAATTCCATCTGGTGTATATAATGTAGCTGATGATGAACCTATTGCGACTAATGATCTTATTAAGTTAATGGCAAATAGTCAAGGAAAAAAATGTAAGATTTGGAAAGTTCCTATTAGTCTAATAAAGATTTTTTCTAAACTTGGGGATATATTTAAGTTGCCATTAAATTCTGAAAGGTTAAGCAAGTTGACAGAAACCTATATTGTTTCAAATGCTAAAATTAAAGCAGCAATTAATAAACCTTTACCTTTCACTTCAAAAGAAGGTTTAATAAAAACATTAAATTCTTTTAATACGAATGTTAAGTAGATTATTCGCTCTTATTCTTTTAATTCTTTTTTCTCCTATTTTCATTTTGGCAACGTTTTTTATACTTATTGAAGATGGTTTTCCTATATTCTTCTCTCAAAAACGAGTTGGTATTAATTCTTCTTTCTTCAATATCTACAAGTTTCGAAGTATGAAGAAAAATACCCCTAATGTTGCAACACATTTATTAAATAATCCAGAACAATATTTACTAAAAATTGGCAGGTTCATTCGAAAAACTAGTTTAGATGAATTGCCTAACTTAATTAATATAATTAAAGGTGAAATGGTATTTGTTGGTCCCCGACCTGCATTATATAATCAATATGATTTAATGTTTTTAAGAGTAGCTGTAGGAGTTGATAAATTAAAGCCGGGGATTACCGGTTGGGCACAAATTAATGGAAGAGATGAGATTTCAATCGAAGAAAAAGTAGCTCTTGAAAAAGAGTATTTGGAAAGAAAGTCCTATTTATTCGATTTATTTATAATTTTTAAAACTTTCACTAATGTACTCTTTAGTAAAGGGGTTGCCCATTAAATAGTATTTTTACCTTATGAAAATAGTATCAATAACCGAAGCTCAAATCCCAGGTGTAAAACTGATTAATTTTGAGCGTTTTACTGATAAACGCGGTTACTTTACCGAGACTTTTAGAGTATCTGATTTTATCAATAATGAACTAAAGTGTTTCCCTAACGGAATTATGCAGGCCAATGAGAGTTATTCTCGTCGCAATGTATTAAGAGGATTGCATTTTCAGTGGAATCCTAATATGGGTAAATTAGTGAGAACTATTTCTGGTCATATGGTGGATTTGGTATTGGATTTAAGACAGGGTTCACCAACCCAAGGTAAAATTATGGCATTCAACTTGCCAGCCAATTCAACAGACGGAACCACTAGCTGGATCTGGGTACCTGAAGGGTGTGCGCATGGAAATTTCTTTTTAGAAGATTCTTATATTGAATATTTCTGTTCTGGTTCTTATAATGGAGAATGTGAAGCAGGGGTATCACCTTTTGCTGATGATATTGATTGGAGTATTTGTGATCCAAAATTGAAAAACCTATTTGCAGATTTAAAAGATAGTTTTATCGCTACTTCAAAAGACATTAATGGTTTATCTGTAAAGCAATGGTTAGATAGAGAAGATGCTAAAAACTTTGCTATCTAATGAGTAGTACTATTTTAATTACAGGGGCTGCAGGTAAATTAGGATCAGCAGTACTTTCATTGATGCCTGAAGGGATTGGAGCTACAAGAGCTGATTTTGATTTGTCTAACGCTGCACAAATGGATGTTTTTTTAGACAAGCATCCAAGTATTACAACCATACTGCATTGTGCTGCGATGATTTCTCCTCCAAAGATTAATGAAGATATAGCTCAGGCTATCCAGTCTAATATCATTGGAACATCTTTATTAGTGGCTTCTTGTTATAAAAGAAATATCCGTTTGGTGTATATCTCCACAGACTATGTATTTGCTGGAGAAAAAGGTATGTATAAAGAAGGAGATGAGTTACTACCTCAAAACAAATATGCTTGGTCTAAACTAGGAGGGGAGTGTGCAGTTCAAATGTTGGATAATTATGTAATTATTAGATTGTCATTTGGGCCAGATATCTTCCCTTATAAAGCAGCTTTTACAGATCAGTTCACTTCTAGAGAATCTGCCTCTGTTATTGCTAAAAAGATTAAAAATATCGTAGTTTCGGATTTTAAAGGAGTAATTCATATAGGTGGTACTAGAAAATCAGTATATGAATACGCTTTAAGCCTTGGCGCAGAGAATATCGATAAAATTAGTATTAAAGATATGTCTGTTAAAATGCCAACTGACACTTCATTAGATTGTAGTTTATATGAACAACAATTTAATCAAGATTAATAAAAGAGAAAACCATAGATGATGAAGAAAATATTATTAGCAGGTGGTGCAGGATATATTGGAACAGAACTTTGTAAGCGTTTATTAAGATTAGATTATAAAGTAACTGTAATTGACGACCTATGGTTTGGAAATAATTTAGATCCAAGAGTAGAGCTAATCAAAAAAGATTTATTCGAAGTAACCCATAATGAATTAAAGGGTTATGATACGGTAATTTTCTTAGGCGGGGTATCCAATGATCCAATGGCCGAGTTTTCTCCTTCTGAGAACTTTGTACAAAACGCAGCTTGTCCTGCTTATTTATCTTATGAAAGTAAAAGAGCAGGAGTAAGAAGATTTGTATATGCTTCTTCTTGTTCTGTTTATGGATATACTGTTGATGAATTATATGATGAAAAATCTCCAACCACTTGTGCATATCCATATGGTATTTCAAAACTACAAGGAGAAAATGGCGTAATGCACTTGGCAGATGACAACTTCTCTGTAATTGCTTTAAGACAAGGTACAGTTTGCGGGTATAGTGATAGAATGCGATTTGATTTAGTGGTAAATACCATGTTCAAAAATGCCATGACATTAGGAGAGATTACTGTGAACAATCCGTCTATTTGGAGACCAATTTATCATATCCAAGATGCTTGTACAGCATTCATTAGATCTATACAAGCACCAGATAATATTTCAGGAGTATTCAATGTGGCTTCTGATAATTATACCCTAGGTCAAATTGGAGATATTGTAGGTGCTGAAATGTCTAAAAACTTAGGCAAAGAAGTAAAAGTGCATATAAACGATGTGCAAGATTTTAGAAACTATAAAGTATCTATCCAACACGCCAGATTAGCCCTAGGTTTTACCCCACAATATAGCATCAAAGACATCATCAACCAATTATTTGAGAATAAAGACAAATATGGTAATTATGATGATGACAGATATTACAATATTAAAATATTCAAGAGACTAGGAAAGTAAACTTTTCAAATAAAAAAAGAGTCCCATTTTTGGGACTCTTTTTTTATGCTTTATGACGAGCCAATACCCATCCATTTTTATCGCTTGAATTGATAATGGTGAAGTCTCCTCTGTTTTTAATGATATCCAATCCTCTAAAATGTTTTAAATGATGAGTATCGTCCAACAATAAATAATAGTTCTTGTTTTTCATTAACTCATCGGTTAATTGAAATTCCATATGACCTACTCCGCCAGCGGAATCTAATACAATTAATAAATTGTGACTATTTAATTCTTTAATTAAATCAGGAAG
>JACCDV010223846.1_pt1 | contig 35145 bp, 30 predicted proteins | sample 7446131 | NCBI WGS metagenome assembly JACCDV01 (sample SAMN15323448, study PRJNA562643) | freshwater metagenome | isolation source: river surface water | place: USA:Blue River Watershed | collected 2017-08-17
CATTCAGGATCTAAATATTTGCGGGTTCGGGCGTGTTTGTGTGCAACTCCTTTAGCTAATCCACAGAATCCGAGCAATCGACGCCTGATATACTTCTAGCCCCAGCTAGAGTTGGTTTTGTCTTTGAAGGGTGGGGGTGCGCGACCTCGTGTCGGAGTGTGGCCGGGTCGGCCAAAATGCAAGTATGCCTTTTGAGCATTTCCGCGCAAGTGCGGCCGGGGAAGTGCTGAAGCGGTTCTCGGGGCGTGAATGAGGGCCACCGAGATTAATACGCGGTGCGCACACGAGACTTAACGCTCAAAGATGTGTAAGTGGCCGTCCGCTTTGGGAGGTCAATTTTGGTGCGGACGATTAAAAGGGGACATCCGAGAAGTAGTCTTCTGTTTTTTTGGGGGATGCAGGTGATCATCGTGAAAGTACAAAGCTAAGCGAAAGCTGTCATCAAAAAAGTCTTCAACCACATATCGTTAAGGTCCTGATCCAATTGCATATCGCAGCCCGACGAAGAGCTAGGCGCTTCACCGGCAAAGAATATTGCACTTTTCCAATTTCTATGACGTTTGCGATCGTGGCCGCTTAAAGAATTGGTTCAACAAAAATTGAGCGCGCTGCAAGACGTGGATAAAAAAATTGGGGAGAAATTGCGTTTGGGCCAATGCATCATTGATAGTGCCGCGGCACTTCCGTATGGGGCAAAAATGAGAGGCGGGTCAAAGAAAACTCCTTTGTGGAGATCGCATTCGGCGCTTTACGAAGGCTTGACTCCCGAAACACAGTCGGTATTGCCGAATTGAAGGGGACATAAAGTCGTAGCTTAGTCGAGGCCAAATTCATTGCCATTGGTGGAATTGGCAGCTTCGTGAAACTCTAACTGATAGAAACTACATGACCAAACGACTAAGGGTGCTAATTGTATTCGGTACACGCCCTGAAGCCATAAAGATGGCGCCTATTGTTAAAGCCTTTTTGGGCGCAAGTAACATCGAGGCAAAGGTCTGCGTAACCGCCCAGCACCGTCAAATGCTTGACCAGGTCACAAAGCTGTTCAATATCTTTCCTGATTTTGACCTAGACCTGATGAGGCCAGGTCAAGATTTAACTGATATAACGAAGAGCGTCTTGTCGGGAATGCGCGAGGTATTCAAAAGTTGGCTTCCCGACTGGGTCCTTGTCCACGGCGATACTGCAACAACGCTTGCGGCAAGCCTAGCGGCTTACTACTCAAAGATATCTGTTGGACACGTGGAAGCGGGTCTTCGTTCAGGGAATATCTATTCTCCTTGGCCAGAAGAAATTAATCGACGAATCACGGCCGTCATATCCAAAGTTCATTTCGCACCCACCGAGTCGGCAAAGACTAATCTTTTGAGGGAGGGTATTGACGAAAACGCGATTATTGTTACGGGGAACACAGTTATTGATGCTCTATTGGAAGTGGTTAAACTTCTCAGAACTGATGAAAAAATAATGGTAAGCATGTCGCAGCGCTTCCACTTTATTAATAGAAATAAAAAACTTATCTTAGTCACTGGTCACCGTCGAGAAAATTTCGGTGACGGTTTCGTTGCAATCTGCTCGGCTTTAAAAAAAATTAGCGAGAGAGAGGATGTGCAGATAATCTATCCTGTTCACCTTAATCCCAACGTTCAAGAGCCGGTATGTCGGTTGTTGGGCTCTAGCCCAAACGTCTGGCTAATTGAGCCACAAGACTATCTGCCTTTTGTTTACTTGATGGATAAGGCTTACTTGCTGCTCACTGACTCGGGCGGAATTCAAGAAGAGGCCCCATCACTTGGCAAACCCGTACTATTAATGAGAGAAACAACCGAACGTCCAGAGGCGGTGGAAGCAGGAACCGTAAAACTTGTAGGAACAGATTCGGAAAAAATCTTCTGTGAGGCGAGCCGATTGCTTGATGACCTATGCGAGTACAAACGAATGAGCTCCGCTCATAACCCATATGGTGATGGTAATGCGGCGAGGAGAATAACTGAATATTTAGTGGGGAAGTAAAGTTGAGCGATTATTTCAATACTATCTCGGTAATTGGTTTGGGCTACATAGGTCTGCCCACTGCAGCTGTGCTAGCGTCGCGAAAAATTAAGGTTATTGGAGTTGATATTAATCAGCGTGTTGTAGAAACGATCAACAAAGGGCAAATACATATTATCGAGCCAGAGCTCGATATTGTAGTTAGTGCAGCTGTGAGTAAAGGTTATCTCCGCGCTACGTTGACCCCAGAGGCCGCTGATGCATTTTTGATTGCAGTGCCTACACCGTTTATTGGTAATCATGAACCAGACATTCGCTATGTAGAAGCGGCAGCGCGGTCAATCGCGCCAGTTCTCAAAAAAGGCGATTTGGTCATCCTGGAGTCTACGTCACCGGTTGGTACAACGGAAAAAATGGTGGGGTGGCTAGCCGATGCAAGACCAGACCTTTGCTTTCCGAAAAGCAACGATGAGAGCGCCGACATTAATATAGCCTACTGTCCCGAACGAGTTCTCCCAGGCAGGGTTTTACAGGAGTTGATAAATAATGATCGCATCATCGGAGGAGTAACAAAAAAGTGTTCTGAGCGAGCAATTATACTTTACAAAGAGTTTGTTGCAGCGGAGTGCGTTGAGACTGACGTTCGGACTGCAGAAATGTGCAAATTAACAGAAAATTCTTATCGTGATGTAAATATTGCTTTTGCAAATGAATTGTCATTAATATGCGATAGGCTCGAGATTGACGTATGGGAATTAATTAAACTCGCCAATAGACATCCGCGCGTTGATATTCTTCAACCTGGTTCTGGTGTTGGTGGCCATTGTATTGCAGTAGATCCTTGGTTCATTGTAAATGCAGCCCCTGAACAGGCTAAGCTAATTCATGCCGCGAGACTTGTTAATGACCAAAAACCTGAATGGGTAATCGATAAAATCAAGTCTGCGGTGAATGAGATTTCAAAAAAAGCTCTCTTCCGCAAACCTAAAGATGTATCTATCGCATGCTTTGGAATCACCTTCAAGGCGAACATTGATGACCTTCGTGAAAGCCCATCACTAAGCATTGCGGAAAAACTATCCAAATTGCATGACGGCCCTCTATTTATAGTTGAGCCGAACATTGAGGCCCTACCAAATACTTTGGCCGGATGCGCCGAGCTAGTCGAGATTGACGAGGCGATAATCCGTTCCGATATTCTGGTTTTTTTGGTTGCGCATAGGCAGTTCTGGAAAATTAACGATAGTCTACTAAAAAATGCTCATGTCATAGATGTATGTGGAATAGAATGGGGCCGGGGGGAGCTATAAAATGAAAGTCGCCTTAATTACAGGAATTACCGGGCAAGATGGCGCCTATTTGGCCGAATTGCTCATAAAAAAGGGCTATGAGGTACATGGTATTCGTCGTAGAGCTTCACTATTTAACACTGATCGCATTGATCATCTCTACCAAGATCCTCATCAGCCGAACACTCGTATGTTTCTCCACTACGGAGATATGACCGACTCGTCGAGCCTAATCCGAATTATCAAACAGGTGCAGCCGGACGAAATTTATAATCTCGCAGCGCAAAGCCATGTTGCTGTCAGTTTTGAAGAGCCTGAATACACTGCTAACTCCGATGGTCTGGGGGCATTAAGAATCCTCGAAGCTATACGTTTGCTCGGACTTGAAGGGAAAACCCGCTTTTACCAAGCAAGTACTTCTGAGCTATACGGATTAGTACAAGAAATACCACAAAAAGAAAGCACCCCATTTTATCCGAGAAGTCCATACGCAGTGGCTAAGCTCTATGCATACTGGATTACAGTAAATTACCGAGAAGCGTATGGTATTTATGCCTGCAATGGCATTCTTTTCAATCACGAAAGTCCAATTCGGGGCGAGACCTTTGTGACTCGAAAGATTACACGCGCGCTAGCAAGAATTAAGCTGGGATTGCAGGAGTGCCTATATATAGGAAATCTAAATGCAAAGCGCGATTGGGGGCATGCGAAGGATTATGTTGAAATGCAATGGCTAATGCTTCAACAGGGCCAGCCAGAAGATTACGTTATTGCGACAGGTATTCAACACAGTGTTCGAGATTTTATCGAATTAGCTGCAAAAGAGCTTGATATTCAAATCGATTGGGAAGGTAAGGGGTTAAACGAACGAGGTTATGATTCAAGCGGTAAGTGTATTATCGCCGTTGATCCTGGATATTTCCGGCCAACAGAAGTCGAGACTCTTCTTGGTGATCCGGCAAAAGCTAAGGAAAAATTGGGGTGGGTGCCCCGAATTGGATTCGGCGAGTTGGTGGCAGAGATGGTCCGAGAAGATCTTAAATCTGCGGAGCGTGATGAACTGATCAGGCGTCACGGATACAGACCACTTGATTGTCATGAGTAATTCTATGATAAAGCATATTGATCACGGCGGGAAAGTGTTGGCAATTTTACTGCGAGTAGATCACAAAAACGAGGGAATTCATTTTTTTACACCTAATGATTTCTCTCAGCAGTTGGCCTACATGTGTCGCCCCAAAGATTATATTATTCCTCCTCATGTCCATAATGCTGTTCCAAGAGAGATCTTATTTACAAAAGAAGTGTTGTTTATAAAATCGGGAAAGGTTCGAATAGACTTTTACGATGACGAGCAAAATTATTTAGAGAGTCGACTTGTCTTTTCGGGCGACATCATTCTACTTGCATATGGCGGTCATGGCTTCCAGATGCTTGAAGATAGTGAAATTATTGAAGTGAAACAAGGGCCTTACGCTGGTGAGGCGGACAAAGTTCGATTTACTCCGATTGCTGCTGATCAAGTAACGATCAAGGATTAGCCAATGGTTGCAGATGTTTTTAGTGCTTATAGCCGCTATTATGACCTCCTATATCGGGATAAAGACTATCTTGGGGAGGTGGCGTATATTCGAGGAATTCTTAAACGAAACGGAGTTGATAAAGGAGACCTGCTGGAATTTGGGTCAGGAACTGGAAAGCACGGTCGCTTGCTTGTAGAGCAAGGCTACGCTGTCCATGGCATCGAGCGAAGTCCAGATATGGTTGCTAAAGCTGAGACCGGGCATGGTTTCACATGCCAACTAGGCGACATCGCAAGCACCGTGCTCACGCGCAAGTTTGAAGCCGTATTATCTTTGTTTCACGTAATCAGCTACCAAACAAGTACAAAACAACTTCGCGCTGTATTTTCCAACGCTGCTGCTCACTTATGTGCGGGCGGTCTTTTTATCTTTGATTTTTGGTACAGCCCAGCGGTTTATAACTTGCGTCCCACTGTGCGCATTAAGCGTATGAAAAACCAAGAAATAGATGTAACTCGTATTGCCGAGCCGACTTTATATCCAAATGAAAATCGCGTTGACGTTAATTACACGATTTATGTTCGGGATTTGGTCGATGGATCAATGCAAAGTATGGAAGAAAGTCATTCTATGCGGCATTTTTCTCTACCTGAGATTCAGTTTATTGCGGATGAGCATGGTTTTGATCTAATCGCGGCCGAGGAATTTCTAAGTGGAAATACACCTAGCGAGAATACCTGGGGTGTCTGCGTCACTTTGAGAAAGATCGATAATGACTGATTTCATTCCGGTAAATGAGCCACTGCTGAACGGAAACGAAAAAAAATATTTACTTGAATGTATTGAAACGGGGTGGATTTCCTCTGAAGGTCCATTCATAGCGGAATTTGAAAGAAGATTTGCTGCCCGGATGGGGCGCAAGTATGGAGTCGCAGTTTGCAACGGCACTGCTGCAATTGACGCCACCATCGAAGCTTTGGGCATTGGTCCAGGTGATGAGGTGATCATGCCCGCCTTCACGATCATCTCATGTATCGCCCAAATTGTTCGAAACGGGGCGAAGCCAGTGCTGGTGGATAGCGATCCATTCACTTGGAACATGGATATCGCGCAAATTGAAGCAAAGGTCAATTCGAGAACTAAAGCAATAATGATTGTCCACATTTTTGGCCTACCCGTGGATGCGGATCCTGTATTAGAGATTGCTGAACGTCATGGTTTGTTCGTGATCGAGGATGCCGCTGAGATGCACGGACAAACATACAAAGGCCGCCCTTGTGGAAGCATCGGTGATGTAAGTACATTCAGTTTTTATCCTAATAAGAATATCACCACCGGAGAAGGGGGGATGATACTAACTGATGACGACGAACTTGCCGAAACTCTCCGTAGCTTACGCAATTTATGTTTTAAGCCCGAAAATCGCTTTGTGCACGACAGGCTTGGCTGGAATTTACGCATGACAAATATGCAGGCAGCAATAGGATTAGCGCAGCTCGAGCGTTTAGATGAGTTCGTTGATCGTAAAAGAAAAATGGGCTCTCTTTACGATTATTTGTTAAAGAACTCTCCAGGATTTCAACGGCCTTTGCTTAGAACTGAATATTCAGAAAATATTTATTGGGTCTACGGGATACTAGTTGATGAGGCTTTGAAGTTGAGCGGGAAAGAAGTCAGAATGAAACTGGCTAAGGCTGGAGTGGGGACAAGGCCATTTTTTTATCCGATGCATCAACAGCCGGTATTAAGAAAGTTGGGATTGTTCGAAGGAGAAAGCTACCCAGTTGCCGAGCGGCTTTATCAGCAGGGGTTGTATTTGCCGAGTGGCTTGGGTTTGTCTGAGCACCAAATAGAGCGTTCAGCCAAATCTGTGGTACGTTTGTTTGAGGATAAATCTGTTTCTTTCTAATTCCCATTTCAGATTCGCTCTGCATATTTTTTATTTTAATAACAACTTGCCATATAAGGTGGGGCTTATTTTTGTGTTTGGGAAGCTGCAACAATTCTTTAAATATTGGAGGTGCTGATTCATCGCAAGGATTGTCAATTAAATGCAAGGGGGGTTAAACGATAAGCATTTTATTCGGCTAATCGCGCAATGGGCAGTAATTGTTTGCATCAAAGCCGGCAAGAGCGAAGTAAATACATGTTCTTCCGCCTCAAAATTTTGCTTCCACGGAAAATAATTTTGTCGAAACATTCTCTTGTTGCAGTTAATTATGTGGATTGATTTACTTCCAGCAGTCGTGATGCTTTCTGCGGTAGTGATTTTTGTTCGCCTCTATGATGGTGTATTGGTGTACCAGTTGTTCGCATTGATCGTTGCTGTTTACTTGAATATATTTCCAGCGCTGAACTATTTATTATCCGAGGGGGTAGGTTTTGAAGCTTTTTTTATCCTTCAATTGTTAATTGGAGGATTTTTTCAAATTCCCCTTTTCGTGCTTATGAGGGTTGCACAAATGAAGTCGCAGAAGCAGCCCATATCAATAAGCTACGTGTCGCCACAAAAACAAATTTCGCTTTCTCCGGCACTGCCATTCGCATTTGTAGTATTGCTTGTTGGATTCTGGTATGTCGCGATTTATTATGACTTATTTTTTCGACGTATTGGACATGCAGAACTACAATTGGCCACTAGCAAGGTACCACTTTGGCTGCTGTATGTTTATCGTTGTGTAGTTGAAATGACATTTTTTACAGTCTTGTTTCTTTCGGCTGTGATAAGAGGAATCAAATCGAGTGCAAAATATTATAAACTTTACGTTGCATCGCTGGTTCTGTACTTAGTATCTTTTGTATTATTTTTTTTTGAAAATTCAAGGATGCATTTAATTTTGCTCCTGATTGTCATGCTGTGCTCAGGAGTTGGATTTAGATTTATCTCTAAAGGAAGGCTTAACGTATTTCTATTGTCTTTGCTGATGACGGTACTGGTAATTGGAATAACGTTGTTGCGGGAATTGGTAATTGAAGACAATAACCGTATCGATACGGAAAATCTTTGGTATTTGTTGAAGTCAACTGGTGAGTTGATTGCGACTCGGCTGGACGCACTTTTAATTCTCTATCGACTCGCGGGCACAGAGTTTAATCCATTGGGATTCGATTTGTCTGGAGTCGAACATGTCTTGAAGCTTTACTCGACATTCTTCATCGATCAGGCGTCGTACAACTCTATTAAAAGTACTTTAGTTACATCGCCTTCGGTTGTAATAGTTAATCGGTATCTGCCAACAGCTGAGGTTGATTTTCCAAAAGCTATGATATTAGACATGTTTCTAACGTTTGGAATTTTAGGGCTAGTAATGACGGCGCTGCTGCTTTCCCTCTTGATTGCTTGGGTAGAAAAACATGCAAATCAATTGAATAGCTTCAGTGCCGCTTTTTTAATCTCTATATATATTTTGCCTTTGATATTTCAGTTCGAAAAGGAGTTAATCGGGTTTCTAATTGCGATCATGAAATGGTCCCCAATGTTGGCTCTGGTTTATGTATTTCGACCTCGGGAAGTTTCGGCATTGAAACGCGTTTAAAGCAAACAAGGTTGCATGTGAGTATTCCTGCCCAGGCCCGACTTCTTGATCTAGCCAATTTAATTGTCGCAAAGGCTGCCAATTTTGCGCTCACTGCATTGTTGTTTGCGATGATCGGACATGGTATGGAGCCTCTTGCCTTTGGAGAATTCAGCTATTGGTGGAGCATGGCACTAATGATTGGCGGCGTATCTCTGGGTGGCCTATCGTCCGCATTGGTCAGAGTGGTAGTCATTCATGGTTCAGTGCTCCACCTGCTTAAACCATTCAGTCATGCGGTACAGGGATTAATGATTGGCGCCATAACGATCGCACTAACTGCAACAGTTTGGCCTGACATCGCTCAGCCCTTAATGCTAGTCAGCGTATTGACATTATTCGGCTTGGGAGTACAGGTGCAGACAGCCGCTTTAGCTGTCTTGCGCGCACTTGAAGCGACTCGTGAAAACATGGTTGCTTCGATTATGTTAGTCATGTTTGTGCCACTCGCCGCGTATGCGTTTGTAGGTATGCAGCAAACGATGACTAAGGTGTTCGGGGGGCTAGCGACCGCATTTGCAGTCGGAACTCTTATAGTCCTTTTTATCGCTCGTAAGCAATTCAGAAGCTTAATTGCTGCAAGCGTCGTCTCAAAAATTTCTAGTGCATCCAATTTTTCCAAAAATGTTATTGCGTTCACTTTAATCAACATTTTCACCTATGGCGTTTTGAATCTTGACTTCACTCTTTTTAGAAGACTCGGTACGCATCAGGAATTTGCTGTAATGGCGACGGCTAAAGTGTTTTTCGAGCGCTTCGCTTTGCCAATAATGCTCGTATTCTCGGGTGCAATCAGTTTAAGAGTGCTTCGCTATCCTGAAAATGTTGAGGGTCTCCCGGCTCGTCTGCAATTTAGCATTACCCCGTTGCTAATTTTTTGTGCGATTGCTGCCGTTTCTATTCTTAGCTTCGGCTATAAAATTTTTTCAAGCAGTTTTCGAGGCGATGTAGATGGGATAGGTTGGATCAATGCTGGTTGTGCTTCTGCGGGCTATTTACTTTTTGCGATCAACGGTATCTTGTTTGACGTGCTTGTCGTTCGCCGTAGAGTGAGGGTTGTGATATTACGTATGCTCGCGTTTCTTGGGTTGGGGGGCGTGCTACAGACGATCGCGATATATTATTTTGCAATAGCTGGCTGGGCGATGAGTTGGCTGTTTTTCAATATCGCTGTTCTTGTCATACTGGCACGTGATGGGCTACTGCTGCGAGAGAAGAAATGCCCCGGGAGGATCAAATTTTAAAGCATATTCTAGTTAGCGGGAACAATCATATGTATAGCTACCCTGCAATTTGGAGGACTGAAACACGGGTTAATTCAGCATTGTTGCTTGAGGAGTTTGAGGCAGCAATGGCTAATCAGTTGCACACGATCTATCCAAGAAATGTTAACTGGACAGGCGTCAACGTTTTTCAACGAAACAAAGTCAATCATCTCAATGCACTCCCAGCACTTGAATCATTTTTGGAGCTATTTGGTCGAGAAAACGTCTTGGGCGTGACGTATTTCAACCTCGCGCCAAATTCTGATTTACACCGACATCGAGATATGAACGGTAATCTACTCTTTGGAGTAATGCGGCTACACGCACCGCTGAAGACTAATCCTAAGGCGTTAATGGAGGTACAGAAAAGATTTTACCATCTGCCACTTGACACACTATGGGTTCTCGATACTTCTGGACTACATGCATTGCAAAATGGCGGTGATCAAAATCGGATACACCTTGTTATCGACGTCAGATATGGCGCTTCTACGGCAAAGTACTTTCCTGATTTCTCAATACCCGTAGTGCTTCATCTTACAAGGTTTGTATTTATTGTTTTAATGAAGGTTCTACGAGACATAGTAACTCAGCCCGCTTCTGTTCTGTTTCGGCTTAGATCTATTTTTAGAAGATTTTTTGAAAATGAGAACAAAATTAAGTGAAGATAACCCCTTTGGTCTAAACGCAAAAGGATACCTTTGGGAGCGTTTCGCTAATAGAGGCATCTCTGAACGGCATTTGGACTATGGCGCACACGACGGGAAAATGATCCGGGTACTGGCTGAGACGGGCATGGTCACAGAAGCAATTGGTGTGGATTTAAATAGTGCGATTGTTGAAATGGCGGCACCGACTCTCCCAGAGAATGTAAAGCTATTTGCAGTAAGCAAGAACCCGATTCTTCCCTTTGATGATGGTTACTTTTCCTCTGTAAGTATGGTCGGAGTTTTAGAGCATATCTACGATCAATCACATATTATCAGAGAGCTTCGGCGGGTCACAAAGCCAGGTGGCGAAATGTTGTTTGCAGTTCCTGGCAAGCATTTGTTCTCATTTTTGGATATGGGAAACTGGAAATTCGTTTTTCCAAGGGCTCACCGCTGGTTTTATACCCTTTCCAATACTGATGAAGATTATTGCTCCCGCTATACCGCTAATAAAGATGGTCTGATTGGGGACATTGAGTCGGAGAAGTCTTGGCACCAGCACTTTTCATATTCAGAATTGGTGAAACTCTTTAGTCGACATGGCCTGGTTGTGGTTGATCAAGACGGTTTCGGGTTTTTCAACCGCATACTGATGAACTTACGTTTTTTTTTGCCAAATGCCTTTGCTGGAGTAATCGATATGCTAGTGCGAATGGATTCAAGATGGTTTAGTTCAGCTGAAATCTGGGTTGTAGTAAGAAAGCCATTATGAAGAGAAACAAAGTCACATTTGCGTGGGTTGTTTCCAGTCTAGAGCGCAGAGGTGGTGGTGAGCGTTTCGTATTAGAAGGAGCAAATGCTTTAAGAAAGTTGGGGCACGATGCCTTCGTTGTTTGCGACCGGCGTGGTGAAGACGCGAGCTTTGACGGTGAGTATGACCTGTCTACGGTGGTATGTACGGGCCGTTCCCAAGGGCTGGACGTAAGCTATTTGAAGACGGTTTATAGTAAGTTTATTGGTATTTTCGCGCTATACGGGGCGCTGCGCGCAATAAAACCCGAAATTGTAATTTGTCAGAGTGAATATGATGCAATTCGCGTTTTCTTGATTTCTAGACTTCTAAAGTTTAAGTACTATGTGTTCGTTTTTGGGCAGATGTACCAATTCAGTACGGACGTTTCAAGATATTCAAGTGTTTTTCGAAAGCATCTAGAAGTTATAGTGGCTTCCAGACCGGGATATCAAGAAACAGTCGTGTTGCCACCGCCTCGATTGGGTTTTCGTGCTCACATAGTGAATGAGGTTGTATCTCTCTTAAAGTTTAGAGCTTTAAGTCGATCAGACAGGATATTCACACTTTCAAGCCAGGTAAGCTGGGAGGTAGGGCTTCTCTATAATAAGGAGGCTAAAGTTTGTCGGGCGGCATTTAATCAGTCGTTCCTAGATCGATCGCGTATCCAGCAGGCATTGCCCGTGGGTTCTCCCGTCCGATTCATTTCGGTATGTCGTCTTATCCGCAAAAAGAGAGTCGACTTAACGATTTCTGCATTCTCGAAGTCAACAATCGCGGCAACACTAACAATCGTTGGTACTGGTAGCGAGGAAGAGCGCTTGCGGGCTCTCGCATCTGAAAGTGAGCGGGCTTCGGATATCAGATTCCTTGGCTCCGTGAGCGACGACGCTTTGAGGGCGGAGCTAGAGGCTTCTGATTGCTTCGTCTCAATGGATATCGGAGACTACGATATCTCGGTTGTTGAAGCGATGGGCAAAGGGCTGCGAGTGATTGTGGCTAGTGACTTTGATTTGACTGATTTCGGAAATGACTTTACAGGGGTGGTTTCCGTTGAGCCTGATTCGGCGAAGCTCGCATCTGCCATGGATCGGGTTTTTGAAATGCCATCGCCCAGCGCCGTTAATCTACCTATCCTCGAGTGCCTTTCATGGCAATCTCTTGCGCAAACTTTAAGTTCAGATTAAGCATATGCAGCAAATACTTCAAGACATGAAACGAGGTGCTACTAGTGTCATAAGCGCGCCGGCTCCAATTGTTAGCCCCGGGAATTTGCTGGTACAGACCACATGCAGCTTGATATCCGCTGGCACTGAGCGCATGTTGGTTGATTTTGGTCGAGCATCTCTTATCAGCAAGGCTCGTCAACAGCCTGAGAAAGTTCGGCAAGTGCTTGTAAAGGCTCGACTTGATGGGATTGCCGCCACGCTGGGGGCTGTGAAAGCTAAGCTCGCTCAGCCAATACCCTTGGGGTATTGCAATGTCGGGATGGTGGTCGATGTGGGCGCCGACGTTGACGGCTTAAGAGTCGGGGACCGGGTGGTGTCAAATGGGCCACATGCTGACGTCGTCAGGGTTCCTAAGAACCTTTCCGCTCTCATACCTGACGATGTGGACGATGAATCAGCGGCCTTCGTTGTAGTTGCGAGCATTGGTCTGCAAGGAATTCGGCTTGCACAGCCAACACTGGGTGAGGCGTTTGTTGTCATAGGCGCTGGGCTGATTGGGCTCTTGACCGTTCAATTGCTGCGTGCGCAAGGGTGTCGCGTGATGGCAATTGACTTTGACGAGTCAAAGCTAGCATTGGCGCGTGCTTTCGGCGCTAAAACCTGTAACCCTGGTACGGGTGAGGACCCAGTGGCTACCGGTATGGCATTTAGTCGGGGCAAAGGCGTCGACGGAGTAATCGTCACGGCGTCTACCCAATCAGCCGAGCCGATGTCGCAAGCTGCTCGTATGAGTCGCAAACGGGGACGAATTATTTTAGTGGGAGTTACCGGTCTTGAGCTTAACCGCGCAGACTTCTATGAAAAGGAATTGACTTTTCAAGTAAGTTGTTCTTACGGGCCTGGTCGCTATGACCCCAATTATGAAGAGAGGGGTCATGATTATCCGATGGGGTTTGTGCGTTGGACGGAGCAGCGCAATTTTGAGGCCGTGCTAGATATGATGTCTAGTGGGCAGCTGAATGTGAAGCCGTTGATAACCCACAGATTTGCTTTTGAGGATGCTCCCAAAGCATACGAGGCATTAACTTCCGAAAAAGCTGCGCTCGGCATCTTGCTTCGATACACCGCACCCGAAAAGCTACGAATGGAGCGTCGTGTAACGCTTAGGGAAGGTGTGAAGTTTTCGCCGAGTCGCCCGGTGATGGGGTTTATTGGAGCCGGAAATTATGCCTCTCGAGTGCTAATTCCCGCTTTTAAGGCGGCTGGGGCACAACTTTACTCCATTGGAACGGAAAGAGGTATAAACGGTGTAATTAGCGGGGTAAGGGCTGGATTTGCCGAGGCGACTACTGACGTCGCAGCGTTAATAGCCAATGAGGCGATAAACACGGTTGTTGTCGTTTCTCGGCATGACACGCATCCGAGCTTTGTGGTGGAAGCGCTAAATGCAGGAAAGCATGTATTCGTCGAGAAGCCATTGGCGATCGACCACGATGGCCTACATGCCGTGCAGAGCGCGTACGACGCAACATTAGCGAGATTTCCGCAAGAAGCTCTCCAATTGATGGTGGGTTTCAACCGACGATTTTCCCCGCTGGTACACAAGATGAAGGAGTTGCTTGCGGCGGTAAATGAGCCTAAAAGCTTCGTTATCACCATTAACGCAGGTGCCATCCCGCCCAACCACTGGACGCAGAACCGAGATATCGGCGGCGGCAGGATAATCGGAGAGGCTTGCCACTTTATTGACCTTGCGCGTTTTTTGGCGCAAAGCCCGATCGTATCAGTTCAAGCTCGCCGTATGGGTGATGTGCCAGGCATGGCGGTGACGGAAGATAAAGCTTCCATAACGCTGGGCTTTGAGGACGGCTCGTTCGGCACTATCCTTTACTTGAGCAATGGGGCGCCAAGCTTCCCCAAGGAGCGAGTGGAGGTCTTTACTGCTGGGCGCGTGCTTCAGCTAGATAACTTCCGAAAGCTTAAAGGGTATGGTTGGTCAAAATTCAATAAGATGAATCTATGGAAACAAGACAAGGGGCAATTCGCCTGTCCTGCAGCTTTCCTCAAGGCAATCGAAAGAGGCACCCAAGCCATCCCGGTCGGTGAAATCTTTGAGGTGACCAGGGTCACAATTGAAGTGGCAGAGCTTTTGCGTCGGCAATGAGCGGATTCGTAACCAAAACACGAACAGCATTAGCGCTAGGCCTGCTCAATATCTCAAAGGTCATAATCTATCGGATCAGTGTCAAGCTCGGATGGCACCCTGTGAGGCGCCTTAGAGCTACGATCCCGTGTGGACCATTTTTCCAGCCTAGACTAGAGCCGACTGACGTTGCGGCTCCTGCGGTCTCAAGTTGGGACTCACAGGCTATGCTGTTCAGCCGATGGACTTTTGACCTTTCGGCATTGCCCCCTGATTGGCTTGTTAATCCATTCAATCGCCAGAGAGTCGGAACCGAAAATCACGAATGGTGGCAGATTCCAGATTTTGACCCTGCGGTCGGCGACATTAAGCTGATTTGGGAGATGTCAAGGTTCGATTGGGTTTTGGCTTTTGCACAACGTGCGAGTAAAGGCGATTCAGAATCACTTGTGCGATTAAACCATTGGCTTGCAGATTGGAGCCTGCACAATCCGCCGTACCGAGGCCCTAACTGGAAGTGCGGTCAAGAAGCATCGATTCGAATAATGCATTTGGCAATGGCGTCCTTGATATTGGGACAGGTGCGAACCGCCACAACTGGCTTGCGTGACCTGCTGCAAGTTCACTTGAAGCGTATCGCGCCCACACTGCAATATGCCATTGCGCAAGACAACAATCACGGTACTTCGGAAGCAGCTGCCCTATTCATTGGTGGCAGTTGGCTCGCGGTCTTGGGTTCTGAAGACGGGAAACGCTGGTCAGTTATAGGTAGACGTTGGTTGGAAAACCGTGCCAATCGCCTTATCGGCAACGAAGGTAGCTTTAGCCAGTATTCACTAAACTACCACCGAATGATGCTGGACACGTTTTGCATGGTGGAGATTTGGCGTCGGAATATTGGCCTGAAGGCACTATCCACTCGTTGCAATTCGCGCGTTTTGTCAGCCACGAAATGGCTACGCCAAATGGTAAATCCTATTACCGGTGACGGGCCGAATTTGGGTGCAAACGATGGGGCTCGGTTACTCCAATTGACTGACTCAGAATACCGTGATTACAGGCCCACCGTCCAACTAGCCATGGCGTTATTTGCTGGTCAGCGTGCATACTCGACGTCAGGTTCTTGGAACTACACGTGCGACTGGATGGGGGTCGCGTTGCCGGATGAAATGGCTCCATTGCCTAGCAGCTATGTGGCAGATGACGGTGGCTTTGCCGTAATCCGGCGGGGCTCCGCGATGGTTTTGTTGCGTTATCCACGTTTCCGATTCCGTCCCAGTCATGCCGATGCCTTGCATCTGGACTTCTGGATAGGATCAAATAATGTGCTGAGAGATGCTGGCACTTATAGTTACAACTCTGGATCGGAATGGCTCAGTTACTTTTGTGGTACAGCAAGCCACAACACAGTGCAGTTTGATGAGCGCGATCAGATGCCTAGCTTAAGTCGCTTTTTATTCGGCGATTGGATCAAAACCAAGGGCTTGCAGAAAATAACTGATGACGGACTGATAGCCTATTTTTCGGCGGGCTATAGTGACCGATGGAACGCTACCCATCATCGCCAAATTAGACTTCGGGACGATAACTTGATGGTAATTGATAACGTACATGGGTTTAAAAAAAAGGCGGTACTGAGGTGGCGCTTGTTCCCAGCGAATTGGCTAATCGAGCAAACAGCGGACGGGATGCATTTGACTTCAGACGCCCACTACTCGGTGAGATTGAGTGTATCAACCAGTGCGCCTATTGAGAGGTGTGAAGTAGTGCGAGGCTGGGAGTCGCGCAACTATTTAGAGAAAACGCCAGTGCCAGTGTTGGAGTTGGAGGTCCGGCAAAGCTGCACTATTACAACTGAATTGCGTTGGTCTGCATGAAGGTGATCTATTTTCATCAGCATTTTGTGACACCTTCCGGTCCTGGAGGAATTCGCTCATACGCGATGGCTCAAAAGCTAATAGCTCGAGGGCATGAGGTCACCTTGGTATGCGGCTCGACAAAGGGTGGAAGCACAGGACTGGATGGCTCCTTCGTCAGCGGCATGCGTCGTGGTTTTGTCAACGGAATTGATGTTATTGAATTGGATTTGGCTTACTCCAATGCCGATCGCTTTGTGATGCGCACAATCACTTTTGTGAAATTTGCGATGCGTAGCATCAGGTTGGCGTTCACAGAAAAATACGATGTGTTGTTTGCCACGACAACGCCACTAACAGCGGGCATTCCTGGCATCGCAGCCCGCTGGCTACTTGGTAAGCTGTTTGTTTTTGAAGTGCGTGACTTATGGCCTGAATTGCCGCGTTCCATGGGTGTGATTCGCAACCCGCTGATATTGTGGTTGATGGGAGTACTTGAGTGGATCAGCTATCGCTCTGCGCATCGTTTAGTCGCCCTATCTCCAGGAATTGTCGACGGCATCTTGCGGTGTGGTGTTCCTGAAACGCGTCTTGTTATGGTGCCGAATGGATGTGATCTTGGAATATTTGCTGCAGAAGCGCAGCCTTGGCGGCCGAAGGGCGTGATGCCATCGGACTTGATGGTAGTGTATGCGGGAACATTTGGAATAGCAAACGGGCTCGATGCGGTGCTAGATGCAGCAGCTGAGTTGATGCGTCGTGGGAAGCGAGACATTAAGATTCTGCTTATCGGGGACGGAAAGCTCAAGCCCGAGTTGCTGGGGCGCGCCCTACGCGAAGGGCTGGATAATGTGCTATTTCATGAACCAGTTCCCAAAGCAAGATTAGCAGGATTGATGGCGGCTGCCGACCTTGGGCTTCAGGTACTGGCAAATGTCCCGGCGTTTTATTACGGCACGTCACCGAACAAGTTTTTTGACTACATCGCTGCTGGGCTTCCAGTACTTAACAATTACCCGGGGTGGTTGACTGAATTAATCACAGAGCATCAATGTGGATTTGTTGTGCCGCCCGACATGCCCGTCGCATTTGCAAATGCGTTGGAGCGTGCTTCGGCTGATCGCATTGAACTCCGGGCTATGGGGCAACGCGCGAGCGCCCTCGCGAAGGCTCAATTCAACCGCGATACCCTCGCAGACAGGTGGGTAGATTGGGTTACGGGAAGCAAACTTTGAAGCGCGCATTTGACATCGTGGCCGCGGCTTTAGGTCTATTGCTGCTTGCCCTTCCTATGTCCGTTCTGGCATGGCAGATCAGGTGTAGGTTGGGAAGCCCGGTGCTATTCAGGCAGATACGGCCAGGGATGCATGGCAAGCCATTCAAACTGATTAAGTTCCGCAGTATGACTGATGCTCGTGCATCAGACGGCCGGTTGCTGCCGGACGCCGAGCGCCTCACTCCTTTTGGAAATTGGCTGCGCGCTAGCAGTTTGGACGAACTCCCCGAACTTTGGAATGTGCTAAGAGGTGATATGAGCTTGGTTGGACCGCGACCGCTACTCATGGAATACCTACCTCTATATTCCTTTGAGCAGGCACGCCGACACGAAGTTCGTCCGGGCATCACAGGGTGGGCTCAGATTAACGGCCGTAATGCCATTAGCTGGGATGAGAAATTTGCAATGGATGTTTGGTACGTAAACAACCAAAGCCTGTGGTTAGATCTGTGTATTTTGAGGCGTACGGTGATAAAGGTTTTGGTTCGCGAAGGTATAAATGCGGCGGGGGAGGCAACTATGCCTAAGTTCAAAGGCTCCGCCACTAAACAGCAATAAGGCCGTTTCAATGCAAAAATTGTTTGCTCACATTAAAGATATTGCCGTTCACTTTCCCTCTCATGTGTTGAGCAATCAGCAGTTAGCTGAGTTATACCCAGATTGGTCAGCCCAAAAAATATTTGAAAAAACTGGAATAGCGGAAAGAAGAGTGGCCGGCGAAGGCGAAACGGCTGGAGATTTGGCCTTTGAAGCTGCGAAAAAGCTCTTTAGTCAAGGGGATGTAAGTGGTAAAGATATAGATTTCATAATTTTTTGTACGCAAGCCCCAGACTACTTATTGCCAACAACGGCATGTCTCCTGCAACACAAACTGGGCATTCCTCGCCACGCTGGTGCCCTGGACGTCAATCTTGGGTGTTCTGGCTTTGTTTATGGACTTTCCTTGGCTAAAGGATTGATTGAAAGTGGTTCGGCTCACAGTGTTTTGTTGTTAACTGCAGATACCTACTCAAAATACATTCACCCAAAGGACAAGAGCGTTCGTACTTTGTTTGGGGATGCGGCCGCAGCGACGTTAATTGTAGCTAGGGACCATGAACAAGAACTTATTGGTCCTTTTGTTTTCGGCACGGACGGGAGTGGTGCAAAAAATTTGATAGTCGAGGCTGGGCTATATCGAATGCCGAAGTCTCCCGAAACTTCATTGGAGAGACAAGATGAATACGGAAACATCCGTACCTTGGAAAATCTTTATATGAACGGTGCAGAGGTAATGGCATTTTCTTTATCCGAGGTTCCAAAGGCTGCAACTCAGCTACTTGAAAAAGCCCAAAAAGAAAAAGAGGATATAGATTTCTACGTTCTGCATCAAGCAAATAAATTCATGCTTGAAGCGCTGAGAAAAAAATTAAAAATCAGTGAGGAAAAAATGCCGATCTCTATAGAAAGGTGTGGGAATACAGTTTCCTCCTCAATTCCGATTGCGCTATTCGAACTACGTGATCAAGGCAGACTTCAGGAAAATAATAGGATCATGTTGATTGGTTTTGGTGTTGGCTATTCTTGGGCCGCATGTTTGCTGAATTTTTGATTGGGAGTAAATGATGATTGAATTTTATGAAGGTATGTCAGAAATCCTTGAAGCCAATGTTAAAAGTATGTCGCCAAGTTTTGACCTGCATTCTAGCGAAGCCTCATGGGATTCTTTGGCGATAGTTTCAACAATTGCGTTAGTGGATGATTGTTTTGGTGTTATGTTGGATGGAAAGTCATTGGGCGACTGCAAAACAATCGCTGACATTGAAAACTTGATTAATCACGCCAAGAAAAGCTGAATATGGATGCGGAATCTACCGCTACGGGTCGTAAAGTCAAAGTGGCTGGGGCGGCCATTTCTGGAATTGTGTCGTGTCTGCCAGAAAATCACATTATAAATAGCCACTTCCATCCTCAATTTGGTGCCACGGCTGTCAAAGATGTCGTAAAGATGATTGGAGTTGAGGGGCGATATTGGGCGGATGAAAACATAACTACACGGGATTTGTGCTCCAAAGCTGGCATTCATCTCCTGCAGAAACTGAATTGGCAGCCAGACTCAGTTGATGCCCTGATATTTGTCTCGCAAACTCCTGATTACAGACTTCCAGCATCTGCATGTGCATTGCAATCTGATTTCAAGTTGCCCTCGGCTTGCATCACATTTGATGTCAATTTGGGTTGCTCGGGCTATCCATATGCCATATGGCTTGCTATGACGATGGTTCGAACAGGCTCGGCTCGTAGGGTGTTGCTTGCAGTTGGTGACACAGTTAGCAAGATCGTTGACCCAACGGATCGTTCTACGGCAATGCTTTTTGGAGATGCCGGCACGGTTACCGCAATTGAAGCGACCGCTGACCAAGCCGCCAGTTTCGTGATGGGCACAGACGGCAATGGCGCCGCTAATCTGATCGTTCCAAGAGGGGCTTTCAAGGACTACTTAAGCTTTGGTGATGAACGTTTAGTCAATAGGAATCCAAACTATTTGTATATGGATGGCAGTGAAATATTTAACTTCACTCTCAAGACAGTACCCGCCCTGGTTAATGAAACAATCGACCTGTCGGGGATTTCGGTGGATCGTCATGACGGGTTCTTGTTCCATCAAGCAAATCTGTTCATGTTAAAGCATCTGATAAAAAAGCTGGGCGTGCCTCCAGAAAAGGCGCCAATTAATATTAATCAGTATGGAAACACAAGTTGCGCGTCAATACCGCTGTTGATGACTACCTGTCTGAATCATAGACTGACTAATGAACCCATGCGACTAGCAATGTTTGGATTCGGTGTTGGTTATTCATGGGCCGGTGCATCGCTCTCTGTCGGTCCACTGAAGTGTGTGGAGACAATTGGCTTATGAGCATATTCAAATCTGATGCGTTGACTGGCAAAACCTTTTTAATTACTGGGGCGTCATCTGGTATTGGACAAGCCACAGCAATGCTATTGTCTGAGTGTGGTGCACGTGTTGTGATTCAGGGTCGTCACGAGGGGCGTTTGAACGAGACGCTATCTGCACTTCAAGGTGGCGGACACAAAACAAGTATTGTTGCACTTGAGACCGCCGATCAGACCAGCGAGTGGCTCAAAGTATTGCTAGAAACGACTGGTCCTTTAGATGGCGTATTTCATAGCGCTGGGATAGAGATTATTCGTCCGGTAAAGACCCTTAAGCAGGGTCAATTGAACGAAGTGTTGGGGAGTAGCCTTTTTGCTGCATTCGGTATCGCAAAAGCCTTGAGTGGACGAGGTGCGCTGGCCGATGGTGGTTCGATTGTTTTCATGTCGTCTGTTGCAGGGCTGACTGGTCAAGTTGGTATGACAGCATACAGTGCGGCAAAAGCAGCGATTGATGGCATGGTGAGATCACTAGCTTGTGAGCTTGCCCCAAAACGAATCAGGGTCAACTCCATTGCAGCCGGTGCCGTCGATACGGCAATGCATAAACGTCTGATAAAAAGCGGTGGGGATGAGGTGTCACAGGCTTACTTGAAGTCACATTTACTGGGTTTTGGAGAACCGTCTGATGTTGCGCAAACTGCACTTTTTCTGTTAAGTCCTGCAAGCCGTTGGGTAACCGGAACGACGATGGTTATTGATGGTGGATACACGGTGCGATGATGGAAGGTAGATTAATTTTAGTGGGTGGTGGAGCTTTCGCCAGAGAGCTTGTCAATTGGGTAAATGATTTGGTTGACTTAGGAAAAAGTCCTTCGGTAGCAGGTTATTTGGACGACAGTTCTGGTGGCTTGACTGGACAACTCTACTCAGTTCCATTTCTAGGGAAAATTAATTCCTTCATTCCAAAGCAAGACGATCGTTTGCTAATGGCAGTCGGTGATCCGATAGTCAAGAAAAACTTGTATGCCGATCTCAAATCAAAGGGGGCAGTTTTCAGCCAGTTAATCCATCCATCGGCAGTCATTGCACGATCTGCGAAGCTTGGCGAAGGAGTCGTCATTTGTCCGCATACATTTGTGTCGGCTGACGCCTTGGTAGGGGATTTATGTGCCATTAACGGAAATTCAAGTATTGGCCACGATGTAAATTTGGGTCCATTTTGTACGCTAAGTGCGCATGTTGACTTGACTGGATGGGTTCATGTTGACGAATGTGTTTTCTTCGGTAGTGGAGCGCGCGTACTGCCCAAAGTAAAAATTGGTATGCGAGCTCGTATTGGTGCTGGTTCTGTTGTAATGCGATCTGTGCCCGCGGCGGCCACAGTGTACGCCGATCCAGCAAGGAGGCTCTGATATGGAACTTGGGCGAGCGCTGTTTCGAAGATATTGGCATTTAGTTTGTCATCGCAGAGAGCTCCCCAATAGTGGAGACTTTTTGAAATTCAAGACGCCAATTGGTGATGTAGTTATCTTTAACGACAACGGTAATTTCGTCGCGTTTGATAATCGATGTGCTCACCGGGGCGCTCGAATTTACTTGAGTGATTATGGTAATCAAGCCAATACATGTAAGTATCACGGCTGGACGTACATGTCAGGGCGCTTGATTATTCCATCGGCCGATAAATTTAGGAGTTGTAACGTCGTTGAGGCAGATTTGCATCGATATCGTCTGGATTGGTGTGGTGATTTCTTGTTTCTCGGAATCGAGCCTGAAAAAGATTTATACACACAACTGGGCGGCGTTGCGGAATACATAGAGAACATTTCATTTAATATCCACAGTCGTTTCGATATTAGTGCTTATGATTACGAATGTTCGTGGCCATTGGCTGTAGAAAATGCGTTGGAGTCCTACCACATTGGAATTGTGCATCCAGAAACCCTATCAGTTTTGAATTTGGACGATGGTATTAATAGCTTCTACGGTTCAAATTCTGTTTGGCAGGCGAATATTGGGAATGCTACGATAAAAAAGCGTCTTGAACGGCTCGGACAATTCTTTAATATCGATTACTCGTATGCTGGATATATGAGCATTTTCATGTTTCCTTTCACAATGGTTTCTTCGACTTTTGGTTATTCATATTCGGTGCAGAACTTTTTTCCGGATCAAGTAAATGCTACCCGAACGAACTTCATGAGCCGATTGCTGGCATCCAATTTGAAAAGTGAGCATGCAATGAAGATTGTTCAGTCATTTTTCGACTCAAGCGCAATTGTTAACCGTAAGGTTTTTGAGGAGGATCACTCGATTTGCAAAATCATGCCTAGTGATTCTTGGAGCCCAGCTCCTCTTCGATACATTTCTGATCAGGAAGTAAAAATTTCACACTTTAGAAAGCTGTGTCGTGCCGCTCAAGCCTAAATAAGAATAGGGGTGGCTATGCTTGATACTAAATTTTCGCCATGGCCAAGCTTCACTCAGGAGGAAGCTGAAGCTGTGATGCGCGTGGTTTTGTCGAACAAAGTTAACTACTGGACTGGAACCGAGACCCGAGAATTTGAAAAAGAATTTGCTGAATGGTGCGGCGTGCCTCATGCAGTAGCTCTGGCAAACGGTACGCTAGCACTGGAGGTGGCACTTGAAGCGTTGAAAATTGGCCCGGGTGACGAGGTGATAGTTACGCCGCGTACCTTTATTGCATCAATTTCCTGTGTAGTTAGGGTCGGAGCTACCCCCGTGTTTGCGGATGTGGAACCGGAAAGCGGTAATCTTTCGGCGCGTACAATTTCGTCGGTCTTGACTCCGCGCACGCGGGCGGTGATATGTGTCCACCTTGCTGGTTGGCCTTGCGATATGGATCCGATTATGGCTCTGGCGGAAGAGCAAGATCTTAAAGTTATTGAGGACTGTGCTCAAGCGCATGGCGCGCGCTACAAGGGGCGCAGCGTGGGGAGCATCGGGCATGTAGGTGCTTGGAGTTTTTGTCAAGACAAGATAATGACCACCGGCGGCGAGGGTGGGATGGTGACTACCAACGACGAGGCATTGTGGCGGGCCATGTGGTCATTTAAAGACCATGGGAAGAGCTACTCCGCAGTTTATGACCGACATCACGCGCCCGGGTTCCGCTGGCTCCATGAGAACTTCGGATCAAACTGCCGCATGCTTGAAATGCAAGCCGTTATTGGCCGTATTCAGCTTAAGCACCTATCTAACTGGAGTCGAAAGCGCCAGGCCAATGCAGCGGCTCTCTCGAGGACCCTTCTGCAATTCGCGGGAGAGAGAGGAGTGGTGCGTTTGCCGCGTTTTGCGTGTGGCTCTTGTTCTGGCCAATGCGATTTATCAGAGTGCGAGCATGCGCGATATAAGTTCTATGCTTACGTTCGGACAGAAAACTTAGCATCAAGTTGGAGCCGGGATCGCATCATAGAAGAGATCGCCGCCCAAGGCGTGCCATGTTATCAAGGCAGCTGTTCGGAAGTTTATCTTGAAAAGGCATTTGAAAAAACGGGCTGGCGCCCTGAGCAGCGCTTTCCGGTCGCACGCGAATTGGGCGAGACAAGCTTAATGTGGCTTGTGCATCCTACACTGACCGATATGGAGATAAAAAAGGCCTGCGAGGTCATTGTTAATGTTCTTACCGAGGCGAGTCGATGGCCTTGAATGACTTACGGGCGGCGATGAGTAACTGCTTCATCAGAGGAGTGGGATTTGTTTGAAATCATTATGCTACCTCTGAGTCGTTGGGCGGTGCCAGTGTTGTCAATGCGCCGTTCGGTCAAGCGAGGTTTGGTGCTCGCTCTTGATACGTTCCTTTGTGTGCTTTCGGTATGGCTTTCGTTTTATCTACGCACTGGCAGTTTTGTGCCGCTTTCAGGAGTGGCAGTTTGGCCTGCGGTGGTGTCCGTTGTTATTGCCCTGCCGATTTTTATTACCTCAGGTCTGTATCGTGCCATCTTCCGCTACAGCGGATTGCCTGCCATGGTGGCCGTTGTGCGTGCAATGTTGTTGTACGGCCTCGCTTTTGCAGCAATTTTTGCAATCTGGGGTATGACAGGAGTTCCACGCACGGTGGGTTTGATACAGCCAATTCTATTGCTTCTGTTGGTAGGTGCCTCTCGCGCCGCTGCGCGTGTATGGCTGGGCGGGCTGTATTACCAACAGTTGCGTAAGGCGTCTTTGCCGCAGGCGCTAATTTATGGCGCAGGCAGTGCAGGTAGGCAACTGGCTGCCGCGATGTCTAACAGTCCAGAGATCCGGGTCGTCGGATATTTGGATGATGACGATAGGCTGCATGGTCATGTCCTAAATGGGTTACCTATCTACAATCCGGGCGATCTGACCGAGGTTCTAAATGGAGCACCTATCACCGATGTATTGCTGGCATTGCCTAGCGTACCCCGGCACCGGCGTAATGAGATTTTGGATGAGCTAAAGCAGCATAAAGTGGCTGTGCGCACGCTGCCAGGTTTGAGCGACATTGCTACAGGCAAGGTTGGTCTGAGCGATTTGCGCGAACTGGACATTGATGACTTGTTAGGACGCGAGCCTGTCAAGCCAAATGGATTACTGCTAAATCTCAATACTCGAGACAAAGTCGTGCTGGTAACCGGCGCGGGGGGAAGCATCGGCAGTGAACTTTGTCGCCAAATTCTGAAGACAAAGCCAAAGCAACTGCTGATGGTGGAGATTAGTGAATTCGCACTCTACCAAGTTAATCGAGAGCTGCAAGCTATTGTTGTGGGCGAATATCCAGTTGAAAGTGAGTCAGAGGAAGCGAATTCAACAGCATCGTCAAGGCCTGTAAGCGAGTTTGGGGTCGAAATCGTTCCTTTGTTAGCTTCGGTATGTGATGAAGCCCGCATGCGCGAGATCATGGGTACTTGGAAGCCTCACACTGTGTATCACGCTGCCGCCTATAAGCATGTACCGTTGGTTGAGCACAATCCGGCCGAAGGTGTTCGGAACAACGTTTGGGGAACGCGGATATGTGCAGAAGTCGCATTGCGAAGTGGGGTGCGTAACTTTGTGTTAATTAGTACAGATAAAGCGGTGCGGCCAACCAACATCATGGGTGCGACCAAGCGTCTGGCCGAAATGGTGCTTCAAGCGCTATCTGAAGTGAGTGCCGGCGCTAACGACCATGGGGGAGAAATCTCAAGCGGCAAGACAATTTTCTCTATGGTTCGCTTTGGAAATGTACTTGGTTCTAGCGGCTCTGTGGTACCACTGTTCAGAGAACAGATAAAGAATGGAGGGCCAATTACTCTGACACATGCAGAGATGACCCGTTACTTTATGACCATCCCTGAAGCGGCGCAATTAGTGATTCAGGCCGGTGCGATGGGACAGGGGGGAGATGTCTTTGTGCTTGATATGGGGCAGCCAGTAAAGATTTTCGACCTTGCTCGTAGAATGGTCGAGCTATCTGGACTAACTGTGAAAGATGATCTTAATCCATTTGGAGACATTGAGCTGTTAGTAACGGGTCTACGTCCGGGTGAGAAGCTTTATGAGGAGCTACTGATTGGAGACCATCCAGAGCCCACTCAGCATGCCCGGATTATGCAAGCGCATGAGCAGTATCTTAAGTGGCCAATGCTTGAGTCTAAACTCAACGCTTTAAGTATCGCTTTGAGTGAGAATGACGTGCCAATTATTCGAGCCTTGCTACAGCAGATCGTAAGTGGCTACCAGCCGAGCGACAAAGTCGTGGACTGGATTCATATGGCGCAGAAGCAAAATGCACTGGCACATACGAGGCTGACAGAAAGCATGTGAGGGATCGATACGTTGAAATTGACATCTATTTACCGCTCACATCTCCGTCTGCAATTTGGGCATTGCAAAGGAATAATTAAAAAAAGGCCTAGGGCCTAAAAACGACTTCTAGAAGAAGCACCCCCTAAGTACGATGTCGAATGCACAGAGATGCCATAAAATTATGCTCTGAAATGGACACTTAGCTTAAAAAACCAGCCGCATTTGATTTATAAGTTTTTTCGGCGATCGACAGCTATTTAAAAAATTAAATGTGAGCTAAATCACTAAGTCATCAAAGGCCTAAAAGCAGGGAAAAGCGATTCCCTAACCGCAGGTTCGGAAGAAAGTTATCTTTGCATGTTCCGAAGTTTTCGGTGTTTTTTTAGAAGTGGGGTCAAATGGGTTCCGTCCCCTTGGGGGTGCAAATTTTCTTGCTGGTCGCATTGACCTGCGCCTCGGCATTCTTTTCCATTTCTGAAACAGCCCTCATGGCGTTGAATCGCCATCGGGTCAAGCACATGGCGCGCCGCGGTTCGCGACTGGCCCATAAGACGCTCTGGCTGCTCGATCACACCGATCGAATGCTGTCGTTAATCTTGATTGCCAATACGCTGATCAACGCCCTCATCACGGCGCTGGTCACTTCAATCGCTATTTCTGCATTTGGCAACAATGAAGAGGTACTGACAATTGCGACGGCAGTGGTTGCCTTCTTCCTGATCGTTTTTGCTGAGATCACGCCCAAGGTCATCGGTGCGACCTATCCGGAGCGAATTGCCTTACCGGCTTCATTACTAATCAAACCTTTGATCCGCTTGGGCAGGCCAGCGATCTGGTTTGTCAATTTGTTCGTGCGCGGCTTGCTACGTTTGATGCGCATTCAAACCGGCACCGATGTCAGGGACCAGCGTTTGTCGCCGGAAGAGCTACGCTCCATGGTGCTTGAGGGAGGCAATTTCATCCCGGTCAAGCACAAAAGCATTTTGCTGAACTTGTTCGATCTTGAGCGAGTAACGGTCGAGGATGTGATGACGCCGCGTACACAAATCGAGGCACTGAATTTATCAGTCCCGGTCAGTGACATCAAGCAGCAGCTGACGACGTGTTATCACAATAAGCTCCTGGTACATGACGGCGAGATCAATCGTATCGTCGGCATTCTGCATGTGCGAAAGGCGATGGCTTTACTGAACCAGGTCGATGAGCTGACCGTCGATCATTTCCGAGAGTTGTTGACTGAGCCTTATTTCATTCCTCCGGAAACAAATCTCTTCACGCAGCTGCAATATTTTCAGGAGAACCGGGAGCGACTGGCTGTCATCGTTGATGAGTATGGTGAAGTTCAGGGACTGGTGACACTGGACGACATCATTGAAGAGATGGTGGGGGAGTTCACAACCTCCACCCCCGGCGCGGCGCGAGCGGATCAATTCGGGTGGGACGGCGCGGGCGCATGCCTGTTAGAGGGAACAGTCTCCATACGGGATGTCAATAAGCGCTTAGGGCTGGTTTTGCCCTTGGACGGGCCCAAGACCCTGAATGGCTTGTTACTAGAAGTGCTGCAAGAGATTCCGGAGGCGAGCGTGAGCCTTAAGATTGGTGGTTGTGTCATCGAGATCGTCCAGGTGCAGGAGCAGGTCATCAAAATGGTCAAACTTTACAAGCCTTTGCTCAAGGTATGACGTTGGTTGTTGTTTGACTCGTATAACGACACGCAAACATAAATCGCAACTTCCAAAAATCGAGATGCAATGACAAGTAACATCCCCGCCGCGTTTCTCTTCCTTACTCCTGCATTGATATTTGCTTTTCCGGGCGGTTATGCGGTAGGCGGATTGGCGTTTGCTGCGATCGGTATCAGGAGTCTTGTCGAAAAATCTGTGAATGGCAGAGATGTGCTGCTCTTATTCAAGTCCCAGCCGGTGTTGTGGGCATTTGTGTTTTACGTGATCATTCAAACATTGCTTACCGCGTATCATGCCGACAAGGCGAGTAATTACGGGAATATCGCGCCGTTTGTCATTTTTCCACTCATTTTGGCGGCGATCTGGGTACAACCTCCGAATGCAAAGTGGCTTTGGCTCGGTGCCGCGGTGGGCGGCTTGATTGCGTTTGGCATTGCTGCAAGTCAGATTTACATCGTCGGCATGGATCGTGCTGTTGGGTTCCGAAACCCCATCCCGTTTGGGAACACCTCAGTTGTGTTGGGAACTGCTGCAATTTTCGGTTTAGTTTTTTATCGGCAGGCTTTCCAAAAATTTTATGAAAAGGCACTATTGGTGTTCGGCGGACTCGCCGGGCTGTTGAGCTCTTTGTTAAGCGGCTCGAAAGGTGGCTGGCTTTCTCTGTTGATGGTGCTTCTGCTTGCAACAAATAAGGCGACTCAGGGTCGTCACCGGTTGAAAAGAGTCGCTATGCTGCTAACCAGCATGGGACTAGTTGCTATGGTTGTGGCGCTTAGTCCCCGAGCGGTCGTTGTAGACAGGATTGCCAGTGCTTACAGGGGTGTTATTGTCTGGTTAGAGACAGGCGAGGTAACAGATGGGTCTGCAAGCGCACGCCTGGAGGCATTCAAGGCCGGGATTATTGCCGGGTCAAGCAGTCCAATACTAGGACACGGTCAAGAAGGGCAATTCACGGCGATTCAGCAAGCGATTGATGACGGAAAAGTACGCAAGGAGTTCATGGACTTCAAGGTCATCGACAATGAGTTCATTTCGCTGTTTGCCAGTAAAGGCCTGTTAGGCGTCCTCGCGGCTGTGTTCGTTCATGCCGGAATATTCTTTTCGTTCTTCCGATATCGTAAACATGAACTAGAGTCTGTTCGAAACCTGGCGACGATGGGGATGTTGCTGGTTGTCTTGTACCTTGAGTTCGGTTTGTCAGTTTCTGTGCTAGGGACAAACATTTTCAGAATTGTTTATGTTTCCTGGTCGATGATTTTGCTTGGATTGATTCTGGCTGAGACCCGGCCGCAGCCGGCAACCTGATCAGGGCTCTGATGCCCGCCGTGAGATACCGGTCTCCGGCAGTTATGATGCACACTCAAAAATAAAACTCTACATCCGGCTTCATATGGCATCGATCCGTAATCGCATCTCACTTATTTCCCTGCTTGTTCTTCTCGGTTGCGGCGGTGGCACCGGCGGCTCAGGCGGTAGTTCATCCAGCCCATTCCAGCAAACCTACACCGCCTCCGCCAGCGTCGGCGAGGTCTTGAACTACACGTTCAATTCAGTCAATCGCACCTACTCCTACACCATCGCAAAAAGCGCATATGGCCTGACGAATTCCACGGTTGCTGGCAATCTGATCTCGAACGCAGACGGTACCTATTCGCCGTCGACCGTACCGGCAGCAAAAATGTATGCAACCCAGAACAAGGTCATCGGCGGCTCCTTGCCGCTGGCTACCCTGGGCAACATTCCTTTCCTTGGTATTTCATCACCATCGACAACAGCGCCCTCGATTGCAGGTACCTATAACTTCATCGCGCTGAAATGTGCCGCTCAGAGCAGTGGCAGTTTCACGATCCCGAATTGCGGTACCGAGTACGGCACGATGAAGTTCGACAATTCGACCAACCCGGTCAGCTATACCTTTTGTACCCAGGCCAACCTGACCAACGGTACAAGTAGCTGTAATACGCTCATTACCGGGCGCGCCAATCATCTGGGATCGGGTATCTGGCAACTCACCGACAGCAGCTCTGGCAATATCGAGGTCTACTTCATTGGCATGCAGGGAGCCAATGGCCAGAAGGTGGGTGTTCTGGACTTCAACAATGCTACCGGCCTAGCGGGCGGCTTCAAGTACGGTCAGGCCGTGATGGCAGAGCAGCAGTCCACCACCATGGCGGATGTCGCTGGCAGCTATGTGTACTTCATGCAGAACGGTACGGCTGGCTCCATGGACCTGATGTCCAACGGGCAGACCAATCTTGCGCGCATCTTTACGGCCAATACCCCATGGGCCGGCATGGCCGTATCGAATGCCAGCGGCAATGCCAGCTATGCGATCTTCTCCGGTGCGGGTTTTTATGTGTATCGTGACCCTGCGCTCTCAGCGTTCTCGTTCGAGATCGGCGTCGCAAAGTAGCGCGGACAGGAAGTGCGCATCAGCTGTTGCAGGCTCGCGTCAGCTTTTCATCAAGCGCGGTGTAATGGTCGGTCGCAGCCCCGCTGCCAGGGCTGGATTCGATCATGCGTCGCTTATTCGCGAAAAAATCCTCAGGTGCGTCAATCACCTGAGGATCCATGTCCCTTCCTTTCCCTACTGCGATATCTGGCCTTGCCCGGGCACTGCTGCAGTCAAAGCTCTTGACCGCTGATCAAGCCGGCGCACTTCATCGAAGCGTCCAGGCTGACAAGCAGCCCTTCATCGACGTACTGATCCGCAGCGGCGTACTCAGCGACAAGGCGCTTGCCCGATTCTGTGCGCACTCATTTGGTTATCCCTTGCTCGATTTGGCGGCAGTGAATCCGCAAGCACTACATGCGGCCGGACTGGATGGCGACCGACAGGGGCGGCTGCAACAAGCGCTTCCACTGTCCAGGCGAGCCGGTCGACTGGCGCTGGCCATGGCTGACCCGACCCAAGCAGCCACGATAGAGCAGGTGAAGTTCCGCACCGGCCTGTCAGTCGACACCATCATCGTGGCCCATACGCCATTGACGGAGCTGCTGGCACGTTTCTCCCAAAGCGCGGAAACGGCCTTGACCGAACTCATAGGCGAAGAGCTGGACAGCGTGGTCATCGTCGACGAGGCCAGTTCGCCTTCCAAAGAATCCGGCGCAGCCGACAGTATCGACGACGCTCCGGTCGTCCGCTTCCTGCAAAAGATCCTGATCGACGCCATCAATCTCGGCGCCTCCGACTTGCACTTCGAGCCTTTCGAAAAGTTTTACCGTATCCGCTTCCGCATCGATGGCGAGCTGCGTGAAATCGCGCAACCACCACTGGCGATCAAGGATAAGCTGGCCTCTCGCATCAAGGTGATCTCGCGGCTCGATATTGCCGAGAAGCGCGTGCCACAGGACGGCCGCATGAAGCTGGCGATATCGGCATCGCGCAGCATCGATTTCCGGGTGTCGACCTTGCCGACCCTGTTCGGCGAAAAGATCGTGATGCGCATACTCGACGGCAGCCAGGCGCAGCTCGGGATTGATGCGCTCGGCTATGAGCCCGAGCAGAAGGCCGTGCTGCTGGAGGCCATCCATCGCCCCCACGGCATGGTGCTGGTGACGGGCCCCACCGGTTCCGGCAAGACGGTATCGCTGTATGCCTGCCTGAACCTGCTGAACCAGCCGGGCATCAACATCGCCACCGCTGAGGACCCGGCCGAGATCCAGCTGCCCGGGGTCAATCAGGTCAACATCAACGAACGTTCGGGCCTGACCTTCCCGGTTGCCCTGCGTGCCTTCCTGCGTCAAGACCCGGATGTATTGATGGTCGGCGAGATCCGCGATCATGAGACAGCCGACATCGCGATCAAGGCCGCGCAGACCGGCCACATGGTGTTCTCCACGTTGCACACCAATGACGCCCCGTCGACGCTGACGCGTTTGCTGAACATGGGGGTGGCGCCGTTCAATATCGCTTCGGCGGTGCGGCTGATCACCGCGCAAAGACTGGCGCGCCGCCTGTGCAGCTGCCGGCAGCCGGCAGATGTCAATGCGGATGTATTGCTCGCTGCAGGCTTTGACGAGGTCGACCTGCAGGGCTGGCTACTCTACCGCGCTGTCGGCTGCGAGCGCTGCGCGCAAACGGGCTACAAGGGCAGGGTGGGCGTCTATCAGGTGATGCCGGTCTCCGAGGCCATCGAGTTCATCATCCTGTCGCATGGCAGCGCGCTCGACATCGCCGCCCAGGCCAGGCGCGAGGGCGTCAAGACCCTGCGCGAATCAGCGCTGCTGAAAGTGAAGCAGGGACTGACCACGCTCGAGGAGGTGCTGGCATGTACCAACGCCTGATGCCATCTGTCTCCGGGTTGCGTTGAACATGGCAACGCCAACCAGGACCGATACCTTGTTTGTCTGGGAAGGCAAGGACAAGACCGGGCGCGTACAGCAAGGTGAGCTGCGCGCCGCCAGTTCGCTGGCCGCAGGCGCGCAGCTGAAGCGTCAGGGCATCATGGTCACGCGCTTGCGGCGCAAGCGTGGCTTGCGCCAGCGCCGGGTTACGGACAAGCATGTCTGCATGTTCACGCGGCAGTTCGCCACGATGCTGAAGGCCGGGCTGCCCTTGCTGCAGGCCTTTGACATCGTCGCCCGCAGCCATGCGAATCCCGCCCTCAGCCGGCTGGTGCTCGACATCCGCGCTGATGTCGAAACCGGTTCCAGCCTGGCGACAGCCTTCGGGAGATATCCACGCTACTTCGACCGACTGTTCTGCCACCTAGTCGCCGCCGGTGAACAGGCGGGCATGCTGGAGCCGGTGATCTCGCGTCTGGCGACCTATCGTGAAAAAAGCCTCGCGCTGCGTGGCAAGGTGCGCTCGGCGATGTTCTACCCGGCGGCGGTGCTGGCCGTGGCCGTGGCGGTCACCGCCGTGATCATGGTGTGGGTGGTGCCGGAGTTCAAGAAGGTGTTTGAAGATTTTGGTGCCGAGCTGCCGTTGCCGACGCTGATCGTGATGGGCCTGTCGGATTTTCTGGTCGACTGGTGGTGGCTGATTGCAGGCGTGCTGGCCGGCGGCGGCCTGCTGCTGTACCAGCTCTGGCGACGCTCGCCATCGTGGCAGGCGGCCACAGACCGTGGGCTGCTGCGCTTGCCGCTGTTGGGCACCATCCTGACCCGGGCTATCGTCGCGCGCTGGGCCGGCACGCTGGCGACCATGTTCGCCGCCGGGGTGCCGTTGGTAGAATCGCTGGGCTCGGTCGGCGGTGCGGCCGGCAATGCGGTGTACCATGAGGCGACACAGCGCATCGCGTCCATGGTTCGTAACGGCACCAGCCTGGCGAGCGCGATGCAGCAGGCGAAGGTCTTCCCGGCCATGGCCGTGCAGATGGTGGCCATCGGCGAGGAGGCCGGCGCGCTGGACGACATGTTGCGCAAGGTCGCCGAGTTCTATGAATCCGAAGTCGATGCGGCCGTCGCATCGATGTCGTCCCTGCTGGAGCCCCTGATCATGGTGGTGCTCGGTGTGCTGATAGGAGGCCTGGTGATTGCGATGTACCTGCCGATTTTCCAATTGGGGTCGGTGTTCTGATGGATATCGGACTGGCTTCGGCCTCGACCTCGGAGCTTTGGCAACTGCTGTTCGACGCGCCGCCCGGCATCGCAGCGACGGCGCTGCTGTGGGGCGCAATTGGCCTGCTGGTCGGCAGCTTCCTCAATGTCGTCATTCATCGGCTGCCGGTGATGATGCAGCGCGAGACCGATAACTTCATCGCTGCCGAGCGCAACGAGCCGCTGCCGCATACCCAAGCCTACAACCTCGTCGTGCCGCGCTCGGCCTGCACGGCATGTGGTCACACTTTGTCCGCGATCGAGAACATCCCGCTGCTCAGCTGGCTGTGGCTGCGGGGCCGCTGCCGGCATTGCGGCGCGAAGGTGTCGGCGCGCTACCCGCTGGTCGAGGCGCTGTCGGCGCTGTTGTCCGGCTTTGTCGCGTGGCGCATCGGTACCGGTTTCGAAGGCGTGGCGGCGCAACTGCTGGTCTGGTCGCTGCTGGCGATGACCTTCATCGACATGGATACCCAACTGCTTCCCGATGACCTGACCCTGCCGCTGGTCTGGCTCGGCTTGCTGGTCAATCTGGTCGGCGGGTTCGTGACGCTGCAAGAGGCAGTCATCGGTGCTGCGGCAGGCTACCTGACCTTGTGGGGCGTGTACTGGCTGTATCGGGTCGCGACCGGCAAGGAAGGCATAGGCTATGGCGACTTCAAGCTGCTGGCGGCGCTGGGTGCGTGGCTGGGCTGGATGATGCTGCCGCTGATCGTTCTGCTGTCATCACTGCTGGGGGCTGTGGTCGGCATCTCGCTGATCGTGCTGCGCCGTCACCAGCGCGGTCTGCCGATTCCGTTCGGCCCCTTTTTGGCGGCGGCCGGTCTGGTGGCGCTGCTGTACGGGCAGACCATCGTCAACGCCTGGCTGGGGCGGGTGGCATGACAGGCAGTGCAGGCAAACAGGGGCAGCAGGTGGAGAGTGTTAGCAAGCCGCCAAGCGCGTCCGAGCAGCCGCCGATGGAGAGTCGTTGGGGACGCTTCAGCATCGGGCTGACCGGCGGCATCGGCAGCGGCAAGTCGCTGGTGGCCGACATGCTGGCTGCCCATGGCGCAGCCATCATCGATACCGATGTGATCGCCCATCAGTTGACCGCGCCGGGCGGTGCGGCCATGCCTGCGATCCGTGCCGTCTTTGGCGAAAGCTTCATCACCCCGGAGGGGGCGCTGAACCGCGCCGCGATGCGCGAGCATGTGTTCACCGATCCCACAGCCCGCAAGCAGCTCGAGGCCATCCTTCATCCGCTGATCGGTGCCGAGACCGAGGCCGCCGCAGCTCGGGCCGACGGCTCGTACCTGGTCTTTGTCGTGCCGCTGCTGATCGAGTCTGGACGATGGGTAGAGCGGGTGAACCGTGTGCTGGTGGTGGACTGTCCCGAGGCCTTGCAGGTCGAGCGCGTGATGCGCCGCAACCATTTATCGCCTCAGCAAGTGGAGGCCATCATGGCCACCCAGGCCAGCCGGGCTCAGCGGCTGGCCGCGGCCGACGATGTGATCATCAACGACGCAGATCAGGCCAAGCTGGCTCAACAGGTGGCAGGCTTGCACCAAGCCTACGTCGACCTTGCGAGGCAGGTGCAAGACGGGGCTGGCGACGGCGCGTGAACCGAAAATCAAGGCGGAATTTGCGATCAATCCGTGCAGGATGTTTGTAATTTCCACAGTCTTCGGTCAGAATCCAAGGAATTATTTTCTGGCCAACTTCTGGAGTCGCCTTGACCGTTTACGAATACCCATTCAATG
>JACCDV010128862.1_pt1 | contig 35143 bp, 29 predicted proteins | sample 7446131 | NCBI WGS metagenome assembly JACCDV01 (sample SAMN15323448, study PRJNA562643) | freshwater metagenome | isolation source: river surface water | place: USA:Blue River Watershed | collected 2017-08-17
AAAATAGCGTCAGGGTATTTTTGTTTAATAGCCCGATGCTGTTGCATTAGAGGAGTTTCTGAACTTGATTTTGCCATGGGTGACAAACCTACATAATTTTTTAATATTTGAAAAGCTTACTTTTGCACTATGCGTAAGTTAAGCATGGAAGAATTGGGTAGAAAGTCGGTGGAAGACTTTAAACTGGCCGACAAAAAGCCATTAGTGGTGGTCATGGATAATATCCGAAGTATGCACAATGTAGGCAGCGTTTTTAGAACTGCAGATGCGTTCCTAATTGGTGGCATATGCCTTTGTGGATTCACACCTCAGCCGCCTCATCGGGATATTCATAAAACAGCTCTAGGTGCCACAGATTCTGTGGATTGGATGTATTATGAGGATACGGTGGATGCAGTGAAGGACTTGAAAGAAAGAGGCTATAAAGTGCTTGCTATTGAACAAACTGAGGGAAGTGTTTTATTAGATCAATATGAACATTCAAATACACCAACCGCTTTTGTTTTTGGAAATGAAGTAGAGGGCGTGAGTGACGAAGTAATACAAGTTTGTGATGGGGTGATTGAAATTCCTCAGTGGGGGATGAAGCATTCCTTGAACATTTCTGTCGCTGCTGCTGTTGTATTATGGGAATTTGTTAGGGAAGTGAAATAGCATAAAAATAGTCAATGAGTACAATTAAGAATTATTTAAGTTTAGTGAAGTTTTCACATACCATTTTTGCATTGCCATTTGCATTCATTGGTTTTACATTAGGTGTGCAATACATAGCCAGCAATCATTTAGCTTTTGAAAATATTGGGTTAAAATTTTTCTTGGTCTTGGTATGTATGGTAACTGCAAGGTCCACTGCCATGGCGTTCAATAGATATTTGGACAGACATTTTGATCAACTCAATCCAAGAACAGCTATAAGAGAAATCCCGGCTGGCATCATCAAAGCGGAGCGAGCACTATTATTTATTATTATCAATGCAGTCCTTTTTATAACAGCCACTTTTTTCATCAATCCAATTTGCTTTTATTTATCTCCAGTAGCTTTATTTGTAATTATGTTTTATAGCTATACCAAAAGGTTCACATTTCTATGTCATTTGGTTTTGGGGATTGGGCTATCATTAGCGCCTATTGGGGCTTATTTGGCAGTAACTGGTGTCTTTAATATTGTACCCTTATTGTTTTCATTTGCAGTGGTATTTTGGGTAAGTGGTTTTGATGTTATTTATGCATTACAAGACATTGAATTTGATCAATCTCAGCAATTATATTCCATCCCAAGTTATTGGGGACTAGGAAAGGCTTTAAATATTGCCAGAGGCTTACATTTAATTTCTGCAAGTTTTATAATTGCAGCTTATTTTATTGGTGACTTTCATATTGCATACCTTGGAGGATTATTGGTTTTTGTTGGAATGTTAATTTACCAACACAGTATTGTTAAGCCAACAGATTTAAGTAAGGTGAATATTGCATTTATGACGGCCAACGGTATTGCAAGTATTGTTTTTAGTACATTTGTTATCTCAGATATTTTGATGACTACTTTTTATTAATGTAAACTTTTATTTTGGCAAGAATCATTTGTATAGATTATGGTGGAAAGCGATGTGGTTTGGCCGTGACCGATCCTTTTCAAATGATTGCCACTTCATTAGAGACAGTGGATACCAAAAGCTTATTTACTTATTTAGAAGCTTATATTGCAAAAGAACCGGTAGAATTAATTTTAATAGGAGAACCTTTGAATTTGGATGCATCTCCAACCCATGCAACTCCTTTGGTAAAAAAGGCTATAATTGATTTAACAAATAAGTTCCCATTAATCCCAATTAAAACGGTGGATGAGCGCTTTAGCTCCAAAACAGCTGTAAGGGCAATGATTGAGATGGGTATGAAGAAAAAAGACCGTCAAGTCAAGCAAAATGTAGACTTAATTGCGGCCACAATACTCCTCCAAGAATACCTAAATAACAAGGATTTGATGCTTTAACAGACTGTTGAAACCAATTAAGCTCGTTTTATTGTAACTTTGCACCCATAATTGAACTTCTATGACCTTACCTATTGTAGCCTATGGTGCTGCTGTATTAAGAAAAGTGAGCGAGCCGATAACGCCGGATTATCCTAACTTAGCCAAGCTAATCGAAGATATGTGGGAAACTATGTACGATAGTAATGGGGTTGGCCTTGCCGCACCACAGATTAATCGTGCCATTCGTTTATTTGTGATGGATAGCCAACAAATATTTGAAAATGCTGAACCTGAAGATGAAAAATTTCCAGATGCACCAGGTATAAAACGTGTTTTTATCAATGCAGAAATTGTTGAATTGAGTGGAAAAGAGTGGGTGTATAATGAAGGTTGTTTGAGTATTCCAAAAATTAGAGAAGATGTTTTAAGGCATGAAAAAGTGACCCTTAAATACATGGATGAAAATTTTGCCGAGAAAGTGGAAACTTTTGATGGGATGACAGCAAGAATTATCCTGCATGAATATGATCATATTGAAGGAAAATTATTCATTGATTATATTAAGCCTTTAAAGAAGAAAATGTTGCAAGGAAAATTAAATGATATACATAAAGGCAAAGTGAGAGTGGACTATAAAATGACTAATATTAAATAAGCATGCGTCAATTTCTACTTTTTATTTCTTTACTTACGCTAGGTCAATCTTGGGCGCAGGATACTACTTTTCAGGTAGCGAATCAATCCTTTACACTTGCTGATGCAATTGTCCGTAACAATTTTGATTATAAAGACATCTTAGAGAATATCAAAAGGGATACAAGCTTTTATAAAGCATTTAAAACCCTTAGAACAATAGGTTACAGCTCATTTAATCATATTGAAATGTATGATAAAAATCAAAAAATGGTTGCCTCTTTAGATAGTAGAACCCGTCAAAATAAAATTGGAGCATGTAGAACGATGGATGTATTGGAGGAAAAAACCTTCGGTAATTTAAGAAACAGTAATGGAGAATATAATTACTTAACACCATCCTTATACGCAAGTTTGTTTTTTACAAAAGGCCAAATATGTGGCGAGACCAATATTGTAAAAGGGAAAAAAAGAACCATTCAAGGATCGGGTATTGACAAGGCAAAAGAGCAACTAAAGATGTTGTTTTTCAATCCTGGTGAAAAGATCCCCGGCATACCCATGATTGGTAATAAATTAGATTTATACGATGAGAATGCACATGAGTTATATACGTATCGTTTAGATTATGTAGACTATCATGGAAAATTAGCGTATGTATTTGAGATTAAGCCAAAGGAAGACCTTGGGTTTTTTGCAAAAGATAGAGTGGTGGTAGATCAAATGATCACTTGGTTCAATCCCAACACTTTAGAGGTACTAGGTCGTAATTATTCATTGAGCTATAAGGCCGGTGTATACGACTTTAATGTTCAAATGGAAGTGGAGATGACCTACACAAAAAATGGGCTTCTAGTTCCAAAGATTTTAAGATATAAAGGAGATTGGGATATTGTATTCAAAAAGCGTGAACGCGGTCTTTTTACAGCCACCTTGTTTGATTTCAAGGTAGGTGAGTAAACAATAAAAGAGATTTAACCAGCACTTATTGCTGCAGAAAACTTTGCTCAATATATTTCACCACTTCAATCAAGCTGCCAGTTTCCTGAAAGACTTTTAATTGTCGATCGGCCCCAGTGCCATTGGTAAAAATATTTTGTACTTTTTCAATGTGCTTTCTACTTCCTAAATCATCTACGACACCATCAACAAATTCAAGTAATTCATCAATCAATTCTTTTACGGGCATTTCTTTTTCTTTACCAAAGTCAATCAATAATCCCTCAATACCATATCTGCTTGCACGCCATTTATTTTCATTGATTAATGCACGTTGATAATTAATGAAGTTGATATTTTGTCTTCTTAGTGTATAAATTTTAGCACATAAAGCTTGAAATAAGGCAGCGATAGTTGCCGTCTCTTGAACGGTCATTGGGACATCACAAATTCTAAATTCAATGGTATTGTAAACTGGGTGCACCCTTAAGTCCCACCAAATTTTCTTCGCATTGTCTATACAGTTTGTTTTTATCAATAATTGAATAAAACTGTCATAAGCTTCAATACTTTCAAAATAGTCAGGGATACCTGTTCTAGGAAATTTGTCAAAAATTTTAGATCGGTAAGATTTATACCCTGTATTGCTAGATTCCCAAAAAGGGGAGTTCGTGCTCAATGCATAAATATGCGGCAAGAAATACCTTGCCGTATTCGCAATATGAATGGCCATACGGCGGTCTTCTATTCCAATATGTACATGTAGTCCAAAAATCAAATTACTCCTTGCAGCTTGTTGTAATTCGTTTAAAAGGGCTTGGTACCTACTTTGATCTGAAATAAGCTGTTTTTCCCATAAGCTAAATGGGTGGGTGCCTGATGCACCAATGCTATAACCGAGTTCATTTGCAATTTTAGACACATGTGTTCTTAATTCATAAACTTCTTGGTAAGCAGTTTCAACAGTATTACAAATTCCAGTGCCTACTTCCACCACTGCCTGGTGCATTTCTGCTTTTATTTTGTCTTTGAATAGCTTTTCGCCCTCATTGACAATAGACTGCTGATGGCTTTTTAATTCCTTTGTCGCAGGATCTAATACCATGTATTCTTCCTCTATTCCAATCGTAAACTGTGCTAAATTTTGGCCCATACAGCTTGAAATTACTAATAATTTTAAGATGTTGAACCATGTAACCAAAAAAAATGCCCTCCAAATAGGAGGGCATTGATATAAATTGAAAGTTTAACTTTTCAAAATGTTCAATTAGAACTTGAAACGTAAACCTAATTGGCTTACCCAACGTGCACTGTAGCTAGGAGTTGTGCTAGAACTGATACCCCAAGGAGTATTGTTATTGATTGGAGAGAAGCTGTAACTAGGAGTAGTTGAACCTGTAGCACCTTGGTACTTAATGATAGAGAACTGATCGTTCGACATAAAGTACGTTCTACCCCAATTTCTATTCAACATATTTGTGAAGTTAAATACATCGTAAGTTAATTGGAATTGGTATTTCTTATTGTTCAATTTTACGTTGAAATCTTGTACAAATTTCACATCAATGATATTTGTAAATGGTAATCTAGCACCATTTCTTTCAGCATATTGACCTCTGTTTTTGCTTAAGTAGTTGTCATTAGAGATATAATCTTCTAATGCTTGCGCTTGAGCAGCTGGAGATAATGGGAAAGAGCTATTAGTTACAAATGTCATTCCTTTAATTTGAGCAGCTGTAGGGATAAAGATCAAGTCGTTTGTTTCAGAAGTTCCTTGATCTCTAACTGGACCAGTCGCATATACATAACTGAATGGGTTACCAGATTGTCCGTTGTATACTATGCTAATTGTAGAAGCTAAAGCACCTTTTGCATAAGTGAATTTCTTAGCAATAAAAGCACTTACTCTATGTCCTAAGTCAAAATCAGATCTTGATCTTTGAACATCATTTCTACCATTTACAGTCTCCATAAATCTCCATTGAGAGTTGTTTTGGCTAGAAGTTGGTTCATGCGTTACAAATGAAGTACCATAAGTATAGAATGCATTGAATGAGAATCCATCAGTCCATGACTTGTCGATAGAAGCTGTAAAGTTGTATGCAAATCCAGAACGGCCATAATAACGTTGGTTCTCTAACAAGAATACACCAGTGTATGGATTAGATCCAGCAGAAATACCTTGAGATGCTGGGTAGCCAATACGCTTTAAATCGTAGATATATCTGTTATCAGGACCTTGTAATTGAGCTACAGGCTTTTGGATATCCAATCTTCTGTAATAGATTTCATTGATATTTTTACTAACACTACCTTCAACAGTGATTGACCAATTGTCTTTTAATTTTTTATCAAAAGCCAATGAAGCACGGAAGATTTTTGGTAATCTAAAGTCTTTAGCAATTAAATCCATTTGACCTTTCGCAGCAGCAGTGCTTAAACCTAAGTCAGCAGCAGTGTATTGTTTGAATGGATCAGGTCTGAATGTGATACCATATCTAGCGATATCAGATGCAGTGAAGATAGATAAGCCACCAACACTTTGACCATTATTGTTAAATACGCCACCAGGCCATACCAATGGTACGCGACCTGTGAACATACCTAATCCTCCACGGATAGTTATGTTTTCTTCTGGCATTTTATATGTAAATCCAACTCTTGGAGAGATAGAAATTTTTGGATCAGGAATTGCGCCTGATCTTGCACCATTGAAATCATAAATCTTAGGAGTATAGAAGTTGAAATACATATCTTCTAATGGAGTAGATAAGAACTTAGTATAATCAGCTCTAACACCATAGTTCAATGTTAAGTTATCAGAATACCTGAATTCGTCATTGATGAATGCACTTCCTCTTCCAGTGTAGAAGCTTGCAGCTGCTTTCGTGTTATCTCCTGTAGTTTGATCTAACAAAGAGAAAGAACGATCATAACGTGTAGGCGCTCTTTCCGCTAAGAAATCAGCAAGAGAAGCGAACTGGTATGATCCAAAGTTTTGACGAATAAATACATTGTAAGATTTACTCAACTCATAGTCAACACCCACTGTGAACGCATGCTTGTTCACGTTGAATTTAAAGAAGTCTAAGAAGTTGACGTTTCTTTGCTTCAATAAATTTGAAGTAGAGAATTCTTCAGAACCAAATACCATTGATCCTGCAGCACCATCAAAAATAGTTACACGTGGGAATGGATCGCCAATTTGGCTTCTGTCATCAATAACATCTGTATAAGTGTATAAAAACTTATTACTTGCACCATTCTTAAATGTTGTCTTTAATTCAGCAGATAAAGAGTTTGTTTTATTTGGATATAAAACACCATTATTGTAGAAATTCACTCTAGAAGAACTAGAAGCAGAAGTAGCATAAGAATTCGTTTCATTGTAACGATAAGAGAAACTGAACTTGTTCATCTTATTGATGTTCCAATCTAACTTAGTTGCTAATCTCTTTGCACTTGTAGAAGCTGCGTTATCTTGGTAACCACCTGTGTTATAACCATATTTAGTTTTAACAAAGTCAACTAATTTATCGATATCTGCTTTACCACTTGTACCTCTGTAACCACTAATATCGAATGGTTGAGGTCTTTCGTTCTCAATTGATTCAAAGTTTACAAAGTAGAATAATTTATTCTTGATAAATGCACCACCAATACTTCCACCAATTGTCTTAGCTGAGAATGGGTTTAATTTTACTGCTTTATCTTTTGGACCTGTTGGTGTTTTACCAGTCAAGTTTTCATTTTGCATGAAAGAATAAACTGTTCCAGTTACTTTATTTGTACCACCTTTTGTAGTTGCATTGATACCACCACCAGTAAAGTTACCGATAGATGCATCGAATGGAGATACCATCACTTGGAATTGATCAACCGCATCAATAGAGATTGGACCAACACCTGTTTGACCACCATTGGTACCACTTGCACTCAAACCAAATTGGTCGTTGTTCACAGCACCATCAATGTATAAAGAGTTAAAACGGTTGTTTTGACCAGCGATTGATACACCAGCTAAATCACCATTACCACCAACAAATTTAGCAGTAGGAGAGAAACGTAAGAAATCTTGCACGTTTCTTCCAACAGTTGGTAAGTTGTCTAGTTTATCACGACCGATGATGGTTTGAGTTCCACCTCTTACTGATAAATCTGAACCTCTCTTAGTTGTAGAGACAGTTACTTCTTTTAATTTGTCAATTTTAGAAGAAAGGATCACATCCACTCTTACTACATCTCCTAAAGAAACATAGATATCTTCTTTCTTTTCTGACTGATAGTTTACATAAGATACAGTAACTGCATAAGGACCACCCGGCTGCACGTTACTTACATCAAATAAACCTGATTTTCTTGATTGAGCATTATACACTGTACCAGTTGGAACGTGTAATACTGTAATAGTAGCACCAACAAGGATTTCACCGTTGTCAGCTTTTACAGAACCACTAATGTTACCAGTTGTATTTTGAGCAAAACTCAAAACCGGTAATAATAGCATGGCAACTGCAAAATGTAGTAATTTTTTACTAAGCATAGTTGTTGTTTTATTTAGTGATGCAAAGAAAGTAATATTCCTTCAAAACGTTTTGTGTTTTTCTTAACATTTTAGGACAAATTCACATATCAATACGTTATGTATTAAAAAAATAAATAATGTATAAGAAATTTCTTTAATATTATAATAAAATCAAGGTTTTACTGAATTTCACTATCGATGGTAAGCGTTTTCTGGCTCGTTTTCTCTTTCCTTATCGTAAGCCTTTATGATTGCTTTTACCAATTTATGACGCACCACATCTTCCTCATCTAATTGAATATGTGCAATCCCTTCGATATTTTGTAAAATTCGTACCGCTTTTTCTAAACCACTTCTTTGATTACGTGGCAAATCTACCTGAGTAGGATCACCTGTGATGATGGCTTTTGCATTGGCACCAATTCGCGTTAAAAACATTTTGATTTGTAAATCATTTGCATTTTGTGATTCATCTAATATAATAAATGCATTGTCCAATGTTCGTCCACGCATATAGGCAAGTGGTGCAATTTCGATGGTTCTTGTAGACATATAATAACCTAGTTTATCCGCAGGAATCATATCGTCAAGTGCATCATATAAAGGGCGTAAATAGGGGTCAATTTTTTCTTTTAAATCGCCAGGTAAAAAACCTAAACTTTCACCAGCTTCAACTGCTGGACGCGTAAGAATAATTTTTTTAACTAATTTATTTTTTAATGCACGAACCGCTAAAGCAACAGCAGTATAGGTTTTACCGGTACCTGCTGGTCCGATTGCAAACACAATATCATTTTTGTCTGCGGCATGAACCATTTTTTTCTGATTCGCAGTTCTTGCTCTTACTGATTTTCCGTTTGGTCCAAAAACCAACACTTCATTAGGATTTTGATCCACAAAATTGTCAATGACTTCTGCGTCGTCGCCACCTAAAATTTGTTCAAAATAGTTTTCACTTAAATGACCATTGCGTTCCATGTATTGAATAATTAATTCAATTTTTTCTTTCGCAATATCTATTTGTTCTGGCGCGCCACTTAATTTTATTTGTGTGCCTCTAGATAAAATTTTTAAGAGAGGAAATTTCTTTTTTAAGAGATCGAATTTGTTATTGTTAACGCCAAAAAAATCAATTGGATTAACCGATGCAAGGTTGATGATTGTTTCAGTCAAAGTGGTAGTTTTTAGGGTTTAGTAGAAGTGTCTATCTGCTTAACACAATTTAACACCCACTTGTTCAAAAACAAGCCAAACATTTACACAATATGTGGATTACTTAATGCCTCAACGAGGGCTTAACAATTTCTTAAACTAGCGATCATTTGAATTGGATCTCCTGCTTTGAAAACAGTAGTACCAGCTACTAAAACATCTGCACCAGCCGCTACTAATTTTGACGCATTATCTAAGGTAACACCGCCATCAATTTCAATTAAGGTAGCCGCATTATTTTGAACAATTAATTGCTTTAACGCTTTTACTTTTTCGTAAGTATGTTCAATAAATTTTTGTCCTCCAAAACCTGGATTCACACTCATGATACATACTACATCAATATCAAAAATGATATCCTTCAACACATCAATAGATGTATGCGGATTCAATGCAACACCGGCTTTCATGCCTTGTGCTTTAATTTGTTGTAATGTACTATGCAAATGTGGGCAGGCTTCGTAATGTACTGTTAAAATAGTAGCACCTGCTTGTTTAAAAGCAGTTATATATTTTTCTGGTTGAACAATCATTAAATGCACATCCATCTCTTTAGTAGATGTTTTTTTAATCTGTTCTATAATAGGTAAACCGTAACTAATATTTGGAACAAAAACACCATCCATCACATCTAAGTGAAACCACTCAGCTTCTGAAGCATTTAGCATTGCACATGCTTTACCAAGTTCTAAAAAATCAGCAGCTAGAAGAGAGGGTGCAATGATGGCCATAATTTGTATTTGTACAAAGTTCTTGAATTTTTAGACAACTGTCATTTTTTGGTCAAAAAATATTTCTAAGTAATTGATTTTAGCGGATTGCATGCAATTATAAATGATATGGACTATTTTTGCAGCCAATTAAAACGTTATGAAAAAATACATCTACCTCCTAATGGCATTGCTTACAGGTTCTCAGGCTTTTGCTCAACAAGACACTGTTCAATTTGAAGGGGAGACACATTTTAAGAATGTACAACAATTAACATTCGGGGGAGACAATGCAGAAGCTTACTGGAGTTTTGATAGTAAAAAAATCATCTTCCAAAAAACGAATCCAAAAGAAGGGATTGTTTGTGACCAAATATTCATGGGGCATCTTCCATTGAATGGTTTAGATCCATTTAAATATAAATTAGTAAGTACGGGAAAGGGTAGAACGACTTGTGCTTATTTTATGAAGGATGGCAAACACATTATATATGCATCTACACATGAAGGCAGTGCAGATTGTCCTCCACCAGTAGATCGAGTGAAGTATGGAAATAAATATATCTGGCCACTTTATAATACCTACGACATTTTTATGGCGGACACGAATGGAAATGTGGTTAAAAAATTAACGACTGCAAAAGGATATGATGCAGAAGCGACTTTATCATATGATGGTAAGAAAATGATTTATTGTAGTGACAAAGACGGAGATCTAGATTTATATGTCATGGATATTGCGAGTGGTAAGGAAAAGAAAGTAACGAATGCTTTGGGATATGATGGTGGTGCATGGTTTAGTCCAGACGGAAAGAAAATTGTTTGGAGAGCGAGTCGTCCAAAAACACCATCAGAAATAGAAGAGTATTCCAGCTTATTGAAAGAAGGTTTAGTTGCACCAACCAATATGGAAGTGTGGGTAGCGAATGTGGATGGGTCTGATGCAAAGCAAATTACTAATTTAGGTCAAGCCAATTGGGCGCCTAATTTTACCCCAGACGGTAAGCAAATTATTTTCTGTAGTAACCATGAATATAAAAGAGGGTTCCCTTTTAACATGTACTTAATTAACTTAGATGGTACTGGTTTGGTTAAAATAAGTAGAGATAAAGGTTTTGATGCTTTCCCCATGTTTAGCCCAGATGGTAAAAAAATCATCTTTGCGTCAAATAGAAATAACAAGGGGACAAGAGACACTAATTTATTTGTGGCTGACTGGGTCTACTAAGCGGTTTAAATTTAATTGATTACTTTAGATCCAAAACTTAGACTATGTATAACGGACTTTTACACTTACACAGTACTTTAAGATGGGTGGTTCTGATTGCCTTACTTATTAGTATTTACAAGTTATTTACCCAAAAAGATGCCTTAAAATCAAGTAAAACCTTGTTAATGAGTGCGCATGCCAGTTTATTGGTGGGACTTTACCAATACATTGCTGGTCCTTTAGGGCTTAAAATGATTCAATCTGCAGGAATGGGTGCAACTATGAAAGATGCTGCAAGTCGTTTTTGGGCTGTTGAGCATATCTTCTCTATGATTTTAGCAATTGTACTAATTACCATTGGTCATGTAAAATATAAGAAGACATTAAATCCAAGTCCAACCCGTATTTTATATGTAATTGCTTTGATTTTGATTCTTTTAGCAATGCCTTGGCCATTTAGAGCTGGTATTGGTCGCCCTCTTTTCCCAGGAATGGGCTAGGAGCATAAAATTAAAACATTGATTTTCAATATATTATAAAGGAGAAGTCCAACTTCTCCTTTTATTTTAGCCTTTTTAGAAGAATTAATCGGGATTTTTTCATAATTCCATTCATTTCCATATCTTTGCAACCCCAAAATAAGTATGTCAAAACAACCGCTGATTAAACAAGATGGAGTAATTATTGAAGCACTGAGCAATGCTATGTTCAGAGTTAAGCTTGAAAATGGTCACGAAATCTTAGCAACAATTTCTGGAAAGATGCGAATGCACTACATCAGAATTTTGCCTGGTGATAAAGTAGGTGTGGAGATGAGTCCATACGACTTAACTAGGGGAAGAATTATTTTCAGACATAAATAAGCTGAAAGTTTTTCAAGAAGAAAAGAGTTTAAAAACATTAGGAATAAATATTTAAAAACAAAAAGATGAAAGTTAGAGCATCTATCAAAAAACGTAGTGCAGATTGCAAGATCGTTAAGCGTAAGGGCGTATTATTTGTGATCAACAAAAAGAATCCTCGCTTTAAGCAAAGACAAGGATAGTAAGACTTTCAGCGGAGACGCTAAAGTTTTAAACAAAAACAAAAATTAAACAAAAAAACAAGTTTTAGCATATGGCTCGTATTGCCGGTATAGACTTACCAAAAAACAAAAGAGGAGAAATTGGATTACAGTACATTTTCGGTATTGGACATTCTACTGCTCGTTACATTTTAGATAAAGCAAACATCAGTTACGATAAAAAAGTAAATGAGTGGAATGACGATGAGCAAACTGCAATTCGTAATATCATCAATGCTGAATTCAAAGTAGAAGGTGCTTTACGTAGTGAAGTTTCTATGAGTATTAAGCGTTTGTTAGATATCGCTTGTTACCGTGGTTTACGTCACAGAAAAGGTTTACCTGTTCGTGGTCAAAGAACTAAAACTAACTCACGTACTCGTAAGGGTAAGCGTAAGACAGTTGCTGGTAAGAAGAAAGTAGCTAAGAAATAATAATACATAGGTAGTCATTTCGGTGACTACCTTTTGTTATATAAATCCGAATAAAATTAGATCCTAAGCATCAAGTTTAGGGGAGATTTACTCGGTTTCCGCTTCGGCGGAATTTCAATTTAAATAACCCGCTCTTTTTACACGTAAATATTACTAGTAAATAGGGCACACCTCAAACAAAATGGCAAAACCAAACAAAGCACAGAACAGTGCGAAAGCCGCTGCAAAGAAGAGAGTCGTTAAAGTAGACGCTTCTGGTGAAGTACGTATCAGCGCAACATTCAACAATTTAATTATCGCTTTCACTAACAAAGCAGGTCAAGTTATCAGCTGGAGTAGTGCAGGTAAAATGGGCTTCAGAGGTTCTAAAAAGAACACGCCATATGCAGCTCAAATGGCAGCAGCAGACGCAGCGAAAGTTGCTTTAGATGCTGGTGTTAAAAGAGTAGAAGTATTTGTTAAAGGACCAGGTTCTGGTAGAGAAGGTGCGATTCGTTCTATCTCTCAATCAGGTATCGAAGTGATCTCTATCCGTGACGTAACGCCTATGCCGCACAACGGATGTCGTCCTCCAAAACAAAGAAGAGTATAATTACTGCGATTTATTTTAACTATTTATAAACCAGGATGCATCATTGATTTTAGATTTTTACTGATGATGCGTCGACATTAAAAAATCAAAAAAAAAGAAAGATTATGGCACGTTACACAGGCCCCAAAACAAAAATTTCCCGCATTTTCGGCGAACCAATTTTAGGTAACGCAAAATGGTTGGGTAAAAACAGCAATCCTCCAGGACAACACGGTGCACAACGCAAGCGTAAGCAATTAGGCGAGTATGCATTACAATTAAGAGAGAAGCAAAAAGCAAAGTATACTTATGGCGTATTAGAGCGTCAATTCCGTAAGACTTTTGAAGAAGCATCTCGTTTAAAAGGTGTTACTGGTGAAAACTTGATCAAATTATTAGAAGCACGTTTAGACAATACAATTTTCAGAATGGGATTGGCTGCTAGCCGTCCTGAAGCACGTCAATTGGTTGCGCACAAGCACATCGCTGTAAACGGTGATGTTACGAATGTGCCTTCTTATACATGTCGTCCAGGTGATATCATCACTTACCGTCCTAAGAGTGCTCATAATTCTTCTATCGTTAGCAAGCAACGTGCTAGAAACACTAAGTTTAGCTGGGTAGATTGGAATGAGAACGAGAACAAAGGTACTTTCATTGCAATGCCAGAGCGCGAAGCAGTTCCTGAAAACATTAAGGAGCAATTGATTGTAGAATTGTATTCTAAATAGTAGATAGCACTTAACAAAATTTCTTTCTTAGGAAAGAATCAAATAAAAAAAAGTAGTAACATGGCTATATTAAGTTTTCAAAAACCGGATAAAATTGTTTTACAAAAAGCAAATGATTTCGAAGGACAATTCGAGTTCCGTCCATTGGAGCCAGGCTTTGGTTTAACATTAGGTAATGCTTTAAGAAGAGTTTTATTGAGCTCTTTAGAAGGTTTTGCTATTGTAGGTATCAAAATCGAAGGAGTTGACCACGAGTTTGCTACGATCAAAGGAATTACTGAAGACGTAACAGAAATGATCTTAAACTTAAAGCAAGTTCGTTTTAAGCGTAAGGCAGATCAAGATGTTAGTTCTGAAAAAATTACTTTATCTATCAAAGGCGGTAGCGAATTTAACGCAGGACATATCGGTGAAGCTTCTCAACAATTCCAGGTGATGAACCCAGAATTAGTGATCTGTTTCATGGATCCTACTGCTAAATTAGATATTGAATTAACGATCCAAAAAGGTCGTGGATATATTCCAGCAGAAGAGAATAAATTAAAAGATATGCCTTTTGGTTATATCGCAATTGATTCTATTCACACTCCAATTAAGAACGTTAAATACTTAATGGAGAACTATCGTGTGGAGCAAAGAACAGATTATGAGAAATTAATCTTGGAAGTTGCAACAGATGGTACAATTCACCCTGAAGATGCTGTAAAGCAAGCTTCTAGAATCTTGATCCAACACTTCATGATCATCACAGACGAGAATATTACCTTCGATAACAAAGAAGATAAGAAAGAAGATGTGGTAGATGAGCAAGTATTGCAATTAAGAAAAGTATTAAAGACTCCATTAGAAGATTTAGACCTTTCTGTTCGTGCATTCAATTGCTTGAAAGCTGCTAAAATTAATAGCTTGAGTGAATTGGTACAATACGAGCAAGAAGATTTAATGAAGTTCAGAAACTTCGGTCAAAAGTCTTTATCTGAAATCGAGCAAGTATTGATCGAAAGAGGATTGAGCTTTGGAATGGACTTAGGAAAATTAGGATTAGACAAATTAGATTTACAATAGTCCTCAAGGATTTAGTAGATCACTATTTATAACCGAGCGAAAGCTCAAACCTTACAATTCCTGACACGGTGTAAGGATAAAACTTAAATGTCATGCGTCACGGAGACAAAAACAACAACCTTGGAAGAAAGAAGGCACACAGAGAAGCCTTATTGATGAACTTAGCTTGTCAAATTATCACGCACAAGCGTATTGTTACAACTTTAGCTAAAGCTAAAGCTTTAAGAAAATATGTTGAGCCATTAATTACAAAAACTAAGAAAGCAGGTTCTAAAGAGGAAATTAGTCATAACCACAGAATTGTGTTTAGCTATTTAAACGATAAAGCTGCTGTTAAAGAATTATTTACAGTAGTAGCTCCTAAAATTGCTACACGTCCAGGAGGTTACACTCGTATCATCAAATTAGGTATTCGTCCAGGTGATAATGCTGAAAAAGCAATGATTGAATTAGTAGACTTCAACGAAATTTATGGCAATTCAATAGCTTCTGCTACTGAACCAGCTAAAAAGACACGTAGAAGTAAATCAACAGCTGCTCCTAAGAAAGAAGCTGCACCTGCTGAAGCTGCTGCACCTGCAGAAGAAGCTCCAGCTGCATCTACTGAAGAAACCCCATCAGCTGAATAATGGATTAATTCATTTTACATATAAGGCAAGACTTTGGTCTTGCCTTTTTTTTGCCTATTTTTGAACTATAAATCTTGATACCTATATGTCCACACAACCAGCAATTTTAGTTTTAGCCGATGGTAATGTTTTTCACGGTCAAGCTTTTGGAAAGGTTGGTACAACCACTGGCGAAATTTGTTTTAATACAGGGATGACTGGTTATCAAGAAGTATTTACAGATCCTAGTTATACAGGACAAATCATCATTATGAGCAATGTTCATATTGGTAACTATGGTGTAAAAGCAACAGATGTAGAAAGTAAGTCTGTAAAAATTCATGGTCTTATTGGAAGAAATTTAGAAGAAAAATTTAGTCGTGCTCAGGCTGATGGAAACTTAAATGATTATTTAATTGATAACAATATTGTTTCAATTGAAGGATTAGATACAAGGGCATTGGTAACTCATGTTCGTCAATCAGGTGCAATGAATTGTATTATCTCTTCTGATAATTTAGATGTAGATGCATTAAAAGCGCAATTGGCTAAAGTGCCAAGTATGGATGGATTAGAATTAGCAAGCACAGTAAGTACAAAAGATGTATATGAATTAGGTGATGTTAATTCTCCAATAAAAGTTGCAGTTTTAGATTTTGGTGTAAAACAAAATATTTTACAATGTTTAATTGATAGAGGTGCACACGTAAGAGTGCATCCTGCAAAAACAGATTTTGCAACATTAAAAGCATTTAATCCAACTGGATATTTTTTATCTAATGGGCCTGGAGATCCAGCGCCAATGGATTATGCAGTCAAAACAATTAAGGAAATATTGGCAGAGAAAAAGCCCTTGTTTGGAATATGTTTAGGACATCAATTATTGGCAAGAGCGAATGATATCCCAACCTTTAAAATGCATCATGGACACAGAGGATTAAATCATCCTGTTAAGAATATAATTACTGGAAGGTCAGAAATTACTACACAGAATCATGGATTTGGAGTAGATCCTGATGCAGTTAAAAACCATCCTAATGTGGAAGTGTCACATGTGAATTTAAATGATGATTCAATTGAGGGAATTCGATTAAAAGATCGTCCTGCTTTCAGTGTGCAGTATCATCCAGAAGCAACACCTGGTCCACATGATAGTCGCTACTTATTCGATGATTTTATTGCTTTAATGAAGTCAAATTAATTGTTATAATTAAACACCTATGCTAAATCTTACAATCATCAATGGTCCTAATTTGAACTTATTAGGGAAGCGTGAGCCAGGTGTTTATGGTACTGAAAGCTTTGAAGATTTTTTAGTGCAATTAAAAGAAGCATACCCACAAGTTAACTTCACTTATTATCAGTCAAATGTAGAAGGGGAGTTGGTGAATGCTATTCAGCAATATGGTTTTAATCAAGACGGGATCATCTTAAATCCAGCAGCTTATACCCATACTTCGGTAGCAATTGGTGATGCAATTGCATCTATACAAACTCCTGTGATCGAAGTTCATATCAGTAATGTACATGCTAGAGAAGATTTCAGAAAAATTTCACATGTATCCGCAAAAGTGACTGGGTCTATTGTTGGTTTAGGTTTAAATGGATACCGTTTAGCAACAGCATGGTTTGTAGATCAAGCTGCAAAGAAATAATTTAAATTCATTAATACCTGGTCCATGCAGTCTATAAGGATGGATTATTCCCAAAAAGTAAAGTGGTTAATCGGGCTTTCGATCATTGTAAAATTGGCTTTGTCATTTTTACTTGAACTTGGCAATGATGAGGTCTATTATTATACTTATGCAGTTCAACCAGATTGGAATCATTTTGACCATCCTCCTGTTGTTGGATGGATGATCCAATTATCTACTCTGAATTTAAATTGGGTTTCGACACTTTCTATGCGTCTTGGAAGTATTGTTGCTGCGGCAATTGCTACATGGTTTATATTTCGAACTGGATCACAGATAAAATCCGAACGAGCAGGGTGGATTGCCGCTTTATTATATACATTTTCAATTTACACAAGTATCATTGCGGGCTTATTCATTATGCCGGACAGTCCACAAGTTTTGTTTATTAGTTTGAGTATTTACTTGATGACTAAATGGGTGATCAAACCTCAATCGTTTAGTATTTCTAATTGGCTTGGACTAGGTTGCATGATTGGTTTAGCAACATTGAGCAAAGTACATGGTTTGTATTTATGGGCTGGTTTCGGTGGTTTTATTTTATTCCATCAGGTAAAAACATTGAAACAATCCTACTTATATCTATCTGCCCTGATTACTATTTGTATGATTTTTCCAATTGTTTATTGGAATATAGACAATGACTTTATTACCTATAAATTTCACTCAAAAAGGGTATTGCATTCCGGTATTCAACTTGGCAGTTTTTTACAACAACTAGTTGGAGAAATCCTTTACCAAAATCCGTTGGTTTATCTAAGCTGTTTGATTCCATTAATTCGCCTTAAAAAACTACAAACCTTATTTCAAGCTCAAAATAATAATCAGCATCCGTCTTCCTCTGTTTTGCCCTTACTTTTATGGCTTAGTTTGCCTTTAATCGTTTTGTTTTGGGGTGTCTCTTTATTTAATCCCACATTGCCACATTGGACTGGTCCAGGTTATATCGCTTTGTTTATAATAGCTGGGGTATATTGGTCTGAAACATCCAAATTGTTTTTTCCTACAATCATTAAATGGGCGATGGGCTTTATTGGTTTTTTGGTGATTGGATTTGTCCTATTGGTGCATGTTTATCCAATCCAATTAGGTGCCAAAACACCCCAAAATCTAGGAGAATATAATCCAATCAATGATGTCACTGGTTGGACGCAGTTTAGCGCCGAATTTAAGTCCTTAGTTGAAAAGGACGAGCAAACGAACATAATGAAGGTTAAGTCGCCAATTTTGGCTTCTAAATGGTTCCCTGCAGGGCATATTTTATTTTATACAGCTAGGCCAATACAAAAACAAGTTGTTGCTATAGGGGCACTAGAAGATGTACATAAGTTCGCATGGTTAAATGAAATGCAAGATGGGTTAGAAATAGGGCAGGATGCTTATTTTATTCAACCATCCAATTTACCGTTTAATCCTACTAATTTGGTTTTACCCTTTTTTGAAAAAATGGGTAAGAAAGATACAATAAGGATACAAAAACGTGGTATTTTGTTAAGGGAATTTTATGTGTACCGATTTAATAATTGTACATCAATACCCGCGCCCATACTTCCTAAAAAATAAAGTTTTCAAAATCTTTTCGGTAAGATATACTTACTCCTTGACGGTTTCTTCTGCCCATATTGCCTCCAATTATATCAAGGCTGTTCCTATTAAATACAATTGCGCGGAGTTTTTTATCTTTTGTTAACACAAATTCAATATTCAAGTCAGGTAACCATTGGAAATTATTGTTTTCAATACTAGATGCCGATCTTAAATTAAAGTCAAAATCACCTCCAAGATTAACAATTACTTTGTCATTAAAGAAGCTTCTTCCTAATTTCAGATTTACTCTTTGACGATCTATTTTATTTGAATTAATGGCAATTCCAGATCCTGTTGGGTCTAATAAATTTCCGCTATTGTATACTCTCGATCCAATATCAAATCGCATGCTTTGGTCACCAGTAACTTTATTCAATAAGTTAGTGACTGATTTATTAATTTCTCTTGTTAATAATTGTGAAATTGAATTAATACCAATGGTGGTGACACTATAAGCATTATTGGTATTGCCCGTATTGAAACCAACTGGAGCAAAGGAATTGAATACAATAAGGAATGAAACTTGTTTAATTATTTCATTGTCATCACGCTCTAGTCTAGAAATGAATTGAGAGAATTCATTATCTGTGCTAATTGGATTCCCAGGAGGGAAGGCCAATGTAAATTTAATATCTGGTCTTGCTAATTTATTCCTCAAGGCAGCAATTACAAAAACATTTCCTCTGTATGATTTAACAGCAGTACTAAAATTAGCATTACCAACTAATTCATTCAAGCTAACTCTTTCCGCAGTATACCTAGCATCAATATGAATATCTGCTTCATAAGGATTGCCAGTCCATTCTATAAAATTGCCAGCCTCTGGAATCAATTCAAATGGCTTTCTAATGAAAGACTGGAAGTTAAAGTCGTATTTTCCTCTTTCAATATTGTATTTGCCACGCATTGTTAATGGCTCAATATTACCCGCTCTAATTTTAATACGACCATTCCCAACTGCTTTAATAACATCACCAGTGAGTTCGTCTAATATAACATCAATTTGTGTTTTATTGTCAGCACTAACATCTAAATCTACTACTAAATTATAAGTAGGTATATCTGTATTACTAATAACGGACTTCCCAATTTTTTTAAACACAATGAACTCAGACTTGCCAGTTTCTTTACTTGTTGAATTAGGTAAATAGATATGTGAGCTGTCATTAACATCCGCATTGATGGCCATTTTGATATTTTCTTCTGGGCCACGTATTGTCATGGATGCTTTACCAACAGCTTGTCCATAGAAATAACTATTATCTATGATGTCCATATTTATAAGTTCTATCTTCGAACTCTGCATCTCCATATCGTATACTAAGTGCTTGAATCTTTGATGCAAGATTTTTCCTTTGAATTGTGCTGTTCTATTTAATTTGTCTTTAACTTGGATCGACCCAAAATTTATACCTTCTTCATTGAATTGAATAGTAGCACTATCAATATAGTAGGGCACTTTTGTATAATCAACCTTGAATGAGGCATTGTTAATTTTAGCTAACCCACTTAAGTCCGGGTTTTCGATTCTACCTCCAAAATGAATTTGTCCTGATGCTTTCCCATTTAAATCGGTTAGTACACCACCAATAAATTCTTGAACAAGACCAAAATTTGACTGATTCAATGTTAAAGTGGCATCCAATGGATTTAAACTATCATTGATACTATAACTACCTTTTGCTGTTAAATTATAGTCACTATTTGGGCAATTCAAATCAAAAGGAACAATGCCTGTTTTGGAATCGTAGGATGCTTTAAGACTTGTATTGCCCAATGGGGTAGCATTAAAGCTTAGTTGATTAATTGCGCCCTTTAAATTCAAAGAAAAAGCCTCATTTAGTTGATTCAAATCGATGGTTGCGTTGGTGACACCTTCTAATTTTGGATAACTAAAAAATACATTGGTGATATCACCTAATATGACATTTTCTAATTTAACCTGTAATCCATTTTTATCTGTAGGGTGATTTTGGAATTCTAATTTTTGCAATCCTTGTGTAATCTTGAATTGTTTTGCGAAAGTGTTATTCTTTCTTATTGAAATTTCTCCTCCATTTTGGATATCCCATTGTTTTTGATTTAAGATAAAATAGGAGGGTGTCCATTTAATAGCTAAGCCATCTGTGTAGGTGTTGACTTTCCCATTCAATGTTAAATAAGATAGAGCAGATTTACTTTCAGCTTTTAATTGAAAGACCGATACGTCTTTAGAAGTAGTTACCTGCAATGTGGGGTTAGTTAAATTAAAACTATCTGTTAAATTAAATTGAGTACCAGTAAGGTCAAGCTTTAAACTGTCTTTATTACCAATGCCATTAATGATACCGTTCGAAATTGCAAATTCATTCCATTGTGCATACGGCATTTGTGCTTTTAATTGCAAAGTTTGCTTGTCGGTATCAATCCTTCCATTGATTGACATATTGTTGAATCCAGAGAATTCATTTCTAAATATGCGAATATAGGGCTCGAAATAATTAGTCTTTATTTGGAAAGAGAAGTCCTGGTTAACAGGGGTCTCTTTTAAATTCTTGATATAATTTGGTATATAACCTTGTAAAAAATACTGAACACTATTTGGAAGTTGATCTATGTTGAATTTTCCAATGATGCTTGCTTGTATATCGTCACTTGAAAGCGTAATTCTTTTTTTGCCTTCAGCAATACTTGATTTTACAGCTATTGAATCAAAATTAATAGTAGTGGCGTTGCTTTTTAATTTACCGTTGTAAAATTTAGCAAAACCTATAAAATTATCAATAGTGGATCCTGCAAAATTTACATCCAATAAACCAGTTAGCTGAATCTGGTTTTTAGAAAACTGTAAAGCGCTCAAATTAGCGTTGGTTAAATCACCAACAGCATTAAAGCTAGGTGTTGCATTTGTAAAATCTACTTCTAAATTACTTATGAAGTTAATGTTTGGATCCTTGATCTTGATGGATCCGTTGTATGCTTGCTTTTGTAGAACGCCATTTGTTTGAATTTGAGCATAGGTATAACCATTGAATTGAATTGAATCAATTTGGCCGTCAATATTCGTTTTAATTTTATCTAATTTGAATGAACTTCCAGCAATTTTTCCTGTGAAGTTCAACAGGCCTAAAGATGGAATTTTCAATAGTTTACCAGCATTAAACCTTTTTGCATTTAAATTGCCTTCATAGATTGGTTCTTTATCAGTAGGGAATTGCAATCTTATAGAAGTAGCGGCAGTCCCAATATCTGTTGCCAAGTTCCCCTTGGCCATAAAATCATAAATGGTTCCATTTAGATTACCATTGTAATAAAAATTACCAAATGCGTCTAATGGAATATCCTTTAGTTCTTTTATTTCAGGAATCCAATTACTTAGGTCTTGGATATTTGTTTTTGCAACAAGTTGATCCAATTGAATAAATGTATTATTCATTGCTGGTATTCCTTTCATTGACAAGTCGCCTCTAATGAAAGATTGTCCGTATTGTGCAGACAAGTTTGAAGCCTTAAAGTCGTCTACTGTTCCATTGAAATTAAAGCTAGTTGAAACCTTTTGATGGATGTTTTTTAATGCTGGAGCGAAATAAGCAATATCATCGAATTCTACAATGGATTTATTAATCCGTCCTTTCATGGTTACTTGGTGCATATATTCCTTAAAGTCTGGAATAAACTCCTTGTATTCCATGGCATAATAGTTGCCAATTGTACTATTATTCGTTTTTAATTCTAATGACGCTAGTTCCATGATTTGAGGCGTCATTTTAAACTGAGTAGCTAATCTTTTAATTACAAAACCAGATCTTTCTTTCAATGATAAATTAACATTTGCACGAATGGTGTCTGCAATAAAACTTGCATTTTCAATCTTCGCATTTAAATCATTCATGCGAATATGTTCCCCATCAAAATAGGGTACAGGTTTACCAAAGCCATATTCAATCCATATTTTACCCTGAAGAATTTCAATTTGATTAGCAACAATATTTAAGTTGCCTTCGTTGAAATACAATTGATTTTTAATCAATGGCTTTTTCTTCTTTTTAGAAACGGGTGCAAGTCCTGGTTTATCTAATAGGTAATAAAACGGCTTGTCTAAAACCAATTTTTCAATTTCAATTTGTTTGTCTTTGAAATGGTTAAAATTGACTAGGACATGTTTAGCTTCCAATTTTGTTGTGCTACCTATCCATTCATCATCCTGAATGAATCGAATATTTGTAAAATCAATTTTCTTTAAATCAAATTCTTGTGTATTGCTATTGCTGTCTTTTGATTGAAAATGGTCTATAATGAATTGGTAATTCCAAATGGGCGTTTTTCTATGTAGGTAGATACTTGCTTTTTCTAACCCTACATATCCAATAACAGGGTTGTTGTTTGAGAATAGTAAGTCAGTAACTCTAAGTTTAAGCGTTTGTGCAAATAATAAAGTGTCTTTTTGCTGGTCTTTAACAAGTACATTTTTAATGTCCAGTCTATTGAAAAACGAAAAACTCAATCCATCTATTTGTACAGTTGTTCCAAGGCTTTGGCTCAAATTGCTAGCAATTTTTTGTCCAATTTTATTTTGTACACTAGGCAAAAGCAGTAGCAAGTAGGAAAACAAAAGTAATCCTACCAACGCGGCTAATAGTATACGAATTAGACTAAGCTTATTTTTGAGCAAGGGGGTTCATGTTTATAAAGTAAAAGATATTAATAGCCTGCAACACTGTCATCTCCACGTTTATCACCCGCAGCTACTCTTTTCCCGTCTGCTTGAATCATCACGCCTTCCATTCTTCCAAATGCACCTCTTTTTGTAATGGTATATCCTTTTTCTCTCAGTTTATTAACTGTTGCTTCTGGGAAGTCGGCTTCTACACTCACTACGTCAGGCAAATGTTGATGGTGAAATCTTGGGGCATCTATCGCTGCTTTTAAACTCATTTTATGATCAATGATGTTTACTAAGCCTTCATAAACTTGGTTAGGAATAGTAGTGCCTCCGGGTGTGCCAATAGTGATATAGGGTTTATTATTAAGGGTAACAAGGGTAGGTGTCATTGAGCTTAGCATTCTTTTTCCGGGTTGGATAGAATTCGCTTCTCCACCTAATGCACCATACATATTTGGAACACCTGGTTTAATACTAAAATCATCCATTTCGTTGTTTAATAAAAAGCCTGCACCTCCAACGATTGTTTTATTGCCATAAGTATCATTCAATGTGGTTGTTACTGAAACCATATTTCCTGCTTCGTCAATGACACTGAAATGGGTCGTTTGCTCACTTTCTTTAGCGACGCCAGCTTGAATATTTTTACTAATACCTGCTACACCTGCTTGATAGTCTTTCATTCTATCTTGCGCATAATTGTTGCTGGTTAAAGTCTTTGTAGGTACTTTCCAAAAATCAGGGTCGCCCATATGTTCCGCTCTATCTGCATAAGCTCTTCTTTGTGCCTCTACCATTAAACTAACCGATTCAAATGTGTTTGAGCCCATTACACCAACAGGATAAGGCGCAATCATTTGCATCATTTGCGCAATCAAAATACCACCACTAGAAGGTGGGGCAAAACTAATGATGTGATGCCCTCTGTAATCGAATTCAATTGGCTTTCTAAACTTAGGAGTGTATTTTTTTAGATCTTCTAATTCAATCACTCCTTTACTATGTTTCATTTCGGCTACGATCATTGCTGCAGTCTCACCTTCATAGAATCCAGCTTTGCCTTTTTCTTGTATGCGTTGAATGGTGGCAGCTAGTTCTGGTTGGAATAAAGTATCGCCCGCTTTCCAATTTTCTTTTCTTGTAAATGCAGATGCTTGAGCACTATTCTTTATGAAATTTTTTCTTTCAGCATTTAATCCTCTCGCTTCTCTTTCAGTAATTACAAAACCATTCGCAGCTAATTCATAAGCGGGTTGCAAAAGTACTTTCATCGGAAACTTAGCATAAGGAAGGGCGCTAAACATCCCAGCAACACTACCAGGAACACCTGATGCTGAAGCACCTGAACGGGACATGCCTTCTATGGGGTTGCCTTTTTCGTCTAAATACATATCTCTATGCGCTTTACTAGGTGCCGCTTCACGATAATCGATACCCATTAAAACACCTTCTTTATTTCTTGAAAGTAAAAATCCACCACCACCAATATTGCCAGCACCAGGATAAACAACAGCAAGTGCAAATTGAACAGCAATTGCAGCATCATAAGCATTACCTCCGTCTTTCATAATAGCTGCCCCTACCATACTCGCTAGAGGATGGGCAGAAGTGACTGCAGCTTTTTGGTATGCCTGCTCTTTGACTATTGTATATTGGTATGGGTTTATTTGTGGATGTTGTTTAAAAAAGCTTTGCGCTATTGATGTTAAACTGAACTGAAAAACTGCAATACCAAGTAGGCAAAAACCAAGAAATTTCTGTTTCATAGGAGGTAGATTGAGCAAGTAAATTACTTAATTATTTAGGTATCAACAACTCATGAGTACAGTTGTGTAAAACTATCGGTGTTTACTGCCATTTTGACCCTGTAAAAAGCCTATTTTTAAGTCCTATTAATATCCAATTTATGTATCAAAAATCTGTCCTTAAAACCATTTTGTGGGTAAGTTTATTTATTCTGCCTATTTCCTTGCTAGCGCAAGTAGTTTCACCTGAACAATTTCTTGGCTACAAAGTAGGTACTCGCTTCACAAGGCACCATCAAATTGTAAGTTATTTTACTGCCATCGCTGCAGCAAAATCAGATATGGTAAAGTTAATTCCTTATGGTAAAACAAATGAAGGAAGAGATTTAATGGTGGCTGCAATTGGAACAGCCGAAAATATTAAGAATTTAGAACAAATAAGAAAACATAATCTTGGATTAGTGGATGGATCCGTTCAGGATATCAATCAACCCGGTATTGTATGGTTGAGTTATAATGTGCATGGTAATGAACCTGCATCATCTGAAGCCGCGATGCTTACTTTGTTTGCATTAGTAGATCCTTCAAATAATGATACCAAAGCTTGGTTGAAAAATACGATTGTGATGATTGATCCATGTATCAATCCCGATGGCCGTGATCGTTATGTCAATTGGTATAATAATGCAGTTGGAACACAGTACAATGCAGATCCTGCTGCAAGAGAACATATGGAACCATGGCCTGCTGGAAGAACGAATCATTATAATTTTGATTTGAACAGAGATTGGGCATGGCAAACACAAGTAGAAACGCAACAAAGAATCCCACTTTACCAAAGTTGGTATCCTCAAGTGCATGTGGATTTTCACGAGCAAGGCTATAATGAGCCTTATTATTTTGCGCCAGCTGCTGAACCTTTACACGATGTGTTAACACCATGGCAGAGGTCTTTCCAAGATCAAATTGGAAAAAACCACGCAAAATATTTCGATAAAAACAATTGGTTATTCTTTACAAAAGAACGTTTTGATTTGTTGTATCCTTCATATGGAGATACCTACCCAATGTACAACGGTGCAATTGGTATGACTTATGAGCAAGGGGGCATCAATGCAGGATTAGGCGTGGAAGATAATAGTAAGGATACGGTCACACTTGTCGCTAGAGCAACGCATCATTTCACAACAAGTTTATCTACTATTGAAATATGTGCTGCAAATAAAAACGCTTTGTTGGAAAATTTCAAGAAGTATTATGATAATAGTCGTCAAGGAACAGTTTCTGATTACAAGACATTTATCATGACTGCAAAAAATGCCAATCAGCTGGAAGCCTTAGCTAATTTATTAAAGAAGAACAACATTGAATACGGTACTTTAAAAAATACAGAAACAAAGTTTAAAGCATTTGATTACTACACAAAGAAAGAAGCAGATTTTGTAAATGAAGGATATACTTTGGCAGTGAATGTAACACAAGCACACAGTGTATTGGCGCGTGTATTATTGGAGCCTGTAACACAAGTGAATGATTCAAACACCTATGATATTACTGCGTGGTCATTACCTTATGCTTACGGTGTGCATGGTTATGCAACAAAGCAAGCGATGTCGATTGAGCCAGGATTTAACTATGTTGCGCCTGCAATCACCACTAGTGCTTATGGCTATATTATTCCATACCATTCATTTGCTTCAGGTAAAGCATTGGCGCAATTGTTAAAGAACAATGTAAAAGTGCGTTATGCAGAAAAGCCGTTCACAATGAATGGTAGAAATTTTGATATCGGTAGTTTGATTGTTTTGAAAACGAGCAATCAAGCTAATTGGAGTGAAATCACTAAATCGGTTTGTAGCAGTTTAAATATTGAAGCTGTAGCAGTAAATACAGGTTATGCAGAAAAAGGAGCTGATTTTGGTTCTCCGGATGTGCCAATTATCAATCATGCGCCTAAAGTAGCCATGTTAACAGGTGAATATGTGGCTGCATTGTCAGCAGGAGAGGTTTGGAGTTTCTTTGAGCAACAATTAAACTACCCAATTACACAGTTAACCTATACACAATTGAGCAGAATTGATTTAGATCAATATGACGTCATTATTGCGCCAGATGGACAATACAGAGATTTAAATTCAAAACCAATTACAGACAAATTGCAAGCCTTCCTTAGAAAAGGAGGCGTAATGATTGCATTAGAGAATGCAGCTAGCACTTTGGCTTCAAATGGCGACTGGGGTATTAAAATAAAAGAAGCATCAAAAGAAGACAAAGCATCTATTCAACAATTAGTGAAATATGCGGATAGAGAAAAGGAGTTTTTAAAGAGTTCTATCCCGGGTGCTATCTATAAAACTTATATGGATGAAACATATCCTTTAGGATTTGGTACCAATGGTATTTATTTTAACCTAAAGCAGGATAGGGTATTGTTTGAGCCGTCTAATTCAGCAATCAATGTTGGAAGCTTCAAAAAAGATAGTTATGTAACTGGTTTTGCAGGTGTGAAAGCGAAAGCAGCATTAGAAGAGGGGGTTGTAATTGGTGTAAAACAAGTGGGCGCAGGAAAATTGATTTACATGACAGATGATCCAATTTTCAGAAACTTCTGGGAAGCTGGAAAATTGATTTTAACCAATGCTGTTTTTTTACACGGTAAATAACATTACCCAGTTAATTTGATTCAGATGAAAAAAGTCCAATTGTTTTTATTAAGTATCGTTCTATGTTCGCAAGCTATTTATGGACAAAAGAATAGTGCTGAGATTTATACTCAATTAAAACAAATGGAAGTACTGGGCAGTGTATTATACATTGCTGCACATCCTGATGATGAGAACAATGCATTTTTACCCTATTTAACGAAAGAAAGGCGCTATCGTACTGCTTATTTGAGCTTAACAAGAGGAGATGGTGGGCAAAATTTAATAGGAAAAGAACAAGGTGTTGAATTGGGTTTAATTAGAACCCAGGAATTGTTGGCTGCAAGAATGCAAGATGGTGCAGAACAATATTTTTCTACTGCATATGAGTTTGGTTATAGTAAATCGGCTAAAGAAGCTTTAGCTATTTGGGACCATCAAAAAGTGCTGAGTGATGTGGTTTGGGTGATTCGAAAATTTCAACCCGATGTGATTATCACGAGGTTCCCCGGAGATGCAAGAGCAGGACATGGGCATCATGCAGCATCCTCTATCATTGCACAAGAAGCTTACATTGCAGCAGCTGATCCAAGCCAATTTCCGGAACAATTTAAATATGGGGTACAACCATGGAAGGCAAAGCGCATTTTATGGAACACTTTTAATTTCGGAACTGTCAATACTACCAATGACAATCAACTAAAGTTAGAAGTAGGAGGGTACAATCCTATCATAGGAAAAAGCTATGGTGAAATTGGTGCCGAAGCAAGAACCATGCATAAGAGTCAGGGAGAAGGAAGACCAAGACGAAGAGGATCCTATTTTGAATTCTTCCAACATTTAAATGGCGATACTGCAAAGAAAGATTTCATGGAAGGTGTAAACACCAGTTGGGCTCGTATACAGGCTCCTGCCATTCAAGGAAATTTAACTAAACTAGTAAACAGCTTTAATATAAATGATCCTGCAGCTTCGGTACCTGCATTGGTAAAATTATACCAACAAATTAATGCATTACCTAATTCCAATTGGAAGAATTATAAGTTGGATCAAGTACAGGAGCTTATAAAATCATGTGCTGGAATTTATGCAGAAGCTACTACCAATCAGCAAAAGGTTATTGCAGGTGAAACTGTAAAAGTTCAATTTTTATTGAATCAAAGGAGTAATGTTCATTCAGTTTTACAAGCAGTTCAATTACCATTGAAGGATACTTCAATAAATAAATCATTATCTAATAATCAAAATTTTGAATTTAGTTACCTTTTTAAAGTTCCTGAAAGTAAAGCCCTCACTCAACCTTATTGGTTAACTAAACCAAAGAAAGAAGGCATGTTTGTAGTAGATGATCAATTGTTAATAGGTAAGTCAGAAAATGATCCTGAATTTGAAGGAGTGGTCAATGTTGAAATTGAAAAGCAATTGTTTAGTTTTAAAATTCCGGTACAATTTAAATACCTGGATCCTACAAAAGGAGATGTATACCAACCCATAGCTGTGGTTCCCAATATGGAACTAAAATACAGCAAGGATGTTTATTTAGTGGAGCCTGGCGCACCTATTAAATTAATTGCTCAAACAAAAGATCACAAAGGAAATGTAGCAACTAAAGATGTAATTCATAAGGCAAGTGAATTACCAACTGAAATCTTTTCTATTCATACAAAATCAATTGAATACGATCATATTCCAACCATAACCTATATTCCTAACGAATCTCCAAAAATTGTTGTGTTGAATGTAAATAATACATCCAAGCAGGTTGGCTATATTGATGGGGCTGGTGATAAATTGCCCGAAGCGTTAATTGAATTAGGGGCTCAAATAACTTATTTAACTGAGGCAGATATTACAATAGAAAAATTAAAAGCATTTGATGCAATTGTAGTAGGTATTCGTGCTTTTAATATGCATGCTTACTTATCAGATAAACAAGCTATTTTGAACGAATACATCGCATCAGGCGGGAATTTAATTGTTCAATACATTAAGAGTAATCAAGTGGGCACGCAAAATATTAAAATGGGACCTTATCCATTAACCATAAATTCAGGTAGACGTGTGACAGAAGAAAATGCAGCAGTTAGGTTTTTGCTTCCCACTCATCCAGTGTTGAATGTGCCGAATAAAATTAATTCAGAAGATTTTAATAACTGGGTACAAGAAAGAAGCACCTATCAGGCAGAAAATTTCGATACCCATTTTCAAACTCCTTTGCAAATGAATGATACTGGGGAAGCACCTAGTCAAGGAAGTTTATTAATTGCACCATTTGGGAAAGGTAATTTTGCCTATGTAAGTTTGGCATTATTTAGACAATTGCCTGCAGGCAATCCAGGTGCTTATAAGCTATTAGCAAATTTAATCTCTCTTCCAAAAAATTAATCTTGCATGAAGCAACGTAGAAAAATAAGTTTCTTTATGCTTTTGGTCATTGGACTTGGCATTGGTTGGATGCTCAAGAATGTAAAAGTTGGATTAATGATTGGGATCCTGATGGGCTTGTTCCTCACCAGCTTTGCGAATCCATCCAAATCGGGTAGCAAGGGCAAAAGCGATTAAGCCAAGCCCTGTTACAATCAATCCACTTAACATCATTTTAGGGCCTGTAGAATAAAAAATAGCTGCCCAAATGATAATCGCTATGAATAATGGAATAGGGAAGAAAGGCATCTTCCAAGGGAAAAAATCTTTCCCTCTTCTTTTATATAGAATCAATAAGCCAATCGCTTGACCAATAAATTGAATCATAATACGCATTGCTAGAATACCATCAATTACCTCTTTCAATCTAAATAACAAACTAAACACAAAAGCAATTGCACCTAATACCAATAAAGAGCGATGAGGAAAATGTAATTTAGGATGTAGTTGTGCGAAAAAAGAGAAAAAAGATTTGTCTTGTGCAGCAGCATAGGGGATCCTGCTGTAGCCTAAAGTTGCTGAGAATACAGAAGCAAATGCAACCATTAAAATTAAGACGGTGGCAATGGCGCCCGCATTTTGACCATATAATGTTTTGATATAGTCACTCACTACAAACTTGCTATTGACAATAGTGTCAAAAGGCAATACACTTGCTACGCTGACGTTCATCGCTAAATACAGAATAGAAATACCTGTAATAGAAATAAACATGCTTCTCGGTATATTCTTAGTTGGATCTTTGATCTCAGCCCCCAAATGACACACATTATAGTAGCCTAAATAACTATAGACAGTCTTAACACTGGCAAAACCTAATGCAGCAACAAGGCCGTATTCGATTTTTAATCCATCGTTTATATGTCTTATTGGCTCCATGAAATTACCATGTGCAATGCCACCGAAGATGATCCACAATAGAGTTGTGATGACGCCCACCCATAATAAAACAGATATTCTACCAATGGATTCAATATTACGATACAATAAACTAATGACTAATATCACCACTGCGCCACTCACTAATTTTTCTTGTATAAAGCTTAAATGAAAAAAGAAATTGGCATATTGCGAGAATCCTATAGCGGCAGACGCAATCACCAATGGTGCTTGAATCATTGTCTGCCATACAAACAAAAAGCTCATGAGTTTGCCCCATTTACCACCATAGCCTTCCTTTAAAAAATGGAAACTACCCCCGGCTTTAGGTAATGCTGCACCTAATTGACTCCAAACCATCGCATCTACATAGGATAAAATAGCACCTGCAATCCATGCGTACAAAAAATAGGGGCCTCCCATAATCTGCGCTACAACACTTAATACTACAAAGGGGCCAATGCCTACCATGTCGATCATATTGATGGCCGTTGCATGTAAAAGGCTTAATTTGCGGTCTAATTTAGGTTTCATCTTATCAACAAGATAATAAAAAATTGCTACAATTATGATCGATTCATTCAAGCAAGTAAGCTGGGCAAATACAGCTTCTATTTATGAAGTGAATATTCGTCAATATACTGCTGAGGGTACCTTTAAAGCATTTCAAACACATCTCCCAAGACTCAAAGACATGGGCATTGATATTTTATGGTTCATGCCTGTTACTGCTATTAGTCAAACAAATAAAAAGGGCAGCCTGGGTAGTTATTATGCATGTAGTAGTTACACGAAAATTAATCCTGAATTTGGAACGGATGCAGATTTTAAAAACCTAGTAGATGCGGCACAAGCATCAGGTATGAAAGTAATTATTGACTGGGTGGCCAATCATACAGGAAGACATCATGAATGGATGACACAGAATCCAAGTTGGTTTGCGCAAGATGCAGCGGGGAATTTTACAGAGCGCAATGGTTGGGATGATGTAGTAGATTTAAATTATTCAAATACTGCAATGCGTGCCGCTTTGATTGATGCAATGTCGTATTGGGTAAAGAATTTTAATATAGATGGATTCAGATGTGATATGGCACATTTAGTTCCATTAGATTTTTGGATAGAAGCCCGCACAAAATTAGAGCAAACAAAACATTTGTATTGGTTGGCAGAATGTGAGGAGTTGTCTTATCATCGTGTATTTGATACAAGTTATGCATGGTCTTGGATGCATACCACGCATAAGGTTGTGAATGGGCAGGAAGGAGTACATGAGGTATTTAATGTCTTGCATCAATATGCAGAATATCCTAAAGGCGCTTCTAAATTATTTTTTACATCCAATCATGATGAAAATAGTTGGAACGGAACAGAGTATGAAAAATATGGTGTCACTGCAAAAGCTTGGGCGGTATTTACACATACCTGGAATGGACAACCATTAATTTATAGTGGCCAAGAGTTAGCTAATAAGAAAAGACTTGCATTTTTTGACAAAGATCAGTTAGAATGGACTGAAGCGCCCATTATGCATGAGTTCTATAAAACCTTATTAACTGCAAGAAAACAATACCCTGTATTACAATCGGGAGAGATTTTTAACCTACCAACAGAGGGAGGAGTGATTGCTTATCTTAAACAAGATCAAATCAATACGGCCTTAATTATTTTAAATGTATCTGAAAACAGACATCATGTTCATGTAAAACATGATGCTTTTAATGGCAGGTTTACCAATTTATTTTCTGGACTTAGTTTTGAATTCAATGGCGAAAGTCATTTTGAAATGATGCCTGGAGAATACATTGTATATATCAAATCTTAATTTCTTTTTGCTTGTTGGTAACTTATAAACTCCATCATTTCGGTTAAACTAAAGCTGCTTAAGTTTTGCGCAGCAGTTAAGCCTGCTTTTTGAGCCACTAGAACACCGTATTTGCAATCCTCATAACCTTCTATGGCATGTGCGTCTGGATTAATTGAAATCAACACATCCTGTTCCATTGCTTGATGAATGTAGCGCCAGTCCATATCCAATCTCCTTGGGTGTGCATTTAATTCAATGACCACATTGTGCTCAGCACAGGCCTCAATTATGGCTTCATGATCAATTGGGTAACCTTTACGACTTAAAAGCAATCTGCCCGTAGCATGCCCTAAAATGCTTGTGTAGGGATTTTCAATCGCATTCATTAAACGCATCATTGCTTTTTCTTCAGTCATTTTCAAATTTGAATGAACAGAGGCAATGACTAAATCAAATAATGCTAATATTTCATCAGGGTAATCTAAGCTACCGTCATTTAAAATATCTGATTCGATACTTTTAAAAATTACAAAAGGTGCTAGCTTTTTATTTAAGAGATCAATCTCTTTATGTTGTGCTCTAATTCTATCTTCTTGTAGACCGTTGGCATAGAATGCAGATTTAGAGTGATCGCTAATAACCAAATATTCTAATCCTTGTTCTTTTGCAGCTACTGCCATTTGTTCAATCGTATGTAAACCATCGCTCCAAGTACTATGCGAATGAATGATGCCTTTGATGTCAGATTGTTGAATAATTTGATTTAATCCTTTTGTTTTTGCCTTTTCAATGATGGATGGCAGCTCTCTTTGAGCAGCAGTTATATTAGGGATGGAAACTTGTTCAAAAATAGCAGACTCAGATGCAAATGCAACAGCGCTATCAAATTTTGGTAAATTTTGCCAAGCAGTCCAAAATTCAGGGCTGCAAGCTAGTTTGAAATCCTGTAAATAAAAATTTGACTCCGTTACACAATACCATCTTAATTCAAAATTATCAGGCCCTTTACAACTTAAATAGTCGGAAGATTCAGTACAAATAAATCCTTTTTCAACTAGCCAGTGCATTAAGTCTGCTTGGGGAGTTGTGGTTACAATGTCCAAAAAATCCAAGGTTTCCATCTGTCTTTTAAAATGACCAGAAACTGCATGTAATGATAATGGGAATTTTATAGTTAATGCATTTTCAATTTGTGCAACTGTCTCCTGTACTTGTTGGTATAAAAAACTACCTTGGTTTTGAAGGTAATAGTTTAAGGAATCATGAATACTTTGTTGTGTCTTAGCTCCAAAGCCTTTATAGTTGATTAATCGATTCTCTTCGCAGGCATAGAGTAGTTCACCAATACTTTCAATACCTAATTCTTTCCAAATGGTGATGATTTTTTTAGGCCCTAGTCCCTTGATCTTTAACATCTCTAGAATACCAGGAGGGGTCTTTTCTATGTATTCCTCTAGGATTTGCAATTTTTTAGTTGCTAGTAAATCCACAATTTTCTGTGCCAAAGCATCCCCAATACCTCTTATCCCTGCAATTTGTGCTGGGGACATAGCTTCTAAAGGGTCGTTCAATCTATCTAGCGTGTAGGCTGCGTTACTATAAGATTTTATTTTAAATGCATTTTCTCCATGGATGTCCATAAGCTTAGCAAGTAAACTAAAGTATTCGGCTATTTCATAATTGTGCATGGGCAAATATAAATAAAACAAAGGAGTCCTTTTGAGGAGTGGAAAGTAGGGGCATAAAAAAACCCCCGATAAATCGAGGGTCTTTCAATATTATCCGAGGATAATTATTTCTTTTTAGCAGCAGCTTTCTTAGGAGCAGCTTTCTTAGCAGCTTTCTTAGGAGCAGCTTTCTTAGCAGCCTTCTTAGGAGCAGCTTTTTTAGCAGCTTTCTTAGGAGCAGCTTTCTTAGCAGCTTTCTTAGGAGCAGCTTTCTTAGCAGCCTTCTTAGGAGCAGCTTTCTTAGCAGCTTTCTTAGGAGCAGCTTTCTTAACTACTTTTTTTGCAGCTTTCTTAGGAGCTACTTTCTTAGCAGCTTTTTTTGC
>JACCDV010318316.1_pt1 | contig 35053 bp, 36 predicted proteins | sample 7446131 | NCBI WGS metagenome assembly JACCDV01 (sample SAMN15323448, study PRJNA562643) | freshwater metagenome | isolation source: river surface water | place: USA:Blue River Watershed | collected 2017-08-17
GCTTTGTTTACTGTAAGCATGAATGCACAAGAAGCCAAACAAGAGAAAAAAGAAATGACGTGTTCTACCAAACATGCAAAAATGAGTGCTGACGAAGTGGCTAAATGCAAAGCCAAATGCAAAGCAGAAGGAAAAAAATGTGATGCAAAAATGGAAAAAGCATCCGGAAAAAAATGTTGCGCTAAAGCATAATTCATCGTACATTTTACAATAACAAAAGCCTCTAAAAGAGGCTTTTGTTATTTAACACGAATACTCCATTCAAAATCCATTTCAGAAACTTGGACGCCTTGTTCATTTATCCCTATGGACTTCATCCAAAAGGTTTGACCTTCTCCAGTAGCAATAGTTTTTTGAATCGCTTCTTCAATTAAATGTCCGTCATTACAGGTAAACGTGATGCGACCAGTAGCTTTTTTGGAAAAATTACTTTTATTATTAGCCACCAACATCGATATCTTTTTCCCACTTTTTTGAATATGATACATGACTAAAGCGCCTGTACTCAACTCTGCTCCCATGGCTTGAACAGCAAAATACATCGACTGAAATGGATTCTGATTGATCCAACGGTGCTTTACCGAAACCACACATTGATTAGCATCAATAGTTTTTACCCTAACCCCACATATAAATGCGGAGGGTAATTTGAATAGTAAAAATTGATTTAGTTTTGAAGCAGTGATTCTCATAAGAGGTAATTTTTAGTAAAAATAACAAATTGAATTCAATAAGTTAGCATCAATTAGAATATAGTCAAACTATTAAAAAAGAACAGTTTAGTTAAACTAAACTAATTTTATAATGTTAATATTATGTTAATATTTACTACTATGTAAAACAAGATACTGTCTTTTAGATATATATTTGCATAAGAAATTACTATATATTTGTATTATGCTATCAAATTCAGAAAAAAATTGGGCAACCTTACTTCATTTAAGCACTTTAATTCAATACTGCTTTCCATTGGGCAATTTTGTACTCCCTATTGTTATTTGGATTTCAAAAAAAGAGGAATCTAGCTTTGTGGATACTAATGGAAAACAATGTTTGAATTTTCAACTAAGCATTGTATTATATTCATTGATTTTAGCCGCTATTTTTATTCCTACTTTCATGATCACTTTCTTCAACCACATCACTTGGAATGAATTAGTGCACAATGAAAATTATGTTTTACAAGATGTAAACATTGCTGAAAATATGGAATTATTGACTACTGGAGCCGTTGCTTTATTGCTACTAATTGGATTGAAAATAGTAGAGTTCTTTTTAATTATTCAAGCTTCAATTAAAACAGCTAACGGAGAACTATACGCTTATCCTTTAACTATAAAATTCTTGAAATAATGGACTCCCCTAGCCCCGTCCCGAAACTTCGAGAGTAATGAAAATCCTTTTTATGGAGTGCAGCGCCATAAAAAGATTGCAATGAAAAGCGGGATTAGCTTCAAATAAAAAAAATAAAAAATTATGAATATCGAAAATACAAAAGCCCAGATGCGTAAAGGTGTTCTCGAGTTTTGCATACTCTCGGTTTTGAAAGAGAAATATGCCTACACATCGGAGATATTAGACACTTTAAAAAACGCTAAATTATTAGTGGTAGAGGGAACGATTTACCCCCTTTTGACTCGTTTAAAAAACGATGGTTTATTAGACTATCGCTGGGAAGAATCGACTTCTGGACCTCCACGAAAATACTATGGTTTGACCGATGAGGGACAAACTTTTTTAAATGAATTGAATGGCACTTGGAATGAACTATCCAATGCCGTAAACTTAATTACCAATCAAAACGAATAGTCATGAATAAAACTGTAACTATAAATTTAGGCGGAATTGTGTTCCACATTGACGAAGATGCGTACCAAAAATTATCGCGCTATTTTGATGCCATTAAACGCTCATTAACCAACACTTCTGGACAAGACGAGATTATTAATGATATTGAAATGCGTATATCGGAATTGCTTGGCGAAAAACTAGTATCTGATAAACACGTGATTGGTTTGAAAGAAATCGATGAGGTAATAGCTGTAATGGGACAACCTGAAGATTATATTATTGAAGAAGAACCAATGACTAATTCAGGACATCATTCTTACAAAAAAATAAAAAAATTATACCGTGATAAAGAAAAAGGGATGATAGGTGGCGTTGCGGCTGGTTTAGGACATTACTTTGGAATAGATGTAGTATGGATTCGTGTACTCATGCTTTTACTTTTATTTGGTGCAGGATCAGGGGTATTGGCCTATATAATTCTATGGATTGCTGTTCCCGAGGCAGTTACAACTAGTGAAAAATTAGAAATGACAGGCGAACCCGTAACTATATCCAGTATCGAGAAAAAAGTTCGTGAAGAATTTGATGCTGTTTCTAACAAGATAAAAAATGTAGATTACGATAAATACGGTAACCAAATCAAAACAGGAGCGGATAAATTTGCTGGAACATTAAGCGAAATCATTACAACTATTTTTAAAATTTTTGCAAAATTCATAGGCGTAATTCTCATCATTACAGGACTGACTGTATTGTTCTTTTTATTCGTTGGAATTTTCACTTTAGGCACTGGTGTGTTTGTAGAATTACCTTGGCAAGAATTTGTGAATGCAGGTAATTTTACTGATTATCCTATTTGGGCTTTCGGTTTACTCATGTTTTTTGCAGTAGGAATTCCATTCTTTTTCTTAACTTTATTAGGATTTCGATTGTTATCGCCAAGTATAAAATCAATTGGAAGTATCGCTAAATACACCCTCCTAGCGTTATGGATTATTGCCATTGCCATTCTGATTTCAATTGGAATTCAACAAGCAACTGAAGTCGCTTACGAAGGTAAATCCGTACAAAAAGAGACTCTTAATCTTCAACCAACAGATACGCTTTACATCAAATTCCGATTCAATGATTACTTCACCAAAGACATCGATGATAATGACAATTTCAAATTAGTTCAAGATGCAGCCAATAACCAAATGATTTATTCGAACAATATTCGTTTTGAAATTGTAAGAACGATCGAAAAAATGCCTTATCTTCAAATCGAAAGAAAAGCAAGAGGAAGATCGTTTCAAGAAGCTAAAAAGCGCGCTGAAAAAATTCAATTTGGTTTTAAATTAGACGGAAATCAATTGATTTTAGACAATTATTTATTGACTAACGTAGCCGATAAATTCCGCGATCAAGAAGTAGCTATTTACTTGTATCTACCTGAAGGCACAGTGTTTAAAACGGATGACTCTGTGACACATTATGACGAATCGGATAATGAATTTTTTAATCTTCATTTCAGTTCCGATGATTATATTTACAAAGTAAATAGTACACAAGTAAAATGCTTAAACTGTCCTGAAAATGAAAACGAATACGATGATGTTGAAACTGGGATTACAGAAGACATTTCTGGAAATGACACGATTGTTACCACAACCGTTAAGGTAAATGGAGAGGTAGTAAAAATAAATCAATCTGCAAAAAAAGGATTATTGAGCGTAAATAAAGAGGGAGTAATTATAAAAAAACAATAGTATGATTAAAATTATCACTTGGATTACAAAAATTATAGTAATAATACTCACAGCATTATTTTTTAGCAGCTGTCATATAGACTATAAAAGCATCAAAGGAAGCGGAAATATCACTACCGAAAACCGAACAATAACAGGAAAATTTACAGGTATAGATGTGAGTAGTGCCATTGAAGTAACTCTCGAACAATCAGATAAAACCGAAATCATTGTAGAGGCTGACGACAATCTTCAAAATACCATTGTAACCGAAGTAAAAGATGGCAAGCTGATTATCTCAAACAAATCGTATATCAATATCCAAAATGGCATCCGAAAAGTATTAGTAAAAATGCCTATTATTGACAACTTAGAAGCATCTAGCGCCTCAAGTATCAAAAGTAAAAATACAATAACAGGAAATCAGATTTATATACAATCTTCAAGTGCTGCCACTATTAATTTGAACTTAGAAATAGATACTATTAATTGCAAGTCAAGTAGTGGTAGTACTATTAAATTGAAGGGAATGGCACTAAAAGTGGAAACACAAGCTTCTAGTGGAAGTAGTATTAAATGTTTTCGATTGTTAGCTAATGAAGTAATTGCAGACGCGTCAAGCGGAGCCAATATTGAAGTGCATCCCGCCCTTAGTTTGAAAGCAGAAGCTTCAAGTGGTGCATCAATTAATTACGATATTGTTCCAAAGACGATCAATCAAAAATCAACTTCAGGAGGAAGTATTAAACAAGACTAAAACGTTCTGTTTAAAAATAAGAAAAATCATTCATCGCTAGTGAATGATTTTTTTATATTTGTATCAAACCTAACTAGCCATGAAACCAAAAATCTACCTTTCGATTATTACACTTATTTTTTCTACTTCACTACTATTGGCTCAAAAAGCAGAAAAAATAAAAGGTTCCAAAGTAGTAACCACATCTCAAAAAGAGATTACATCGTTCCACGCTATCGAAATTGGAGACAATTTGGAAATCAATTTAGAAAAAGGAGAGAAAAATGAAATCCAAATTGAAGCTGATGCTAATTTGCACGAGATCATCAACATAGAAGTACAAGATGACATTTTAATGATTTCTACTTCCAAAGAAGCACAAGGTTTCAAAAAACTTTCAGTAAAAATTACGTACACCAATGAATTAAACTTGGTAACTACCAAAGACGAATCAGTCGTCAATGCAATTCAGGAGATTATTCTGGACAACATTACTTTTAAAACTTTTGACAAATCGAAACTATTCTTGAATGTCAATTCGAAAAATTTCATTCTACAATCCAATGATAAATCAAAGATAGAACTCAACCTAAAAGGAGAAAACACTTTTATTGAGTTAAGCAAAAACGCAACACTTAAAGCCTTAGTAAATAGCGTCGATTTAAAATGTGATTTGTACCAAAAAGCCAATGCAGTTATCGAAGGTGATGCTACCAATGCGAACTTAAGATTAGACAATTCAACTGAGTTAATCGCACGTAATTTCAATATTAAAAATGCTAATTTAGCGATCGAGGGCAATGCTAATTGTAGTGTATTAGCCGAAAACAGTATTGCAATTAGTGCTACAGACAGAGCAGAAATTATGCTATTTGGAACACCAAAAATTGAGATTAACAAATTGGAAGGAGAATCCAAATTACTCAAACAGCTTATTTCTAAAAAATAAAAAAAGTCCCAATTGGGACTTTTTTTATTTTTTTAAACAACTTTTAATGTCCTTTAGAAGCTAAATAACGTTCGGCATCTAAGGCAGCCATACATCCCGTTCCTGCAGCCGTAATTGCTTGACGGTACACATGATCAGCAGCATCTCCTGCCACAAATACCCCTTCCACATTTGTTCTAGAGGTACCTGGAGTATTCACAATATATCCTGTTTCATCTAAAGTGATATAGTCTTTAAAAATAGCGGTGTTAGGTTGATGTCCAATAGCTACAAAGAAACCTGTCGCAGGAATGTCAAAAATCTCATTCGTTACTTTATTTTTAGCTTTTACACCTGTAACTACTTGTTCGTCTCCCAAGACTTCTACCGTATCATGATTCATAAGAATTGTGATATTTTCTGTAGCCCTTACTCGTTCTTCCATAATTTTAGAAGCCCTAAATTTCTCACTACGCACTAGCATAGTTACTTTCTTACACAATTTGGACAAATAATGTGCTTCCTCACAAGCAGAATCACCAGCTCCAACAATTACTACCTCTTGATTTCTATAAAAGAATCCATCGCAAACAGCACAAGCAGAAACACCTCCACCCATTTTTAAATAGTGTTGCTCAGAAGGTAAACCTAAATATTTAGCTGATGCTCCTGTAGAAATAATTACAGTATCACAATGCAACTCGATACTATCATTAATCCAAACTTTATGAATTGGCCCTGAAAAATCTACTTTAGTAGCCCATCCGTCACGAATATCAGCACCAAAACGCTGTGCTTGCGCTTGTAATTGCAACATCATTTCTGGTCCAGTCACCCCATCAACATAACCTGGAAAATTTTCTACCTCATTGGTAGTAGTTAATTGACCTCCGGGCTGCATTCCTTGGTATAAAACAGGATTCATATTAGCTCTTGCCGCATAAATTGCAGCAGTATAACCTGCTGGCCCTGAGCCTATAATAAGACATTTAATTTTTTCAATTGTATCTGACATAATTGTATTTATTTTCTGAATGACAAAGGTAATTTTAAATTAAAAATATTCATCAAAAAAATATCATTTTTAATTATTAAAAAATAATCACACCCTATTTTTGATTTTGACTTGCTAAAATCAAAATTAGTAGTATATTTGCGCCGCTAATACGGGGTGTAGCGTAGCCCGGTTATCGCGCCTGCTTTGGGAGCAGGAGGCCGCAGGTTCGAATCCTGCCACCCCGACAAAATCCTTTTTGCAATGCAAAAAGGATTTTTCTTTTGTACACTATTACGATAAAGCCTATCTTGGTCTTACAAAAACATTCTCTTAGTGACGATTAAAAGTCAATAAATCAAATCGTAATAAATGTTAACAAAATAGATTTTCAGAAACAATAAATAATTGTATTTTTACCATTCAAAATTCAAGAAAATAAATGGGTAAAATCATTGCTATTGCCAATCAAAAAGGAGGAGTTGGAAAAACAACTACATCAGTAAATCTAGCCGCTTCTTTAGGTGTTTTAGAAAAAAAAGTATTACTAATTGATGCTGACCCCCAAGCTAATGCAACTTCTGGGTTAGGAATTGATGTCGAATCTGTAGAAATTGGCACGTATCAAATCTTAGAACACAGCCACACTCCAAAAGAAGCAATCATCAGTTGTTCAGCACCAAATGTAGATGTTTTGCCTGCCCATATTGACTTAGTAGCTATCGAAATTGAATTAGTAGACAAAGAAAATAGAGAATACATGCTTAAGCAAGCATTAGAAAGCGTAAAAGACAACTATGATTTTATAATCATAGACTGCGCGCCCTCTCTAGGATTACTAACTTTGAATGCTCTTACAGCAGCTAATTCTGTGATTATACCAATTCAATGCGAATATTTTGCATTAGAAGGTTTAGGAAAATTATTGAATACCATTAAAAGTATCCAAAAAATTCATAATCCAGAATTAGATATTGAAGGTTTATTATTAACCATGTTCAATTCGCATTTACGTTTATCCAACCAAGTTGTAGAAGAAGTTCACAAACACTTTAAAGAGATGGTATTTGAAACCATCATTCAAAGAAATGTAAAACTAGGTGAAGCACCTAGTTTTGGCGAGAGCATTATAAATTATGATGCTACAAGTAAAGGAGCTACCAATTACTTGCATTTAGCTCAAGAAGTAATCCAAAAAAACAGCAATTAATTGTATGGCAAAAGCAATAAAAAAACAAGCCTTAGGAAGAGGATTATCAGCTTTATTAAAGGATCCTGAAAACGACATTAAATCAGTAACCGATAAAAATGCCGATAAAGTTGTTGGTAATATTATTGAACTTGAAATTGCGGCAATTGAAATCAACCCATTTCAACCTAGAAGTAATTTTAACGAGGAATCATTAAAAGAATTAGCTACTTCTATCAAAGAATTAGGAGTTATTCAACCTATTACTGTTCGTAAATTAGAATTTAATAAGTACCAATTAATTTCAGGAGAACGCCGTTTACGAGCTTCTACTTTAGTAGGTTTAAAAACAATTCCAGCTTACATTCGTATTGCCAATGATAACGAATCATTAGTGATGGCGTTAGTAGAAAACATTCAACGTCATGACTTAGATCCAATTGAAATTGCGCTATCCTATCAACGATTGATGGACGAAATTGGCTTGACTCAAGAACAAATGAGTGATCGTGTGGGTAAAAAACGTTCTACTATTGCCAACTATTTGCGACTGTTAAAATTAGACCCAATTATCCAAACTGGAATTCGCGATGGTTTTATTAGTATGGGACACGGTCGTGCCATCATCAACATTGAAGACTTAGATGTTCAAACGGATATATACCAAAAAATTGTAAGTCAAAATCTATCTGTTCGTGATACTGAAGCCTTGGTTAAAAACTACCAAGAAAGTCTAAAGCCAAAGCCTACTACCAAAGGTAAAACAGCCTCTTTTGCAATTGATGCTAGTAAAAAAAATACGTTTACAAACTATTTTGGAACTAAAGTAGATATTAAAGTAGCAGGTAATGGCAAAGGTAAAATAACTATCCCTTTTCACTCTGAAGAAGATTTTAATAGAATTGTTAAACTAATAAATGGATAGTGCATAAATCTCTTTTCATAGCTATAATTCTTTTGTTTTTGGGAAATGTTTCTGTTTTAGCACAAACTAAAATCGCTAACACTCCAACAACTAAGGACAGCTTGAAATCCAACAATATAGATCCGCTAACTCCAGCAAAAGCTGCATTCTATTCGGCTGTCCTGCCTGGTTTAGGACAAGCTTACAATAAAAAATATTGGAAAATACCTTTGGTATATGGAGCCATCGGAACAAGTCTTTATTTTTATATTGATAGTAGTAAAAAATACCATCAATTTCGAGATGCTTACAAACGGCGATTAGAAGGCTATAGCGATGATAAATTTGGTTACTTGGACAATAACAGATTAGTTGCGGCACAAAAATTCTACCAACGCAATAGAGACTTATCTTCTTTATTTGTTTTAGGATTTTATGCTTTAAACATTATTGATGCCAATGTTGACGCAGCATTAATTCAATTCAATGTAAACGAAGATTTATCAATACGCCCCACTATATATCACAATGATGTAACATATAAAGCGAATTTAGGACTAACCCTTAATTATAACTTCTAGAAACTCAAATTAGTTCTAGTCATATTAAAAAAATATAAAATGAAAATTGCACTTTTAGGATACGGAAAAATGGGTAAAGTTATTGAACGTATTGCCCTTGAAAGAGGTCACGAAATTGTCTTAAAAAAAGATGAATTCAACACTTATGAAGGACTTTCAAATGCAGATGTTGCTATTGATTTTAGCGTTCCAATGGCTGCTGTTGACAACATTTCTAGTTGTTTCCATGCTAATGTCCCAGTAGTTTCTGGAACAACAGGGTGGCTAGAACATTACGATAAAATGATTGCGCTATGCCATGAAAAGAAAGGGGGATTTATCTCAAGTTCTAATTTCAGTCTAGGTGTAAATTTATTTTTTGAATTGAATGATTATTTAGCCAAAATAATGGCTCCGTATAACTCCTATTCAGTGGATATGGAAGAAATCCATCACACACAAAAACTAGATGCTCCAAGTGGAACTGCTATTTCATTAGCCAAAGGTGTTATCGAAAATAGTAAGTACACTAATTGGACTTTAGACAAGCCTGCACCGAATGAAATTCACATTGAAGCAAAAAGAATTGCCGATGTTCCTGGTACACATACCGTAACCTACCACTCTGAAATAGACAGTATTGAAATCAAACATACCGCTCACAATCGTGAAGGATTTGCCTTAGGTGCTGTAATTGCTGCGGAATGGTTAGCTGGGAAACAAGGTGTTTTCACAATGAAAGATGTGCTAAATTTCAAATAATTTAGAATTTTAAAAACTTAAAAAACCACGATCATGACACTATCACAATGGTTTATTTTTTTCTTACTAGTACAAGTTGTTCATTTTATAGGTACTTGGAAATTATATGGAAGTGCTGGTAGAAAAAGTTGGGAAGCTGCAATTCCCGTATACAATGCTATTGTATTGTTAAAGATAATTGGAAAACCAACATGGTGGACCGTTTTGCTTTTTATACCTGTAATCAACCTGATCATGTTTCCTGTAGTTTGGGTGAGAATCTTACATTGTTTTGGTAAAAAATCAACAACAGATAAGCTATTAGGAATCGCTACTTTTGGATTATATATCGCCTATATCAATTATAGTCAACAATTAGTGTATACTACACCTAACGAGTCCGAGTCCGTAAACAAAACAGAAGATACAATAAGTTCGCTATTATTTGCCATCATTGTAGCAACTTTTGTACATACTTATTTTATTCAACCGTTTACCATTCCAACATCTTCTTTAGAAAAATCATTATTAGTAGGAGACTTTTTATTTGTTAGTAAAGTAAATTATGGTGCAAGAACACCCATCACCACCGTCGCATTACCAATGGTACACGACACGATTCCTTTGACTAAGAAAAAATCGTACCTCAATTGGCCGCAGTTACCTTATTTTAGGTTTCCTGGGTTTCAATCTATTGAACGAAATGACATCGTAGTATTTAACTGGCCAGTCGATACCGTTTACAAATTCAGAGATAATTCTGGACTAAGAGTGGATAAACCTATAGACAAGAAATCCAACTATGTAAAACGTTGTGTGGGTATTCCTGGAGACCAATTAGAAATTAAAGATGGCGTTGTTTTTATCAATGGTAAAGAATTGATTTTGCCTGAAAGAGCCAAACCTCAGTTTTCTTATAAAGTAGCATTAGATGGTAAAACACCTATTGATTTTGAATCTCTTCTAAAAGACATGGATATCACTGATGGTGCTGGTTTTATGGACGCCGAAAAAAGAGACACTTTATTCATAGCGGCTTTAACCGCTGCTAATGCTGAAAGACTAAAACAGATACCAGGAATTACAGGGGTTCAAAAAATTATTTCAAAAGAGGTGGAACCTGGTATTTTTCCTCATATCAACAAATGGAATCGCGACAATTTTGGGCCTATTTATATACCCCAAAAAGGAAAAACAGTTGCTTTGAATTTAGAAACTTTACCGTTTTATAAAGCCATTATTACCGACTACGAAAAGAACGACTTGAAAGTTACTGGTAACGAAATTCGAATTAATGGAAAAATTACTACTTCATACACCTTCCAACAAAATTACTATTGGATGATGGGAGACAACCGTCATAATTCTGAAGACAGTCGCTACTGGGGATATGTACCTGAAAACCATGTTGTAGGAAAACCTATTTTTATTTGGATGAGCTGGGATTCTAACGCCAAAGGATTCAAAAAAATTCGTTGGGATCGTTTGTTCACTACAGTTAGCGGTGAAGGGCAACCACAATCCTATTTTAAATTTTTCTTATTGGCTTTGGTCGCTTATTTCATTGGAGAATACCTTTGGAAGAAAAAGAAATCAATGTAACTAGGTAATCAATGTTAAAATGTAACAATTAATCAATTTTTACATTTTCACATTTTTACATTAAAAAAATGCTACATTCCTCATGAACATTCTTATTCACCCCACTTACTTCCCTTCCATTAGTCATTTTACAGCTATTGTACAAGCCGAAAAAGTTACTTTCGAAATGGAAGACAATTTCCAAAAGCAAACCAACAGAAACCGTACGTATATTTACAGCCCTAACGGAATTCAGTTATTGAATATCCCTGTAAAACATTCCAAAACGGCGCATCAAAAAACAAAAGACATTCAGATTGAAAATGATTTTGATTGGCAAAAGCAACACTTTAAATCCTTAGAAGCAGCGTATAGAAGTTCACCTTTTTTCGAATATTTTGAAGACGATTTACTCCCAATATTTGAGAAAAAACACCAATTTTTAATGGACTTAAATCTAGAAGTATTTGATTTAATTACCAGATGCCTTCGAATGAAAATAGAGTACTCAACTACTACCGAATATTTTCACGAGATTAACTCAAACGAAATTACTGATTTTCGCTTTTTAGCTAATGGAAAAAAAGATGCTTCGCAATTTGAAAGTTACACTCAGGTATTTGACGATAAATTCGGTTTTATCAATAATTTAAGTGTGTTGGATTTAGTATTTAATGAAGGAAAGTTTGCTTTGGACTATTTACAATCGCAACAATTAGTACTGAAATAATTACTCGAAAGAAAGCTGAGTCATGATTGGGTAATGATCTGAATTTTCAAAATCAGAAAAACTTTCAAATTTTTTAACTTTCATTTTCTCATCAGCAAAAATGTAATCAATACGGGCTGGATAATACCTAAATTTATAAGTTGCTCCAAAACCCTTACCTGCTTCCTCAAAACTATCTCTTAATTTACCTTTTATACTTCTATATACGTAGGAGAAAGCACTATTATTCATATCCCCACATATAATTAACGGGTATTCGCAATCTTTTTTGTGCTCTTTAAATAACTCCGCTTGCTGTTGTTGCTGTTTAAAAGCTTTACTTATTCGATAAAAAAGTTTTTGTGACTTATTTTGATTAATGGAATTAATATCATCATTAATCTCTGTAACGTCTGGCGAAATCTTAATAGATTGCAAGTGCATATTGTAAACACGAATGATCTCTTTCCCTTTTTTAATATCAACAAAAATTACGTTGTTATTGGATTTTGGAAAAACAATAGTACCCTCGTTGATAATAGGAAATTTAGAAAAAATAGCTTGCCCCGTTTTAATTTGGTCACCCGCCATCAAAATGTATTTATGTGGATACACTTTCAAATCAATATCAGCAGAAGTAGAATATTCCTGAATACAAAGGATATCAGGGTTTTTATCATTGATAAAATTCACAATTTGAGAAGGAACATCGTCTCTATCTATCCATTTGAAAAGATTAAATAGTCTAACATTATAACTCATCACAGTAAAATTCTTTTCGGTATCTGGAAATTCTTTGTTAGAAAATTTGTAGAACTTATTAATGAAAGTAATTCCCATTAGTAATACCAAACCAGACAAAATCATTCGTTTCTTAAACTGAACTCCCCAATAAAAAAAGAACAGCGCATTCAAAACAAAAAACAAAGGCATAAACAAAGTCAAAACAGATAATAATGGAAATACCTTTGGTGCTAAAAAAGGTAGCAAATACGCACTAAAAGTTCCTACAGTTAGCACTATATTTAAAAGAAACATTACCTTATTAAACCACGAAAGATTCTTCATCTTCTTATTGTATCTGAAATTATTTACCTGCCTTGAACAGAAATTCTCTTTCTTCTTGAGTCAGACTATCATAACCTGACTGACTAATTTTATCCAAAATCTCATCTATTTGTTGTTGGGTTTTATCTTTTACAACAATTCTTGAACTTGACTTTGGTGTCGATTGGGTATAGTTTTTATGTACTTTTCTAAAAGGGGCGCGTTTCGATTTATTAAATGGATTTGTAAAAATTTGACTTAGATCAATTCCATTTTGCAGCAATTTAATAAAAATAAAACCAAAAAACGCTCCTGCAATATGAGCAATATGCCCTCCTGTATTTTCGATTTTAAATTGCATGAAATCTAGAATCAAAATTACAGCTGTAATATGCCACAACTTAACGTTCCCAAATATTAATAATCTAACACTCATTAAAGGACGATAGGTAGTGGTAGCAACTAAAATAGCCATAATTGCACCTGAAGCACCTACCATTGCCGAATTCAAATGCAATAAATAATAGCCAATTACAAAAGCAAATCCCGAAAACAAAGCGCTCAACAAATATAATCCAAACAATTGTTTCGGTTTAAAAAACGTTAAGAAAAGCATTGCCGAAAAATGCAACACCATCATATTAAAAAAGAGATGCCCAAAACTATAATGAAAAAAAGCATAACTAATCAATGTCCACGGACAAGTAATTACAATGACAGGGTCTGAGGATAAGGCAATCCAATGAGGAAAATTAAATACACCCCACTGGAATTGATAAAAAAACAGTAATGAAACTAGAAAACACAACACATTCCAGAAGATTAGCCTAAAAGCAATTCCTCCTATTCTATATTGCATTTTTAAATCGTCAATAATTCCCATTATTGTAATTTACTATTAAATAAACGTTACGTTACAAAAATTAGTATTGTTTAATTCCAACGATTGGAATTGAACTGGTTTTTCTTCCAATACCACATAATGATAAACCCAAATAAAGCACCACCAACGTGAGCAAAATGAGCGATTCCACCGCCTCCAAAAATAGATTTGCCTGAAATTCCTAAATACAAATCAACCAAAACTAATCCAGGAACAAAATATTTAGCTTTAATAGGAATAGGTACAAACATCAAAGCCAATTCAACATGAGGAAACATGAAAGCAAAAGCAACAATAATTCCATAAATCGCTCCTGAAGCACCTACAGCAGTACCTACATAAGCACTTGTAAAATTCTGAAATTGAGATACGGTTAATAGTTCTTGCCAACGGGTATCAATTTTTCCTTCGTTAAGTAATTGCAAAATCTCATTTTTTGAAAAACCATTAGAAAGCAATACATTCAACCCTTCCTGAAAATGATAATAGTTCACCCCTGTATGTACCAAAGCTGCTCCCAAACCACAAGAAATATAGAAAAATAAAAATTTCTTGCTCCCCCAAAATAGTTCTAGAGCAGAACCAAACGAATACAAGGCAAACATATTAAAGAAAATATGCATGAATCCGCCATGCATAAACATATACGTAAGGGGTTGCCAAAATTTAAAATCTGGATTCTCTGGAAAAAACAATGCTAAATATTGGTAGGCAGGCTCTGAAACCAGTAGCGTCCCAATAAAAAACAAAATATTAATAATTAGTAACTGTTTAACGGTTTCTGTCATATTTCTCATAGGGCAAATTTTTTATCTAGGTCTTCTACGCTCATTGTAATAAAAGTAGTTTTTTGAAAAGGAGAGATAGAAGGGTCTTTACAGGCAAAAAGTCCATTAACTAAATCTTCTTGTTCTTTTTCGGTCAAATAACTTCCTGTTCTAACTGCTAAACTTTTTGCCATGGATTTGGCTATTGTATCATTTTGACTGAAACTACTATCTGGAATCCCATCTTGCAAATCACTCAACAATTGTTCTAAAACTAAGGCAACCTCACTTTCAGTTATAGTAACCGGAATACCTGAGATAACCACATGATCATCTTTAGATTCTTCAAAGACAAAACCAGTATTAATTAATGACAACTGCAATTCAGTAATCAATTCCATTTCAGTTTTAGAAAAATACAACTGTAACGGGAATAATAATTGCTGACTTGAAGCCTGATGCACTGTCATATTCATTAAAAATTGCTCGTACAACACACGCTGATGCGCGCGTTGCTGATCGACAATCACCATTCCTGATTTTATAGGCGAAACAATATATTTTTTATGTATTTGATAGGTTCGGTGTACCGTTGGTTCTGTTTCTTCCAGGTCAAATAACGAAGAAGTAACTTCCTCATTTTCAAAACTAAAATTACTTGTAGCCGAAAAGGTTTCTGTTTCTTGTTTCAATCCCACGTACAAACCTTCCCAACTTGAAGCAATTTCTGTTCTTTTATAACTGGAACCCGAACCTGAATACGATTTTGTAGATTTATCGTTAGCAAATGGATTAAAATTAGCATCTACTTGAACCGTAGGAACTGTTCCTTCTATATCTTTATAATGATACGGTGTATCTAAACTAGCATCTCGCTCAAAATCCAATATTGGCGCCACATTAAATTGGCCCAAACTATGTTTAATAGCAGCCCTTAAAATCGCGTATAACGCTTGTTCATCATCAAACTTGATTTCCGTTTTTGTAGGATGAATATTAATATCTATTGTATGGGGTGGCACCGTTAAAAACAAAAAATAACTAGGTTGTACACCTTCTTTTAAAATCCCATCATAAGCAGCCATTACTGCATGGTGCAAATACCCACTTTTTATAAATCGGTCATTTACAAAAAAGAATTGCTCCCCCCTATTTTTTTTAGCAAATTCAGGCTTACTCACAAATCCGTGTACGGTAACAATTTCTGTTTCTTCGGTTACAGGAACTAATTTTTCATTGGTTTTACCTGAAAAAATCCCTACTATTCGCTGTCTAAAATTAGATTGTGGCAGGTTAAACATTTCGCTTCCATTGTGGTAAAAGGTAAAATGAATTCCCGGATGAGCTAATGCAACACGCTGAAACTCGTCAATAACATGACGGTATTCTACCACATCTGACTTCAAAAAATTACGTCGTGCAGGAATATTATAGAACAGATTTTTAACGGCAAACGAAGTTCCCTTGGGTAAAACAGCTACCTCTTGAGAAACAAATTTACTCCCTTCAATAACAATATGAGTGCCTAACTCTTCCTGATCTTGTTTCGTTTTCATCTCCACATGAGCAATAGCTGCTATAGAAGCTAACGCCTCACCGCGAAATCCTTTGGTATGCAAAGAAAATAAGTCTTCTGCATGGCGAATTTTAGATGTAGCATGGCGTTCAAAACACAAACGTGCATCGGTTACACTCATTCCTAGACCATTATCAATTACTTGAATCAACGATTTCCCAGCATCTTTAATTATCAATTTAATATCCGTTGCCTTTGCATCTACTGCATTCTCCAATAATTCTTTCACTACCGAAGCCGGTCGCTGCACCACTTCACCAGCGGCAATTTGATTGGCAACATGATCAGGAAGTAATTGAATAATACTCGACATTTAAAAAGGATTTAAAGGTTGGGGTTTAATTACGCTAAAACCATAAAGGACAAATTTAGGGAATTTATACTAGGTTTTGAAACATCCCTAATTACAAAAACAGAAAGAGAATGTATAAAAGCATAAAATTTGTCATTCCGAATTTATTTCGGAATCTATAAAATTATATCAATCAATAATTTAAAGAAACTGACCCGAGCACTAGCGAACAGGCGAAGCAAACGAGTTCAGTTTGACAAGAATAAGACTTTTGAATACCTTATTACAATATAGAATTAGAGTTATTCCTCTATTTGCAACGGATTATTTTCAATTTGTAATGCGCCACTAGCCAATAGATGTTGATTATCAATTTGATGAGAAAGTGAAGCTTGTTGACGAATAAAAGCCATTTTAATAGCCGCAATAGCTGCTTCAGTTCCTTTATTCCCGTGAACCCCTCCACTCCTATCGATGGACTGTTGCATCGTGTTATCTGTCAAAACACAAAAAATTACAGGAATATCGGTTTGTACATTCAAATCCTTGATTCCTTGTGTTACTCCTTCGCAAACAAAATCAAAATGTTTGGTTTGTCCTTGAATAACACAACCAATTACAATTACTGCATCTACATTTTGGGTTTGTAGCATTTTCTTGGCACCATACACCAATTCGAAACTACCAGGTACATTCCAACGGATAATTTGTTGTGCTGGGACCTGATTCTCAATTAATGCAGTAAAAGCACCATTATAGAGTCCTTCAGTAATTGTTTCATTCCATTCTGCAACCACAATTCCAAAACGAAAATTTCGTGCATCAGGAACGCTATTTTTATCGTATTCTGATAAGTTTTTATTTTCAGTAGCCATAATTCTAATGAATTTAAAGGTTTTATGTTAAAGATAAAAATAAAGGTTAGAAATTACAAGTAATTAGACAAAATCTAATTGCTTTATAATTGCTAACCTAAATTATAAATTAGTGGATAACTACTGAGCCAATCCAATCAACACATCTACTGAAGCAGCTTCAGGAGTGGTGTCATAATTATCTTTAATAGTAGTAAAGTATTTTAAAGCTTCTTCTTTATTACCCAAAGCCAAAGCAGTTTTACCTGCTTTCAATAAGAAACGAGGCGTTGTAAAATCATTTTTACTAGCTTCTGCTGCTTTAGCGTAATTGTCTAAAGCTTCTTTTAATTGGTTCTTTTGAGCATACGCATCGCCAATAGCCCCTTTTGCTAAAGCACCCAAAATCATGTCTTTTGATTCAAATTTGCTCAAGAAATCAATTGCTTCAGTATATTTCCCTGTATTCAAGTAAGCAATCCCAGCATAATAGTTCGCCAAGTTACCTGCATCAGTTCCAGCATATTCTTCAGCAATCTTGATAAATCCAAATTTACCTTCTGAACCATTCAAAGATAATTTGTATAAAGAATCACTTGCCACACCATCAGTTGCTTTTTGGAAATTTTGTTGCGCTACAAACATTTCATTTGCTGCTTCTTCCTCTTTAGGTGTAGCAATAAATTTCTCATATGCCAAATACCCAACGGTTATTAAAGCAATCGCTGCAACCAAACCAATAATTACATTTTGATTTTTAGCAACAAAATCTTCTGTTTTTGAAGCCGTCTCATCTAATTTTGAGAACACACCAGCTGTTGCACTATCTTTTTCATCAATCTGAATATCTTCAACAACTTCCTTTACTTCTTTTTCTTTTGGGGTTTTATATCCTCTTTTATTGTAAGTGGCCATTTCAATTTAATTTAGTAATTGGCAAAAATAAAATTTTTATTCAAATCTAAAAGGCATTTTATGGATATTTTTCAATAATTTGCAAGCGGTTTGAAAAAGCGTTCTCACAAAACCCCATTCTTCATTCTAGTAAGATAAAATGTATTTAAAAAAGATTTCATTATTCAACTACAAGAACTTTTCTGAAGCTAATTTCGAATTTGAAAGCAAAATCAATTGTTTTGTTGGAAAAAACGGAATTGGAAAAACTAATGTTCTTGATGCTATTTACCATTTAGCCTACGGTAAAAGTTATTTTAATCCACTTGCAGTACAAAACATCAAACATGGGGAAGATTTTTTTGTTATTGACGCTGAACTAGAAAAAGAAAATCGTACCGAACAAATTGTTTGTAGTCTCAAAAAGGGCCAAAAAAAAATACTAAAACGTAATGGTAAAATTTACGACAAATTTTCAGATCACATTGGTTTTATTCCTTTAGTGATTATTTCACCAGCCGACAGAGATTTAATTATCGAAGGCAGTGAAACAAGACGTAAATTTATGGACAGCATCATATCTCAACTTGATGCGCTTTATTTACAACAACTTATTCAATATCAAAAAATAATTAGCCAACGTAATGCTTTGCTGAAATATTTTGCTTTGAACCATGTTTTTGACAACGATACACTAACTATATACAACGAGCAACTTAATTCCTTGGGGCATGCTATTTTTGAAAAACGAAAACTATTTATCCAAGACTTTATTCCAATCTTTAACAAACACCATCAAGCCATTACTGCCTCTCAAGAAACAGTACAATTGGTTTACGAAAGTGATTTATTTGAAAATAAACTAGCATCACTTTTACAAGAAACTATTGCTAAAGATAGAGCCTTACAATACACTAGTAGCGGAATCCATAAAGACGATTTATCTTTTGAAATTGATGCACATCCAATCAAAAAATTTGGCTCCCAAGGACAACAAAAATCATTTCTAATCGCCTTAAAATTAGCCCAATTTGAATTCTTAAAAAAGCAAAGTGGCGTCAAACCTATCTTGCTTTTTGATGATATTTTTGACAAATTAGACGAAAGTCGTGTGGCTAAAATTGTAGAAATGGTCAATAGCGACACTTTTGGACAACTTTTTATCTCTGACACTCATCAAGAACGTACTGAAACTATTGTAAAATCAACCCTACAGAGCTATAAAATATTTAATTTATAACTTTTATTTAAGATAGTATTGAAACAATTCAACCTATAAAATCCGTACATTAGCGTATACATAATTATAATTACGATATGAAATTAAAAATTATAATACTAGCAATAGTCACTTTGGCAATAACTTCTTGCAAAGGACAACCTTCAAAAAACATCCAAACAATTGATGCCGTTGCTTTTTCAAAAGCAATACAAGCTACTCCAAATCCACAAGTAGTTGATGTTAGAACACCCGAAGAATTTGCTTCAGGACATATTAACCAAGCTAAAAATGTAAATTGGTTGAGCGATGATTTTGCAACTAAGGCTTCAAAATACGATAAATCAAAACCGATTTTTGTGTATTGTAAAATCGGAGGGAGAAGTCATAAAGCAGCCGAAAAATTAGTAGAATTAGGATTTAGCACTATTATAGAATTGGAAGGCGGAATTTTAAAGTGGGAAGCCGCTGGATTATCTAAACCTTCCGAAAAGTGGATTGGAATCACTCAGGAAGAATATACCGATTTATTGAATTCGGATAAAAAAGTACTTATTAATTTTTATGCCGAATGGTGTGCACCTTGCAAAAAAATGACGCCTTATCTTTTGAAAATACAAAAAGAAATGACCGATAAGATAGTTATTATTCGTCTAGATGCCGATAAGAACAAAAGCCTACTTTCAGCTATGAAAATTAGCGAATTGCCTACGCTATTATTGTATGACAACAAACAATTAAAATGGCACCATTCTGGTTACATTAGCGAACCTGATTTAAAAAAACAATTCTAAAAACACCTCAATGCTTTCCAAAGACAGCCTACAATTTTTAGACGATTTAAAAGCCAACAACAATAGAGATTGGTTTTTAGAGAATAAAAAACGATACGAAATATTCAAAAAGGACTACCAACAATTAGTAGGTCAATTCCTTGATATGATGAAACCTTTAGATCCTTCACTCGAAATGTTGGAAATAAAAAATTGCACGTTTAGAATCAACCGTGACATTCGTTTTTCAAAAGACAAAACACCCTACAAATCGTATGCAGGAGTTTGGCTTTCTTCGGGTGCCAAAGGTAAAAATCGGTCAGGATATTACGTTCATATTGAAAGAGACAAAAGCTTTATAGCCGGTGGATTTTATTGCCCAGAAGCTGAGGAATTAAAAAAAATTCGTAAAGAAATCGCCTTTTTCTATGATGATTTAGAAGCCATTCTACAGGAGAAAAATTTCAAAAAAGAGTTTGGCGATTTTGATCGTAACGAATCGAGTATTCTAAAAAATCCTCCTAGAGGTTACGAAAAAGACCATCCTGCCATTGAGTTTTTAAAACTAAAAAGTTTTGAAGCCAGTCAGAAATTTGATATTTCAGAAGTTCTAAAAGAAGATTTTGTCGCCAAGATGACAAAAAAATTAATCGCTTTAAAACCTTTGAACGATTTTATCAATCGCGCGGTAACTACCGAAGACTTTTAATTCTTACTTTTGAACTTTCAAAAAAGCACTTTGTTTTATGACCATACAATCTAATTTTTCTCTAAAAAACTACAATACTTTTGGCATTGAAGCCAAAGCAAAACAATTCACAGCGGTGCATTCATTAGCTGATTTAAAAAACGTTTTGGCTAAAAATACAACAGAGAAAAAATTTATTTTAGGAGGCGGAAGCAATATGCTTTTGACCAAAGACATTGACGCCTTAGTGATTCATATTGACTTGAAAGGAAAAAAAATCATCGAAGAAAATGATGATTTTGTTTGGGTCGAGAGTCAGGCTGGCGAAAACTGGCATGAATTTGTGCTTTGGACGATTGATCAAAATTTTGGAGGATTAGAAAATATGTCGCTCATTCCTGGCAATGTGGGAACTACTCCCGTGCAGAATATTGGGGCTTATGGTGCCGAAATCAAAGACCATTTTATTTCTTGTCAAGCCATCTCAATTGCAAATCAAGAAATGAAAACTTTTACAAATGCCGAATGTCATTTTGGTTACCGAGAAAGCATTTTTAAAAATGAGGTCAAAGACCAATACATCATTACTTCTGTTGTTTTCCAATTGACCAAACGCAACCATAAGATAAATACTTCTTATGGTGATATATTAGGCGAATTAGCCAAGAACAATATTGAAAACCCCAATCTAAAAGACGTAAGCAATGCGGTAATTGCTATTCGACAAAGTAAATTACCCGACCCTAAAGAATTAGGGAACAGCGGTAGTTTTTTCAAAAACCCAATTATTTCAAAAACCGAATTTGAAAAAATTCATCAAAAATTTCCAGAAATGAAATTCTTTGAAGTTTCAGCAAACGAAGTAAAAGTGCCTGCAGGTTGGTTAATTGAACAAGCTGGATTTAAAGGAAAACGTTTTGGAGATGCGGGTGTGCATAAAAATCAAGCCTTAGTTTTAGTCAATTACGGAAATGCTACAGGGCAAGAAATTTTGGCGGTATCAAAAAATATTCAAGACATAGTATATAATACTTTTGGCATTCATATTGAAGCGGAAGTGAATGTAATATAAATCATCAATAAAAGTACGTTGAGGAAAATTTTTCGTCAGTTCGAGTGATTTTCTTCCGAAACATCGGGAAGAAAATTGTATCGAGAACAAGGAAAATTTCACTTTAAATGGTTCTCGATACATTTTTTGTTCCGTTCTACTACACAAAAAACACTCGAACTGACGGGTTTCATATACTTTCATCAAAAGAAAACAACTATTCAAATTTCAAATCAAAAAAGAAAAATAAGCGGTAAAAATTCCTATTGTTTCATTTCAATTTTGTTTTTGTATTCATACCTTTGCACACGATTTTAAAAGACAATTTCCCCATGCTTATTATTCTATACATTTTTATTGTTTTAGCGGCTATTCAATTGGCGTATTATCTAGGTGTTTTTGGAAAATTTGCTTTTGCCAAAGCACAGAAAATCACCCCTAAACGTATTCCTATTTCAGTAATTGTATGTGCTAAAAATGAAGAAGAAAATGTAGCCAATTACATTCCACTTTTAGCCGAACAAAATTATCCTGATTTTGAAATCGTATTGATTGACGATGCCTCAGGCGACAACACATTGGAGATTTTTGAGCAATTTGAAAAGCAATATCCAAATGTACGCTTAGTAAAAGTAGAAAATAACGAAGCCTTTTGGGGTAATAAAAAATACGCTTTAACCCTAGGTATTAAAGCAGCGAAAAAAGAGTATTTACTTTTTACAGATGCGGATTGCTATCCTACTTCTAAAGATTGGATTACAGCTATGAGTTCGCAATTTACCATGCAAAAAACGATTGTTTTAGGTTATGGTAAATATGAAAAAGTAGCCCATTCATTCCTAAACAAAATCATCCGTTTTGAGAATGTATTAAATACCATTCAGTATTTTTCTTGGGCAAAAATGGGGTATCCTTATATGGGAGTGGGTCGTAATATGGCCTACAAAAAAGAAGAGTTTTTCAATGTCAATGGTTTTATTGACCACATGCAAATTCGCACAGGTGATGATGAATTATTCATCAATCAAGCAGCGAATGGCAAAAACACAACCATTGCTTATACTCCTGAAAGTTTTTCTTATTCGAAACCAAAGACTACTTTTTCAGCCTTTTTCAACCAAAAAAGAAGACAAATCGCAACGGCTAATCACTTCAAATCATTAGACCAATTACGATTAGGTATTTTTTATGGTTCTCAACTGTTGTTTTTATTATTTGCTGTCTTCTTATTGGCTTTTCAATTTGAATGGATAATTGTATTAAGTATCTTTATTGCTCGTTACATCATTGCATGGACAATAATAGGATTTAGCGCTGGAAAATTAAAAGAAAACGACATTAAGTTGTGGTTTCCTGTTGTTGAAATTGTGCTTATCTTTACACAAGTGAATGCGTATTTTACCAATTTATTCTCAAAACCAACCCATTGGAAATAATCAAACAAATAGAAAAAGCAAAACAAGGCGATCAAACTGCCTTTACTTTTCTATTGGATTATTATTGGAACGAAGTGTTTGCCTTTATGCTAATTCGTACCGAAAACGAAACAGATGCGGAAGACATTACTATCGAAACCTTCTCCAAGGCTTTTGACAAAATCAGCACTTACAACAACGAATTTCAGTTCAATACTTGGCTGATTGCTATTGCCAAAAATGGACATATTGATTTGTTACGCAAAAGAAAGTCGAGTATGTTTGTAGAAATTACGGAAGACGACGATCAAAAAGCACATAATGTAGCCGACACTACTCCCTCCGTAGAGGACAAATTAATCACAGAGCAAAACCTTTCGCAATTATTGAAATTCATCAAAGAATTGAAACCCCATTACCAAGAAGTGATTCAGATGCGCTATTTTCAAGAGATGAGTTACCAAGAAATCGCCACTAAAATTAACGAACCGCTGAGTAACGTAAAAATTAAAATTTTGAGAGCTAAAAAATTATTAGCCGAAATCATCCAAAAAGGAACATAATTCATCAGCTATTTTTTTAACTTTTGTTAATTGCAAAATGACCACATTCAACTCAACTACATTCCTTATATTTGTAACCGAAAAATTGATTGTATGGAAACTGTTTTAGATACTAAATTACCTACTTCTAAACCGAAATGGCTTCGTGTAAAATTACCTATTGGTCAAAAATACACAGAACTAAGAGGATTAGTCGACAAATACAGCTTGAACACGATTTGCACCTCAGGAAGTTGTCCTAATATGGGCGAATGTTGGGGCGAAGGCACAGCAACCTTTATGATTTTAGGAAATATTTGTACTCGATCATGTGGTTTTTGTGGGGTAAAAACGGGAAGACCGGAAACAGTGGATTGGGACGAACCTGAAAAAGTGGCGCGTTCTATCAAAATCATGAACATCAAGCATGCCGTGATTACTAGCGTAGATAGAGACGATTTGAAAGACGGTGGTTCAATTATTTGGATTGAAACCGTAAAAGCCATTCGAAGAATGAATCCGAATACGACTTTAGAAACCTTAATTCCTGATTTTCAAGGCATCGAAAGAAATTTAGATCGTATTGTAGAGGCCAATCCTGAGGTAGTTTCCCATAATATTGAAACCGTACGCCGATTAACTCGTGAGGTGCGTATCCAGGCTAAATACGATCGTAGTATGGAAGTATTGCGTTACTTGAAGGAAAAAGGAATTAACAGAACTAAATCAGGTATTATGTTAGGTTTAGGCGAAGAAGAGGAAGAAGTTATGCAAACGCTTCGTGATCTTCGCGCTGCTAATGTAGATGTGGTTACTATAGGTCAATACTTGCAACCTAGCAAAAAACACCTGCCTGTAAAAGAATACATCACACCTGAACAATTTGAGAAATACGAAAAATACGGATTAGAATTAGGTTTCCGTCATGTAGAAAGCGGCGCTTTAGTGCGCTCTTCTTACAAAGCACAAAAACATATTCTTTAAACGACACACTTATACTTTGAAAATACGAATCGCTATCAATGGTTTTGGAAGAATTGGTCGAAATCTGTTTCGATTACTGCTAAACCATCCTCAAATCGAAGTGGTAGCCATCAATGACATTGCTGATACCCAAACCATGGCACATTTGGTAAAATACGACAGTATTCACGGGGTATTGCCTTTGGAAGTAACCTCTGATGCAAAAGGTATTATTATAGATGGCAAACACCTACCATTCTTCCACGAAAAAAACATTGCCAATTTAGATTGGAAAAGCCTTAATATTGACTACGTAATTGAATCGACTGGTAAATACAAGACGTTTGACGAACTCAATGCGCATATTTTGGCAGGAGCCAAAAAAGTAATTCTATCCGCACCGTCCGAAGTGGATAGTATTAAAACCATCGTTTTGGGTGTTAACGAAAATATTCTTGACGGAAGTGAAACTATTATTTCTAATGCAAGTTGTACTACTAATAATGCAGCCCCGATGATTCAAATCATTGATCAATTGTGTGGCATTGAACAGGCTTACATTACAACTATTCATTCGTTTACCACCGACCAAAGTTTACACGACCAACCCCATAAAGATTTAAGACGTGCACGAGGTGCAAGTCAATCTATAGTTCCTACAACTACTGGAGCGGCAAAAGCATTGACTAAAATTTTTACACATTTAGAAAGTAAAATGGGAGGTTGCGGCATTCGTGTTCCTGTTCCTGACGGTTCTCTAACTGATATCACTTTCAATGTACAACGAGCGGTAACGATTGATGAAATCAATACAGCTTTCGAATTAGCATCACAAACTAATTTAAAAGGAATTTTGGCATACACAGAAGATCCTATTGTATCAGTGGATGTGATTGGCAACACTCACTCTTGTATATTTGACGCGCAACTAACTTCGGTGATTGACAAAATGGTAAAAGTGGTAGGTTGGTACGATAATGAAATTGGGTACTCTTCCCGTTTGATTGATTTGATTTTATATACCAGTAAAATTAATTCTTAATTTACCTTCTTCAAATAATCAAGTATTGCAGCATCAAATTGTGTTGAGTTTGCAATAAAAGAAGTTTGGATTGGCAAATAATACAATTGCTCATTTAAAATCGAATCTTTCAATCGAACGTAATCTTTTTCAGTAGTCACAATTCGTTTATTCCCTGCCTTTTGTTTAATTTCCTGAATGTCGCTATCCGAAAAATGATGATGATCAGGGTAGGTTAAACAAATCGACTCTGGCTTTTTTAAAAAATTATAAAATGAAGCAGGCTTTGCAATTCCTGCTAAAAGAATACAATCCGATTGCTGAATTTCGGAAACAGAAATAGAATCAGTAGCTGAATGTACTGTTGTATCATAATATATACTACTAAAATATACAGGTACATCAGCAAACTTTCTAATTGATTGTATAATTTGAGCTTGTTCTACTTCTGAAAGTGTCGTTGGGCATTTAGTTACCACAATCACATCCGCTCTTTGAGCGCCACTTCTTGATTCTCTCAAATTTCCTGTTGGCAATAGAATGTCATCCGAAAACAAATCATCATAAGCCGTAAGTAAAACATAAAATCCCGCTTTCACTTTACGATGTTGGTACGCATCATCTAACAAAATTACTTGTGGAGGATGTGTTTGTGCCAATAATTGCTCGATACCATTTTTTCTATCTGCATCTACCGCAACTTGGAGCGATGGAAATTTTTGATGAAATTGATACGGCTCATCTCCTAAAATTGCCGCTGTGGTATCGACTGTAGCCAAAACAAATCCTTTCGATTTTCTTTTGTATCCTCTACTCAAAGTGGCTATAGTATACTGATTCGAGAGCAACCGAATTAAATATTCAATCTGTGGTGTTTTTCCTGTGCCGCCAACGCTTAAATTCCCTACTGCAATAATAGGTAAATCAAACGAATACGATTGTAAAATCCCTTTGTCAAACAAAAAATTACGAATACTCGTAATCAAGCCGTACAAAATGGCGAAGGGAAATAGTATTTTTCGGAACAGATTCATAGAGTTATTTATCAGAATAATGACCCATTGCAGAAATGATAAATACAGTAACTACATCTTCTTCAACTCTATAAATAAGACGGTCTTTTTTATTTATTTCCCGAGACCAAAAACCCGATAATTGGTGTTTTAATGGTTCTGGTTTACCTGTGCCTTCAAAAGGTGTTTCAGTTAATTCAAGTAATATCTTAGCTAATTTTTTAATAGTCGATTGATTACCTGCTTTTCTATGCTTTGCAATTTCTAAACTTGCCGAAGGTTCTATTTCAATCCTAAACTTCCCCATACATCATTAGGATCTAGAGTTATAGTTTTTGATTTACCACTTTTTACATCTGCAAATCGCTCTTGAATCATTTTTACAAACTCAGGATCATAAGGACTTTCTTCAACTTTATCAGAATTAGTTTCAATAATTTCTATTCCTTTTACCCCTTTAAAAAAAGACTCAGACATCGCCATAAAAGCCTTACCAGCCTTAGTGCGTTCGTTAATTTTTATAGTTATAGTAGTCATTAGTAATGAATTTTTGAATCACAAATATACAAAAAAGCAGTGGTTTTATATCTTTAGATTCAGGTCTTTCGAAATGTAACTTATTCCAAAATATAAAAATGATTATCTTTATTGATGAAAAAATAAATTAATTGCTATTCAAAAACTAATTTATTTTAAAGTAGCGCCCATTATTCGTTACTTTGTTATTTGATAAAAACATAAAATGAAAATAAAAGAAATATTCCCTATTCTCGAAGCAATGGCACCTTTGGCCTATGCCGAAGACTTTGACAATGTAGGACTATTAGTAGGCAATCAAGAGAATGAAGCGACAGGGATTTTAGTATGTCACGATGCCTTAGAAAGTGTTATTGATGAAGCGATTCAGAAAAATTGCAATTTGGTAGTGTGCTTCCACCCCATCTTATTTTCAGGTGTAAAGAAAATTACGGGCAAGAATTATGTAGAACGCGCCATTATCAAAGCTATCAAAAATGATATTGCTATCTATGCCGTTCATACCGCTTTGGACAATCATCCAGAAGGTGTCAACAAAATATTTTGTGATGCTTTGGGATTGAAAAATACCAAAATTCTCATTCCAAAAGAAAACTTCATCCGCAAATTAGTAACCTATACTATTCCAGAAAATGCTGAAGAAGTGCGCAACGCATTATTCAATGCCGGAGCAGGAAGCATTGGCAATTATGACAATTGTAGTTTCAATTCTAAAGGAATTGGAACCTATATGGGGAACGAACACAGTAATCCTGAAATTGGCGAACGATTTGAATTTGTTCAAGGAGACGAAATCAAAATCGAAGTGACTTTTGAAAAGCATTTAGAAAGTAAAATTTTAAAAGCGTTGTTCCAAAGTCATACTTATGAAGAAGTGGCTTACGAAATTTATGAACTCAAAAACCAACATCAAAATATTGGTCTTGGGATGATTGGCGAATTAGAAAATCCAATGAACGAGAAAGATTTTCTTTTGTTGGTAAAAGAAAAAATGCAAGCTGGAGGGATTCGTCATTCACAATTTACCCAAAAACCAGTACAAAAAGTAGCGGTTTTGGGTGGTGCTGGAAGCTTTGCTATCAAAAATGCCATTCAAGCAGGTGCTGATGCATTTTTGACTGCTGATTTAAAATACCATCAATTTTATGAGGCCGAAAATCAATTACTTTTGGCTGATATTGGACATTTTGAAAGCGAACGGTATACAAAAAATTATATTGTTGACTTTCTTAGAAAAAAAATCCTTAATTTTGCAATCATTTTTTCAGAAGAAAATACAAATCCAGTTAAGTACTTATAAAATATGGCGACTAAAAAAGAATTAAGTGTCGAGGACAAGTTAAGAGCAATTTACGATTTACAATTAATTGACTCTAGAATTGACGAAATCAGAAACGTAAGAGGAGAGCTTCCTTTAGAAGTAGAGGATTTAGAAGATGAAGTAGCTGGTTTAAGCACTCGTTCAGAAAAATTAAAAAGCGAGCTTGAAGTAATTGAAGAGCAAATCAAAGTGAAGAAAAACGCTATTGATGAGCACAAAGAAGCTATCAAAAAATACACAAAACAACAAGAAAGTGTTCGTAATAATAGAGAATACAACTCTTTGACTAAAGAAATTGAATTCCAAGAATTAGAAATTCAATTGGCTGAAAAGCAAATCAAAGAAATGAAAGCTTCTATAGAACATAAAAAAGAAGTGATTGCTAATTCTAAAGAAAAATTAGAATTAAAATCAGCACATCTAAAACATAAAAAATCAGAATTAGATGCGATTATGGCTGAAACTCAGAAAGAAGAAGAATTCTTATCTGAGAAATCAGCAGAGTACGAAGCGCAAATTGAAGAACGTTTATTGACTGCTTACAAAAGAATTAGAGGTAGCGTTCGTAACGGATTAGCTGTTGTTTCTATCGAAAGAGGAGCTTCTGCTGGATCTTTCTTTACTATTCCACCACAAACACAAGTAGAAATTGCTTCTAGAAAAAAAATCATCACTGATGAACATTCTGGAAGAATTTTAGTGGATAGTGCATTAGCACAAGAAGAAAGAGAAAAAATGGAAAAATTATTTTCTAAATTCTAAATAGGCTAAGTCCCGATGCAAATCGGGACTTTTTTTTATCATGAAACGATTCCTTTTCTTTATTACCGCAAAATCGTATGGGATTTATATTAATCTCCTATGTTTTATTGCTCCTAAAAAAGCGACACTACTAGCCTACTCTCTTTTTAGCCAACCCCGAAAAGGCAAATTAAACAAGGAACAACTTCCTCCTTTTCTGACCGAGGCAAAGAAAGAAACATTTGAAAAAAATGGACAACACTTCCAAACTTATATTTGGAAAGGTGACGAAAAAACTATCTTTCTTGTTCACGGTTGGCAAAGTAATTCCGCTCGTTGGCGAAAATTAATTCCACACCTTCAGGAAACGGGGTATACCATCATAGCTATTGACGCACCTGCCCACGGCCTTTCAGAAGGAAAAGAGTTTAATGTTTTTCAGTATGCCGCTTATATTGATAGTGTGGCTAAAAAATACAATCCTAACTATATTATTGGGCATTCCATTGGCGGGAAAACAAGTTTGTATTACCAAGCTACTTACCAAAATCCAAGTATTGAAAAAATGGTACTGTTAGGTGCTCCAGCCGATTTTAAAATCATTTTCGAAAACTACATCAAATTATTGAGTCTGAATAGTCGCATGGTACAATTATTACACCAACATTATTGGGATTATTTCCAAATTAAAGTCGATCATTTTTCGGCCAAACATTTTACTCCAAACATTACAGCTAAAGGATTTGTTATTCATGATGTTGAAGACACAATTGTATTGTACAAAGAAGGAGAAAAAATAACCAATCATTGGAAGGCTTCCATTTTTGAAACTACAAAGGGATTGGGACATAGTCTACAAAACAAAGAAGTCTACAAAAAAATAGTGGACTTCCTTTCAGATTCAAATTAACACTCCCCAAAATTCATTACTTTTGTGGCATGGAAGAGAATCTAAAACGGCTCAATAAATTCATTGGAGAAACCGGCTATTGCTCACGAAGAGAAGCAGATAAACTCATCGAAGAAGGTAGAGTGACCGTCAACGGCATCGTACCAGAAATGGGCACTAAAGTAGGACCTGAAGACGAAATACGAATTGATGGTAAATTAATTGTAGAAAAAACAGAAAAACCAATTTATTTAGCCTTCAACAAACCTGTTGGTATTGAATGCACCACCAATCTCGAAGTACGAAATAATATTGTAGATTATATTAATTATCCGCAACGCATCTTCCCTATTGGACGATTAGACAAAGCCAGCGAAGGCTTGATTTTTATGACGAATGATGGCGATATTGTCAATAAAATATTGCGTGCCAGAAACAATCACGAAAAAGAATATACTGTAACGGTTAACAAACCAATTACGGACCGTTTCATTCAAAGAATGGGCAATGGTGTTCCTATTTTAGAAACCATAACCCGAAAATGCAAAGTAGAACAAATTAGTAAATACACCTTCAAAATCATTTTGACTCAAGGATTGAATCGTCAAATTCGTAGAATGTGTGAGTATTTAGGTTATGAAGTAACTGCCTTAAAACGCATCCGAATCATCAATATTTCTTTAGATGTTCCTGTAGGGCGTTACCGCGAATTGACCGATGCTGAGATTAAAGAATTGAACCAGCTAATCGAACCCTCTAGTAAAACGGAAGAAGCGAGTTTACCCAAATCAGAACCCACCAGACGAAAAATAGAATTTCCAAGAAGGAATGATTCGAAATTCAGAAGAAATTAGTACCAAAAAAGAGGTTGTCATAAAAGTATTATACTTGTCAAACTGAACTTGTTTCAGTTTCTATAAATAATTGATTACAATATTTTACAGATTCCGAAATAAATTCGGAATGACAAAATTGGAGCTTTTAAGACAACCTCTTTTGCTTATTTTAGAATATTACCTTTTATTTTCTAGCTCGTATCTGACGTGCCAAAAGTGTGTTTTGCAACAACATCGCAATTGTCATAGGCCCTACTCCTCCAGGTACTGGTGTAATAAAAGAAGATTTCTTGCTTACTTCGTCAAAATCAACATCGCCTGTAATTACGTAACCTTTTGGATGCGAAGCATCTTCTACTCTCGTAATACCCACGTCAATTACGACAACACCGTCTTTTACCATATCCGCTTTTAAATAATTAGGCACTCCCAAAGCAGTGATAATGATATCGGCATTCTTAGTATATTCTTCGATGTTTTTAGTTCTACTGTGCGTCAAGGTTACGGTTGAATCTCCAGGATATCCCTTGCGACTCATTAAAATACTCATTGGTCGACCCACAATATGACTTCTTCCAATCACTACGGTATGTTTTCCTGCGGTTTCCACTTTATAACGCTCTAACAACTGCATGATTCCAAACGGAGTAGCTGGCAAAAATGTTTCCATTTCCAAGGCCATTTTACCAAAATTCGTTGGGTGAAATCCATCCACATCCTTATCGGGGTGAATGGCCATTAATATCTTCTCTTCGTTGATGTGCTTAGGCAAAGGCAATTGCACAATAAAGCCGTCCAAATTGTCGTCTTCATTCAAATCAGCAATCTTAGCTAACAATTCGCTTTCAGTAATTGTTTCTGGCAACGACACCAAAGTCGATTCAAAACCAATTTGCTCACACGAACGCACTTTGCTGCCCACATAAGTCAAGCTAGCGCCGTTATTACCTACCAAAACTGCGGCTAAATGAGGCACTTTCTCGCCATTGGCTTTCATTTTTTGCACCTCAGCTGCAATTTCTTGTTTGATGTCTTCCGATGTCTTTTTTCCGTCTAGTAGTTGCATTGTAATTATTTAGTTTAGTTGTTTAGGAGTTTATTGTTTAGCTTGATCAACTTAAAAAATAAACCCTTACTAGTGTGTTGTAATTATAACTTTTTAACCTATTAACCTTATAACCTTTTTTTATCTCATCCCCGGAATACCTTTCATTCCTCCCATCATCTTCATTAGGTTTTTCCCTCCAGGACCTTGCATCATTTTCATCATCTTGCTCATTTGCTCAAACTGTTTCATCAATTGATTTACTTGTTCGATTTTAGTCCCTGAACCTTTGGCGATTCTGGTTTTTCTTTTCATATCAATCAAAGCGGGTTTACTTCTTTCTTTAGGAGTCATTGAATAGATGATAGCTTCAATATGTTTGAACGCATCGTCTTCAATCTCCACATCTTTCATGGCTTTTGAAGCACCTGGTATCATTCCCACCAAGTCTTTCATATTACCCATTTTTTTAACTTGTTGAATCTGTGCCAAGAAATCATCAAAACCAAATTCATTTTTAGCAATTTTCTTTTGTAGTTTTCTTGCCTCTTCTTCGTTGTATTGCTCTTGTGCTCTTTCTACTAACGACACCACGTCTCCCATTCCAAGGATTCGTTCGGCCATACGGTCTGGGTAAAACACATCAATGGCTTCCATTTTCTCACCTGTACCTACAAACTTAATCGGTTTGTTGACCACTGATTTAATAGAAAGCGCTGCTCCACCACGAGTATCTCCATCTAATTTAGTTAAGATCACCCCATCAAAGTTCAATCTATCATTGAAGGTTTTAGCAGTATTTACCGCATCTTGACCGGTCATCGAATCGACCACAAATAATGTTTCTTGAGGTTGAATTGCTTTATGAACGCGTTCAATCTCGTTCATCATTTCTTCATCAACGGCTAAACGACCTGCAGTATCGACAATTACCACATTAAAACCATTGGCTTTAGCGTGCTTAATCGCATTTTGAGCAATTTCAACCGGATTTTTATTTTCAGGCTCTGAATACACTTCAACACCTATGGAATCCCCCACCACATACAACTGCTGAATAGCCGCTGGACGGTAAATATCACAGGCCACCAAAAGTGGTTTCTTTCCTTTTTTAGTCTGTAAGTAATTCGCTAATTTACCAGAGAAAGTCGTTTTACCCGACCCTTGTAAACCCGACATCAAGATGACCGTTGGCGCTCCCGAAAGATTGATTCCAGCCACATCGCCACCCATTAACTCCGTCAATTCGTCTTTGACCAACTTCACTAACAATTGTCCTGGTTGCAAGGTAGTCAATACATCTTGACCCATGGCTTTGTCTTTTACTTTAGCAGTAAAATCTTTAGCAATTTTAAAGTTCACATCGGCATCGAGTAACGCACGACGCACTTCTTTTAAAGTTTCGGCTACGTTAATTTCAGTGATCTTTCCGTGTCCTTTTAATACGTGAAAGGCTTTATCTAATTTATCGCTTAAATTACTAAACATAGTATTTGTTTTTATTAAAGTACAAAGATAAACTAATTCAATAATTTGGCAATTCAATACATAGATTTTTAAACAGCTAAAATCAGCTTTATACCAACAAAAAAACGACTTCTTTTAGAAGCCGTTTTTATTATTAATCAAATATCATTGTTACATTCTCTCCGGAACATTAATCCCTAACAAACTAAACGAAGAGGCAATCGTATCGGCTACTTTTTTAGACAATTGTACTCTAAATATTTTCTTTTCTTGGTTTTCTTCGCCCAAAATAGGCACCGCTTGGTAAAATGAATTGTACTCACGCACCAACTCGTAGGTGTAATTCGCAATCAGAGCTGGACTGTGATTTTGCGCCGCATTCTGAATCACTTCGGGATACAATTCGATTTGTTTCACCAATTCTTTTTCTTTTTCATGCAAATCGGTTGTTTTGGCTATTGCCGAAAAATCAAAGGTGGCTTTACGTAAAATCGATTGAATTCTAGCATAGGTATATTGAATAAAAGGGCCCGTATTTCCAGCAAAATCAACCGATTCTTCTGGATTAAACAGCATTTGTTTTTTAGGATCCACTTTCAAAATATAATACTTCAATGCCCCTAGGCCAATGGTGGTATATAATTTTGTTTTTTCCTCTTCGGAGTAGCCTTCTAATTTACCCAATTCTTCTGAAATTTTTTGAGCCGTCTGCGTCATTTCTTGCATTAAATCATCCGCATCTACCACCGTTCCTTCGCGGCTTTTCATCTTACCCGAAGGCAATTCCACCATCCCATAGGACAAATGATACAAACTCGAAGCCCATTCAAAACCTAGTTTTTTCAAAATTAAAAACAACACTTTGAAATGGTAATCTTGCTCATTCCCCACGGTATATACCATTCCGCCCACATCAGGATGATCTTTGACACGTTGAATGGCGGTTCCAATATCTTGCGTCATATACACCGCTGTTCCATCGGAACGCAAAACGATTTTTCTGTCTAAACCTTCGTCAGTCAAATCAATCCAAACCGAACCATCAGGATCTTTTTCAAAAACGCCTTTTTCTAGTCCCATTTGCACCACATCTTTCCCTAATAAATAGGTATTACTTTCGTAATAATAGCTGTCAAAATTGACTCCTAAATTAGAATAAGTAGTGGCAAAACCATCATACACCCATTGGTTCATTGTTTTCCAAAGAGATTTTACTTCCTCATCACCAGCCTCCCATTTCAACAACATTTCTTGTGCTTCTAGAATAATCGGAGCTTGTTTTTTGGCTTCTTCTTCTGTTTTACCCGCAGCGATTAATTGGTTGATTTCTTCTTTGTAGGCTTTATCAAAAGCGACATA
>JACCDV010815007.1_pt1 | contig 35046 bp, 22 predicted proteins | sample 7446131 | NCBI WGS metagenome assembly JACCDV01 (sample SAMN15323448, study PRJNA562643) | freshwater metagenome | isolation source: river surface water | place: USA:Blue River Watershed | collected 2017-08-17
AGTGCGTATGACGTGTTGTCATTTATTGTTCGTAGCATTTGATTTAAGAGGAACACTACAAGCCTCTGCATGCTGACACCTGACTACCGCTATCGCTGTCAAATCCAATGTCGACCCCAAAGAACGTAGGTACAAAGTTACGAAGAAAGCAGCTGCTTTTTTTATTGCAAACGAAAAACTTGTGGGGTTTGCAAAGGATTTACATCCAATTGAAGGTATAAGATGCCATTTTTTATTTCTGCCTGATTGCTTTTGTTTAAGGGCTTCACGGTCCACTTGTTTTGTTTTGCGTTTTCGCTGGGGTTGAGCAATGAAAGATCTAATCTGACCTGACTCTTTGGCTGTGTACCCGGAATCCAAATGGCATAAATTGCTTTTTCTACCTGTGTAAATACCCAAGTGCCGATTTCACCGTTTTTGATTTCATAAGGCGCAACAGGCTTGGAGTTGTAGATGGCTGCGCTGTTGATGTTCATCCAGTCTCCGATTTCATCGAGTCTTTGGTAGGCGAGGCTGTCCCAGCGGCCCTGCGGGTCAGGGGCAATATTGAGTAAGAAGTTGCCGCCTCTCGAGACAATAAGGCAAAGATTCTTGAGCAGAGTAGCGGTGCTTTTGTATTGGTCACCAGGCACGTAACTCCAGCTGTTGGCCATGGTCATGCAGGTTTCCCAGGGATATGGCAAGGGCCTGTCAGGAATACTTTGCTCTGGAGTGAGGTAGTTTTGGTTGGGGCCTTCTACGGCGCGGTCCACAACAATTAAGCCAGGCTGAAATTGTCGTGCTTTAGCCGCAAGTTCATCCATGCGGATATTTTGATCAACGGGTTTGTAGCCCCACTTCGGGGAGGTTTCGGTGTAGGGCTGAACCCAACCACCATCTAGCCACAAAATGTCAATTTTGCCATAGTGCTGCATGAGTTCCATGATTTGGCCTTGTGTGAATTGAACAAAAGACTCCCATTTAGCTGCTTTCTTTTGAAGGTCGTAGTTGGGGTTGCGATCGTAGGGTGGGAATTTGGGGTCCCAGTAGTCTGGGTGGTGCCAGTCGGGCTTGGAAAAATAGGCGCCGATCCAGAGCCCTTCAGCCCTAAAAGCTTCGAATATACTTTTGGTGAGGTCGGGTTGCGCGCTTTTGCTATTGGGACAGGCTGGGTTAGCCACTGTGTAATTCGTGAGTTTGGAATCAAACATGCAGAAGCCGTCGTGGTGCTTAGTGGTGAACACCATGTATTTCATACCTGCATTTTTGGCGGCTTTAGCCCAACGTTTTGGGTCGAACTGTGTGGGGTTAAAGGTTTGTTGAAGCTTTTCATAGTTACTTACGTAGTCGAAGTAAGAAGCTGCATAAGGCCCGCGGCGTGTGCACCAATCTTCGTCTTCGGGGCAAATGCTCCAGCTTTCAACAACGCCCCATTGGCTGTAGGCGCCCCAGTGCATCAAGAGCCCAAATTTGTAATCTTGCCATGTGGCCAATTTGTTCAGGACCAAGCTGTCGGTCGGGGGGAAGTAGGTTTGCTCGTGGTGTTGTGCGCTGACAAACTTTGGAAGCAAGCCGCATAAAAGTATAATGAGTTGTAATTTATTTTTCATGGCCATAAACTTCAATTTCATCGATAAATAACCAGCCTAAGCCATCGACACCTCGCCATTTAGGGAGTTGCCCCGGATTGCCAATGGTTATTTCTAGTGTTTGAATGCTGCTATTTGGAAAATGCGTCAGGGTGAGCGGATAACTGCCGTTAGGTTGTGCCTGATTGACCAAAGCATTCAGGGTAGAATCTGCAAAACTTTGCTGATCTGTAGTTTGTCCAAATGCCTTCAAATAACTTGGGCCCATGATCCAAGATTGGTTATTGGCCAAATAATGGATGCGCACCGAATCGATCACATATGGTTTTTTAAGTACCAGTTGAAATTTAGCGTCCTGACCCTGCCATCCTTGCCAACTTCTTTGGTATTCTTGGGTGGCACGCAGGCCATCATTGAGACTAGAGCTAAAAGTGTAAGCAATTGTGTCTTCAAGTTGAAGACCATCTGAATAGGCCTTTGCGGGTAGGGTGTGGTATTTAATTTGTTGATTTTTTGCCAAATGATTCACTTTGGCTTCGTTCCAAAATTGCTGGGTGCTTTTTTCATAATCTGAAGGGCTGAGCCTAACTTCATGCAAGAGTTTTGGCCCATAATTGAGCGCAATGCGCGTAAAGTCTTTGAGCATTTGCTGATAATAAGCGCTGTTGCCCGAAAAATACCAATCGGACCCCGCACTTGGTGATTTGGAAACTTCGAGTAAGGCATAACGGATACTTTGTTCGGCCATTTCAATTCTTTGAATGTGTGTTGCCTGCATTTCTGGGAGGCTTTTGGCCTTTTCATACATACTGAGTGCCCATTTGAGATTGGCAGGAGCTAAATAGCCACCGATATGTGTAATAGGCGGTTCGTAAAGTGTCAGCGCTTTGCCACTTTCTTGTAAATCTTTGACCTGAGCACGGAGTACTTCCCGAACGATCATACCGGCAGGGCCATAGTAATTTTCTGTAAATTCATAAATAAGGCTATCGGCATTGAGCTTCGGATCCCAGGCCCATTTAGAAAGTAGAAAGGCGCGCAGTGGTTGCATTTCCGAGGAGGGCGAGTTGTAACCTTGCTCAAAAAGCATTTTGACTCCATTTTGCTGGAAAATTTGGATATTTTCTTGGAGCGTAGGCCAATTCGGGAAGGGCATCACCATGTGCGAGAAATTGATGACGTAATCCCAAATGAGGATATTTTGTGTCAGGGCTGCCCAATTTTTCAGGTCTTTTTCAAAGCTGCTGCCTTTTAAAGATTTTGCCCGATTCTCCTCAATAGTACATAGCATGATATTGACATTGGCTTCGGGTTTGGTAAGTATCGGCGCACTTCGGGTATACTGGTAGGCGAGGGTTGAAATAATTTTATTCGGAAAGCGCTTGGCTACTTCATTGACAAAGCGCAACATGGTGCCAGCGTGGCTGTGTTCAATAGAGTCAGTGTGTTTACAAGCGGCACATTCACAATAGTTGTAGTTGTCCATTTGGCTCACCGACCAATATTTGGCATCAGGTTTTTTACTGATTTCGCTGGCGAGATTGTCACAGACCAGATTCAAAACGTCCGGGTTGCTCAGGCAAACTTGGTCTTTCATGCGGATTCCGTTGCGCAGCGCATAATATTCTGGATGTGCTTCGAAGTGTTGTTCGGGCGGTAGTAATTTGTGTAAAGTATGTACCCATAAACCCCAACCCGGATGATTTTCAAAGGTAAATGATGATTCACCACTGGTTAGTTTGTGCCAGTCGCCATAGCCAGTGCGTCTGGTTTCTCCGTAAAAAATTTCTCGGTACTCAAAGGCCGGAACAGATTCATAACGGTCATAGGCAAATTTAACAGGCAAGCGACCCGGCAACTTGGTGCACTCAGCTTGGTAGTATTCAAAACCAAATTTGCGCTGCAAGACATCATAGACAGCGTTTTTACATGCTGCTTCTGAGTAAGCAAAAATTTGAATCTGACGTTGGTCACAAATTACACCAAAGCCATCGCTTCCCCAGGTTTCGCAGTTCGGAAAAAGTTGTTGGTCAGGCCAGAAAAAGCGCAATTGAAATTGAGTCGTTTGTTGCCCGGCCTCACGCAGGTAAAATTCAAAAGTGCGTTGCAGTTTGGGAAAAAACATTTCCTTTTGACCGAAAGTAGCAAGCGTCAAAAGCAAAAAGAAGGAGAGTATTAGGTTTTTCATGAAATGATATGCGTAAATATGGGTTTTTAATGAAAGCCGCCTTTGCCACGGTAAAGTTGAAGGGGTTCAGCAAATTGCAGTTGTAGCACACTGATCATGGGGTCCATTGTTGCAATAGGAATTTCTATAAAGTAAGTCCCGGGTACATAGCTCCAAGAAATCTTACCGACTTCTTTGATCGGAATAATATCCTCAGAACCAAGTAATTTCACATGAGTTGGTTTGCTTTTAATGCCTTTTAAGTAAATGGTCATGACGCCTTTTGCAGTGCTCAGTTCCATATTTTGTGGGCTTGGAACAAAGAGGTTTAACTGTAAAGAATCTTTACTGAGTGTAGAGTTACCATGATAATGCCCAGCTGGCAGACCCGCCGTTGTGCCGTAAATGGCGCTTGCATTTTTTTGAGTCCAACGTCCAAATTCTTTCAGAATGGCAACTTGTTCGTCGGGAATTGTACCATCTGCTTTGGGTCCGATATCGAGTAGCAGGTTGCCTCCCATGCCCAAACATTCGGTAAAAATACTCAGTAGTTCGAAATGACTTTTAAAGTTGCGGTCTTGTGGGCGATAACCCCAGTTGTCATTGGAGGTGAGGCACAATTCCCAGGTATTTCTGTCTGGGTGAATGATCGGCATGTTTTGCTCTGGGGTATCGTAATCTCCGAAGCTTTTGAGTCTTCCATTTAATATCGCGTTTGGATTTTGAGCCTTAATGATGGAATCAATTTTTGCTGCTTCCCACTCTGTTTCGGAATGTTCCCAATCGCCATCAAACCAATATAAATCTGGATTGTAGTTTGTTGCAATTTCAGCAATTTGCCCGTGCATGAATGTCAAAAAACGACCCCATCGTGCAGGGTCATCTTTGATTTGATAGCGGCTTGAGTCTTTGAGAAAGGCAGGGTAGTCATTTGAGGACCAATCGAGTAAAGAGTAATAAGCGCCTATTTTGATATCTTCTTTTCGCAGTGCGCTATAGAATGGAGCAATTAAATCTTGACGTGCCGGTGTTTGGTGGCTCGTACTGAAAGGATACTTCGGGTTCCAGTTTTGCTGTTTACTAGCCTGTGGTGTTTTGAGTTGTGTATTATAAAGGGCCAAACCGTCATGGTGTTTGGTGGTGATGACACAATATTTGGCGCCACTAGCCTTAATAAGTGCTGCCCATTGTTCAGGTTGGTAATTTTCAGCCGAGAACCTTTTCATTTGCGATATATAAGTAGGGTAGCTCACACTTTTGTTGTGAAAGGCCCAGCTCTCTGAGGTGCCATCAACCGCATACATGCCCCAATGAATAAAGATGCCTAGTTTGGCATCTGCAAACCATTCAGTAGTTTGTTTGGTTTCTTGTGCTAAAAAAATAGACGGTAGGAGGAAGAGGAAAAGTCCAATTTTATTCATCTCTCAAAGGAACAAAAATGCCCCGAAACGACCAAAATTTAAACAATCGTTTAATTTTTTATACAAATCTTAAACATTTGTTTAAAAAGAGTGTTTAACTTTGCAGCGCAAATTTTGCAATACCTATGAAAAGAGACCTCAGTACGGAAGAAAAAATAAAGGCTGCTGCAAAGAAAGTCTTTATGACCAAAGGCTTTGATGGTTGTTCAGTACGCGATATTGCCAAAGAGGTAGGAAGCAACGTCGCTTTACTCAATTATTACTTTAGATCTAAAGAAAAACTCTTCGAACTCATTTTTGAAGGCGCCATGAGTGATTTCTTGCAGTCCATGATAGAAGTTTTTAGCTCTAATCTCACACTTCAAGAAAAGCTAGAACAACTCATAGATAAAGAGTTTGAGTTTTTCATGGAGCACCCTGAACTACCCATGTTTATTCTGCAGTCTTTACATCAGAATAAAACCGATGCCCCAATGCCCAGTCATTTTTTAGAACCCATCGCCAAAACGGGCATTTTTGAGCAGTTTGAATTGGCAAAAGCCAAAGGTGAAATCAGAGATATCAGCATCCGCAACATGACCATGTTATTGATGTCTAATGTGCATTATCCTTTTATGTCCAAAAAATTGACCGAGCAGTTTCACGGTATTGACGCCGAAATTTTTGAAGCAGATTTAATCAAGCATAAAGCAATAGTCAAAGAATTAATTATCAATTATTTATTTATATCAAACCCAAAAGCATGAAAATGAAACCCAATCTCTCCTTCGGATTGCTATTTGTACTGATGGGTCTGTCCGTACAGGCCCAAAAGTATGACCTCGCAGCTTGCTTGCGCCTGGCTGAAACGGCCAATGTGCAAATTCGTAATGCGCAACTTGATGTTGCCATCAATGAAAGTCAGCGTTCGGCTTACTTATCGACGCGTTTACCATCCTTAAATTTCAGTGGTGATTATCGCTACAATGCTGTCATTCCAGGACAGGTGGTTCCGGCTCAGTTTTTTGGCGGCCCGGCGGGTACATTTGCTGAAGTGAAGTTTGGTGTGCCTATCGTTTTGAGTAATACAGTGCAGCTCAATCAGATCCTCTTCAATTCCCAAGTAAATTATGGTCTGGCTGCTTTGCGTATCAATAGTGATATCGTCAAGATCAAGCGCGACATGACTATTCAAGAAGTAAAATATCAAGTAGCCAATACCTTTTTTATTCTACAAGGTGTTGATCAACAATTGCGTTTTCTAGACAGCAATGCAACTCATGTGAAACGCATGCTCAAAAACATGGATCTACTCGTGAGCCAAGGCATGCTAGTGCAGACCGAGGCAGACAAAGTTCGCATCAATTTGCTCAACATAGAAAACAATGTAGCAAACCTAAATGCTACTAAGTCACAATTAGAAGAATTGCTCAAAATCATGATCGGTATTGATCCTAAATCAGCAATTACATTGGCTGATGATCAAATGGTTCAGCAAACCTTACTAGTGGATCCAACACAAGCTAATTTATTTGCCTTGCAACTCCTCGAGCAACAGCAAAAAATGGCTGAAGAAGAGGCGAAAGGCATCAAGATGGGTTATTTACCTAACTTAAATCTGTACGGCATTTACCAATATAACGTCAATATGAATCCTGAAACAGATTTTCGTACGGGTATTGATGGAGCTTTTGTTGGTTTGCGTCTTGACTGGAATTTATTTGATGGTCTCGATAAGCACCATAAAGCAGCAGTAAATGCTCTAAAGCAAGAGCAAATTCAAGCGCAACAAGATCTTACGCGTTTGCAACTACAACAACAAAGCGAACAAAACAAGCGCAATATTTCAGTAAAGGCTTCCGCTTTAGATGTCGCTAAAGAGCAACTTGGTTTGGCTGAATCCATTTTGAAAAATGCGTCTTTGAAATACAAAGAAGGTCTCATTTCAGTGAATGACTTCTTAATGGCTGAAACAGGTCTTGAGCAAGCACAAGCGGGTGTGGTAGCAGCGTATGTATCACTCAGACAAGCAGAACTTGAATACTTAAAAACAAACGGAAATATCAAATAATCTATCATGAAAAGAATCATCCTTATTTCAATTATTGTCATTGGTGCATTAGCTTTAACCGTGACAAAACTTTTATCAAACGCAGATAAAGCAAAAAAGAAAATTTACATCCATGACCTCGAGGCGGCTGTTTTAGTTGAAACGGCTAACCCTGTGGCCAATTATACATTTGAGAGTGCCTTTTCTTATTTAGGTGTTTTTGATGCCATGCACCAGAATAATGTGGCTTCAGAAGGATCTGGTAAACTCATCGATTTATTAGTAAAAGAAGGTCAACAAGTTCAAAAAGGTCAGGTAATCGCTAAACTTGATGACGAACTGATTCAGTTGCAGATTGAAAATGCAAAGCTGAACATTGCTCAGTTAAAAAATGACAACGCGCGCTTTGCAAATCTTCGTAAAGAACAGGCGGTATCATCTGTTGAAGCAGAGAAAATGGAATTGGCCTTGAAATCTGCCGAAGTACAACTAAAGCAACTTCAAAAACAACTCAAAGGCTGTAAAGTATTGGCGCCATTTTCAGGAGTTGTCACAAAAAAAATGGCAGACCTCGGTTCAATGGTCATGCCAGGAACACCAATTGTAGAACTCACAGATATTGCACAACTCAAACTTACCATTTCTGTTCCTGAGCGCGATGTGCTCAAGTTCAAAGTGGGGCAGAAGGTCGCAGTGAGTGTAGATGCGCACGAAGGAGAAGTTTACAATGCCAGCGTTTATAGTACTTCGGTTCAGGCCGATGCCTTACATAATTTCAAAGTACAAGTATTGGTTTCGAACAAAGCGCAAGCAAGAATTCTTGCTGGTATGTACGGAAGCGTAACGCTACAAAGCACAAAATCGGTTACGGCTATGGCTGTGCCAAGAAAAGCACTCATTGGCTCTACCAAAACGCCGCAAGTTTATGTGGTGCGCAACGGAAAAGCGAAGCTGACGAGCTTTAGCCCAGGTACCTCTGACGGAAATTACCTAGAAGTTGTTTCAGGCTTAGCAGCATCAGATCAAATTGTTGTGAAAGGACAAGTGAATTTAGAAGACGGGATGAACATCAAACGCAATAAATAGCCCCATGACACTTACAGAATTGGCCATTAAAAGGCCCTCATTTATCATCGTAATTTTCACCATCTTAGTTGGTGGTGGAATCCTCAGTTACAAGCAGCTCTCTTATGAGCTCATGCCGGATTTCTCGGCTCCTCTATTAACCATCACTACGGCTTATCCGGGTGCGTCTCCATCTACTGTTGAATCTCAGGTGTCTAAACCACTTGAAGATGTCCTAAGTGGTATGGAAAACGTCGATGAAGTGACTTCTTTCTCTTTCGATAATGCTTCTTTTGTATTGCTTGAGTTCAAGGCCTCAGCCAATATTGATGATGCACTTGAAGATGCGCAAAGAAAGATCAATAACAACCTGAGTAAACTTCCTGAAGATGCCCTCAACCCAGTGGTTGCCAAAATTGAACCGAATGCAACGCCAGTATTACAGCTAAGTGCCGTCGCATCCAAAATCAACGATGCTGAACTCATGCGCTTGATGGACGAACAATTGTTGCCGCAAATCAAGCAGGTAAAAGGGGTGGCCGAGGTGCAAGTAATTGGTGGTGAGCGTCGTGCGTTCCGCGTCAATGTAGACAAAGAAAAAATGCGCAAACTCGGTTTGTCTTTGGCCCAAATCAATCAGGCTGTTGCGATGTCAAACCTCGATTTCCCAACTGGAAAGGTCAAAAGTCAAGACGAGCAAATAACGGTGCGTTTGACGGGAAAATACCAAAGTATTGAGGACCTTAAAAATCTTGTTTTGGTGTCCAAAGGCACTTCGTCTATCAAATTAGGTGATCTTGCAGAAGTGGTTGATGCCAGTGATGATCAAGTAACTATTAGCCGCTTGAATGGCGTCAATGGTATTGGTCTGCGCATCAAAAAGCAAAGTGACGCCAACGCGGTTGATGTTGCTAAATTGACCAAGCAGAAATTCAAAGACCTCGAAGAGAAGTATGCCAAAGAAGGCTTGCAATTCACTATTGCTACAGACACCTCAATTCCTACTATTGAGTCGGTTGATGCCGTTATTCATGACCTCGAGTTGGCTGTCTTGTTAGTAGCCTTAGTGATGCTCTTGTTCTTGCATACCATCAGAAATGCCTTTATTGTCTTGGTTTCAATCCCAGCATCCTTGATTTCTACTTTTGTAGCGATGTACCTCTTGGGTTACACGCTCAACCTCATGACTTTACTTGCGATGTCATTGGTGATTGGAATTCTTGTAGATGACTCTATTGTGGTCTTAGAAAACATTTATCGCCACTTACAAATGGGCAAGAAGCGTCGTCAGGCTGCACTAGATGGTCGAAACGAAATCGGATTCACAGCCCTAGCCATTACGCTAGTTGACGTCGTGGTCTTTTCACCAGTTGTCTTTATTGAAGGAACCATTTCTGATATCTTGCATCAGTTCTCTATTGTGGTTGTGATTTCAACCTTGATGTCTTTGTTTGTTTGCTTTACCCTGACACCATGGTTGGCATCGCGTTTTGCCAAAGAAGTTCAACTCAATCCGAAGAAGCCATTTCAAGCTATTTTGCTTTGGTTCGAGCGCCGCATCACCATCTTCACAGATTCTTATGTGAAAATAGTGGGCTGGGCACTCAGACACAAAATCTCGATGGGCTTGATCATCATTGGCATTTTCATCGCATCTTTCTCTACGATGGGCTTAGGTATTGTGGGTCAGGAATTTGTTTCTCAAGGTGACCAAGGAAAATTCATGCTCAAACTCAAATATGAAAAGAGTGCGACTTTTGCAGAGAATAACCTGACCACCATGAAAATTGAGCAGTTGTTATTGGCTCAAAAAGACATGATTGATATCGTCTTCTCCAATGTGGGCGGCCCAAGTGCAGGTCTCGGAGCTGCAGCTTTTGGTGCTGAAAACCGTTCAGAGGTTACGGTCATGATGAAAAAAGACAAGCAAAAGGAAATTCCGACAGTCGATTACATGAACGCCATTCGTCAGAAAATTGAGAATGAATTCCCGGGCGTGGAAGTGAAAGCGCTCAACATGGGCTTAATCGATTCCGAACAAGCACCAATCGAAATCTTCATCTCGAGTAATGACAAAGAACTCATGATGAAAGAAGCGCAGCGCTTGAAGCATGCGATTAAAGCCATGAAAGGAGCGAAAGATCCATCGTTGAGTACCGAAGATATTACGCCTGAAGTTAAAATTGCGCTCAACCGTGAAAAAATGGGGCAATTAGGGGTAAATGTGGCCGCAGTTGGCATGCAATTACAAGGAGCACTTTCTGGTAATGACGACAGTCAAATTGACCTTGGTGGTTCAGAATACGACATCCGCGTAATGCTCGATGCTGCCAATAGAAAGGATATTCAGGATATCTCTGAACTCAGTTTTACAAATAACGAAGGCAAGCAAGTGCGCCTCAGTGACTTCGCTAATATCAGCGTAGACAATGCAGCGGGTACACTTGAACGCAAGAACCGTATTCCAAATACAACACTCAGATGTTATGTCTTAGGGACCGCTCCAGGAACAGTTGCTACTGCCATTGAAGATTATCTTAAAAAAGCACCTCTTGATCCTAATGTTCGCCTCACCTGGGGTGGAGAAATCAAAAGACAAAAAGAATCTTTTGGAGCGCTCGGAACTGCTATGGGTATTGGGGTTATCTTGGTCTACCTGATTATGGTGGCCTTGTACGATAACTTTGTGTATCCGTTTGTGGTCTTGTTTTCTATTTTAGTGTCTTTGGTTGGTGCTATCCTAGCGTTAGCCCTTACATCATCCAACATGGGGATTTTCACGATGTTAGGTATGTTGATGCTATTGGGGCTAGTTGCCAAAAATGCCATCCTGATTGTCGATTTCACCAATCACCTCAAGGAAAAAGGAATGTCCACTTATTTAGCCTTACTTGAGGCTGTTAAAGAAAGGATGCGTCCAATTCTCATGACAACCATTGCAATGGTCATTGGTATGGTGCCTATTGCCACAGCAACTGGCTCAGGTGCAGAATGGAAAAATGGCCTTGCTTGGGTACTCATTGGTGGTTTGACCAGTTCCATGTTCTTGACCATCATTGTTGTACCAATGATGTACTACGTTGTGGATCGCATTCAAGCTAAAATTCAATTTAAAAAGCTAGCCAAGCTTGCAGATATTGATGTAAACGAAGAGGCTAAATAATGTTTCTCTGAGTTTCATTGATTTGCAGATAAACAAAAGAGGCGGCCATCGGCCGCCTCTTTTGTTATTGATAGTTTATCCAATAGAATTCAGCTTGTCCTTTATGAATTGCTGAATTATATTCCTTATTCCTTATTTCTTATTTCTTGGACTTCACGTAATCATAAACTCGATAAGTCAGGTAAATATTGATGATAATGACGGCTATTACAACATAGCCCAAAAGATCAAAGTTCATAAGAGGTGCGCTGGGGCTGTACTGCCGAACAATTTTGCCACCAATCATAGCGGCAACGCCACCGGCCATTTGTTGTAAGGAAGCATTGATGCTCATGAAGGCGCCTCGATCTTTTGCTTCAGGAACCGAAGTAGTAAGTGCCTGAGATGGTACCATGCGCGCCATAATGCCACCCATCATGAAAATGTTGACAACAATCAGCACAAAAAGGCTGGTTTCCCCCAAGTGAACATAGACCAATACTGAGCCGATCATCATAAGAGAAGCAATCATGAATAGCTGAAATTTATTGATTTTGTCGGCCAAAATACCAATAAGCGGCATAATCATAAATGTAGAAATACCTACAATCATAAAAAGTAAAGGAAGTTCTTTTTGAGAAATACCAACATTGTTTACAGCAAAAGCACTGCCCCAAGGCATCATGAAATAGCCGCCCAAAGACATGAATGCTGTAGCCATAAAACCAATTCTGTAATTGCGGTTTTTAATGGTGGCCAACAAATGCTTAAATGCCGAGTTTTCTCGTTTTAAAGCCAAATGCGCATTAATTGGTTTTAGCGCCAATAAAATGGCCAATAACATACCAACTGATAGACCTACAATTAAGTAAAATGGTGTTTGCCAATGGTACATATCGGCTATAAAAAGACTGAGGGGAATACCAACAATTTGACTAAGGCCAAAGCCCATTTGCATGAAGCCCATAACTCTTCCTCGTTGTTCTAGACTGAAAATATCGGCCACAATAGCCATAGATATTGACGACATCACACCTCCGAAAACACCTGTAAGGATACGTGCCAAAACAAGTTGATTGTAAGATTCAGCCATCCCACAAAAGAGGGTGCCTAAAATAAATCCACTATAAAAAAACACGAGCAAGCGTTTGCGGTCAAAGCGATCGGCAAAGCCAGCTGTTAAAAAACCGGATAAACCAGCAGCCAAAGCATAGCTAGAGACTACAATGCCAAATTGATCTGGTTTCACTTTGAAATCTTTCATGAGTAAGTCTCCGAGGGGTGACATCACCATGAAATCGAGGACGACTGTAAATTGGGTGAGTGCTAAAATGGCTACGGCGAGCCACTGATAATAGGTTAGGGCGGTATTGTTTTTCACAGAACAAAGGTATCAAAGTTCCTGTTTCGGCTTTGTTTTCAAAATGTTAATTATTGAAGTAAGACAAATCGTTGCTCTTGCTGTTGTGCTCCTTTTGTACAATGAACAATGTAAATTCCTTGCGATAAGCCGGCTACTGAAAGCATTTCATTTTTTTGCTCAGATCTCCAACTACTGATCAAGCGACCATCGAGGTGCCATAAAGAAATGTCGGCGCCAATCAATGCTGCTGGGATTTCAAAGCGTAAAGTTTGCGCATTTGGGTCGAGGAGAAGCTGAAACTGCGCTGAATTGATTGTTTCGGTATAGGCTGTATTCATTTCAATAAAGAGCGTATCCGATGACTGAAAACAGCCTTGTTCATTAATAGAAAGTAAATGGTAGTAGCCTGTTTGAAGAACTGGCAGCAAAGTGTTGTTCTGCCCAATGAGTGGAGCTCCATTAAAATACCATTGTGAATAAGCACTTGTATTGCTTGCGAATAACTGCCCTTGTAAACTATCGTTTTCTATTAAAGGAGTACTGGGGCTTTCGTAGAGTATTAAGGTGTCTAGTTCGATAAAACTGGGCACTGGATTGATGTTTTCAATACTGATTTGATAGGCAATTTGAGCGTTGCCTGCCACACAAGCATTACATGAGCCAATATTAATAGTGTGATTGCCGATATAATCATCGGCGCCAAAATAGCTTTCTCCTATGCTTTGGTCAGCTTCCCAAATTTCAATGGTGTAATCTTGTCCAAGTTCTAGATCTAGTTGCGGCCACCAAGATACAGGTGGGTTCTGATCAATGATAACACCTGATTGATAGAGGAGCTGACCATTTTTCTTGATTTTAAAATAAGCGTCGGCTTCTTCAAAGGAGGGGAAGTTTTCTCCGTAATTTGACATGCTTTGGATGTCGAGTTGGGTGAGTTGGATATGAACAGTAGTGTCTAGAGCCGAATAAGCTTGATAGCTAATAGGGTAAACTCCTGCATGGGCATAAAATTGTGCAGTTGGGTCTTGCGAATTAGAGTTGGAACCGTTACCAAAATCCCAAGCATAATAAGCTAAGCCGGGCTGTAGGTTATTAAATGATACAAGAGCAGGTGCACAAGGCTGTGAAACCTGATAATTGAAAGCTCCGCTGTTATTGATTACAGTTGGTGGGTTCACTTGAAAATCCAGTTGGAATTGGTACGGATAACCTTGTAAAATAGTTAGGTCTGCAAGAACCATCACGCTAATTTGAAAAGCGCCCGCAAGGAGTGGAGTTCCGGATATGTTGATGCAGCCAAAAACATCTAATTGCGGATTATAATTGCAGTTGTTTTGGGCTTCACTGCAGGTCCAGTTGAGCCCTAATGGTAAGGTGATGTTAGTAATTTGGAAGTTAGTAAAAGGATAGCCAAGCGTGTCGGTGGGCAGAACAAAGGTGACATCTGTGCTATAGGGCTGCCCGACGCTTGCAGTCGGTAGTATGTTCGGATAAATACCGACCAATGTTTGGTTGTAATCAATAGTGCAACCTTGCCCAAAGATTGAAAAGTGCATTAAAAGTGCGAGAAGTAGAAAGTTTGTTTTCATGTCGTTTAATTTTGACACGAAAGTAGGGGTGGGGTACTGAAAAGAGTTCAGTAAAAAAACGGAATTCCGACTTCTTTTTCTTGATTAATCGGCAATTTTACGGACTCTTGGCCCCAGTTCAATGCACTCTAAGTTTTGAATTTGCTCACCTGAAATGGAGAAACGAAAAATGGTTTTTATCTGATGAAAGCCTTTGAAACCACAAGCGCCCGGATTTAGCCAGAGCATGTTGTAGCGCTTGTCCATTTGAGCAAGTGCGATATGCGAATGCCCGCAAACAAATAATTTTGGAGCACCATTGCGTTGAATTTCTTCAAAGGCAGGTTTGGCATATTTACCGGGTCTTCCTGCAATGTGGGTCATGAGTACCTCTACTTGTTCGACCTTAAAACGCAAGAATTCCTTTGACGAAGCTCGAATGATATGGTCGTCAATATTCCCAAAAACAGCCCGAGTGGGTTTAAAAGCATGAAGTTGATCGAGTACGTCGATAGTACCAATGTCACCCGCATGCCAAATTTCATCGACATCCTTAAAATAATCAAAGATTTTCTGGTCTAAATCCCCGTGCGTATCTGATAATAATCCAATTCTTAGCATGTTATGAACAAAAATAAGGCTTTTGACAGAACTCCAACCACATGATATTCAATGAGACATATCAAATAATCGATAAAAAGCTATAAATATTCACTGAACACTACTCCTTGTTCAATCTTAACTAAAAACCAATCTTTTGTGAATAAATTTAGGCCTCAGTATATATTTGATAAGCCTAGAACGCTTAAAATTGTAACAAACTAAAAACTATGAACAAAAAAACTACTTTCAACGTGTTGGCAAGAATGAAATCCAGCGCAACTCTTTTGTTGACGCTGTTTTTATTGCTCTCCTCAGGATTGCTGGCACAAATCAACTATTCTCAAAACTTCAACGCAGGAAGTTTGTCTGGATGGACTTCAGCAATGGGGGGTACTTGGTCTTCGCCATGGTCCCACACCACTTCACTCGTTTGTGAAGGGAGTGGTGCTGCTCGTGTGAACATTTACACGCCTACAACTGCAGGTTCTTTCATTTCTCCAAATGCAGGACAGTCAATCGGCACCTCTGTTACGATGACCTACCAATATAAAATTACAAATTGGTCTGCCGGAACAGTAGCTACCCCAGCAACGTTTGGTTCTATCGCTGTTCAATACGCAAGTACTTTAGCAGGTCCATGGACAACTGTTGAAACCATCAATAGTACGAACCACGTTCCTTCTACCTCTTGTGCTACAAGAACAGTAACTTTTACTCCTCCACCATCTGCGACCTTCTTCGTTCGCTTCAATTGTACGTATGGCACAGGTGACTACTGGATGTATTTTGACAACGTGAATATTACGCAGCAAGGTCCTAATGTTTCTATCGTTACACCTGTCGGAACAGCAGGAAATACAAACGGAACAGGAGCAGACCCAGTAGATAGATATTACAATAGTATCAGATATCAGGTAGTTTATACAGCAGCTGAGCTTACTGCAGCCGGATTGGTTCCGAATTCAGACATCACAAAATTCGCATGGAACGTTACAGAAACATCAGGAACTCTTGGTAATTATACCATAAGAATGGGTCATACATCTGCTACAAACTCAGCAGCACACGACAATTCTGCAACTACCGTTGTTAAAAATCCATTTGCATATACTACAGCATTAGGTTATAACGATATTGATTTAGATGTTCCATTTACTTGGAATGGCTCTAGTAATTTATTGGTTGAAATATGTACGGGACCAGCAAATCCATTTACATCTCCTTGGGGAGGTGTTGCAAGTGTATCTTTTACTTCAGGTTCGAGATTTGTTAGAATTGATGGGGGTTCTGCTTGCGGTATGAGTACTTCTAGTTCAAATTCTAATAAACCTTTATGTCGTTTAACTTGGGTGCCCGGTTCAGGTTGTACTGGAACACCTGCTCCAGGTAACACAATTACGTCAACACCTTCGGTTTTCCCTGCAGGAACGGCTATCCTTTCTTTACAAAATGCTACATTGGGTGCAGGTGTGACTTACCAATGGCAATCAGCTCCTAGTTCAACAGGTCCTTGGACAAACGTGGCAACTGGTGGAACTGCATCTAGCTTTACAGCAGCACCAACTGCAACTACTTGGTACCGTTGTATTGTGACTTGTTCAGGAAATTCAGGAACATCGAATCCAGTTCAGGTTCAGTTGAATCCTTATTGTCAGCCTGTTTATTCTTCAGGAACTATTTTTGGTGACCTCATTTCGAATGTAGCTATTTCAGGTCCTGGTTTAACTTGGAATAACAACTCTGGTATTGCAACAACAGGTCCTTCATACGTATCTTATACAAACCTACCTCCTGTAGTGATGCAGGCCGCTACGTCATATTCAATGACAGTAACTGCTGGTTCATATTCAGGTCAGGCTTTTGCAGTTTGGATTGACGCCAATGATGACAACGTTTTCTCAGCGAGTGAGAAAGTTGGTTTTTCTGCTGGTACAACTACCACTAGCTTTGGTTCTGTAACCTTTAATATCAACCTTCCTTGTACGCCTCCACTAGGAATTCACAGAATGCGTGTACGCGGTGTTTGGTTGGGTAATGGTGCAACAATGGATCCATGTTTGAGCTATGGCTACGGTGAAGCTGAAGACTACCTTGTACAATATATTGCAGGAGCTCCTTTCACGCCATCTTTCACAGCTGCTGCTCCTGCTCAATCTTGTACTTATATCGATTACACTTACACGACACAGTCGGGCATGCAAAACTACGTTTGGACTTTCCCAGGTACAGCCGGTGTTGACTACACGCTTGTTTCTGGAGGTACTGCAACATCAAATACAGCTGTCGTAAAATGGTTAAACGCTGGTGCAAAAACAGTCGGTGTAAACTACAATAATGCTTCAGGATGTGCGAGTGCAGGTCCAGGTTCAAACACAGTAACCGTTCAACAAACCGCTCTTGTACCAAATACTGTTGGTGCACTAACAGTTTGTGCTGGTTCAACTGCAACCTTTACTAATACTTTGGCTGGCGGCGCTTGGTCAAGTATCAACCCTGCAGTTGCAACGGTTAATCCAACGACAGGTGTTATTACAGGAGTAGCTGTTGGTACAACCGATATCGTATACTCTGTAGCTAATCCAGGAACTTGGTGTGCAGCTTCTACAAATACAAAAGCAATAACTGTTAATCAAACTCCAGTTGTCAACGCTGGCCCAGATGTTACAATTTGTACAGGTGCTTCTACTAACTTAAGCGGTTCTTCTCAGTTTGTTCAAACGCATACCATTCAGTTAACTGATACTTGGGGTGATGGTTGGAATGGTAACTCAGCGAACGTTTTAGTAAACGGAACAGTAGTATTGTCTAACATTACTTTAGCAACAGGCTTTGGACCAGTATCCTTTACTTTTGGTGCACAATCAGGTGCAGCTATTTCTGTAGTATTCAATGCAACAGGTTTTTATCCTGAAGAAACAAGAATTACAGTATTGAATGGAGCGGGAACAACTTTGGTTTCTAACTACTCAATTGGTCTTGCTGGTCCTTGGTCAGGAGTTGCTGGTCCATCAATCAGTTCAGTTTGGACACCTGCTGCTACGCTTACCAATGCAAATACAGCTACACCAACTGCAGCCCCACTAGGCACCACTACCTACACGATGTCTACAACTGCTGCTAATGGCTGTACAGGAACTGATCAAGTTTTGGTAACTGTATTGCCAACTCCGGCTCCTCAGCCAGTTATTGCTGCCAATGGTAACACTACTTTCTGTGCCGGAGGTTCAGTAATGCTTGTTGCACCTCCTGCAGACTCTTATGTGTGGTCTAATGGTGCTACAACACAAACTATCCCGGTTACTACTGCAGGTAACTACTTTGTAACTGTGAATGTTGGTATCTGTTCTGGAACATCTTCAACAGTTCCTGTTGTTGTCAATGCACTTCCTGCTACTAACATTACAGCTAGTGCAACTGCACTTTGCCCAGGAGCAACAGCTACCTTGAGTGTTCCTACTGCAGCTACTTATCTTTGGAGTAACGGTGCAATTACACCTTCAATTGCAACAAGTACAGCTGGTACATACAGCGTAACGGTTACAAATGCTAATGGTTGTTCAGCAACTTCAGCTCCTGTGACACTTACTGCAGCTACAACACCAACTGTTACAGTAACGCCAAACGGCCCTGTTAACTTCTGTACAGGTTCAAGTGTAGTATTGAACTCAAATGCTTCTGCTGGTTCAACTTTCCTTTGGTCTAACGGCGCTACAACACAAAACATTACCGCAAGCACTTCTGGTGTTTATTTTGTGACCGTGACCAATGCTGCTGGTTGTCAAACCATGTCAAACAATATCGTTGTCAATGCGCAACAAACATTTACTGCGACTGCAACTGCATTGTCTCCAACAACAGTTTGTCAAGGAACACCTGTAACGTTAGTTGCGAGCCCAGGTTCTTCTTACCTTTGGTCTAATGGTGCTACAACACAAGGTGTCAATGTGACAGCTGGTGGCCCGATCACAGTAACAGTAACCAACGCTTCAGGTTGTACAGGAACATCTGCACCTATAAACGTAACGGTGCTTCCAGTACCAAATGCTACAATTAACGCAAATGGTCCATTGACGTTCTGTCAAGGTTCATCTGTTAACCTTACAGCAACAGGTGGTTCTACTTATAACTGGAGTACAGGTGCCAATACTGCAGCAATTGCAGCTAATGCATCAGGAAATTATGTTGTTACCGTAACAGCAGCCAATGGTTGTACAGACGCTGAGCAAGTAACAGTAACTGTTAATGCTGTTCCATCTTCAAATGTTGTCATGGATGGAAACAGCGTACTTTGCCCAGGTGAAACTTTAACGCTCTCAGCAGCTCCAGGTAACACTTATGCATGGTCTACAGGATCTACAGCAAGTGAAATTACAGTTTCAAATGCTGGTACCTACGGCGTGACAGTAACTGGTTCAAATGGTTGTTCATCGAATTCAGGTAACATCATTGTTACTGCTGGTCAGTCATCTGCTTCTACGATTGATGTTACGGCACTTGATGCCTATACTTTGAACGGAGTTGAATACACCACCGCAGGTACCTATACTCAAGTGATTCAAAACGAAGCTGGTTGTGATTCAACAATCACTTTGAATCTGACGCTTACTGTAGGTCTTGATGAGTTGAATGGTATTGCTTATGAAGTGTATCCGAACCCAACTGCTGATCAATTTACAATTGATGCAAGCCAAGCGGTTTACGGAGCTTACAGCATTCAAGATGCTCAAGGTAAAATCGTTAAAGAAGGCCTTATGAATGGTGTTTCAACAACGGTTGAGCTCAACGAGGTAGCGCGTGGAATCTACTTCCTTCGCATCGCTGAAACAACCGAAGCGATCCGCATCATTAAGAATTAATCCATACGGATTTTAGGATATAGAAAAGCCCCGCACTGCGGGGCTTTTTTTATTTTTGTAAAAACATCTTCGTTTTGATTCGATTTGCTCTGTGTGTATTTTGCTGTCTTACTTTTTGTTCGAAATATAAGGCCCAAACGAATTTTCCTTATAGTCGCTTTGTCGATTGGCAGCATGCTGGCTCTGAACAATTAGATTTCAGTACGGCGCAAATCATTCATTTGGATCAGATGGGAATAGATGCCAGTGGACAAGCAGATTGTTCGGCGTTGGTCAATCAAGTCATCCAAACAACCCAAAATCAGCCAACGATCATTCGATTCCCGGCAGGGACATTTTATTTCACAAATTCGATTTTACTTCGTTCGCATATTGCTATCGAAGGAGCTGGGGCCGCGCAGACCTTTATGCGATTTAATTTAAATCAGTTGGGGTCTGCCATTGTTGGTTCAGGCACACTTTCAAATACAACCTATGATTTAGCACAAGTACCGTTGAAAAATCAACAATTCTTGCGCTGTAACAATCAAGTGTTTCAGGCAGGAGATTGGATCAGGATCTCGTGTGCTGACTCGGCGCTTGTGAGCTCAACTTGGGCATATGGAACTGTTGGTCAGCTCGTTCAAATTGTTCAAGTAGCGCAGGACACGCTGTTTCTTGCTGCACCGCTGCGTCGCTCCTATATTGGAAATGGGGACGTCAAGATTCAAAAAATGAGTCCTTTAGAACACATTCAAATCAAATGTCTGTCTATCGAAAGAATCGATGACACCGCTCCTGCGCAAGAAAGCAACATCCAATTCAATTATGTGGTCCATTCAGAGATTTCGCATTTGACTTCTAAGAATTGCACTTTTGCACATATTGACCTTCGAACCTGTTCCAACATTAGTGTGAAAGCTGCTTATTTTCAAGATGCCTTTTCTTATGGTGGAGGTGGAAGGGCCTATGGTGTTGTCATGCAGGCAACAACGAATGCTTGTTTAGTCGAAGATAACATATTTAAGCACCTCAGGCATGCCATTTTATTGCAATCTGGTGCAAATGGAAATGTAAGTGCCTTTAATTTTAGCACAGATGCTTTTTGGTCAGAAGCTTCATTACCTGCAAATTCTGCAGGAGATTTGGTGCTGCATGGCAATTATGTTTATGCCAATTTATTTGAACAAAATGAAGTCGGAAATATTGTTATTGATAATTCGCATGGTGCAAATGGCCCTGACAATTTGTTTTACAGAAACAGAGCTACACTTTATGGCATCTTCTTTAGTGATCAAACTTCGCCCAATCAACTTTTCATCGGCAATCATGTAACGAATACTGCTTTTCCTTATAGTTTAATCAATTACACAATTCAAGGTGTCGGTCATTATCAATTTGCCAACAACAATAAAGGGACTATTGTACCGGCAGGTACCATTCTGAGTTCTGATTCTTCTTTTGCTTACCTACAATGTCCAAATTTTGTTCCGCTAACAACTTGGTTAACCATAGGTGATCAGCCTGTGCTGCTGCAAAATATACCGGCCAAACAGAGATATAACGCTCAACAGTTTTTCTATAACAATTGTGAGCAAACAGCTGCAGTTATCTTTTCTGAATCCATAACAGGTGTACAAATTTGGCCAAATCCAGCACAAGATGAAATTCAAGTCAGGAGTGAGCAAGAGGCAGGCTCAGCCATAGAAATTTATTCGGTCAATGGTAAACTGATACATAGTCAGCAAAAAACATCCATAATACAGGCTGTTTCCATTCGACATTTAGATCCAGGTATGTACTATTTGAAATTTTCTGAAAGTTTGGAATCATTTCCTTTTGTCAAAGAGTAAATGCCATTTCCAATGCCCATTTATTTGAAATCTGGTAAATGAGGTAGTTCATAAACCGGAAGCCTCATAAACGAAGGTTCGAAATAAGGACTGTTTTGGTAAATGAAGAACAGCTGTTCCCATTCGTCATTGGCAAACTTTACATCGAGTTGTTTTCTTTGCTCATAAGCTTCTTTTAATTGGGGTTGAGCCGCTAGTATTTCTGCAATTTGTTCTTTGAAAACATAGGGCGAAAAATATTCTTTTTGCTGCAGATAACTATCAAAGAAATTCCAACTCAGGTAGCTGTCTTCCGCGAGCGGTTGGAGTACCGAATGTATAAATAGCGCTTTTTCTTGTGCACAAGGTATGAGCAGATCTCCGGGTTTTAGCGCAAGTGAATAAGTTTGAAGCTCGAGCTCAATTTGTTGTAATTTAAAGTGGCCTTCATAGGGTTTGGTTGGCGCCTTGAAATCTTTTATTACATAAGATTTTACTTGGACTGTTCTAGCTGTACTTTCTTCCACGACCGTATAAGCAATCTGATTGGCTTTTAACCTGGCAATGATTTCAAGCTCTTGCCCGCCAACTACATAATATTCTGGTATCAGAACGGAGTCTTGTGCCTTATAGGTATTGAAGTTCGGGATGTATTTCTCATAGGGTTGACTGCGGTCATAACTCAATTGTTCGAGCCCTGTTATCGGATGCTTCGGATAAATAGCTTGATAACCTTTAAAGCGAATGGGCTCGTATTCTGTTGCGACTAATTGAAAGTTATAAGGGAAATAACTCATGGAGCTTGTCCAGGTATTGGCGTCCTTTCTAGCTGCTTCAATTTCTTCTCCTTTTTCGATACAATAAGCGATCATCGCATTCATAAAGCATAGGGTGGCTTGAACGCGCTCGGGAAATGGCTTCAGCATATGCGTTTCAACAGTAAAAGAAAGGCTATGAAACAAGCTTGCATATCCCATGGCGTAGCGAGGAAGGTCGTTAAAGGCAACAATTCCGCTATCAGGTATGGCTCCTTTGAGTTCTACATAAGGGAATAAATCAAAGCCGCTTTGCTTGCAATACGTCTGAAGCGTAGGGATGCAATCTTTATAGGTTATGTTGCAGATACTAGGAGCAAGGCGTTCACGCAGAGAAGCAATATAAGTGAGTGTGTAGGGGTAGTCTGCACCGTTTGAAACATGGTTGTCAATAAAAACGTCAGGATGGAGTGCGTGGTAAATTTTTGCAAAAGTGAAGCTATTGATCGCATCCATTTTGATGAAATCTCGGTTGAGGTCTAGGTTTTTAGCGGATCCTCTGAAACCATAGGCTTCTGGACCGTTTTGATTGGCACGACTTTTATAGTTGCGGTTCATCATCCCGCCTACATTATATGCTGCTATAAATGCGATAACTGGCAATGTCCGATTCTGTGCATCAATTGTTGGTTTTCCGGCACGTATCCATTGGTCGAGCCAAATTAAACAAGCATTGATTCCGTCGGGCTCACCTGCATGAATGGCGTTATTGATCAGGATGGTGGTGCCTTTTTGTGCCTTTTCAAAGGTCTTTAAAGAATCTTTATGACTATTGACTACACAAAGGTAAATTGGTAGCCCATAATCCGAAGGCCCCATATTGAATAGTTTGATTTCTCGATGTTGACGGTCTAGTTGTTGCAGATGTGCAATGAGCTCAGGGTAGGTAGGTGTTGTGTTTTCAGACCAATTTTGACAATAGGAATAAGATAGCTGTTGAAGGAGCAATAGTAATACAATAGTTCTTTTCATATTTCGAAAGTACAAAATTGAGCCCAACACACTCAATTCTATTCATTCACAACGCTAAAAAGAAGGGCAGCTGAGGCGTCTGAAATCGGTAACGCGTTTCTTGCATTTCAAATTGATGCCCAAAGAGATTTCATGTGAGCCGCCAGACGTACCACTGCCAAGTTGGGATACAGTGAGGTCATAACTGTAGCCTATGCGGTATTTGTCTGTGGTAATACCTACTGTCAAAATGAAGGCATCTAGGTTGCGGTACCAAGCCCCAATGGTAAAGCTTTCGTATTTAAGATAAGCCCCAATATTGAGTTGTTGAAATCCATTTTGATATTGATAAATGATGTTTGGCGAAAGAAATGTGGAACTAGAATAACGGCCGCGCTGACCAATTTTTATATTCGCCCCTAAATGCCCGGTTAACTTTACAGGAAGTCGAGCTTGACCAAGAATCAGAGATTCGTCGGGTCTATTTAAGTGGTGTGCGGCCACCCCGAAGTAAAAGTTCTTTGTGAATCCAACCATTCCGGCTGAAACATCAAAGAAACCTCTGCGGCCATTACCGCGGGGTACGTCGCCCGTTTGATAAATGAAACCTCGGCGCGGGTCAATCATGTCTCCAAAGGTGAGCTGACTCCAATCGAGAAACTTTTGGTAGTAAGCGGCTTGTGTCCCGAACATGAGTCTGAATTTGCGGTTTACTTTGAGGTAATAAGAATAACTCGCACCTAACATAGAAGTTTGAATGGTGCCAGGCCCTTGTGTATCGTGCAAAGCAACAAGACCAACACCACCCGAAATATTTTTGAAATAACTGTCGTAAGAGGCCGCATATGTGACGTAGTTTCCGGTGAGTTGCGGCCACTGATTGCGGTAATTGAGCGCCACGCGCGGGCAACCACTAGAGCCAGCAAGAGCAGGGTTGAGGTACACAGGATTTGCGTAAAACTGCGTAAAGGTGGGGTCTTGCGCCAATAAAATAAGGCAATTGAAGCTGAATAGTAGGCTAAATAGGATCTTTTTCATGGCTTAAAGGCTGATATAGCGTCGGGCTTTGCGACTAGGTTGTGAGTAAAATCGTAGGCTAACTTGATGAAAATAACTTGGTGCACTGAGGCTGAGGAGTTGTTGGCGCGCACTTTGAATATGCACCGCACAATTTTTCCCGACAAAGCCAGCGGCAGCCTGGTATTGCTGAGCACTGCCATAACTTGCACCCAATTGGAGACTTTTGAAATTGAATTGTAGGCCAGCATATGCATTGGCTTGTTGTGCCATTTTAGTGTAGATGAAATAAGGGGAGAGGCGCATTTTTTCGTTACGTGAAGCGTATTGAGTGCCCATTGAGATGGTCCAGTTTTGCAGTGCTCTGTTTTGGCTGCTCTGAGCCTGATTACCGAATGCGTAGTCAAAGTGCTTAAATGCGTTTTCTAGTTGTGCATTGAGAAAGAACAATGGGGTTTGAATACCGAGGGCAAAATCGAGGTCTTTATAAAAAATACGACGACCAATTTCAGTTGAAGAATCAATGGCGATAGTTCTGAGTTCAGCGGGGCTTAATTCAATAAAAGATAGCGCTTGTAGTTTTTCTTGATCGGCATAGCGTGCGCCAAGTTTGAGGCGCGCACTAGGTTCAAGGATGATATTTCTAGAGAGTAATACTTTTGGTGCGGCAATAAAAGCCACCTCGTAGTCTGAGACCGCGCCATTGGCAAATTGTTTGTAGGTTGTTTGAAGGCCAAAACCACTGCGCAAGGCCCGCACATAAGCATCTAAACTCAGTTGCTGTTGCATTTGCATTTGTTCGGTTTGGGTATGTGACCTCAGGTTGCTTGTGGTCTGAAAGCGTGTCTGGGACAAAGTTCCTACACTCGTAATTTGCGCATCAATATTACTCTTGCCCGGCAATAAAAGGTCGTAAGATTGATTATTTGAAAGACCAATATCTTTAGAAACCAAACGGTCTAATTTGGTCAATAGGTTCAAATGAAGGTCTAGGTTGATATCGTTGTTTTGCGCCTGTGCTACTTGGAAAGTTTCAATTAAGGGTGCGCAATAATGTAAAACTTTATATGGTTTGAGTCCTGTGATGGTTTGCTCTAGAGTACTCAATTGAACTGTTGATTGAATCGATGCGCTAGGAGAGCTAGTCAGCTGATCGACATTTGCAACAGCAAGGTCTCTTGAGGAATATAAATTTTTCTTTTCGTCTATATTCTTAGTGGCTTGTTGTGTAGTATTATTTATAGAGGTTTTAAAAGTTGTTATATGCTTGTTATCGGAATGTTGATTTAAATTTTGCTCTAGAAATTTACTTTTTTCAATGTTTTGAAGACGGGTTGTATTGGTATTTCCAATTGGATCAACAGTAATTAAATTTTTTCCTGACCGCTTTTTCAAGTTTGTATCCATTTTTTTGGATACGAAATTTGTTTCAACCGAAGTATTTTGCTTTGTTGCATTGTATGAAATTACACCAATAGTCAGCAACAACAGCAAACTAGCAGCAATGCCAATGTAAGAGGCAACTGGGCGCTTTTTATAGAGCGCACTTTTTGGTTCAAACGTGATTGGTTTTGCTTGATATTTGATATCAGACCACGATTCAAGCTCGTGCTCCGTGAAATGGTTTTCATCGTAATTCATGAAGCGAGTATAAATTGTTCATTTACCTGTTTTTTGATTTTTACACGTGCTCTGAAAAGATAGACTTTCACTTGGGCCTCAGAGAGCTGAAGTTGCTCTGCAATTTCCTGATAAGAATAACCTTCAAGATCGCGTAGCAACAGAATACTTTTTTGAAGAGGCGGGAGGTCCTGAACTAATAGTTGCACCAGTTGTTGGGCTTCAATTTGCTGTGCAGGGCCTGCGTCGTGTTTCAGAAAGAGAGAATCGAGGTGTTGTTGTTTGACTTTATTGCGTTTCACTTGATTGAGCATCAGGTGGTTGGCGCAAGTAAAGAGCCAGGATTTTGCTTTTTCTGCTTCAACTGTTTTTCTGTTGATCCACAATTTTTCATAACAATCTTGAACAACATCTCGTGCAGGCTCTACCTCTCGCAAAAAGTGCAAGGCAAAACGATACAGCGCATCGCTGTAGAGGTCTACACATCTGTTATATTCGGATCGCTTCAAAATCGTGTTCGGTATAGAACAATTTGTAACTAGGAATAGTTACACCTTCCTAAGATTTACTTTAGAAATTTACGCGATTCTGAGCAGAATAAAAAATAGGGTTTAAAAACCGAAGTTGTCAAAACCCGTTTGCGTGAGCTCTTGGTATTTTTCTTCGTTGAATTCGTAGAGCAAAGAAGGCTTGTGAGGTACGCCTTTTTGTTTTTCTCGGAGGCTAGACAGAATGTCTAATTTTTGAATTTTTCTTCTGAAATTCCGCTTGTCTAAGGGCTTTTCTAAAATTGACTCATACAAGCGGTGCAGCTGGCTTAGGGTAAATTTCTCGGGAAGCAGGTTGAAGCCTATCGGCTGAATTTTAATTTTTTGCTTGAGTTTTTCTTTGGCGGCTTGGAGGATTTCAAAGTGGTCAAAGGCTAACTCGCTGATTTCATTAACGGAAATCCAATCTGCATTTTTCGCAAAAGAGGAGGCCTGTGGTTTGTAGTCGGCCATTTGCACTAAGGAGAAATAAGCAACAGTAATTACGCGCGCTTCAGGTTCAGCTCTGATTGTTTTGAGCCATTCACGGTCAGATTCTTTGTGGATACGATCAGGGTCTCCGAAGGCGCCAACTTGTTCAAGGTAAATGTTTTCTAGGCCAGTTAGTTCAGCTAATACGCGATTTGCTGCTTGATCCAGGTTCTCGTTGTCGTAGATGAGGTTGCCTGGTAAGGCCATGCGGGGCCCAGAACCTGATGGGATTTCACCGCGGTCAATCAATAAGACGGTAAGCTGCTCAAGGTCAAAGCCAAAGATGACGCAGTCTACTGAGACATTTGGGTTAAGTTCGGAACCTATTTTTTTAGTTATGTGATGCACGTATTAAGGATTTTCTATATATTTGGCATAGTGTAAAATTGACACAAAGCTCTAATTCACTCTATAACAAATATATGTATTTCATCATTGAAAGTGGTTCAACCAAAAGTGATTGGGTACTTGTTGAAGACAAAAATAACCAAAGTTTTTTTTCAACAATGGGCTTCAATCCATATTTTCATTCCACTGATCTTATTGCCTCAGAATTAAGAAAACACCAAGATATCATGAATATAGCGCCTCAAGTCAAAGGCGTTTATTTTTATGGAGCTGGTTGTTCGAGCCCTGAACTCAACGAAATTGTTGAAAAAGGACTTGCTCAGATTTTTCCGGCTGCATCTATTTTAGTTGAGCATGACCTTTTAGCATGTGCCTATGCGACTTATCAAGGAGCTCCTGCTATTTCATGTATTGTTGGTACTGGCTCAAATTCTTGTTTCTTTGATGGTCAAAATTTATTGGAAGAAGTGCCTGCATTAGGTTACATTCTTGGCGACGAAGGCAGTGGAAGTTATTTTGGCAAACAATTGCTTTCTTCATTCCTGTATCATCATTTACCAGAAGAAATTGAAGCAGATTTCATAGCGACTTATCAGCTCGACAAAGACATGATCGTTGACCGCGTTTACCGCGAGCCAAATGCCAATGTTTTTATCGCTTCGTTCATGCCTTTTATTGCTAAGCACAAAGTCAATCCTTTCTTTTCTGAAATGGTATACAAAGGCTTTAAGCATTTCATGTCTGTTCATGTCTGTTGCTACGACAACTACAAAAATACTGAAGTACATTTCGTGGGCTCACTTTCTAAGATCTTTGAAAAAGAATTGGATCAAGCAGCCAAAGAACTCGGCATTACCGTTACTTCAATTATTCAAAAACCAGTACAAGGTCTAGTGGATTACCACCTCAAGTACATTCTTCACCTCGAAACCGTCTAATCATGTTTAAAAAGATTTTATTTGGCGCCCTGCTTATTGTGGCGCAAGCGTCCTTTGCACAATTAAATACGCCGAAATGGGTAGCTAACGCAACTATTTATGAGGTTAATGTGCGTCAATTTTCTAAAGAAGGAACCTTTAAAGCGCTTGAAGCGCAATTACCACGTTTGCAAAAAATGGGAGTGGACATCATTTGGTTGATGCCGATTCATCCAATTGGCGTGAAGAACCGCAAAGGTACACTTGGCAGTTATTATGCAGTCCGTGATTACCGTGCCGTCAACCCAGAGTTTGGTGACTTTGAAGATTTCAAAGCCTTGGTTGAAGCTGCGCACCGACTCAATATGAAAGTGATTATTGATTGGGTTGCAAATCATACTTCACCAGATCATGTTTGGGTTGATCAAGGTCACCAAGATTGGTACACCCTTGATTCTTTAGGCCAATTACAACCAACTATCGGTACAGACTGGTGGGATGTTGCCGACTTAAACTATGACAACAAAGAAATGCGTCAAGAAATGATCAGTTGCATGGAATTTTGGGTAAAAAATGCCAAGATTGACGGTTATCGCTGTGATGTCGCTGGCTGGGTTCCTATGGATTTCTGGAAAGATGCCAGAAAAGCACTCGATGCATCCGGCAACGGTGTATTTATGTTAGCCGAAGCAGAAGGCAATGAATTGTACGATGCTTTTGAAGCAACATACGGCTGGGAGTTTCACCACATCATGAACGACATCGCAAAAGGAAAGAAAGACGCGGCTGCAGTGCACGAGTTTTTTGCCCGCTTAAAGCCAGTAAACAATGGTTTTCATATGAACTTTACTTCTAATCACGACGAAAATTCTTGGAATGGTACGGAAATGGAGCGCATGGGCGATGCCCGCTTTGCAATGGCTGTAATGGCTGCTACAATTGAAGGCATGCCATTGGTTTACAACGGTCAAGAAACATCTTTAGACCGTCGTTTGGCCTTCTTTGAAAAAGATGAAATCGACTGGACCAAAATGGATCTCGTTTCCTTTTATGACAAATTGTTGCATTTGCATCAATCGAATCCTGCCTTATTTGCAGGAGTAGGTCAGCAAGCGCCAAGATTTATTTCTAAAGCATCCGACAAAAACAAATTGGTTTACGTCAGAGAGCGCGATGGTCATCAAGTACTTGTGGTTCTCAACCTGAGCGCAGCACCACAGCAAATTAAGTTTACCGATGCAGCCACTGCTGGTGATTTTCAAAATTTATTTGACGGAAAAAAACTATCGCTCAAATCTGACAAATCATTTGATGTTCCGGCTTGGGGCTACAAAGTGCTTTACCGCTAAAACTAAAGACCTAAAACTTCTGCCATGCAAACTAAACCTACGCTTTCTTTTTGGCAAATTTGGAACATGAGCTTTGGTTTCATGGGGATCCAATTTGGTTGGGGCCTTCAAATGGCCAACATGAGTTCGATCTACGAAAGCCTCGGCGCCAAACCTGAAGAAATTCCTGGACTTTGGTTAGCCGCTCCATTGACGGGGCTTTTGGTACAACCTATTATTGGTTACCTCAGTGACCGCACTTGGCACCCAGTTTTGGGCCGCCGCAGACCTTTCTTTTTGATTGGTGCAATTCTCAGTTCTATCTGTTTGTTCTTGATGCCATCTTCCTCAGCACTTTGGATGGCAGCAGGTTTACTTTGGGTTCTTGATTCTTCAATCAATATCAGTATGGAGCCGTTCCGTGCTTTTGTTGCTGATCAACTTCCGGCTTCGCAACGCACCCGCGGCTTTTCTATGCAGAGTTTTTTCATTGGTGTTGGTGCTACTATTGCGAGCGCTTTACCTTGGATTTTCACAAATTGGTTCCAAGTCGATGGTACAGCTAAAGCTGGCCAAATTGCAGCAAACGTCCAATGGAGTTTTTATATTGGTGCCTTGGCCTTTCTAGGAGCTGTTTTGTATACCGTATTTACGACCAAAGAATATCCGCCAACTGCGGAGGAGTTAGAGGCTGCAAAATCTGAAAAGAAAGGATTCTTACACGGGGCTAACGAAATTATAACCGCTATCAAAACAATGCCCAAGCAAATGCGTCAATTGGCCTTGGTGCAGTTTTTAACTTGGCCGGGTTTGTTTTTAATGTGGTTCTTCTTTACAACAGCAGTGGCCTCAGAAATTTTCCAAGGTGAACCAGGTTCAGCGGCCTACGGAGAGGGCTCTGATTTAGCTGGTTTGGCTTATTCATTTGAAAATATTGTTACATTCTTATTTGCACTCGTCTTGCCTTTTTTAGCCGCAAAAATTGGTCAAAAATGGACGCACTTTACCAGTCTATTGATTGGTGGTTTAGGGCTTATGCTCATTAATTTTGTGGATCAAGACAGTACCTGGATGCTCTTTTTGATCATGGGCTTAGTCGGTATAGCCTGGAGTAGCATTTTATCAATGCCCTATGCCATGTTGGTTCCGTGTTTACCTGCCAACAAGATTGGCGTTTATATGGGTATTTTTAATTTCTTCATTGTACTTCCAGAAATCATCGCGTCCTTATTTTTTGGCGACGTCATGGCCAGCGTATTAGATAATTCAAGAATTGCTGCGGTAACCGTCGGTGGTATATTACTGATTGTTGCCGGAATTTTAACTTTAAGAATTAAAGAAAATAATGTTGCCAATTAAAGGACTGCTTTTCGACCTCGACGGCGTATTAGTAACCACAGAACACAACCATTTTATCGCATGGCAACGCTGTGCACATAGCCTCGGAATTGACTTCACTGAAAACGAAAACGAATTGCTCAAAGGAGTGAGTCGTGTTGATTCCCTGAAGAAAATTTTAGAATTAGGAAACAAAACCATTTCTTCAGAAGAATTTGAAGCGCTCTTGACAAGTAAAAATGATTTTTACTTAGAATCAATTCAAGCACTCAGCTCCAAAGATTTACTACCAGGAGTTGCTGCTTTACTTCAAGAAGCCAAAAACCTCGGAATTTTACTCGGCGTAGGTTCTTCTAGTAAAAATGCCAATTACATCCTCGGTAAGTTAGAAATTGCACACTACTTTGACGTTGTAATAGACGGCAACGGCGTGTCTGACCCAAAGCCACATCCAGAAGTATTTTTAAACGGCGCCAAAGCACTACAATTAGAACCTAAAGAAGTGTTGGTATTTGAAGATGCCGCTTCTGGTATAGCAGCCGCTAAAGCGGGTGGTTTTACAGCAGTGGGTGTCGGGAATCCGCATATTTCCAAACAAGCAGATATTTATTTTAACGATTTGACAGAATTTAGTTTAGCCAACTATGCGTAATTTATTTGAAATCGATCCTTGGAAGATCGTCGAAACAAAATTTGATGCCAACAAGCAAAAACAAGCTGAAAGTATTTTCAGTATTGGTAATGGTTCTTTTGGACAGCGCGCCAATTTTGAAGAAAAATATACCGGTGATACGCTACAAGGTAGCTATATCGGAGGCGTTTATTACCCAGATAAAACACGTGTGGGTTGGTGGAAAAATGGCTATCCAGAATACTTTGCCAAAGTACTCAATTCAACCAACTGGATAGGTATTAACATTGAAATTGATGGCGAACAGCTAGACCTCAATCAACAACAAATTAAATATTTCCACCGAGAGCTCGATATGCAAAAAGGGCTTCTTAAGAGAACTTTTCGTGTGGTGTTTGGTTCAGGTAAAGAACTCGAGGTTGAAAGCACGCGTTTTTGTTCAATGGCCCGAGAAGAAATTGCAGCAATATCTTACACGGTTACACCGCTCAATTTTAGTGGAAATGTCAAGTTTACACCTTATCTAGATGGCAATGTCACCAATCACGACGCCAACTACGATGAGTTTTTCTGGTTAGAGGATTCTAGAAAAGTAGATGTTCAAAAAGGAATTTTGTGTGCGCGTACCAAAAAAACCAATTTTTGTATCGCAACAGCCATGCGCTTTTCTTTTTGGAAAGAACAAGAATTGCTAACAATTCATCCGAACGTAGCGCAACGCGATTTTTACGTCGAGAATAACTTTGAACACTACCTTGAAAAAGGAGTGCGCTTTACGCTTAAAAAATATGTAGCCGTCACCTCGACGATTAACCACTCGGAGTTTGAATTGTCAGCTAAAGCTATCAAGCGTGTTCGCGATGCCTACACTTCAGGTTTTGATGTCTTGCGTACAGAACACGAAAATGCTTGGGCTGAAATCTGGAAAAGCGCTGATATTATCATTGAGGGCGACGATGCTTCACAGCAGGGTATCCGTTTTAATATTTTCCATTTGTACCAAACCTATACCGGTAAAAATGCCAAATTAAACATTGGGCCAAAAGGGTTTACTGGAGAGAAATACGGTGGCGCAACTTACTGGGATACAGAGGCATATTGCTTGCCATTCTATTTAAAAACCGCTGACCCGCAAGTGGCCAAACAACTCTTGATTTATCGTTATCATCACCTTGATCGCGCTATCGAAAATGCAGAAAAGTTAGGCTTCAAAAATGGTGCAGCCCTTTACCCAATGGTGACCATGAACGGTGAAGAGTGTCACAACGAGTGGGAAATCACCTTTGAAGAAATTCACCGCAACGGTGCCATTGCTTTTGCCATTTATAACTACGTACGCCATACCGGAGATACGCAATATTTATCTGAATACGGTTTGCCTGTATTAGCGGGTATTGCACGTTTTTGGGCGCAGCGTTTCAATTGGTCAGAAGCCAAAAAAGCGTATGTAATGCTTGGTGTTACAGGGCCTAACGAATACGAAAACAACGTAAACAATAACTGGTATACTAATTACATTGCACGTTGGTGTATCCAATATTGTTTAGAAGTAGATGCACAAGTAAACGCTACACTCCCTGAAAAACTAAGTGCCAAAGAGCAAAAGGATTTCCAGCATATTGTTGAAAATGTCTATTTCCCGACCTTAGAGGGTACTCATATTTATTTGCAACAAGATGGCTTCATGGACAAAGAACAGTTGTCCGCACAAGACATTCCTGTAGCAGAACGCCCGATTAATCAGCATTGGTCTTGGGATCGTATTTTGCGCTCCATTTTCATCAAGCAAGCCGATGTTCTGCAGGGGCTTTACTTATTTGAAGATCATTTTAGTGAAGAGGTCATCCGTGAGAACTTTGATTTTTACGAGCCAAAAACTGTCCATGAATCTTCTTTATCTCCTTGTGTTCATGTTATTTTAGCAGCCAAAATTGGTCGCATGGAAAAAGCACTGGAGTTATATTTGCGCACTTCGCGTTTAGATCTCGACGACTACAACCATGAAGCAGATGAAGGCTTGCACATTACGTCAATGGCAGGTACCTGGATGTCAGTAGTTGAAGGATTAGCCGGAGTCAGAGTGACAGAAGTAGGATTATCTATCCATCCAAATATACCAAAACCATGGAAAGCGTATTCATTCCAAATTCGCTACAAAAATCAGCCATTAGCACTTTCCATTACGCAGCAAAAAGTTACAGTAGAAAATTTAGGTTCGGCGCCTGTTTCTTGTCAATTGTTAGGTAAAGAGGTATCAATAGAAGTAAAAGCAAAGCAAGAGGCAGCGTTGAAGTAATTCAGCGTTAAAAATGAAACTAATTTGTGTTTTGTTGGGGTTAACCCTGACTTTTTCATGGTGTTCAGCGCAGGTGAACCCGACCAACAGGCAAGTTGTATTGCAGGCCTTTTGGTGGGATTACTGGAATTCTAATTACCCAAATGGTTGGGCCAACTACCTTACAGAGCTTGCACCACGCTTGTCTGAATTAGGCGTAGATGCCGTCTGGATTCCGCCGACCATTAAAAATTCCGGAACGAACAGTGTTGGATATTCACCCTTTGATCACTACGATCTAGGTGACAAATTTCAAAAGGGCAATCTTAAAACCCGCGTGGGCGACAAAGACGAACTGCTGCGGATGGTTGCGGTGATGCACGCCAATGGCATCGATGTGATTCAGGATATCGTACTTAATCATGTAAGTAATGCCGGAAGTTCAAATGGTGCTGGTGGTCAAGACCCAGCAGCAATGGATGATGGCCAGACCAGCAGATACAAGAATTTCAGGTATAGTTCCTTTAAAACGCCTGCCAGCTCTGAATCTGCAGCAAATTATTTAGCTAGAGAAGGGCGCTTTCCTAAAAACTGGCAAAACTTTTATCCCAACCCATCCAATCCGTGTTGTTCAAATGACATCAACTCGCCGTTTTGGGGGCCTGATGCTTCCTATGAAAGCAATGCTTTTGGACTTTCATCCAATGCAATTTACAATCCGTCCCAGGGGTCAGATTATATGCGTAACAACATGCGCAATTGGCTCATTTGGTACAAGAAACAGGTGGGGTTTGACGGCTTGCGGATCGATGCAGTGAAGCATTTCCCAGCTTATGCAGCGGAAGATTTTTTATGGAACTTACAATATGGCTCGCTTTGGGCGAATGGTGGAGCTGATATGTTTGCAGTAGGTGAGTGGGTTGGCGGTACAGCTCAACTTGATGCTTGGTGTAATTCAGTTCAAAACCGCGCGGGCACCTTTGATTTTAATCTGCGTTTTGCCCTCTCTAGCATGGTTTCTTCCAATGGTAATTATGATTTAAGTCAAATTCCAAGTCAACAGCAACAGAACAGACAGCGTACGGTTCCTTTTGTCAATAACCACGATACATTTCGACCACAGCTGTCTGCCCAGGGCAACTATACAGGTTGGAACACAGGCTCTGAACTGAGTCCGCACATCGAGCCTAACGA
>JACCDV010160757.1_pt1 | contig 34999 bp, 26 predicted proteins | sample 7446131 | NCBI WGS metagenome assembly JACCDV01 (sample SAMN15323448, study PRJNA562643) | freshwater metagenome | isolation source: river surface water | place: USA:Blue River Watershed | collected 2017-08-17
ATTTATCGAAGGCAAGTGTTTATGGATGAACTGCTCAAAGTACAAGCACACGCTCATCAATCGCCATTCGTGGCTTGCTAGCCGCTGCAGTGTGCACTTCAGCGTTTGGCCTTGGATTGAATTTGATCATCAGACCCGAACCTATCGCCCAAACAAGTTTTACGGTCGTAAGCACCCCGTTCAGATGATTATTGATGGAGATTTGACGCGATGAATTCAATTGATACGTGTCGAATGATGACCCTGTGGCCTAGCCATATCTTGATCGATCAACTCGTGGAGTTAGACGATATTCGTGAAACTTTGGCACAAGAGGCTGAGCACTTTTACGAGCGGCATACCCAGACTTCAGCCAAATTGGCACATCGCGCTGATACGGTCTCCATGATGTGTGAGCAACCCAGCCAAGCGTTACTTCGCTTATTGACTGCCATCGAGCAAAGAGTTGGTGTCTACATTCAGCAGGCATATCCCTCGCTTGATTCCTCAGAGCTGGCATCAACCTACAACACCTTTGTGAATCGTCAACGTGGCATGAGTAAGTGGGCTATCCCGCACCGTCATGTAGGTAATCAATTAGTGGCAACCTATTACCCACGAGTCCATCTCGGATTAGATGAAGGTCGTGATGCCGTGGGGTTGCCGGGGGCTTTGTGTTTTCATGATCCCAGACCCGTGCAGGCCAATTGGATGCTCAGGCATGAAAACAAGCTCTTCGCACAAACGCCCCGACAAGGGGCGTTGTTCATTTTTCCTGGTTATTTGGAGCATTCCACATTTCCGATGTTCGATCCTGAGAGCGACAAGATTGCGATCGTCACCAATGTGCGTTTCACGCACCGTGATGACCTAGGGGGTGATCGAACTTGGTCTGCAGAGCAAATCCGTGCTCACACCCAAGCTAAATCTATGGAGTCCTACCAATGAGTCTCGATCTTTCCCCTCGACAAGGCTACGCAGTAGAGGTGGTCCAAGTTGATGAAACCAATTTAGTGATGACCGTTCTAGTAACGAACCCAGATGGCAAAGCATCGGGTCGTCATATTTTTAACCTCACGACCTTGCCTGATGCGGATCTGGCCAGCGTGTGTCGTGAGGCTTATCCAATTGCTTTTGAGGATTTACCGACATGAAATTCAGTTTCACACTTAACGGTCAGAATGGATTTGCCAAACAGGCAATTTACGACCCTACAGATTCCAGCTTAGTTTGGGCCGATAACGAAGAGCCATTGCCACTACCGCAATCGTTCCCTAGGCAATCGGATATGAAATGGGATGCGTTTTGGCATTTGCATCATCCAAGTAATCCAGCGAGTAAGTCAAAGAATATTCGTCATCTCAAGCTTCAGCTTGGGCTTAAGTGCAACTACGCATGCCAGTATTGCTCCCAAGCGCATCAGCCGCATGACATTGATGGACACCCCGAAGATGTCGCACCATTTATGCATCAATTGCAGAATTGGTTTGCAGGCGGTGATGATGGACGAGGCGAGGGCGTAAAGATTGAGTTTTGGGGTGGAGAGCCTTTTGTCTACTGGAAGCTACTCAAACCTTTGGGTGAAGCAGTCAAGGGGAGATATCCGAACGCACAGCTTTCGATCGTGACCAACGGCTCTCTCTTTGATGATGAAAAGCTTGCGTGGGTTGAGGCGTTGGATGTAGGGATTGGTTTGTCACACGACGGCCCTGCACAGGTTTATCGAGGTCCAGACCCTTTGAATGAGCCAGCTAACTTGGCGCATATTAAGCGTTGGGTATCTCGTCGCATGTCAATTGATCGGATGAGTTTCAACACGGTTCTTCACAGGCATAACCAGTCGCTAAAGGCTGTGCGAATGTACATTTCTGAAAAGCTAGATTTGCCTGCGCAAGCTATTGTTCTTTCGACAGAAGAAGTGATGTTGCCTTACGACCAGAGTGGTTTGTCTCTTTCTCTGCATGGCAACGATCACAAACGCTTTATGCATCGGGTATTTTGGGAGCTAGTGACGGGCTCTGGCATGGCAGTTGGGACGATGCGTGACAAAGTCGATGAATTCATGAGATCGCAAGCGCAATCACGCCCTCTAGATTCACTTGGACAGAAGTGTGGAATGGACAGGAATGATTCGATTGCCGTAGATATGAAGGGCAATGTGATGACTTGTCAAAATATGAGCGCTTCGACAAATCACAAAATTGGCCATGTTGAACAGTTTGAAGAGATCAGTCTCAATACGGCCTATCACTTCAGTACGAGAAGTGAGTGTCCACGCTGTCCGGTAGCGCAGCTATGTAAAGGTGCTTGCTTGTTTTTAGAGGATAGCTATTGGGGGGGCGCCTGCGACAACTCATTCAGCCATAACCTGGCTGTATTGGCTGCTGCGCTTTACTACCAGACCCAAGGTTTGATTCTGACGCGTATTGAGGGTGAATCTATCCGACGTGATGGAGTTGATGCCATTGATGTTATTTGTCTCGATTTCGTGGAAAGCAATGGGGACATGAATGTCGTTGCACCTCTTGAGAGAGCTACAAAGCCATTTCCTGTCCGAGTGATTAATGCCTGATGCCACGTTGTCGGAAGCTTTGAAAGAAGCATATGCGAGCTCTCCTAACGATGTGGTGATCCTGCATACCTTGGAACTACGTCACCCAGACTTTAAAAATGAGTCTGGGGTGACAACTGCCATTCGGGTGGTCCGAGATCAACAAGACCTCTTTGCACGCCTCGAACCCTCAGCCCCGTTGAACCCAAGCCAGACGGTGAGGTTTGTGGCCATGGGCTTTGATTTGGATTTGCCGCCTGTAGACATCGCACCGGTTCCGGAGGTCGTTCTGACCTTGGACAATGTCTCGCGTGAGATCGTCAAACACCTTGATGCCGCATCCGAGTCAGAAGCTTCTATCGAAGTCACCTATCGACCGTATTTGTCGAGCGACATGGAGGGGCCGCAGATGGATCCACCCATCACGTTGGTACTTACCGAGGTGGAAGCGGATGTGATGCGTGTGAGCGCAAGAGCTCGAATGGTGGATATCGGAAACAAAGCATTTCCGGGGCGTCTGTACACCGCGACGGAATTCCCGGGATTGGCTCGGTGACGGAGATGACATGAAGCCAACTGATGGTTACTGGGCGCACCTATACATAGGTCGTCCATGGATAGCAGGTGCGCGAGGCCCCGAGTCATTTGACTGCTGGGGCCTTTTTTTATGGGTCCAAGGAAAGCACTTCGGACGTGAGCTTCCACTTATCCCCGTTGATGCGCTGAGTCTGCGTGTGGTGCTCAAGACATTCAACGATCACCCCGAGCGAAAACGCTGGCAGCGCGTGTCTGCCCCCAAGCATGGGGATGCTGTGCTGATGCGTCAGTCCAGATATCCGGTGCATGTCGGTATTTGGCTGGACATTGATGGTGGTGGCGTGCTGCATTGCGCGCAAAGCGTGGGTGTGGTGTTTCAGGACTTGTGGGCGCTAGACCGTCATGGCTGGCGTGTCGAGGGGTTTTATGCATTTCGAGGTGATCCATGCCAAGCAGCAATGACAGTGTCGTAGTTTGGCTTCGAAACCCGTTCGATCCCCATGAGCGTGATATCCATCACGTTCAAGGAAATCCAACCATCAGTCAATGGATGAACCAAGAGCAGATCGTTTTTGAGCAACCAACGCTGGTGCTCAAGAACGGCAAGCCAGTGCTGATGGCCGAGCGTGATGTGACCCCCATCGATGCTGGAGATGTCATCGCACTGGTGTCATTGCCACAGGGGGGCGGAGGAGGGGGCAAAAACCCTCTGCAGACGGTTTTGATGATTGCCGTGTTGGTTGTGGCCAATGCCTATGGCGCTGAGCTGGCCGCATCGTTTGGGTATTCAGGGGCTGTGGCTACTTCGGTGGCATCGACTGCAATTGCAGTGACGGGTTCCATCATCGTTAGCGCTTTGGTGCCGCTACCCAATCAGAGTCTGCCCAATGCGACCGCGAGTTCATCCTCCCCAAGTCCTACCTATTCGCTACAGGCTCGTGGCAACTACGGACGGCTGTCGCAACCAATTCCTGTTGTGTACGGTCAGCATCTGATTTATCCAGATTTGGCAGCGATGCCCTATACGGAGTACGTCAACAACGAGGAGTACCTGTATCAGCTCCATGTGATTGGCATTGGGCACTTTCAATTTGAAGAGCTGTCGATTGATGACAGTCCGATTGCATCGTTTGAAGAAGTGCAGGCGCAAGTCATTGAGCCAGGTGGTCAAAACACCCTGTTCAACAACGATGTGGTGACAGCCGCTGAAGTGACAGGGCAGGAGTTGATTGCCGTCGCGGATACAGGCGGGAGCATCATCGGTCCGTTTGCCCTCAATCCCGCAGGGACCCAAGTCAATCAGATCGGCATTGATGTTGTGATGATGCGGGGTTTGTATTACGCCACTGACAGTGGGGTATTGGACAGCCGAACCGTTCAATGGCGGGTTGAGGCAAGAACCATCAACGACGATGGGGATGCCACTTCTGGATGGATTCATCTTGCGGATGAGTCCTACTCTGCTGCGACCAACACGGCGCAGCGCAGAACCTACAAATATGGTGTGGGTGCAGGGCGCTACGAGGTACGGGTTCAAAGGCTAGACACCAAAGACGCCAGCACCCGAGCTGGGCATGAACTTCGGTGGGGGCAGGCCAAGGGCTATCTGGTCAATCCAACATTGCCTTCAGATTTGACCTTGCTGGCTTTACGCATGCGCGCAACGGACAACTTGTCTCAGCGATCATCCCGTTTGGTGAACTGCTTGGTGACGCGCAAGTTGCCAGTCTGGTCAAAGACTACGGGATGGAGTGCACCTCAAGCTACCCGCTCGATTTCTTGGGCATTTGCTGATGCAGCGCGCGCGACTTATGGCGCTGGACTGCCTGATGCAAAGATTGACCTCAATGCATTGGCCCGACTCGATGACGTGTGGTCTGCGCGTGGCGATACGTTCAATGGTGTGTTTGACCAGAACCTAACCGTTTGGGATGCCATGGGGCAGATTTCTAGAGCGGGGCGTGCTGTGCCATTCTTGCAGGGTGGCATCGTGCGAATTGTTCGAGATGAGCCCAAGACCATACCTGTGGCTTTGTTCTCCACACGAAACATCGTCCGAAGCAGCTTGAAGATTCAGTATGTGATGCCCGGCGAAGCAACAGCGGATGCCGTCACAGTTGAATACTTCAACCCCAAGAGCTGGAAACCGGACGAGATCACAGTCGCTCTTGCTGGTTCCACTTTATCCAAGCCTGCGCGCTTGAAGCTCTTTGGTTGTACTGATAGATCGCAAGCCGCACGTGAGGGCAAGTACATCGCCGCAGCCAATCGGTACCGCAGACGAATCATCACTTTTAGGACGGAGCTCGAAGGGTTGATTCCAACCTACGGCGACTTGGTGGCCATCAGTCATGACATGCCCAGCTGGGGTGTAAGTGGTGAGGCTCTGTCTTGGGATGGCACATCAAAGGTGTTGTTCTGTTCTGAGCGCTTGCCTTGGCTGACGGGGGCAAATCACTACATCGCGCTCAGACGCTTGGATGGTTCAGTCACTGATCCGATTGGTGTTACGCGCGGTACGACGGACAGGTATGCCGTCTTGCAACAAGCGCCGAGCGTTGATATCCAAACCGGTGGAGGTGAGGAGCGAACGCACTTTGCTTTTGGGGTGGGGCAGACCTGGGCCCAGATGGCGCGCGTGATGAGCGTCAAGCCTCGAGCTGATTTGGTGGAGGTGACCTGCGTGGCAGAAAGCGCTGCAGTTCACACCGCTGATCAAACATAAACGATCAAGTTGTTCACAACCCGCCTTGAAGCGATTCAGGCGGGTATTTTTTGGGAGTTAAGAAATGCCAGAACCAACAAGTAGCGGAGTGGCGGGAGCTGCCGCTGCATACAAAGCCTTTGGCGGAACGGCTGCTGCCGCAGCCAGTGGCGCAACCCTTGCTGCAGTCGTGGTCATGCTCATGACTCCACCGCGCGATAAGCGCGAGTGGACAGTGGGGCTGATTAGTACTGTCGTATCGAGCATTTGCGGTGGGGCGATCACCATCGAGTATTTCCAGCTTCACCACTGGGCTTTCTCAACAGTTGGGTTGTGTGCCATGGGTGGTTTGATCTTTGCCTGTGGTCTGCCAGGCTGGGCGGTCGTGCGTTGGCTCTTCAATTTCATCTCCGCTCGTCGCGATGAATCCATTGATGAAGTCGCAAAAGAAGTGAAGAGGCTTCTATGAAGCCTCAAGCATTTATTGACCAAATTGCACCGTTTGCACAGACAGCGGCCAAGCGTACAGGCGTACTTGCAAGTATCACCGTGGCGCAGGCTGCCTTGGAGTCTGGGTGGGGTGAGTCAGGCCTGACCAAGTCTGGAAACAACCTCTTTGGGATTAAGGCAAACAGCCTCTGGCGAGGGGAGACCTTGATCCTTGATACCAAGGAGTTCATCAAGGATCAATGGATCGTTGTGCCAGCCAAATGGCGCAAATACCCTAACTGGCAAGCCAGTGTGGATGACCACGCTTCATTCTTGAAGCAGAACCCACGGTACTTGCCTTGTTTTATTTGCTTGACTGCAGAGGCTTTTGTCAAAGCTTTGGCCAAGGCTGGATACGCCACTGATCCTGGCTATGCGGACAAGGTTCTCTCCGTAATTACTGCTCACAAATTAACTTCATTTGACGGAGGTTTGAAATGAGTTGGTTGAATCGATTTTTGTTGGCTAATTGGTCAATCTTGATGGACTGCCTATTGCTGACTATGGCAATGATCATCGGCGTTCAGTTAGGTGAAGCACAAATTCAATCTGCCTGGAATGCTGAAAAGAGCAGGGTAGAGCAAGTCGCTGCCAAGCAGGAACAGCACATTGAGGATGTAAAGCTTGGACAAGCCCAAATCAATCAGGAAATTTCTAATGACTTTCTTAAAAAATCTAAACTATTGGCTTCTCGCCTGCCTGACAATATTTTTGACGGGGTGTGCAATAACACCGCACCCAGTGGAAGTGCGCTGTCCTACGTTCCCCCAAATACCGACGCAATTGCTCAATCCTCCACCGACCCTTTATTTGCTACCGCCGGAGATGAGAGGGGGATGAGCTGTAAGCGGCTAGCCGACGATGCCGCTCAGACTACATTGATGCTTTTAGAGTTTCAAAAGTGGGCTGAAACCATGCACTCGATGGATCTTGGAAATTAATTCAGTCGGTAATTTGCAACGCTTGATACTGATACTAGAGAAATCACTTGGTTTTTTTGCAAAACCGAGCGTTCATGTCATTCCCGCAAGAAAGAGAGAGCATCACCCATGCGAAACAACACAAAGAATGCAATCATCGATGACATGATTTCGCAAAATATTGACGAAAATCTTCAAGAAAACTTGATTGATCTGTTTGAATATGCGATGAAGTCGATGGCTGCGACTTTAGTCCGAGAGGCAAAGTTTGAGACCGCTGACTTTGCTACCGCGAAAGCTCGTGGCTGCGAGGGGTTCAATCTTCTCATGAGCCGCTCCCACACCAACTCCAGCGACGGTTGGTTCGGTGCGTTTCAACGCGGCGACGAACGCCTCGACGTGATCGGTCACTTGGAATAGCTTGTCAATCGTCAAGTTCCTGAATATCCCAGTCCGCTGGGCGAGTTTCGCCAGTTTGGTAGAACTGTTTAATCAACTTCACATACTCTAGAAAGTCTCGATTCTCAGTGGCTAGTCGATTCGCCATGTTCCAATCGATTTCGTCGCGCTCGCGAGCAGGAATCAAAACCTGGCTATCAGCCGGATTGTTTGCATCCAGCTTAATGAACCCGATGCCATGAGCAGCAAATAGCAGTCGCAGTTCCTTTAACGTGTCGTTACCGCCGATTTCAGCTGCAACCAAATAACCGAAGTTTGCCCATGAGGAATTCGATACGGCCTGAAAGTAGCACTCTCGCACGTTCGATCGGTTGATCAACAGCTTGACTTCGAATGACCACAACTTCGTGCGCTTGTCCGAATACTGTGTCACACAATCACGTACCTCTCGGTCCCATTCTTTGCTCAGATCTTCCATTCCAACTACGTCTGGGTAAAGCCAGCGATTGCCGTTGGGGCCACGCTTGTTCGACGAACGCTTTTCGTTTATGCGTTTGGAGTAGACGTCAAATTCGTCTCCTCTCAGATATTCGGATAGCAAAGGGTACAGTGCATGCTCGTCAATCTTCGAGGCGCTCGCATCAACCTCAATCGAGGCTCCTTCACTTTCAGCTGCGGCTACTTCTGCGCTGTCCGAGCGTTCGGAATAGTAGTATCTACGTGGCCGTCCTTCAGTCGTTTTGAGCTCTGGATGCTTCGCTTGCATACGCGGTCGCTGCGAGCTAATTTCTGCAACGAGCTGCTGCACCAAATCAGCATCTGACTTGTCGTCCCTACGGCTGTTAGCCCGCTTTTCCTGACACTCATCCGGGTAGGTGGCGAAGACCCACTCGGCGATTTCTCGTGCAGTGAATTTTTGTTCGGGACGCTCTTTCAGGTAGCCGATGACGGTTTTTGCAAGATTGAGTGCCACATATACCTCTCTGTTTAGACTTTGATGGTTATTACGGCAACAATGGTAGCCCGAGCTCTTTCAGGAACTCGTTGTGTCGTTTGGTTGCTGCATTGATTCTCTGCTCAAGTGAAACAAGCTCCAAATTCACGGTGTCAAGATCGATATCCTCTTCGACATCTGCAGTGCTCACGTATCTCGAGATGTTCAGGTTGTAGCCTTCCTTCTCAATACGCTCCATCGATACGCGCCTGGAGTAGCGATCTTCCTCGCGGCGGTTCTGGTAGGTGTCGATAATCTTGTCGATGTGTTCAGGTAGCAACCGGTTTTGTCGCTTACCTTTATCGAAATGTTCCGGACTTGAAGCGTTGATGAACAGGACATCATCAGATTTCTTACATTTTTTTAGTACAAGAATGCACACCGGAATTCCAGTGGAGAAGAACAGGTTGGCAGGCAAGCCGATCACAGTGTCGATATTGCCATCTTTTAGCAGTTTGGTCCGAATACGTTCCTCCGCGCCACCACGGAAGAGCACACCGTGCGGCAGAATGATTGCCATTACGCCGTCTTGCTTCAGATAGTGAAAACCGTGCAGCAAGAAGGCAAAATCCGCAGCAGACTTTGGCGCTAGGCCGTAATTTTTGAATCGCATATCCTCGCCGATCATTTCGGTCGGCTCCCAGCGGTAGCTGAAAGGAGGGTTGGCTACTACCGCGTCAAATCTTGGTTGCTTGGCCGGATTCATGTCGCGCAACGCATCCCATTCATTGGTGAGCGTATCGCCGTGGTAAATCTCGAACTCTGAATCCTTCACCCCGTGCAACAGCATGTTCATCCGCGCTAAGTTGTAGGTGGTAATGTTTTTCTCTTGGCCGACGATCTTGCCAATGCCGCGCGGGCCCATGCGGTGACGCACATTCAGCAATAGCGAGCCAGAGCCGCAAGCTAAATCAAACACGCTTTCCAAGTGCTTGCGCTGACCGGTTGTTGGCTCCTGACTGTCCAATGTCACGATACCCGACAAGATGCTAGAAATCTGCTGCGGCGTGTAAAACTCGCCAGCCTTTTTTCCACTGCCCGCAGCAAACTGGCCGATCAGGTATTCATAGGCATCACCCAACGTGTCCTTGTCGGTTGAGAATTTTTCAAGCCCATCAGCAATCGCCTTGATCACCGTGCAAAGCTTGGCGTTCTGGGCGGAGTAGCCTTTGCCCAGTTTTTCTGAATTCAAATTGATCTCGGAAAACAGGCCGCTGAACGTGCTAGCAAAGGATTCGTTCTCAATGTAATCAAAGCCCTTTTGCAAGGTGTGCAGTAGTTCGCTGTCTTGTGTGCGTGCCATTTCGGCAATGCTGCTCCACAGAAAGGCAGGTTGAATCACATAATGCACTTTGCGGCGCATCTGCTTTTCAAACTCTGCAGTGTCATCCGAATTTTGTGCGTACCACACAGCAAGCGGTGCACGGCGGTCGTCTCGGTCCAGCTTCGGGTAATCAGACCCCAATTCCTTCTGTGCCGACGCCTCGTAGTTGTCAGACAGGTAACGAAGGAATAGGAAGGAAAGCATGTAATCGCGAAAGTCGTCCGCATTCATCGCTCCACGTAATGTGTCGGCAATACCCCACAGGGTGTTGCCCAGTTGCTTTTGATCTTGTTCGGTCATGGTTTGGGTTCCTGTTTTGATGTTGTGGGCATCAGTTCTGAATTGAAGGGGTAAAAATCCAAAAAGTCCGCCAAAATTTTTTCGAAATGCGCCTTGTTCTCCGGCAGCATTTCGACTGGGTCATAGAACGAATAATTACCGTGACTCAGAATATTGACGAGCCTTCCGTACAAGGTATCATCTGCGTCATCATCTTGCTGCTTGATGCAGACGGTGAACTTCTTGTGACCGTGAAAAATAGATGACTTTTCTAACAGACTGCGCAATGCATTGAAATGATGCGTGTAGATTTGGCCTGACTCCTTCGCACGCCAAATTTCCTGAAGCAGCGTCAAGTGGTGGAAAAATGGTGTGTCTCCAGTATATGAAAGACGATACTCATCAGACTTGCGGATGTGAGATAGAAAATGAGGTGCAAAATTTTTTCTATCTATTTCCCTAAGCTCATTCCACAGCACATTAAAGAATAGTGTGTGATGCGAGGAAATCACTGTTTTAACAGCGTGATCCTTGCGCTTCATGAGCTGCGCTAAGTGGTTGCCCACAGCAATTGCGTTATGCTCGTCTAATGAGGTGATAGGGTCGTCAATATAGATGTACTTGACCCATTTATATGCTTCAGCACCATCCATCGCGAGCTGGGCAATGGCAAGAAAGAAGCACCAAATGAAAAGGTTCTCTTCACCGCGCGAGACTTTAATGTTATCGATAGTCTGTATGGAATCACCGACGAAAACATCTCGCGAGAAGCGGATCGACCAATCGTTGTAGTCGATGTTGAAATCAAAGTCAGTGTAACGATGAAGGAAGGGGCGAATACGAGTTTCCATTTCCAGGGCTTCTAGGCCTGCAAAAAATCGGGAAGCCGAATTCATTGTTAGAACGCGCGCGCTGTCGCCATCCAAGTCATTGTCCCAAGTGAACAAATCTTCAGTGAATGCATTGAAGTAGAGTGTGTCGCGCGTTCTTTCATCTCCCTGATCTTGTTTGCCAATGTCCTTAAATGCCATTGATAGCCGTGTCTTGCCAGTGCCGTTATAGGCATAGAGCAAGATAAACTTTTTTCTATCCAACTCGGCGCGCAAATATGTAGCTAATCCATTCAGAGTAGAAAAGACAATTTCACTCATCCTTGTTCCTCATCCGAGATCGAAAAAAGTTGCTGTAGCAGTGCTTTTTTGTGGCGTTTTAGCGCGTCGAGTTCCTTGACGTAAACAGTAATCAAGTCATTGATGGACGTGATGCAGTCGGCGATCTTTTGTTGCTCTTCAGTCAAGGGGGCAACGACATGTCCACTTAGAACAGCTAAATTATTTACTTTCATGTCATTCTTTGCGCCCTTTTTGACTAGAGGCTCTAGATAGGCATTCAGGAAATAATCGCGGGAAAAGTAGTGATCAAAGAAGGAAGGGCGTGCGCTCTCCTTAGCTCGGTAAACGGCATAAAGTGTTGAGACGATTCCAGCCCTGCCTTTGTTCTCCTTTATGATTCCAAAAGGATTTCTCTTCAACGGGCTTTTTGTATAGACGATATCGCCATTCTCGACTACGCGGTAATCTTTGACACTAGCTCCAGCATAAGATCGACCTAAATGTTCAATTTGGTTCAGGCAGCCATGTTCGCCTGAAACTGACAAAACGTCTTGCGGACCATATTTAAGATTCCTATTTCGATTTTGGTATTCAAAGAGAAACTCACTTAGCTCTTTTCTTTCCCATTTACCGGAGTCATAGAACTCGGGAAAGCGCAACTTAGGTAGCATTTCACCCTTCGCAGGGAATAGTTTCTGCAGCAAGCCTGCCTTCCGCTTCTTAAATGCATCAAGCTTTAGCATTTTTAACATTAAAAGCTCGTCGAGCGATGAGAGGCAATCAGCAATTTTCTGCTGTTCTTCTGGTGTGGATATAGGGAGTGGCAACTTCATGAAAGCATCGTTTGTGATGCTGATTCGATCATGCCGCGCGCCGGTACTAGAGGACTGACGCATATAGTGATGCCAATGCTTTGATTTGAAATAATGGGCGTAAAAGTCGTTTTGACTGCTATTGAAGGTGAAAATTGTGTACAGAGGCGACATTACTCCTGTACTGATTTTGTTCTTAGAAATTGGCCCAACTGGAGCGGTCGCCGAAATTCGGGGGTTGTAAACATAAGATCCGTACTCAACAACGTAATAACCTTTAAGATTTTCTTGGTTGGCAATGTCTTTGTCGAAAAAGTCGCGCTGATCTACAACGCCGTACTCAGCGGAATTGGTTAAAACTCGAGTTAGTTCGCCATCGGTGTTTTTTCGAGTCGAACGCTTCGCCAGCTTTTCTAGTGGTTGAAATCTCCACGCCTCTGCATCTCGGAATTCAGGAAATCGTAGTCTTGGCGCTGAACCATGTTTAATTTCTGGTTGCATCAAGACACCTTCTTTTTTATTGTTCATACGCACCCAATCCAGAAATTTCACGTCCCAGGGCAAGCTTCTTGAGCAGCGGGATCAAGTCTTCCATCAAGGTCAATTCTGCCTTGGTACGAGCCTTCCAGCCCAGATCCAGAGGGGTGAATAGTTCACTCAACTGATCGCCATCGAACACCATGCGACGTAAGGTTGTCTCCACGAACGTTTGCAGGGCTGCCGTGTCCAACGAATGTTTGGTCGCGATATCAGCCAACGCCTTCGCCTGTTTCCCTGCCTTAAAGCGGTCAAACCCTGCACGGATAGCCTTTTCGTCCAGTGCCTTGCCTGCTTCCAATGTACCGATGTATTCAGCGATGTCGTTGCGCTCATCGATGAACTTGGCATCGGCCTGGATCAGACCAATGAGTTGCTCGCGGCTCATCTTCTGCTTACCCGGCGTCTGGCTGGAGTAGCGAGCAATCAACGTCATGATGTAGTCGTAATCGATGATGCTGCTTGCAAACAGCACAAACTCGAAGTCGAGTTGCTGCACTGCAGGGTCAGTCTTGTCGCCGCCCGTGTCTTGCTTTTCCTTCAGACGTTGGGCAGTGTCGATATACACACCTTTGAAACCCTGCAACTGATCCTTGGGTAGGATCTGCTCAATGCTGATCTTGTTGTCAGGTGTCAGATCGGTGTACTGATCAAGTTGAGTGTTGAGGCGCTGCACCTCTTTAAACAGGTTAATGAACTGCGCGCGCGCCGCATCCCCCTTGAGATTTGCCACCGCCTCGGGCTTGTTTTCCAACCCTTGTGACTGCATGAATTTATCTAAGACTTGCACGGCAGTTTGCAGTTTTTCGATCACCACTGGGGCCTTGTCCACCAACCAGATTTCCTTGGCGGGCTTGCTGGCTTGCCCGGAGAACAGTCCAATAGCGGTGTCGACGGCATCCTGCTGCTGACGGAAGTCGAGAATGTTGCCGTAGGGCTTGGTGTCATTTAACACGCGGTTTGTGCGCGAAAACGCCTGAATCAAACCATGAAACTTGAGGTTCTTGTCCACATACAGCGTGTTAAGGTACTTGGAGTCGAAGCCAGTGAGCAGCATATCCACCACGATGGTTATGTCGATCTTCTGTTCGTGTGGCAGATCAGTATTGGGCCATTGTTGATCCTTAATGCGCTTTTGCACATCCTGGTAGTAGAGATCGAACTCACTAATGCTGTGGTTGCTGCCATATTGGGCGTTGTAGTCTCCAATGATGGCTTTTAATGCGGCCTTCTTTTCGTCTGGCGCTTCTTCGTTGTCGGCCTTTTCCTGCGGCAGGTCTTCCTGAATCTGTTGCACGTCTTTATTACCTTCGGCGGGTGGCGAGAACACGCAAGCAATATTCAAGGCCTTAAAGCTGGGGTTTTCGGTCAATCTCTCAGCCTGAACGGTCTTGAACAAAGCATGGTATTCAATGGCGTCGTTGATGCTGGCGGTCGCTAGCGCCGCGTTGAACTTGCGCCCATTGGTGGCAGCATCATGCTTGGCGAGAATGGCCTCAACGATAGCGCGCTTCGCCAGTGGTTCGCCGAGATTGGGCAATTTCTTACCGTCGGGTTTCCCATCCGGTTTGTAGTAGTCCACGTGGAAGCGCAGCACATTACGGTCTTCAATGGCGTGGGTGATGGTGTAGGCATGCAGTTGCTGCTGGAAAATATCCGCCGTTGTCTTGAAGCTAGCCTGCTGTCCCTCGATTTGCTGATAGCTGGCGTTATCTTCAAAAATGGGCGTACCGGTAAAACCGAACAGCTGTGCATTAGGAAAGAATTCCTTGATCGCTTTATGGTTCTCGCCAAATTGCGAACGGTGACATTCGTCGAATATGAATACCATGCGCTGATTTCGCAGAGGCTCCAGCCGCTCCTTGTAGTTTTGCTTGTTGCTGCCATCCAGAGCCAAGCCAAGCTTCTGGATGGTGGTGACGATCACCTTGTCCGCGTAATCGTCAGAAAGTAGACGACGCACCAGAGTTTCGGTGTTGGTGTTCTCCTCGACGCAACCTTCCTGAAACTTGTTGAATTCCTCCCGGGTCTGGCGGTCGAGGTCTTTACGGTCAACCACGAACAGGCATTTGTCGATGTCTGGGTTGTCTTTTAGCAGCGTGGATGCTTTGAACGAGGTCAGCGTTTTACCGCTACCCGTGGTGTGCCAGATGTAGCCATTGCCACAGCGCTGGTGAATGCACTCGACTATCGCCTTGACCGCATAGATCTGATATGGGCGCATCATCAGCAGCTTTTGCTCGCTGGCTACCAGCACCATGTAGCGGCTGATCATTTGCCCTAGGGTGCATTTGACGAGGAAGGCGTCGGCAAAGCTGTCCAGATGGGTGATCTTACTGTTGTCCTCTGCCGCAAACTGATAGAGCGGCAGGAAGCGTTCATCGGCATTGAAGCTGAAATGACGGCTGTTGTTGTTGGCGAAATACCAAGTGTCCGTTCGGTTGCTAACAATGAACAATTGCAAGAAGCACAGCAAGGTCTTCGTGTAGCCATTACCAGGATCGTTCTTGTAGTCGACGATCTGCTGCATTGCTCGGCGCGGACTGATGGCCAGCGTCTTTAGTTCGATCTGTACCACGGGCACACCGTTGATCAACAAGATCACGTCATAACGGTGATGGCTGTAGTCAGTGCTGATGCGCAGCTGATTGACCACCTCGAAGTTGTTCTTGCACCAGTCCTTGATATTGACCAGCGTGTAATAGAGTGGCGTACCATCATCACGCTCGAAGCTATTTTTCTCGCGTAGGTGCTTGGCTGCAGCGAATACATCTGGCGTGACGATTGAGTCCAGCAATCGTGCAAATTCGCTATCGGTCAACTGAACACGATTGAGCGCCTCGAAGTGCTTACGAAAGTTATGCTCCAGCGCAGCGCGGTCGCGGATGTCTGGTCGATAGGTATATTTGAGATCTTCCAGTTTGGAGATCAGATCCCGCTCGATTTGGTTTTCGGTTGTTGTCATAAATCAAGCCTTAATTTTGTGAGCCAACACAGAGCAGGTTTTTGTTTGAGTAATTCTGTGTCATTATTTTTGTATCCGTTTCATCCCATTTTCACTGTTGGGGCTTGATAACCTGGTGCGAGCTTAGCGTTTTCGACACCATATAGTGCCAGCGAATCGCTGAGCCATAGGCGGTATTGCTCTTCTGTAAGACGATGGTCGGACGAGCAGTCCACGCTCCACCGCAGCAGCATGTAGCCTGCCACTGCCGCGCGCACGCGCATCCGGATTAACCCGTTGGTCATCCCGTAATCCATCTGGATGATCTCTGGGCGTTCAAGGCGAGGGTGTGGCACGAAGTCCAGCTGGACGATGCGCGTCCACTGGATATCGTTATCCGGTCGTTCGTTCGCTTGCGGCTCTTCATCAAGCAGCGTTGGTGTTTCGATTCGTGTAACGACGAAATCGCGAAACTCCCCAGTTTTGCGATCAAAAGCCCGGACATGCCAGCGCAGTCCAGTGTCCACCAGGGCAAAGGGCACGATGACCCGATCGGATTCACCGCTGCTCATAGAGTAGTAGCGGATCGCGACTGGTCGATTGGCGTGGATAGCACGGCAGATCGGGGCCAATACATCCATCTTCGGGTTGCTCATGGCTGTGGGGAATTCGCACGACAGCAGGGATTGCGTTGTCCCGTTCACGCCATCTCCAAAGCCCAAAGTAAGCGCCGACAGCACACGCTGCGATGCGTGGTTGAACAGTGGGGTGAACGCCTGCCCGATGCGGTAGACCTTGTTACTGCCGTCAAAAGTGATGTTTTGTGGTGCGATTTCACGGTAAAGCGCTAAGTCGCGCGTCGCGCCTGCCGGAGCTACATCGAATCGCTCAATCAGGTCGGGACGACCGATCTCACCGAGGAAGTAGAGGCGAAAGTCGATATAGGCTAGTCGCTCGCGCTGGGCGTGACTCAAGTTCTCGACGCGCTGGGCTTTCATCCCTGTAATAACCTTTGCTGGATGGACTGATTTTGCGCAAATCATATCATCAATATGATGATATATTGAGATCTAATTTGATGAGGTATCAAACTTCGACCAAGGAATGACCATGGGTATATCGCAAGGGTACAGCGGAGCGCATCAGATTCACTATCTGTTTATCGATGGCGAGCAGCTTCGCCAAACGTTGAAGGAGGTGGGAACGTTCTGGTTCGGCAAGCCAATCGACATTGATTATCGAAAATTGCAGCGCGATTGCCAGAAAGTCTTTTATTACGATTGTCTCCCTGCCAAGCGAGACCAATTGAACGAGACCGAGTACCAGCACAAACTCCAAGAGAAGCAGATGTTCTTCGACGGGTTGCGTTCGCTAGCAGGCTGGCATGTCAGCGAAGGACTGGCCCGACATCGCAAGAAAGAGCGGCAGGAGCAAAAGGAGGTTGACATTCTCATAGCGGTGGATATGTTGACCCACACCTACCGCAAGAACATGGATCGGCTCACTTTTCTTTCTGGTGATCAGGACTTTGCGCCTCTCCTGGAGGCCGTTGTTCGCGATGGCATGTATGTGGAATTGCTTTACCCAGAAGGTCACACTGCGCGCGATTTGAAGTATTTCGCAGACTTTGCCAAGCCTATGGACATCGATTATCTTTTCGGTATCGCGACAGAAGATTTCAGGCGCGGGCACGCATTTCCACAAGCATCTTGGGAAACCCAGGCAGAACCAGGCAATGCGGTCTGGACATGGGATGGTATGCAGGGCAACCGCATGATCGGTAAGGGGTGGAAAGAGGCCAACGGGACCATGTTTTGCTTCAGGACCACCCAGCCAAGCTCTCAAGGCCAATACTTAAGCGTGCGTGGCCAGGACTATGAGTGCGTCAAGCGTTATTTCGAGCTACGGCTTGGTAGCCACTTGGGTGAGACCGGCTTCAGGCTGGAATGGAATAGACGGGGGTTTTAGTTTGATCAAGGATGTTGGATATTTAATGACCTAATTGTGACGTGCTTGTACTGGGAAAGCTAGGATGGCCCGATTAATGCTTTGGATAAGGCCGAAAGCAGTTGGTCGACTCGAACTACCATACATTACATTAGACATCGCCTCAAGATTCCCAAGTCATCAGATGCGCGCTCAATACGAAGAAAAGACATTTGAAAGCTATTTCAACTCTGAGCTTTCCAATCGGAAAATATTTTACTTTCCTCCAGGTCAGGTTCAAGAGGGCTCAATGGGCGCAGACACTGTGGCGTTCATGAAGAGCCGCTCGATATGGCGAAGACTAGGCTATCCGTACTGGTTTAACCTCCCCTTTCAAGGTGCTCCATATCGAGAAATGGCCGAAGAAATGGAGCGACAGCTAAGTCGTGAAATATCCGACGTTCCAGACATTAAGGGGAACATTTTTTTTCAATACAAACGCTCAGAGTGCATGATGAAGTCCAGTGCGGAGGAGTGGAAATACTGGAATAAACCATACTTTCGATACGAAATTTATCCAGAGCAACAAGCATTGCTTGAGCACTTGCATTCAAAATTCTCTAAGAGAGTCCTGATCCTCTACGCTGCACCAGCAATTCGGGATGTTAGTGAATTGGTTGATCTGCATATTCGGCAGCAACTGATATCACGAACGAATTTTCGGCCAGCGTATGAGCTAGCAGGTCATAAGCGAAATACATTTGTCAACCCTGGCGCCCATTCTTGGGCGTGCAGTGAGCCCGTACGACTAGATCCCTTCAGCTTCGAAGTAGCTTTAAATGGATTTCGTCAAGTTGAAGCAGATAAGCAGTCCATGGTCACGAAACTTGCGAAGGAGGTTGAAGGAATTTTGTTAGAGACTTCCTTTGCACAACCTTTTGAGCTGCTGAGGAACCGCTACGGTTTGGAAAATCTGGAATCAGTTGCACCGCTTTTAAAGGCGTACGTCACAATGTCGGCTGTGCGTCAGGTCACCGGCCTTCAGTGGATCGTTACCCATGCTCCGGAAGCCTGAGGTCTACTAGGAAAGATCCGTCTTATGCCTCGCGCAAATTTCACACTCAAGGTTCGTAAACTCATTGAGTCCGCCGCAGGCCATCATTGCAGCTTTCCCGCCTGCAATCAAAGAACCAGCGGACCTGGCCCTACCTCTGAGTACCTCTCGAACAGTGGCTACGCCGCACACATCTATGCCGCCTCAAGCGGTGGGCCACGAGGTCAAGGTGGACTTTCCGACGCTGAGCTCAAAGGTGCAGGGAACGGAATTTGGCTGTGCGGTAGGCACGCCAAGCTTGTAGACAACAACAAAGGAAATGCGTATCCACCTGAAGCGCTGCACAGCTACAAGACCCTGCATGAAGCACGAGTTCTCCTTGAGCACGAAGGTCTTTACCCGCCAATCGGTTGGTTGCATGAACTGACCATTGTTCAAAGTCCTCTATTCTCGACAACGCAGAAAGTCCAATTATCAAAGTTGAATTTGATTTATGGAATGAACTGCACGGGCAAAACAGCCATTACTGAATGGATAACTGGATTCTTCGACCCCAAAATCTTGGCTCGGTGGGCGCCAGCTACGATGCAACCTTTGATGCTTCGTCTTTCACTGCTGAATCCAAAGCTTCAGCACCTTGGCTTGACGATTGATGGCAAAAAGCTTCAATATTTCATAGACAGTAGGCCCGTCGCGTTTATCCCCATTGGATTCAAAATATTTAAACCTGATCGCCTCGATTTCTCTATCCTAGACGACAGAGAAATGCTGGCGCAAGCACTTTCACTTCCATTAGAGATCATTGAATCTCTTATTAACGAAGTGAATTCATTTCCGCATGCAAAAGCATCAAATTTACGCTTTGAACTAGATATCGATGGCGACGGGAATCCCGGCGACCGATTCATCCTCAGGGCTGACGTACAAGGAACAGTCCCTGGCTTGGCACTCAGAGGACTTAGCGGAAGAGAGGGCGAATGTATCGTTTTAGAACTAGTCACAGCTGCCGCGAGACTCTCTGGAAAGTATTGCCCAACGCTTCTGGTTTTGGATGATTCACTGTCAATTGTCTTTAAAGGATTCTTTGATTTCTATTCACACCATTTGCTAGACCCGTTGAATCAGTTTCAAACATTGATGTGCATTCCGGAGCGAGATATCGATCTGGATAACGTCAAGTGGAACGGCTGGCAGGTTATTCGAACGAATGGCAAGGTGCCAACAGTTACGCTAACTCAAGATTTGCGCACTGAGGTCTAGACTCTTGCATCACTTAAATATTCGTTAGGTCTCACAAGGAAAGATATGTACCCTGTCAAGTTTGGATACAACGACGCCGTTAAGCGTGTGCGGGCGCTCATTAAGAACGGACATCATGCCGAGGCACTCCTTACGGCGATGTTCACGGTTGAGAAAACACTTTATCGAACCTTGAGGCAGCTCGTTGTTTCGTCAGGATTTCCTTCGACGCAAGCGGACGTTTTAATGGGAAAATTCAAAGGAATCGAGAACATTAAATCGGTATGGTCTTGCTTCGACCCAAAGCATGAAAAGTTTTCTGACTTCACGAACCAAGGCACATTGAAATCTATCGCTGATGCGCAAACGATGCGGAATAAGTTGGTTCATGGAATAGCTGTGTATAGCCAGGCTAATTGTGAGGTGGCTGCAAACGATGTTTTGACAGCCTTGGATGACCTTCGCAATACATTAGATCAACGCTATGGTTTTGATGGATGGTCTACGATGAAGCGAAGAATAAAGAGCACCTTACATGCTGATCCTTGCATCAAGATTTAGCCAATTTATTGAACCGACTTGCTTCAGTAACTCTCTGTTCGCAGCGCAGTTTCATTCGTTAGGTATGAAATCATGTGTCGTTCGTATTTGACTTTCTTTACATTCAACTGTTTGGACATTTTTGTTCAAAGAAGGAGAGCATATGTATCTTGGCATTGAACAGCACACTGGGTTGATCTACGAGGGAACAGGCAATCCTGACATCCCTGTTGTTCCGATGCCAAGCGTAGTGCACGCCAAATTCATCGAACAGCCTGCTGATTGGAAATTCCTTCCTAGTCCTTCAGAAGCATTCGGTCTCGTCTTTCGTGAGGATTCCTTTGACGCCGTGAGCCGAACGCGCAGGGGTCGTCTTTATCAAAAAAAGGAAGGCGCTCAGCCCGAACAGCACACTGTCTCCGCGCATCCCTATGACAGGGGTCTAATCCCTGGTTATGACAAAGCGACGCGCAAATCAATGTTCGTCTACATGTCATGCTTGGATGTTTTGTATAAGCCGAATCAGGGGCAAGGTTTGGTATTGGCTCTTGGCTCATCTCATGGCGCTTCAGCGTGGCGTATCGTGCAATCTGAAGCGGTTTATAGCGGCGCCGTCATGGTCACTCTTAAAGCCTTATCGGCCTATGGAATTCTTCCTGAACTCGATGCTGAGAGGCTCGAAGAGCGGTTTAGGCCAGTGGTTGCGCAGGCACTTTCTAAAGTACTCGACTCCGCGTTTAAGGAGTCCCCTGGCTCTGTTGTGGATAATTGCCGAGATGCCATGCAGGTGATTCTCTCGTCCTGGCTGGCTCAAAATGGATCTGCAGACACTGTAATTGGAAACGAGCTAGCTAAGATTGCAGGCGTGATAGAGGCAGCACCGCATGAAAAGATTTGCGTTGGAAATTTGGGTAAGGTGTGCGCGAAACTCCACAGTCGAAATAAGAGCAACGCTCAACGTCAAAAGGGATATCGTCCCATAGTCGAAGAGGATGCCGAGCTCTCGCTACAAGTATTGGGATTTGTCTTGCGTGATCTTGATTGGGCGAAGAGTTAGAGGCCCTGTGGTCAAAGCAAATTGAAGTCGATCAGTCTTTAGACATTGATAACCTGCGAGTACCCGAGTGTTGCTGCGGTCAAATAAGTTGACCTAGTGAGTTGGGAAACGGAGAAAGCTGATCATGAGTGAAAACGAAGGCGACGCAGAGCCAATAATGATTGACAAAACTCGAGCGTCAAAGTCGGGTCATGCTTTTCATGAAGCTTGGGCTGCGCGCACCGCTCTTGAACTTCTGCTTCCATCGACCGACCTCACATCTATCACGCTTGAGGGTTTCGATGAACGAGACGAACAGAGCTTAGGAACTGGTGCGATAGAGATAGCTGATCTAGTCCGGTATCACGGTGGCAACGATGTTGCCAGAGCGCATCGAGTCACGGTTGTTCAGTTCAAATATTCGATCGCAAGCGCTGACACGGCAGTTCGTGCTGCTGATCTGGCATCAACTCTTACCAAGTTTGCGACGACCGATGCCGAACTTCGGGCAACGCATCCCGATGATCATGTTCTTGCAGTAGTTCAGTATGAATTTGCTACGAACAGGCCCATCCACGAAAACTTAGGGAAGGCGATCGCAGCGGTTGTCGCGGGCACGCAAGAATCCGGTGATGTAGCCCGCCAAGTAGGTCAGATCGCGAAAGCTCTGAAAGACTATCCCCATCCCTTTGCTGACCTGCTGCGGCGATTGGAATTGGTCGGACGCAAAGGAAGCTTGACAGAGGCTGAGAGATCGGTTTCAGCGACTCTTGCGGCATGGAGCGAACCAGGTGACCCAGATGCGGAGAAACGTCTCCTCAAGCTCCGAAACCTGATCAGGATCAAGGCTGGTCCCGGTAGCGAGACAGACAAACGAGTTGACCGTGTAGCAGTTTTAGCTGAGTTGGAGGTGGAACACGAGGACCGTCTGTATCCCACGCCCGACGCGTTCCCCAAGGTGGAGGTAGTCATTCAGCGTGATGTTCTTGGGGACATTGCAAACCTCGCGCGTGAAGTTGGTCCTCCTCTCCTTATCCATGCTGCGGGAGGGATGGGAAAGACTGTCTTAATGCAAGGCCTCGCAGACCGATTGCGAGCCGATGGCCCCGTGGTGCTCTTCGATGGCTTCGGGGCCGGGCGTTGGCGGGATCCTGCTGACGGTCGACACCTCCCGGAAAGAACGCTCGTCCACCTTGCCAATCTCTTGGCCGGACAAGGTCTGTGCGACATTCTGTTGCCAGTGGCGGACGTTACGAGCTTGCTCAGGGCGTTTCGCCGACGGATCGTCCAATCGGTGGAGACGGCTAGGCGAACTCGCAGCGATGCTCGTGTTTCATTAGTGCTCGATGCGATCGATCACGCTGGGCTTGCCGCACGGGAAACTGCGACGTCATCGTTCGCACACCTTCTTATGCGTAGCATCAGCGTTGAGCCAATCGACGGCGTTTGTATCGTCGCGTCGTGTCGGACTGAGCGGCTCGCGCTGGCAACCGGCGATACATCGCATCGTTCTTTCTCAATTCCACTGTTCACGGATGCGGAAGTGCGAGCACTCGTCGAAAGGCGCGTGTCGGATGCTTCGGCCGACGAGATCGCCGCTCTTTTGACACGGTCAGGTCGCAACCCACGCTGTCTCGACAACTTGATAACGACTGGACGGCCATTTGATCCCGTGTCTTTCCCTGATGCCCCGGGAGAGCCGCAAGATCTGCTTGATGTGCTAATTCGCAAACGTCTTAGCGAAGCTCGTGAAACTGCACGCACTCGCGGCGCAAGCGACGCGGACATAGATCTTCTGCTAACAGGTATCGCCTTGCTGGCGCCCCCAGTCCCAATTGAAGAGCTTGCTGCAGCTCATGGCTTGATCGCGGAGCAGGTCGAAAGCTTCGCAGCAGACCTTGCCCCCTTGCTTGAGCGAACTCCACACGGACTGATGTTCCGAGATGAACCGACCGAGACACTGATCCGATCAAGCTATGGCGCGAGCCAAGCAGGCCGAGATCGCGTTATCGCCGCTCTCCAAGAACGACAGCTCACTTCAAACTATGCAGCCCGGGCGCTGCCAGCGTTGCTTACCTCGCTACGCGATGCCGAGCAACTCATCCAACTGGCCTACGATCTGCGTGTTCCCCGAGGCGCTTCGCAGGTAAGCGCACGGGACATCCGTCTATCGCGGATTACTGCTGCTATAGCACTAGCGGGAGAGCTCAAGCGGCGCGACGATCTTCTCCGTCTATTGCTGGAAGCATCGCTAGTTGCCGCGGGTCATGAGCGATCCGACCGCTTCCTATACGAACACCCTGATCTCACCGCAGTGGCGGGTGATGCCGAAGCCTTGCGACGGCTTTCAGCAACTAATGTCGGCTGGCCTGGAGGGAAACACGCAGCGCTTGCACTTGCGAATGCCTTCGCAGGTGATCGAGACGAGGCTCGTCGTCACGCTCGACGATCAATCGATTGGCACAATTGGGCCGCGCAAACCAAACGCGATGCGCGATTTGGCGGATCTAGTACTTCAAGGCAGTGGGACGATATTGGCTTCGCCTATGTCGAAATGTTGGCAGGCAATGGTGTACGCGTTGCGGAGTTCTTCGCTCGTCAAGACGAAGGCGTGGCCTATACAAAGTTTCGGGCGCTGTTCGAGCTTATGGATCGACACCTGTGTTCGGCAAATCCGCCAAAGACGAGCGTCACAACGCGGCTATTACGTTGTCGGATGCCATCTCGAGCACTTTATGCTGCTGCGCTTCCATTCGTTGGAAAAAACCCATCCCACGCCAGAAGGCTTATCACGGCATTTGCGGGTGCATCGTCTGGGACTGGCAAAGACGAAAGCTTGGCGATATCCAGCGTGCTGGCATCGGCCCTAGCGATAGAGCTCAGAATGGAAAGCGAAGCAGCAAACATCCTAGCTGGGACCGCGCTTAAACCACCAAGCGTTTATGACTATTCCAGTCATTACCCGAGTGACCGCGCTATCCATGTGACCGTATTGGCCGCAGGGGTTCGAGCCGTATTGAACCGAAAGCGCGCGGCCTTGATTGATATGGTGCCGTCGGAATTCATCGAGTTGATACCTGCCAGTGCTCTATCGAGGGGCGCAGTGACCTTCAGTCGAGCGCTAAATCAGAAGCTGGCGCCTCCGAAGTTTGATGGAAGTCGTCGCCAAAGGAGGAAGCGCGGCGGACTCGATGAAATGAAGCGATCAGAGTATTCGCACGCGCTTAGCAGCCGGATCTTGCCGATGCTAGGCTATGCGCAGGATGTAGCGGACATCTTACGCCCGCCTAATAAAAATACGCGTGATGAGATGGTGGTCACGGCTTTCGACCGACTCGTCCGTGATGTCGAGGAGTCATCTAACTACCCATATCGCGATGGTAAAGCGTATATCGCTCGGAATGGTTTTCGAGTGATCTTCGACCTTGTCGACGCGTTAGGAGCTTTCAATGCCGTGATTGTGCATCGCATGGTAGATTGGTCAGTGAATGCACCGGGACTGTTCACGCCGGAACTTATCCATGCGGTTGCTCGACTATCGCGCATTACTCAGTGCCATGAGGCTGCACTCATCCTCGCTGGCCATATCGAGCGCAAGATCCAACTCGATACTGATGTCGGAACTAGGATCTCATCGTATGGTGATCTCGCTCGCGCAACCTGGCGAGTGAGCACTGAAGAGGCTGCGGCCTATTTTCGCCGTGCGCTCGATCTTGCTGAGGCAATTGGATCGGATGACTTTGATCGTACCAACCATTTGTTGGAGTTGACTGGTCATTATTCGGGTCCCGAACTTTCACCTGCGGCGGCGCACACCCTAGCGCGTATCCTTGAGTTGAATCAGAACGAGGATGGAAAATACCCTTGGACTGAATACGCGAAAACGATGGTGCCGATTGCTGGTCGGGCGACGTTGGCTACGCTTGCAAGGCTGGATGATCGTGACGCAGCTCGTCTCGGACTGTCACTCGGACCAGTGTTAACTGTCCTCGTTCGCGATTTGAAGCTTTCTGTTGAAGCTGCTGTCGCTCTATTTGGTTTGGCTGCCCCGGTCGAAACATGGACGTGGCATATATCGGACTTCGCATCAGAGGTCGTTTGCCATTTGCCTCAAGAGCGATGGGAATGGTTCTTCGAACTTCTTCTGGTCGAAATCGATCGCGAGGATCAACTGTCTCCCGCACGGGAGACGATCGAACGACTACATGATCTCGCTGCGCGCAGTCTTCCCGCCACTTCGCATATCCGAACACGAATTTATGGTCTGCTTGTTCGCCTTGGACCCCAATCGGAATTGCGAACGGTTATGCCGCAGCCGACTGCATCGGAGCAATTACCCGTTTTCCCTGTGGACCTCACGGATTCAGACGATATTGACCGTCAGATCCTTAACGAGGAGATTGACCAATCAGGACGGCGCTGGCCAGTTCGGACACTGATCGATTTGGCCAAGAGAGTAAATTCACCCACCGAACGCCTCGGGTTCGTACGCGCGGTCGTCGAAACAATGGCCGCCACGCTTGCCGACAAAATCCATGCGCTGGGCGATTACTTGGATGAGTGGGGTAGGTCGTCGGCGGCTATGCGTGATGCTCTGCCTGACTTGGGACTACGACTTGCGAACAAACACGCCGCCGAACTTGCCAGTTCAAACACAGACGCTTGGGGCAATTGGCGGGGGCTGGAGCAGCATTTTCATGCTGACCGTGCAATCCTTGTTGAGCAAGTAGTCGCAGCGCTCCGGAGCACTGCGGATAGTCTTGGTGGAAATGCCTGGCTCGCACTCGCCGCGAGATTGGCGTCTGACGTCAGTGCCAGCGCCATAGCTGAAGGCCTCGAACGGTTTCTTGCGAACACGGATGAAAAGCTGCCGTCAGAAGTTGGGGACGGGCCGTGGGACATGCATTTTTTGGTTCCGTCCGACGAGGCGGCATTTGTGGCGGGGCTTATATGGGCGAGGCTCGGCCATCCCATCGCAGCTATGCGCTGGCGCGCAGCCCATGCGGTTCGGCGATTGGTGGCGGCCGGACGGTTCGATGTCGTTGAGCGACTGATCGAACGCTTTGAGTCTGATTCCAACTTGCCTTTCGGCGATGCGAAGTTGCCTTTCTATGTAATGCACGCGCAGCTCTGGCTATTAATCGCAATCGCTCGCGTAGCGAAAGACGTTGCTCCCGCACTTGCCTCTCATCGAGCGTTCTTTGAGCGAATTGCCTTTTCTGCTGAGTTCCCGCACGTTGTCATGCGTGCGTTCGCGATAGACATACTTCGCGAATTTGTATCTGCACTCGCAACCGAAGAAGGCGAAGCTCTTATCGCCAAGCTTGGTCCCGCAAACCTGTCGCCTTTCCCGTCGACTCCTCGATCCACCTATCGTGATTTCCGGTATGCCCCTAGGCCAGACGCCTCGCCGCGACCAAAGGATGGTTTTCACATCGATTACGATTTCAATAAATATCAAGTCGAACGCTTGTGCCATGTTTTCGCATGTCCAGGCTGGGAGGTGGAAGACCGCATCAGCGCGTGGGTTCGGCGTTGGGATACAAACGTGCGAGGAATGCACGATTGTCCGCGTAGCAAAAGCGATGATGAATCTTGGTTGTCGGGATATGTTCCCAATCGAGATCGGTATGGGGGCTACCTTGGATGGCACGCGCTCATGCTTGTAGCGGGTGAGTTGCTCGCGACACGGGCAGTTGTTGGCGAAGACTGGAGCGGTGATGCTTGGGCTACGTTCTTGATGGAGTACACACTGTCAACTAACAATGGATTCTGGCTTGCCGATATCACCGATCCGTTTCCGCTCGACCTTACCAAGGAATCGGACATACCCATGCCGAATATTGGTGAGAGAGGATCTGTCCGAGAGAACAATAAACTGTTGTCACCATTGCTTGGTTTGCTGGACGGCAAACTGGTAACGGACTGGCTTCCGGTCGCAGGACGTTGGTCGATCGGGCGAGACACAACTGTCACACTTCAAAGCGTACTGGCGAACGCCAGTGATGCGCGAGCCACGGTCATGGCTGTGTTGTCAGCTGACGAATTTTTTAGGTGGTTGCCTGACGATGAGGATGATATTGCCCGTCACTTTGGTGGCGGCGGGCACACGATTCAGCCATGGGTTGCTAGGACATCAAACACCGAGCGTCAGCTAGATCGCCATGATCCTTACGGTGCCTCTACAGCACTTGACAGATCTTTCCCATTGGATTGGACGCGAAAGTTGTTGGGGACGGTCGCAGATGATGAGATAGTTCGCAGCTGGTCAGTCGAGGGGAGAACGGCCTATCGTGCCGAAGCTTGGGGGGCTGAGGGCGGACGGGGTGAGTACGCTTGGAGCGAGACTGGACATCGGTTGCTCATCAGTCGTGGCACATTGCTTTCCCTGCTGAAGGTATCCAAGCGTAGTCTTGTCGTCGCACTTACACTGCAGAAGTACCATAGAGGCAAGTCGAGCGGACGTGCCGAAGACTCCAGTGGGTTTACCCATCGGTCGCTGGTGGTCGTCATCGATGAGCGTGGTCATATCTGGTTGCCGCAAGGCCTCTCTCGGCAAGCTAAGGAGGCTCTTGCTCCACTTGACCCCGATCGGCGGCGTGATTTCAACCAACGATTCCGCACGATCGCTGGTTTGCCTGATGAATGGCCATCTAGGCGCTGATAATTCAGCAGCGAAATAATCGCTGCTTAATCTGAAGGTTAGTTGTGGACTGCGGTTCAAATCCAAAATCTCATTTATGCACAGTTTTGGTGCAATTGTGTCGTTAAGTTTTTACCGCGCATTTGCGCCCATTTACTTTTAATTACTAAGTGGTCGAAATAGCTGGTTCGCAATTAGTCAACCATTCACCACCAATCACCACCTGGGGTCAAATTCATCGCTGAGTTTGACCCCTTTCTTTTTCTCCTTGCACGTCAACCACTTACGCGATCTGCCTGCGGTGCGTTGACTGGCTGGCACACCCTCCAGATGGGCCATTTCTAGCTATTTCAGCCGCTTTTTTTTCGCTGTTTTCGCTGTCCACCTTCGGTGCGCACCGGAGCCGACCCACGGTTTTATGCGGCAAAACATCAAATAGTTTGAGTGGACGACTGGTATAGCAGGTAGAGCATCGATTGTCGCGGATTGGGGGGCGGGTTTCTTGGGATGGCTGCCGATTGGCAGTCACCGCCGCTTCAGCGCCGCTCTGCCTCGCGCCAGCTGGCCGCGCCCAGCAAGATGATCTGCAACTGCTGCACGAAGTCCTGCACCATCGCCTGCTCGGACTGAGGCTCGTCGGCGGGCAGATCCAGAACCTCGGGGGCGGCGGCCAGCAGGGTGTTGACCATCAGGCCGCAGACCATGTGCAGGCTGGCCTGCGACAGGCCCTGGTAGGCCTCCAGCGGCGCCAGGTCGCGTGCCGTGTCGTCCACAAAACGCTGCACCTCGTGGCGGATCGCCAGCCGCAGCACCCGGCTGCCACCCGCGCGCTCGCTCGAGATGAAGCGGAACAGCACCCGGTTGTCGCGCACGTACTGCAGGTACACCTGCACCGACTGGCGCACCACGCTGGTCTGGGCCGAACTCGGCTGGCGCGCCTGGCGCAGCAGGCTGCGAAGCGTGGCCCCCACCTCGTCCACCAGGCTCAGGCCCAGCTCGTCTGGGCTGCGAAAGTGCCGGTAAAACGCATTGGGCACCATGCCGGCCTCGCGCGCGATCTCGCGGATGCCCAGGCTGGTGAAGCTGCGTCCCTCGCCGATCAACCGCAGCGCGGCCTGCACCAGGCTTTGGCGGGTCAGGTCCTTGCGGTCTTGCCGGCTCAGCGGCGGCTCGGGCGTGGCGGGGGCGGGGGTGTCGGGACGGGCGTTCGGCATGGACGGATTTGGCGGTTTGGGTTTTTCGGTGTACGATCGTACACAAACAAAGGAGCCCTGTCCATGTCCGACGCTTACCTCAACTTTGCCAACTCGGCCTTTGGCGCGCGCCTGGCCGGCATGCTGGGCCTGCCGCGTCCCGTGCCGCTCGAGCGGTTCGAAGCCGGCCAACCGGTGGTTGCTGGCGACGTGCTGGTCGGCGCCGGTGGTACGCCCGAACTGCTGCCCGCGCTGCTGGCTGCCTTCCGCGCCATGCGGGCCGCCACCGTGGCGCACCGCAGCGTGCAGGGCTGGACCGCGATGGCCAACCAGGCCGGCTTGATGAGCGGGCTGTGGAGCACCGGCGAGCAGCCGGGCGGTCCCCTCAAGGCCGTGGTGTTTGACGCCACCGGCCTGGCCACCGTGGCCCAGGCCGAGGCGCTGTACCAGTGCTTCCACGACGCGGTGCGCTCACTGCAAAGCTGCGGCCGCGTGCTGGTGCTGGGCCGCCCGCCCGAAGCCTGCCCGGTTGCCGAGCAGGCCACGGTACAGCGCGCTCTGGAAGGTTTTGTGAAATCGCTGGCCAAGGAGGTCAAGCGCGGCATTGCGGTGCAACTGGTCTATGTGGCGCCGGGAGCCGAGGCGCAACTCGAAGGCACACTGCGCTTCTTTTTGTCGCCGCGCAGCGCCTATGTGTCGGGCCAGGTGGTGCGGCTGGCACCCTTTGAGGCCCCGGCCCCGAGCGACTGGGTGCAGCCGCTGGCGGGCAAAAAGATTTTGGTGACTGGCGCGGCGCGCGGCATTGGCGCGGCCATTGCCGAAACCCTGGCGCGCGATGGCGCCCAGGTGGTCTGTCTGGACGTGCCGCAGGCCCAGGACGCCTTGCAGGCCGTGGCCGAGCGGCTGCAGGGCCGCGCGCTGGCGCTCGACATTGCCGATCCGGCGGCCGCCGGGCAGATCGCCCAGGCGGCCCTGGCTGACGGCGGCTGGGACGGCGTGGTGCACAACGCCGGCATCACCCGCGACAAGACCATCGCCAAGATGCCGCCGCACCTGTGGCAGACGCTGGTGCAGGTCAACCTGGTGGCGCAGCAGGCGATCAACCAGGCCTTGCTGGAGCGGGGCGCGCTCCAACCCCAGGCACGGCTGGTGTGCGTGTCGTCCATCTCGGGCATTGCCGGCAACCTGGGGCAGACCAACTACGCGTTTTCCAAGGCTGGCGTGATCGGCCTGGTGCACAGCCAGGCGCCGCGCCTGCCCCGCGGCATGGCCATCAACGCGGTAGCGCCGGGCTTCATCGAAACGCAAATGACCGCCGCCATCCCGCTGGCCATCCGCGAAGCCGGCCGGCGCATGAATTCCATGGGGCAGGGCGGCCAGCCGGTCGATGTGGCCGAAACCATCGCCTGGCTGCTCAGCCCCGCCTCGCAGGGCGTGAATGGGCAGGTGGTGCGCGTGTGCGGCCAAAGCCTGCTGGGGGCTTAAGGTGCAGCGCCAGAACATCACACCCGCCAGCACGCTGAGCAACTTGGCCCGTGCGCTGGCCAGCAGTTTCAAGCGCCCCGGGCCGGTGCGCGCGCTGGCCCCGGTCACGCTGGTGCTGCCGCGCGTCGTGGTCGACGCCGCGCACCTGGCGCGTTACGCCGAGGTCTGCGGTTTTGCCCCGAGTGCGCAAGCGCCGCTCACCTACCCGCAGATGCTGACTTTCCCCCTGGTCATGACCTACATGACTTCGCCCGCCTGCCCCTGGCCTGCCATGGGCACGGTGCACCTGGCCAACGCCATCACCCAGCATGCGCCGCTGGCCGCAGGCGATGCGGTGCGGGTGGAGCTGAGCAGCGGCGAGCTGCTGGCGCACGACAAGGGGCAGGTGTTCACGCTGCACCTGCGCGTGCTGCGCGAGTCAGATGGCGAGGGCGATGGCCAATGCGTCTGGCAGGCCACACAAACCCTGCTGCGCCTGGGCGTGAAGTCGCCCGTGGGCGCACCGTTCAACGGCGCCGTGGGGCCGGAACTCGCCCTGACCCAGGCCGGTGCATTCGACGCCCCCGCCGACACCGGCCGCCGCTACGCCCCGGTGTCGGGCGACTACAACCCCATCCACCTGTCGGCGCTGAGCGCGCGCTTGTTCGGCTTTCCGCGCGCCATCGCGCATGGCCTGTGGACGCAGGCGCGCGCGCTGGCCCTGTTGCAAGCCGCCGCGCCGGCCACTGTGCTGCAAGCCGCTTCGCTCACCACCGTGTTCAAGCGGCCCGTGCTGCTGCCGACACGCGCCTCGCTCTGGCAGGCGCAGGCCAGTACAGGCCAGACCGTGTTCGAGGTGCGCGACGCACGCGGCGAGCAGGTCCATCTGCGTTCCGAACTCCGCGCCGAACCCGCGCATCAACCCACCATTTCCTGAGCCCCACCATGACCCCCAACAGCACCCTCCGTCGCGTCGCCATCGTGGGTGGCAACCGCATCCCGTTTGCGCGCTCCAACGCCGCCTACAGCCGCGCCTCCAACCTCGATATGCTCACGGCCACGCTGCAAGGCCTGGTGGACCGCTTCAACCTGCATGGCCAGCGCCTGGGCGACGTGGCCGCAGGCGCGGTGATGAAGCATTCGCGCGACTTCAACCTGGTGCGCGAAGCCGTGCTCTCCACCACGCTCTCGCCCGAGACCCCGGCCTTCGACCTGCAGCAGGCCTGCGGCACCGGGCTGGAGGCCGCCATGCTGGTGGCGCACAAAATTGCGGTGGGCCAGATCGAATGCGGCGTGGCCGGCGGGGTGGACACCACCTCGGACGCGCCCATCGCCGTCAATGACCAACTGCGCCGCACCCTGCTCGATGTTTCGCGCGCGCGCAGCCCCTGGCAGCGCCTGCAGCGGGCGCTGCGCATCCGCCCGGGGCAGTTCTTCCAGCCCGAGCTGCCGCGCAACGGCGAGCCGCGTACCGGCCTGTCGATGGGCGAACACGCCGAACTCATGGCCCGCGAATGGGGCATCACGCGCGAAGCGCAAGATGCCCTGGCCCTGCAAAGCCACCACAACCTGGCGCGCGCCTATGGCGAAGGTTTTTTTGTCGACCTGATGACGCCCTTCCTGGGCGTGAAGCAGGACAATAACCTGCGCCAGGGCCTGAACGCTGAACAGCTGGCCAAGCTCAAGCCGGTTTTCGACCGCAAGGTGGCGCCCGGCCAGGGCACGCTGACGGCAGGCAACGCCACACCGCTGACCGATGGCGCCTCGGCCGTGCTGCTGGCCAGCGAAGCCTGGGCGGCCGAGCGTGGTCTGCCGGTGCTGGCCTACCTCACGTTCAGCGAGGTGGCGGCGGTGGACTTTTTCAACCCCGACCCGGCCAAGAAAGAAGGCCTGCTGATGGCCCCCGCCTACGCCGTGCCGCGCATGCTGGCGCGCGCTGGGCTGACGCTGCAGGACTTCGACTTTTATGAAATCCACGAAGCCTTTGCCGCCCAGGTGCTGTGCACCCTGCAGGCGTGGGAAGACCCGGCGTTTTGCCGCGACAAGCTCGGCCTGGCGCAGCCGCTGGGTGCCATTGACCGCAGCAAACTCAATGTGAACGGCAGCTCGCTCGCCGCCGGTCACCCGTTTGCCGCCACCGGCGGGCGCATTGTGGCCACGCTGGCCAAGCTGCTCGCGCAAAAAGGCAGCGGGCGCGGTTTGATTTCCATCTGCGCCGCTGGCGGCCAGGGCGTCGTGGCCATTCTGGAGAAATGAGCATGTTGAACTACAAAGCCCCGCTGCGCGACATGCGCTTTGTGATGAACGAGGTGTTCGACTACCCGGCGCACTACCGCGCGCTGGGCAGCGGCGAAGACGCCTCGCCCGAGGTGGTGGACGCCATTTTGGAGGCCGCCGCCACCTACTGCGAAGAGGTGCTGGCGCCGCTCTACGTCTCGGGCGGCGAAGAGGGCTGCCACTTTCAGGCGGGCGAGGTCACCACGCCCAAGGGCTTCAAAGCGGCGTATGCGCAGTTCGTCGAGGGCGGCTGGCAGGGCCTGTCGTTCCCCACGGCTTACGGCGGGCAGGGCCTGCCCGTGTCGCTCAACCTGCTCAAGAGCGAGATGATGGGCACGGCCAACTGGGCCTTCAGCATGTACCCCGGTCTGAGCATCGGCTGCATCAACACCATCTTGCAGTACGGCACCGAGGCCATGCGCCAGCAGTACCTGCCCAAGCTGGTGGCGGGCGAGTGGGGCGGCACCATGTGCCTGACCGAGCCGCAGTGCGGCTCTGACCTGGCGCAGGTCAAGACCCAGGCCAAACCGCTGGGCGACGGCAGCTACGCCATCACCGGCACCAAGATCTTCATCTCCAGCGGCGAGCACGACTTGACCGACAACATCGTGCACATCGTGCTGGCGCGCCTGCCCGAGGCGCCCGCCGGCACGCGCGGCATTTCGCTGTTCATCGTGCCCAAGTTTCTGGTGGGCGAGGGTGGTGCTTTAGGCACGCGCAACGCGGTGCACTGCGGCTCGATCGAGCACAAGATGGGCATCAGCGCCAGTGCCACGGCGGTGCTCAATTTCGACGGCGCCATCGGCACCCTGATCGGTGAACCGAACAAGGGGCTGGAGGCCATGTTCACCTTCATGAACACCGCGCGCATCGGCACCGCCATCCAGGGCGTGGCCCATGCCGAGCTGGCTTACCAGGGCGCGCTGGCCTATGCCTGCGAGCGCCGTTCCATGCGCGCGCTCTCGGGCAAAAAGGAGCCCGAGCAGGTGGCCGACGCCATCGTCTGGCACCCCGACGTGCGGCGCATGCTGCTCACCCAAAAAGCCATCGCCGAAGGTGGCCGCGCCATGATCTACGGCGCCGCGCAACTGGCCGACAAGATGTTTGCCGCTGCCTGGGCCGGCGACCAGGCCGGCTACAAGCGCCACGACGGCGAACTGGGTTTCTTCACCCCCATCCTCAAGGGCTTTTTGACCGAAATGGGCCTGGAAGCCGCCAACCTGGGCATGCAGGTGTACGGCGGGCACGGTTACATCCGCGAGCATGGCATGGAGCAGATCGCGCGCGATGCCCGCATTGCCACGCTGTACGAAGGCACCACCGGCATCCAGGCGCTGGACCTGCTGGGGCGCAAGGTGCTGCTGCAAACGCGCGGCCAGTGCGTGCGCGACTTCACCGCCCAGATGTGGGTGCTGGCCCGGCCGGGCCTGCTGGCTGGGGGCTTGCGTGGCCGCATGGCCCGCGCCCTGGCGCGCCGCGCCGTGCAATGGAATACGCTCACCCTGCGCCTCATGCTCAAGGCCAAGGCCGACCCGGAGCAAGTGGGCGCGTCGTCGGTGGACTACCTGATGTATTGCGGCTACGTGATGATGGCCTACCACTGGGCGCTGATGGCCCAGCGCGCCGAGCAGGCCCTGCACAGCGGCCAGGGGCCAGAGTCAGCGGCGTTCTACCAGGCCAAGCTGCAAACCGCGCAGTTCTACTTTGAACGCCTGCTGCCCCGCGCCGACGCCCACCACCGCATGGCGCTGGCGCCGGCCAGCACGCTGCTGCAGATGCCGGTGGCGGCGATGGCGGGTTGAACCCGCTTCACCGCTTGGCGGCATGGACAGCAATGTATCTCAATGGATACAGAGCGCCATAAAAACGATCTATGCGCCAACTGAAGGGGTAACCGATGACTGCACTCAAACTGCGGAAATGGGACAGCGCCCAACACCTCAAGACCGAAGAGGACATGGCGCTCTATATGGAGGCCTGCCTGCAAGAGGCAGGGGATGATGCTGCCAAGGCCCTGGGCACCATTGCCCGGGCCAAGGGCATGTC
>JACCDV010597866.1_pt1 | contig 34972 bp, 32 predicted proteins | sample 7446131 | NCBI WGS metagenome assembly JACCDV01 (sample SAMN15323448, study PRJNA562643) | freshwater metagenome | isolation source: river surface water | place: USA:Blue River Watershed | collected 2017-08-17
AGGTAAACGGTGGAAACCGCACCGTGCCAACACTTGTCTTCTCTGATGGAACCGCGATGACCAATCCATCTGCAAAGCAGGTTGTTGAAAAACTCGCAGCGCTTGCCTAAAACTAAATCAATCGCTCGGCGCGATTAACCAAGGTGTTACACGCATCTCCAAAGCCTGCAAAGGCTGGATTTGTGGTTTGCCCTGCACGGTAACGCGCCCAAATCTGCTGAATAATCACAGCTAATCTAAACAATCCAAAGACCTCATAAAAAGTAAAGTCATCACAACGTCGACCACTTAATTGTAAATACTTCTGCACAAACTCTTCACGGGTTGGCATTCCAGGCAAATGACTTGGCTGTCTGCGCAGCGATGCAAAAGCCGGCTCATCATCACGATCAACCCAGTACGCAAGCGCCGAACCCAAATCCATTAACGGATCACCAACAGTTGCAAGTTCCCAATCCAACACGCCAACAATGCGCGCCGCCTTCAAATCAAAGACCACATTGTCGATGCGCCAATCACCATGAATAACGCAGGATGCAACATCATCAGGACGATTAGCTTCCAACCAGGCCATCACCTTTTCACCATTGGGAACATCATCAGTTAACGCATTGCGATAACGCTTCGACCAACCTTCAACCTGTCGCTGCACATATCCAGGGCCTTTATTGAGCTCCGACAAAATCGAAGCATCGACCGCATGTAACTGCACCAAACCATTAATCAATGACTCAGCCATCACTGAAACATCTGCAGGCGTCACACCTTCAGGAACATCTCGCCGAAAAATATCTCCGACAACTCGTTCCATCACATAAAAATCAGAACCCATCACCGCTTGGTCATCACACAATGCGATCATCGTTGGTACTAGTGGATAGACCGGTTGCAAACGGGATTGAATCAAGAACTCGCGCTTCATATCGTGGGCCGATGCAGCCTTGGTTCCAAATGGAGGCTTACGCAGTACCAATTCCCGCCCGGGATACTGCAACAAATAGGTCAGATTTGATGCACCGCTGCGAAACTGCATGACTTCGGGCAACTCAGCCACACCGATAAATGGTCGCAACCATTCATGCATCCTTGCGACATCAAAGCGATCCTCTTCACGGACCGGAGTTAAATCCTTCATGCCGATTAAGGCTTGATTTCCATGCGTGCAATATCGCGAATATGAACCTCATCTGGCCCATCAACAATGCGCAATGTACGAATACCTGCATACATCGATGCCAACACAGTGTCCTGACTGACGCCAGCTCCACCATGAACCTGAATCGCGCGATCAACAACCTGCTGTGCCATGCGTGGAACCGCAACCTTGATCGCTGCAATCTCTTTACGCGCTGCCTTAGCACCCTGCGTATCGATCATCCATGCACACTTCAGCACTAACAAACGTGCTTGTTCAATCTCAATGCGCGACTCGGCAATCCAATTCTGAATCGTGCCCTGATGTGAAAGCTCCTTGCCAAATGCCACACGAGAATTTGCTCGTGCAATCATCAATGACAACGCACGCTCTGCCATACCAATTGCTCGCATGCAGTGATGCACACGTCCTGGCCCTAAACGCGCCTGCGCAATTGCAAAGCCAGCACCCTCTTGCCCAATTAAATTAGCAACCGGAACTCGAACATCCTTAAAGGTTATTTCTGCGTGACCATGTTGATCCACATACCCAAAGACCAAAAGATTGCGCTCCATAGTCACACCAGGAGTATTGATTGGAACCAACACCATCGACTGCTGGTTATATGAATCAGCATCAGGATTGGTCTTACCCATAACGATCAAAATCTGACAACGCGGATCCATCGCGCCAGTTGTCCACCACTTGCGACCATTGATCACATAATGATCACCATCGCGCACAATCGATGTTTCAATATTTCGCGCATCACTTGATGCCACATCAGGCTCAGTCATTGCAAACCCAGAACGAATCTCACCGGCCAACAAAGGCTTGAGCCACTGCTCCTTCTGCGCATCGGTTCCGAACATATCCAGAACCTCCATGTTGCCGGTATCTGGTGCAGAACAGTTAATCGCCTCCGGTGCTATCTCTACAGACCACCCAGTGGTCTCAGCCAGCGTTGCATAATCGGTGACAGTTAAACCGTGATGCGGATCGTGGCTGTGTGGCAAGAATAAATTCCACAAACCTTGCGCCTTTGCCTCTGCCTTCAAAACCTCAACAATCGCCGGAAGCTCATGCGGCTTTCCCGCAGCAATAAGATCAGCACGCTGTTGGTGAAACACACCTTCTGCCGGAATAACCTTGTCATTCATGAATTGCTGAAGGCGCGCACTGTATTCAGTTGCCTTTGCGCTGAGATTGAACTCCATGTCTGTAATCTACTAGTAGTGCATCAAAAAGAGGAGAGAACTGATGAGCATTCTTGATCGCTTCAAACTAGATGGAAAAGTAGCTGTTGTTACAGGAGCATCATCAGGGTTAGGCGTGGCATTCTCTAAAGCACTTGCAGAAGCAGGTGCCGATCTCGTTCTTGGTGCTCGCCGCGAAGAACGCCTCGCAGATACCGGAGCATTAGTAACCGCCGCAGGTCGCACATGGGTTGGTCGCAAAACAGATGTCACCAAACCTGAAGATTGCGCAGCGCTGATTGCACTTGCCATTGAAAAGTATGGCCGCGTCGACATTCTTGTTAACAACGCAGGTGTTGGCACCGCAGTTCCTGCAACCAAAGAATCTCCTGATCAATACAGATCAGTGATCGAAACAAATTTGATGGGCTCTTACTGGATGGCACAAGAGTTTGCCAAAGCAAACAAAGATGGAGGAGCGATCGTTAACATCTCCAGCGTCTTAGGCCTTAAGCCACAAGGTTTGCCACAAGCTGCCTATGCATCAAGCAAAGCCGGAGTCATCGGCTTAACCCGCGATCTTGCTGCTCAATGGACCGGCCGCAAAAACATTCGCGTCAACGCACTTGCACCAGGTTTCTTCCCATCTGAAATGAGCGATGAGCTTCCTAAAGATATGGTCGAAATGATCAAGATGTTCACACCATCTGGCCGCTTAGGCGATCCCGAAGAGCTTGCAGCGACATTGATCTGGTTAGTCAGCGATGCCTCTAGCTATGTCACCGGAATCACCGTGCCAGTCGATGGCGGATTGGTCATGCCCTAACCATCCACCGAGAAATCACCTACGAGAATTGGTAACCTTCACACTATGAGCAAAGAAAACGAAACAGGCCTAAAGGACAACAAGATCACCCCATACCGAATCTTTGGTTGGGTCCCTCTTGCACTCTTCTTTATCGCGGCTGGAACAACCGCTGCGATTGGCATTCTAAATACCCTGTAATTAATTACTTTAGATTTCTCTTATCCACATAAATTTCCGCTGGCGAAATTTTGCGGTCACGCACATCTAAGTTCCGCGATGCGTGCCGCTGTAGCTCAGCGGATAGAGCAGCTTTTTGACGTAGAGCAGGTCGTACGTTCGAATCGTATCAGCGGCGCGCACACTAAGTAGCCCCGCAGTTCGTCGAGCGGGGCTACTTTTTTGTGTAACTCAATGGATCAGTCTTTTGACTAAGCAATAAAAGAGTATCGAATTTGTCAGTTACTCTGCGTAACATCTAGTCCATGCTCGAATTCATTCTGCTCTTCATCTTCTTCTACTTCATCATCAATGGCTTCTCAAAGCGCAAAGCCCGCCGCAAGCCCCGTACCCTCGATGCTGAACTTCGAGCACTAATCAATGAACACAACACCAATACCGGCATCGCCCTAGACATCAAGCGATACCTGCTGGACATCATCAATGACAACAACAACGACCTAGAAAAATTCAGTGACTATCGGATCAATCAAGCCCAGAATCTTCTGGATCGAGCTGGCCCTGCAGCTTTCTATTGGATGGGGGAGATCGCTGCCCAACTCGCACTGCTATCTGCCGCCCAAATCAACGGGATTCCTACCAACGTCAACGCCGAACTGCGCGATGGGGCCACGCCTGAGGCAGTGATCGATGTTGTTATAAAACTCTGACTACTTCACCATTTAAATCCGAATAGCCCGTTGATACCTTTGCTCAGTGAAACGCACCCGCCTATTTCTGGTATTCCTGCTATCCCTTTCCTTGGTAACCGCTCCATCTTTTGCCGCGGTTAAGGCAGGCACAAAGTGCACAAAAGTCGGTGCGACATCGACAACAGGTGGCAAGAAGTACACCTGCATAAAATCAGGAAACAAACTTGTTTGGAATAAAGGCGTCACGGTCAAAGCTGCAGCAAAGACCGAATTGAATCCAGTATTTAAGCCAGTAGATCCAACTCCTTCTGCAACCCCAACACCTACTTCTCCGGCTCCAGTGATTCAACGCAAAGACTGGGAGCTTATTTACATGAAGATTTGGGATGAGTATGAAAAATCTCAAAATCTAGGAAAGTTTCCATTTACCTACAAGCTAAGTCCAAATGTGAATCAGGTGCGGGCCCAAGAGAGCATTGATGCGTATGACAAAGCTATGAAACTTTGGCTCGCAGTGCTCAACGGTGCTGCAGTTAGTCCAGTTGTTTGGACAATTATGAGCGAAAAAGATTATGCCTGGTGGAAGCAAGTTGTTGACCAGCAGGAGGGGACATCAGCTAACTACGCATGGAACCCAGACTCAAACATGCTGGGCCACTGTCAGCTTAGTTCTACTGCTTTCTGTGGTTATGGGAACACATTTAGGTCAAACACTCCCGATTACAAGTTTTTGCAATACAACGTGATTGGCTCTGCTTACTCACAAACCCCAAATGCAAATACTGTTAATCACGAGTCGGTTCATTTCTATCAATTGAGCGTTGTCCAAGGATTTCCACGCGATACACCTTGTTGGTATGTAGAAGGCCAAGCATCTCTATACGGTGGCGCTCTTCAACACAATCTTGTAACTGAGCGAACAGCTTCAACGAGACAACGCAATAACTTCAAGGGAATTGTCCGCCAATATCAACCAAACGCAGATTCCTTCGCCGCAAAAGATTGGGTTGGAGTTTTACAAAACATGTACTCTGGCCATGTTTCCTGTAGTGGCCAACAGGACTATTTCAAGTACGCAATGGGTATGTTCATTTGGGAAAACCTCTATGACAAATTTGGGCCAAAGGTTATGCACCAGGTCTTACTAGATTTTAAGGCTGGAAAGAGCTTCGCAGACTCAATTCAAAGCCAACTTAGCCTGAATTTGGAGCAGCTAAATGATCAGCTTTCCAAGTACTTGGTCTATGTATTCGCCGAAGGAAACTAGCGAGCAAAATCAAGAAAACCTCACTACAGTTCACCCAACACCAAACAAGGAGAACAACAATGGGCGCTTGCACATGCGGATACTCAACTGATCCAGAGAAGAACTGCAACGGCACTCACAATGTTGTTAAGGCCGTTAAGGCCGACCTGATCGCAAAGCTAGAAGCAGAAGGCTTCGCAGAGGCTGCAGATCACCTCAAAAACAATAAGTAGCCTCCACTTTCCAAGTTTTTGACCAGTTCGCTATTCAATTCGGAATAGCTGGTTGGTACCTTTGCGTAATGAGGCGGTCGCGATTTTTGCTTGCATTCTTGTTGGCGCTGACCGTTATGGTCACGCCTTCTTTCGCAGCAGTTAAACCGGGGGATAAGTGCTCCAAAGTCGGTGCGACATCAATAGCAGGTGGCAAGAAATTCACTTGCATTAAATCAGGCAAGAAGTTTGTTTGGAATAAAGGTGTAGCAGTTAAATCCTCACCCAAGCCATCTACAAGTCCAGAGGTTAAGCCAACAGAACCTTCTCCGACACCTTCGCCAACAGTGACACCAATTCCAACAGTGACACCAACCCCAGTACCAACACCTGTTGTGAAGTACCCAGATGCCCCAACAAGTTTTGATGACTTAATCGCAAATTACCAAGGTATTTCTTATGCCGCGTGGAGTAAGTCAAGTGCTGAAATAAAAGCGGCCAGCGACCTTGCCTTGCCATTCAAAGCATTAACAGGTCCAAATACGACCTTAAGATTCAAAGATCCCGCTTCAGCTTTTAACTTAGTTGCTCGCTTATATCCAGGCTACAAGAGCAGTAACGATCTAACGGTTATGACATTTAGTTTTGATGATCGTGAATGGGCAAAACAGCAGATGAAGCAGTTGCAACCTAATTCAACATATCAGTGGATCACCGATGTTGCTTGTGCCTCAATTACCACCTGCGATGGGGGAGGAGTCTTTACCGACGACAAAGCAAGCGGCCTGTTGGTTATTGCAACAGGAGAACAACGCGGAGGCCAAAGTCCGGGTGCTTTAGAAGCTCACGAGTACACACACGTAATTCAGCAAAATCAATTGCGTCGTGCTTCTGTGTGGCCATTAACAAGTGCGTGGCCAGCCACCTGGTTTATCGAAGGTCAAGCACTCTTTTCGGAAAATGCATCGATATTCCATGAATCATTTGAGCTGTACACAAAAAACCGACAGGCATCTTCTGGAGAGCTCTACAGAGACTCGGCAATTACCTCAGGATGGATTCAAGAGTTCTTTGTTGTAAACCAAACCTCTGCATGGTTTAACAAATATCCAAGATGGCGCCAATACGACTTAGGCGCAATGTTGGTCGAGACATTAACCGCCCTTAAGGGGCCAAAATCAACCATGGAAATCTGGAAGTTGATGGGAACAGGGCAAAATTTCAATCAAGCATTTGAGAGTATCTATGGAATCTCATTTGATAAAGCTTTACCGATTGTCTCTAAGGCAATTGCACTTCAATTAGGAAAAGGCTAATTCATGAAGCGTAGAGGGCACCTACTTATTGCTATTGCTTTACTTGCAACCCTTTCAGCCCCTGTTCAAGCTGCAACTCCCAAGGCAGGTGCCAAGTGCACAAAAATAGGGGCAACTGCCACGGCCGGTGGAAAGAAATTCACCTGCATTAAGTCAGGCAAGAAGCTTGTCTGGAATAAAGGTGTGGCCATTAAGCCGCCGACACCGGTTGCAACTCCAACCGTAACTCCAACACCTACACCCTCTCCGTCTGCAACACCAACACCAACACCAACACCAACCCCAATCCCAACACCAACACCAACCCCAATCCCAACACCAACACCGAAAGATCTAACATTTTCTAATATCGCCGAAAATGTTGACGCAATAGCGCTTAACATTTTTAGCAAGTATGAAAAATTGATGTCATCTAGTTTCCAGAGCAACACTAAGGTCAAAATAATTGTTGGTCCAAATACAATTCCTGTCACGCACAACCCAACTTCAGCCTTTCAAATTGCTTCAAAGTTTTTTCAGAACTTTAAACAACCCGAGGAAGTTACTGCTATCTATTACTCTTACACGGACAGAGAGTGGGCTAAGCAACAATTAACAGGACTAGCTGGAAAAGTTATCGCGGATTACCAATTCGGATATTCGTGCCTTGACGTCACGTGTAATGGTGCTAGTGCCAACAAAACATTGGATTGGAATGCAGTTAGTCACTATGGCAGGCCACTGTCTGCAGGATTAATGGGAGTTGCTCAATTAGATGGTGAGCTTGAAATCCATGAGCACACTCATTCAATCGCTGCATATCAACTAAAGCCGCGTGATGGTAACTACTACAACCTTGTTCCGGATTGGTTCGCTGAAGGTCTTCCTACACTTGCCGGAAAACTGGGAGCCACAACAACCCTTGCGCAGTACAACGTCAAAAGGAATGAAGCAATAAGCCGAGTTCGTCCACAAGCAGACATTAAGAATTACCAACCGGAAAACATATTGCGCTTTTATGAGTCCTTCAGTAAATATCCTGAAGTTTCGACATTCCAGCGCAATTATCTCTACTCGCTTGGTTGGTCCACGATAGAAGCTATGGCTGCTATTGGTGGAATTGATTCCCCTATGAATCTTTATCTTGAGACGGTTAACGGATTAACCTTCAAACAGGCATTTAGGAAGATTTATGGAATCGAGTGGGAAGCAGCTGCTCCGATATTGGCAGAGGCCGTTTCTAAGCAGTACCGAGTTTATTACCCGTAATTTGAATCCCCTAAGAACCCCAATCCACCCAAAGTAAAGAGATAATCAACCCATGGGATTTATCGCCAACTTCAAAGCCAAGCGAGCAGCAAAGCGCGCTCAATCTATTTACGAATCAGCACTCCTTGACTGGGAGAGAGAAAACAAAGTTCTCGCTCAAGCCCTAGAGATCTTCACCGCAGCATCAGCTGGCAACCAACCCGATGATCAATCCTTGGTGCAGAAAAAGGGCGAGTTAGTTTTATGGACCGGCACAGCTATCTATCACGTCGCAGGTCGCACACCCTCTCGCTATAGCGGCAGCTCCACAGGCTTTTCCATCCCAATCGCTGCCGGTATTCGCTTCCGCGTCGGCTCAATGCAAGGACGGATGATTCCAGGCGAAGAGATGCAGATGGATAAGGATCAAGGAATGGTGAAGTTAACCAACCAACGACTTATCTTCGCCGGCCCCATCGCAACTACCGAGTGGGCATTTTCAAAACTACTTTCAACCTTCTCAAATCCAGATCGAACTGATTTCATCTTTGGAGTTTCCAACCGACAGAAATCATCTGGCCTGAGATTTACTCCCGATGATGGCTACGCCTTCTCTCACCTATTTGCTCTAGGTCTTTACTCCTACGAAAACGGAATCCCAGCAACCATCAAAGCGATTGAGGATGAGCTAAAAGAGGGCGCTACAGATAAGCCAAAGTTGGAGTTACCGCCGACCGTGTAGGGCACATATGTCAGTCACTCTGCGTAATCTGCACCCATGGCCATCAACTTCAAGGACGCCCGCCAAAAGCTAGCCGATGCCACCCGCATCTCCACCCAGCTCAACGACATCATCTCCACCGAAGAGCGCTTCATCCGCAACACCAAGGACAGCGCCAATAAGGCCAAGCAATCCCAAGTCCTTGAACAGTTGGCCAAGCTCGATGTCGAAAAACTCCGCGATGCCACCGAACAAACCATCCGCGTTGAAACCCTGCGCAAGTACGGCCACACCAACATCGCCTCGATCTACCACTCATCCGAACAGCAGCTAGAACGGATCCCCGGCATCACCGGCGAATCCGCCCGCGAGATCAAATCCATCACCGATGCGATGTATACCGCGATCGCACAAACTATTTCCTACGGAATCAAGATCAATGAACTCTCATCAACCGACATCGATCTAATCACCAACCTGCAAGCCCTCGAAAAGATCCGCACCGCTACCAAGGGCAAAACCGCAACGATGAAACCCGTTGCAGAGACAATCACACAAGCGCTCGCATACACCGCGCCACTTAAATCTCGAATCCGCTGGATCTTCACCAACAGCCAAGGAAAGCAAAAAGCACTCGACGCCCTATCCACTATCGCCCTCGTCGTCGGCGAACCAACAACCATGATGTTGCTTGAAGCTGCCAAATCTGGCTTGTCAGCTCTTGAAAAACCCAGCACCAAGAAACCCGTCGATGACTTCACCACCCGCTCTAGCGATTACTACGCACTCCTTGAAGATGTCACCGACACCAAACCGTCCACTCTTGCTAACCGTCACTTCACCCAAGATCTGCTCGACAAAATCGAATCTCAAGAACTCGACACATCAAACATCAATGCAACTCTGCGTCGCTACCAAACCTTCGGCGGCAAGTTCGCCCTTACTCAAAACCGCGTCATCATCGGCGATGAGATGGGCCTTGGAAAAACCCTGCAAGCAATCTCTGCCATGGCACATCGCGCCTCACTGGGTGCAAACCGCTTCCTAATCATCGCCCCAGCCAGCGTCATCATTAACTGGACCCGCGAAATCCAATCCCGCTCATCGCTACCCGTCATCAAAATCCACGGTGAAGACCACCCGCAACTGCTGCAGCAATGGATCGCCAACGCAGGTATTGGCCTAACAACCTATGACACCTTGAAATCCTTCGCGCTCACACCCGAACAAATCCAAGCACTTGCAATCGACACCATCATCGCCGATGAAGCCCACTACGTTAAAAATCTTCACACCGGCCGCGCCCGCACCATTACTCGCTGGCTCGATCACGCACCCAATGTCATCTTCTTAACCGGAACCCCTATGGAAAACCGCGTCGGTGAATTCATCAACCTTGCCAAACTCCTCGATGGAAACCTCGGCAACTCACTCGATCGCATCGCAATGGCCGCAGGTCCTGAATCCTTTATGAAAGCTGTTGCTCCCATCTACTTGCGCCGCAACACCGCAGATGTTCTGAAAGAACTTCCTGACCTCATACAAATAGATGATTACTGCACCTGGGAGGGTGTCGATGAATCCTTCTACACCGACGCGGTCATCCGCGGAAACTTTATGGGAATGCGCCAAGCAACCTTTGTCCCTCTCGAAGGCAAGATCCCATCCAAACTTGAACGCCTACTCGAACTTGTTGAAGAAGCCTTTGAATCCAATCAAAAGGTAATCATCTTTTCTTACTTCAGAAAAACAATTGATCTCGTCACACATCACCTCGGCGAAAAAGCAATCGGACCAATCACCGGTTCCACATCATCACAAGAGCGCCAAAACCTGGTTGATCAATTCCAAAGCAGCCCACAACCCAAAGCACTGGTTGGCCAAATCCAAGCTGCAGGCACAGGACTTAACATTCAAGCCGCCTCAGTAATCATTCTCTGCGAACCACAAATCAAACCCTCACTTGAAACCCAAGCCATCGCCCGCGCTCACCGCATGGGCCAAGTCCGCACAGTTCAAGTGCATCGCCTCATCGTTCCTGAATCAGTCGATGAACAGATGCTGGCAATGCTCGCCCGGAAACAAGCTGAATTCAATGAGTACGCCCGCGAAAGCGCACTTGCAGATGGAGCAACCAGCGCAAAGGAGATCGGCGAAGAATCAATCGCCAAGGTAATTGTTATGGAAGAGCGCAAGCGTTTAGGAGTTCAGGGGAGTGGGGAAGTAATCCTCAAAGATGAGGATTAACCGTTGTAATCCCACCAGGTCTTAACGCCCTCAAACTCAAACTTGCACTCCAAGATCTTTACGCAGAAAGCATCAAGTGATTTAGCACCGTTGTATTGCTCTTGATCCATGCCCCATGTAACAACGCCAACGACAAGACCCTCGTTATCAACCAAAGGTCCACCGCTATTGCCATGTGAGATGTTATTGGTAATCAGCACATCTTTATTGAGAACATTCAACACATTTCCAAAGGAAACAGATCCCTCGTAACCATCGGCACTACCCAAGGCCATTACCCAATATCCAGGCCAAGGAGCGTTGTCGGTCAAGCTCAAGACAGGCAACTTCTTTGCTGTTGCTAAAACAGCTAAATCATTCTTCTCATCCCACTTCACAATTGATGCGGCAACCTCATCCTCGAATAGACGATTGATCGTGACCGAACCATCAATACCGATGCAATCCTCAATCACATGGTGATTTGTAATCAAAGTTGTTGGAAGTGTCTTTGAGTTACTTGTCTCCAACTTGATTGCCCACCCAGTACCTTGTGATCCTTTGTCCTTTGCAGGCTCACACCAGACGGTCACAGTCGACTCCTGAGTTCTATCTACCAACCGCTCGATACTGCGAGGAGGTACGTACCCATCACCTGCAGGATCCTCACTCGCAAACTGCGCAGAGGGAGCCCAGGTCAAAAAGAAAGCCCCCAAAGCAAAGGGAGTGGCGATGATGGCTAGGTAAGCGATGAACTTATTGGCGTCTTGTTTCATGGGTAGAAGATTACGGAGAGTGACTGACAAATCCTTATTTAACTCGCGAACCCTCTATTGAATCTCTGAGCCCAGACCAGTCACAGGCTCTGCATGAAACTTCAGGATCGCTCCCATCACCATTCATGCAACAACCACCGACGGCGTACTTTTCAAAGTCAAAGGTTTCGGGATCAGGCATCCCGTAGATAATCTTTCGAAGAGTGCCAATCTGCCCACACGCCGGACACGTCAAGAATTTTATGGAACTTCGACGCTTTGTAGTCATAAGTAGAATGTAGGGGAGGGAACTGACAATTAGTCCGACGATTAAGAGTTAACGGAAGTAAGGTCTTACGCACTACTAATCACGCACACTACCGCATGTAATAAGCCTAGTAAACGCTCAATTGTCGAATTAGGTATCCAAATTGCTATCCGCGCTACTACCCGGTTGCTACTCAGTGACTACCTAATGTCGCCCCTGACTGGTAATTTCAAGTCATGGGTTTCATAGAGCGAGGTAACTAATTTGTCCAAGCAAGAGATGTCGGTAAACCAGCTCGTAGCCAATATTGAAAAGGGCTACATCCAAAAGCCGGAAATGCAGCGAGAGTATGTTTGGAAAGCAACCCGTGTCAGAGACCTCTTAGATTCGCTTTATCGAGGTTATCCATCCGGAACTATCCTTTTATGGGAAACCGATACGGATGCCCCTACATCAGATTTTGCAATTGCGACTGAGAAGAATTCGACTTCTCGCCCCCTTTTGCTTCTTGACGGGCAACAACGCCTCACCTCTCTTTCAAGTGTGATTCGTGGAGAACCAATATTTGTGCGCGAGGGCCGAAAATTACGGCAAATAGAGATCCTCTTTAACCTTGAGCATCCAGAAGAACTCGTAACCATAACTGAAATCGACGATTCCCCGGGGAGTAGTTATTCCTCACCGGATGACGAAGATACTGAAGATGATGATGAGGAAGAATCACTACGAGATCGATTTAATCAATTTACATTTATTGTTTCAACGCCACAGTTGGCCAATGCAGCCAACTGGGTAAATGTCAGCGCCGTATTTGCGAGTCACAGTGATGCCGAATTTCTTAAGAAAGCGGGCGTGACCTCTCTAGATGATCCGCTTTACGTCAAGTATTCAGACCGCCTAAAGAAGTTGCGTCAGATCCGTGAATACTCATACAGGCTTGATGTTCTTGAGCCTTCACTCTCCTATGAAGAAGTGACAGAAATCTTTATTAGAGTTAATTCACTGGGTGTAAAACTTCGTAGCTCAGATTTGGCACTGGCGCAGATAACTGCAAAATGGAGAAACTCCCTTGTGTTATTCCAGAAATTCCAAGCGGAAGTACATGATCAGCGAGGTATCTACTTTGATCTCGGTTTCTTTGTTAAAAGTCTCGTAATTTCTGCAACGGGTCAGTCCAAGTTCAAAACGCTTGGATCACTCACTAAGGAAGAGCTTGAGGCAGGATGGGAAAACGCCAAGAAAGCTATTAATGTCGCCCTCAATTTCCTCACGAGCAACTTAAAAATTGACTCACTCGCCCTTCTTTCTTCACCTTTCATCGTTCACACAATTGCATATTGGGGTGAGCAGAATGGTGGGAAGGTTTCGCAATCTGAGTCTTCCGCAATGCGGCGTTGGGCACTCATTGCAAATACAAAATCTTTCTATTCAAGTTCTTCTGAATCAAAACTAGATGCGGATCTCCTAGCTCTGCGATCAGGTTTAGGCGCACAAGGATTATTGGAACGCCTAGAAACTTCGCTCGGCCGCCTGGATGTGACTGAGGCTGAGTTGATGGGAAAGACAACGAACAGTGGCTATTTCAAAGCGATGTTCATCGCGTTCCGAGAAGATGGCGCCAAGGACTGGTATAGCAAACTAGAAATATCAGTAAAGCATCGTGGCAACGAAGATAAATTGCAGTTTCACCACATATTTCCTAAGGCTTTTCTCAAGCAGAACTATCCTGAACTTCGGCGCAACCAAGTCAACGATATTTCCAACTTAGCTTTTATTGGTGGCAAGACAAACCGAGAAATAAGTGCCAAACCACCAGCCGAGTACCTTAAGAAGATAATCGATAGCAAAGATGTGGAACTGCTTAATCTTCAGGCAATTCCAACAGAGAGCGAGATACTCGATGAGTATTCCTACGATGATTTTCTGATTAAGCGCCGAAATGCAATCGTGAAACGTATCAATAAACTGCTTAGCTAGCTCGCGCTACTTGGTTACTCCCTGAAGGAATAACTTTTCGTAGCGATACTCCAGAGCTTCCAGGTTTAGTTTGTCAGATTGGTGACTGAGATCTGTTATCAATAACTTCATCCGCTGAGCGCTCGGACCATCTTTCTTAGTTTCAATTTGCAAAGTGGCTGGGTTTATCGCCCAAAGGCCTGAATCCAGTGCGCGGTGAGCACTAGCTGTAAGCAACATTCCATTTTCACTGCTCTCAGTTCCACCACTTGCTACGGGGATTATGTGAGCGGCATCAAGCATCTCGGTCACATTAATTTCAGTAACTAAACAGGTGCCTTGAAAACGCTTAAGAATATTGAACTTAAAGAGCGGGTCACGTTCAGCACGTAACACCTCAACGGTCGACTTCTTGCGAGGCCCAAAAAGAGGCAACGCAGAGATCTCCTGCGGTGACCGGTAGGTGTTTGAATCTGGATTTACTCCATGGAAGGTCAGCACGCATATACGAAGTTGATCATCAAAGTCATCGAGCCAGGCAAGATCAATCTTCTTGCGAGCGCCGACATTGCGAATCACAAAAATAGGAAGCTTGAGTGACTTCGTATTCTTTATAGATTGGATTTCGTTGTTATCGCGTGACTCAGGACGTTGAGTAGTGGGGTAGTGGTACAAAACTCCGCTCTCGTCTATGTCGTCGTCATAGTGACGCCCGGTGTGAAGAAGGCCCACAGCCACACCCTCTTGCGCGAACTCATTAGTGCGGGTCTTATCCACCCACACTCCTGATGCGCCACCATAAATACCAAGATCGCGAACTTCTCCTGGAGAGAGTAACGGCCATGATTCAAGAGCTTGTGCTTTTGCCAAAATATCGAGGCGATGCAGCAGCTCCTTCTCGACCAGACTCACTGATCGGCCACCTTAGACATACGGCAAGCTTAAAGTGGTTAGGTGACATTTGAAAGGTTACCGCGCCACGAAGATTACGTTCCTCAGGGATGAACTCGTTTCATTACGGCTACTATCGAGCCATCCTGAAGATATCTACACAAGAGACCAAGTTTCCGTGTATCTAATAAGACTATTATCATGATAATAAGGACGAGCAAATTCCCTGTGATAATCGGAGATATTCACTCTTATTATTATAAGAAGTGCCATGCAGATGGTAGTTTTTGTACTATATATTGCACACAAGCATATGGCAGGGAATAGTTTGGGTAAGAAGATATTTCCCTAGGGAAATATTTTTTCAAATTTAGAGTAGACAAATCAAATATAGAAATGCACAGCACTTCACATTTAGTTAATCTAGGGAAATATCTTCTTATTAAATCTATGTTGGTAGATAATTGCTATTACCGCGCCTTCTATAACCGCGCTGTGGGCTTGCTAGGCACCAATAATAGGTATTCTGCAACCGCGCTTTGGCTACTGTCTTAAGACAAAACTCGTATTTGGGTGTAACACCTGGTTCTATTTGTAAATGGTCATTTCTAAACCCTGGGGGTCCATTCAGGTTCGATTTCCCACGATTTGTCAGTTCCGCCCCCTAGGCTTAGAACTATGAAGCAGGAGTCGATAGTTGAGAAGACCCTCGCCGAGGTATTGGCCGAATTTCGGGCCACGGCCACGAGCGACTCCGATAAGGGAACCAAGTTTGAGCGCCTTACCAAGTTCTACCTCATCAAGGATCCCATCTGGTCAGAGCAACTAGCCAATGTTCGCCTTCGCGAAGAAGCAGGAATTGGCCCTGACGTAGGTATTGATCTTGTCGCAGATGACATAGCAAGTGGCGGCAAAGTTGCCATCCAATGCAAGTTCTATGACGAGCGAACCTACCTAGATGATTTAGGCACTTTTTATACTTCATCAGGTAAAGATGGATATGTAAAACGAATTGTCGTTACCACTTCCAATCAGTGGACTCGCAATGCTGAAGAAGCTCTTAAGAACCAGCAGATTCCAGTTCAGCGAATCCTCTTGCACGACATGGAGCAGTCGCTTATCAGCTGGGGAGCATTCGATCTAACTGAGAACTATGGAAGCGTACCCATTGCACAAAAGGAACTTCGTCCCCACCAGGTAGATGCATTGACCGCGGTTATGGATGGATTTAAAGAGGCCGATCGCGGCAAGGTAATTATGGCTTGTGGTACGGGCAAGACTTTGGTCTCCCTACGCATTGCGGAAGAGTTTTTCAAGAAAAAGAAGACCCCATCGACCGTACTTTTCTTAGCACCTTCTATTTCGTTATTAAGCCAGACCATCATGGAATGGGGTCAGAATAAGAAGTCTCCTTACATGGCGCTCGCAGTTTGTAGCGATGCGAAGGTTGGCAAGAAAGACGATGACGATATGCAAGTTACTGATCTAGCGATTCCTGCATCTACCGATGTAGAAAAGCTCGCGGCGGCTTTGTCAAATCGTGGAACTAAGAATCTAGTTATTTTCTCAACCTATCAATCACTTGAAATTATCTCCAAAGCGCAAAACGGCAAGAAAAATCCACTCTCTGAGTTCGACCTTGTAGTTTGCGATGAAGCACACAGAACAACGGGAGTCACTACCGCAGCAAAAGCAGCAGTTGAGGATTTCTCCCACTTCGTCAGAATCCATGACAATAGTTACGTTAAGGCTTCGAAGCGTCTATATATGACAGCGACTCCTAAGATTTATAAGGATGTAGATAATAAAGTTGCTGAATCTGGAGGCGTTATTGCATCCATGGATGATCCCGAAAAATTCGGTGAGGAGTTCTATCGCCTCGGTTTCGGAACCGCAGTTGAGCGCGGTTTATTGTCAGATTATCGCGTACTTATCTTGGCCGTTGATGAGGAATACGTTGCACGGGTAGACCTAGAAAGATTTAGATCCGAAGACTCAACAATTAATTTGGATGATGCAAGCAAGCTCCTTGGTTGTTGGCGAGGTCTCTCCAAGATTAAAACTCAGGGGGAGGATGTTGACGATATCCCAATGAAACGGGCAGTAGCTTTTGCTAACACTATTGATGCATCGCAAGTCCTAGCAAAACGACTAGAGATTGTTGGCAGAACAGCCAATAGACCGACAGAAGGTAATCAAGGCCTTTCGCTTCAGACCAAGCACGTTGATGGTAAACAAAATGCACTTGTCCGTCGCCAAAGCCTTGAATGGTTAAAGGCTGATCCAGGTCAACAAACAGCACGAATTCTTACCAATGCTCGGTGTCTCTCAGAGGGCATTGATGTCCCTGCATTGGACGCAGTTATCTTTACCGAAGCACGTGGAAGTCAGGTCGACATTGTTCAAGCAGTTGGCCGCGTGATGCGAAAATATGATGGCAAGAATAGCGGTTACATAATTCTCCCAGTCGCAATAACTGCAGGGGCTGACATCAACAGCACTCTTAAGGGTACAAAGTACAAGGTAATTTGGGATGTGTTGAATGCTTTACGAGCACATGATGATCGGTTCGATGTAATTGTCAACCAAATTAATTTAAATCAAGATCGGGATAGCAAGATTGAAGTTGATGTAGTAACTGGTGATGATGAAGAAGACGTAACTACTGCTGAGGAATTTGAACAAGGGATTCTTGTACATTTACCATCTCAGATTGCGGATGGGATTTACGCCAAAATTGTTGAAAAAGTTGGTGAACGTGATTATTGGGAAAAGTGGGCGAAAGACATTGCAGACATTGCAAGCAAGCAAGAAATAAGAATCCGAATTCTATTAGAAAACAAGTCCTCCGCAGCTGCTAAAGAATTTAATAGGTTTTTAAAGGGAATAAGAGAAAGTTTAAATGACTCAATTTCCGTAGATGATGCAATTGAAATGCTGGCTCAACATTTAATTACAAAACCAATTTTTAACGCACTTTTTACAGATTATGGATTTGCTGAGAATAATCCTGTATCAAAAGCAATGGACAAAATTATAGGTATTTTGGATGACCATATTGAAACTGACGCGAATTTGAATCGCTTCTACGAAAGTGTGGCGAAGAAAGTATCAGGAATTGACAATAATGCATCAAGACAAAAATTGGTGACAGAGCTATACGAACGCTTCTTTAAAATTGCATTTCCGCGGATGACTGAGAAGTTAGGTATTGTTTATACACCAATTGAAGTTGTTGATTTCGTAATCAAATCGGTTGAAGCAATCTTAAATAAGGAATTTAAGAGTTCACTTTCATCTAAGGGTGTCAGTATCTTAGATCCATTCACAGGCACTGGAACTTTCATTACAAGATTGCTGCAGAGTGGGTTGATTTCCAGGGACGATCTTAAATACAAGTTTGAGAACGAAATACACGCAAACGAAATTGTCTTGCTGGCCTATTATATCGCGGCTATAAATATTGAATCTACTTACGCTGAGATTATGGATGGAGAGTATTTAAACTTTGAAGGGATAGTTCTTGCTGATACTTTCCAAATGTTCGAATCGAAGGATGTGTTAGATATTGAAGTCTTTGCCTCCAACAATGAGCGAGCAGAGAACCAAAAAAGGAAAGAAATCCAGGTGATTGTTGGTAATCCGCCCTACTCTGTCGGTCAAAAAGATGCGAATGATAACAATCAGAATGTCGCTTATCCAGATCTAGATGAGAGTATTAAAAATACATATGTTGCTGAATCTTCTGCGACATCCCTAATGTCTATGTACGACGCGTACATTAGAAGCTTCAGATGGGCATCAAATAGAATTGGCGATCATGGCATAGTATGTTTTGTGACGAATGCGGGGTTTATTGATTCTAGGGCGGCGGATGGATTTAGGAAGTCTTTACAAAAGGAGTTCACGAGTATTCACATCTTAAACACCCGTGGCGATGCACGTACGAAAGGCGAGTTTAGGCGCAAAGAAGGTGGAAACTTATTCGGCGGAGGATCTAGAACTCCGATATCTATAACTATGCTAGTTAAGAACCCAAATTCCAAGAATAAGGGAGCCATTTACTATCACGATATTGGCGACTATTTAACACGTGAGCAAAAGCTTGAAAGATTAAACGGTTTTGGCGAAGTCACAAAAATTGAATGGTTAACCTTGCAGCCAAATTCGGATGGCGACTGGATAAATCAAAGAAGCGAAGCCTATAGTGATTTCTTACCCATGATTGATAAAAGTAGAAAGGGTCTACAGAGTTCGGCACTTTTTATTGACTCAACTCAGGGAATTGAAACCAGTAAGGATTCCTGGTGTTACAACTTCTCCGAAAAGAAGCTAGAAGTAAATATTGGTCGCCTAGTTAAGAATTACAACAATGCTTTGAGTAAGTTCAAGAATAGAGAGTTATCTCTTGATGAAGTAAAGCAAATGCCCAAGAGTGAAGTCTCTTGGAGTAGAGGAATGATCCAAAAGTTAGAAAAAGGTAAATCAATCGATGTAGAACCTGCAGACTTTCAATTGATTAGTTACCGACCTTTTGTCAAGAAATTTGGTTACCGTAATGACCAAATAATTAATATGCAATTCAGAACGCGTAGAGTATTTCCCAACAAAAAAGACAATATAGCTCTTGCAACTATCAGCCTCTCTGGATCTTCGTTTAGTGTGTTTGCTGTCTCTTCACTTTTCGATCGTCATTTTTTGACAGAAGAAGCATTTCCACTTTTCACCTACCAAGAAGCGGCAAAAGGCTCAAATGACACCATTGATTTTGGCGATGCCCAAGAAACAGAAGTTGAAAGTGGAATATCCGATTGGGCTATTATGCATTTCCAGCAAAAGTATCGAGATATCAAAATTTCCAAGATTGATATCTTTAATTACATATACGGAGTTCTTATTTCTCCAGAATTTGTTCAGCTATTTGGAAGCGACGCTAGGAAAATGGGTCCAAGAGTTCCCCTAGTGAAGGACTTTTGGACTTATTCCAAAGCGGGTGAAGCCTTAATTGAACTTCATTGTAATTATGAGAATTCTGATCCAATAAGCCCGGCAAGGGTATTGATCAAGGGTGAAGCATCGTCAAGTGATAACGTTTACAAGGTAAGCAAAATGACGTTTGGAAAGAATTCAGATAAAAGTAAAGATCTATCGACACTGTATTTTAACGAGAACATAACTTTCACGGAAATCCCTTCGGAAGCGCACGTCTTTCAGGTAAATGGAAGGTCTCTGCTCGAGTGGGTTGTTAATGATTATCGATACGTACTCGACAAAGATACTCAAATTGAAAGTGATCCAAACGATTTCTCAAGTAACTCTCGATACATTTTTGAGCTAGTACATAAGGCAATAAATGTGGGAATAGAGACTCATGCCATCTTGAAGGATTTACCTAAGTTTTCCCTTCTAGAATAATAGTGATGGTTGTGCATGGATTCTTCAGATAGTTTGTCTGGAAGTTTGGTACGGTTACTTAAGTGTCAGATCTTGGACGTTATGTATCTATCCCGTTTATTGCCTTTGATATATATTCGCTAGTGGCAAATCTTAATCAGCAATAACCGTGGAAACTTGAGTGTGGCAAAAAGTCCATTAAAGTTTTTAAGTGAGCCTGCTGTTGAAGAGAGGTTCCGAGAACGCTGAATTCATGACAGAGAGACAAGAGTTCACGGTAATTCGAAACCATGGGGGCTTTGAACTTCGGGAGTACTTACCATGTTCGATTGCGGAGGTAAGGGTTTCTGCCGATTACGCATCTGCGGGCAGTGTGGCTTTTGGTTCACTCTTTCAATACATCTCAAAGGGAAATGAGAGCTCGGAAAAGATTGCGATGACAGCTCCTGTGATTTCTGCGCAAAAGGCTGACAAGAGCGATGAAAATGAATGGTTTGTCTCTTTTGTTATGCCATCTGGAACAACCTTTGGACACTTGCCACATCCCAATGATCCACGAGTTGTGTTGCGAGAGCTGGAAGCTGAAACATGTATTGCATCATCCTTTCGGGGAAGAGCAACGTCAGAGTTAGCGAAGAAAAAGGTGGCGGAGCTTCGATCATTGGCGGCGAAGGAGAATATTGCCCTGTCTGATGAGACAAGGATCTGTCGCTTTGATCCGCCATTTAAGCCAGGGATGTTGCAGTACAACGAGATAGTTATTCCAGCGTACTTGTAGTCAGATAGAATTCATTGATGACAACTCTGGGGCGTAGTAAATCCGCATTGTTGGTGATCGATGTTCAGAATCAAGTTGTCGATGATGCCTATAACAAGGAAGCGGTAATCGCTCAGATCAATGAGGCGGTTGCTAAGGCGCGAGCTGCGGGAGTTCCTGTGGTGTGGGTGCAGCACTCGGATGAGTGGATGGCGATTGATTCAGAGGATTGGCAGATAGTTCCGCAGTTGGTACCGGCAGAGGGTGAAGCTCGAGTGCGTAAGTTGTATCGCAACTCTTTTGAGGCAACTGATTTAGAAGAGGTATTGGCTGGGTTGGGTGTGGGGCATGTGTATGTGTGTGGAGCGCAGACAAATAACTGTGTGCGATTTACAGGACATGGTGCGCTCGATCGTGGGTATGACGTGACCTTGTTGATGGATGCTCACACAACCACTGATTTTGAGTTTGCGGGTAAGACGGTCAGCGCTGAGGTCTTAGTCAGTGATTTGAACGCTTCCTTCTATGAGAATGAACTGCCTGGGCGTAAGGCCGATGCGATGGTTGTAGAAAAGGCGTTCGCGTAGATGGAGATCGTTCGCAGAGCGTTACAGGTTTTGCTGGGACTTGCTCTGGGGTATGCAGGTATTGGGCACTTAACAACTAGCCGGCAAGAGTTTCAGGCGCAGGTTCCAACTGTGTTTGCAGATATTGCAGATTTTGTAGTTGTTGCATCTGGTGTTGTTGAGATTGTTTTGGGGCTGGCACTGGTGGGGTTGTGGAAGTACCGGGTGCAGGTGGGCTGGGTAGTTGCTGCGTTTTTTGTCGCGATCTTTCCGGGAAATATCTCGCAGTATGTAAATGGCGTTGATGCATTTGGTTTAGATAGCGATACATCCCGTTTGGTGCGGTTGTTCTTTCAGCCGTTGTTGGTGGTCTGGGCGTTATGGAGCACCGGGGCGTGGAGAGCACGTAAGGCGAAAAAGGTTGTTGTTGCACAACGTGATGATTTGGAAGAGGACACTATCTACGGGTAGTTAGTTTAGTTTGCTGTAGCCGTAGCTAATTGACGCTGCTGTTGCGACCCACAATTGATAGGGAAGCAGGGCAAATCCGATTCCAAGAGATGTTCTAAAGGCGATGATGAGCATGGGAATTGTTAGTGCCGCTGTTCCAATAAGCGCGATGGATGCGAAAGTTAAGTTGTGTGGGCGATAGAACTGGTAGGCCCAGGTAAGTGCGAAAGTTACAGAGAGTGCAAAGAAGGCTAAATAGGTCAGTGTTGTTGCGGTAGTTGATCGTTGTGCGATGGTGACCGCAGCGATTCCAAGAACTACAAAGTTATAGGGCCAGATGATTCCAAAGATGAAATCTGGTGGCTGCCAAGCTGGTTGATTCAGTGTGCGATACCAATTGTCTCCGGTGTTGACCCAAAGACCCGACCCAACGATGTAAACAAAGACCAACGCTACGCCTACAACTGCGGTCAGGTTTTTCATGTTTTAAGGGTACTCGGATTCAACTTCAATTCAGGGTTCTGAGTAAATGCTGAGTGGATTTCGAAGTGCTGGTGTCAGCCGGTTCGGGTACCGTTTTTCCATGCGTAAATTACTGGCGATGGTTGTTGCTTTGTGTGTTGTGGGATCTGGTGTTGCAGTTGCTCACCAACCTGTTGTCTTGATGGATACAGATACAACCGCAGCAAAGGGCCCACTGCTAGTAGATGGCACAGTCTCTTTTGCGATCCGTGCATCCTTTACTAAGTCAGGGCAAAAGAAAGCTTTTCGCGCACAGTTTAAGGATGGCGATGCGCTATCGGTTCAGTATTTGATTGTTGATGCAAAACCTGAAAATGGTTTACGTATGACTGCGCTGCCTTCAGTTGTGATTACTGGGCCAAAGGGAACTAAGCCGGTCACGATGAAGTTAAATGAACGAACCAAGTTTTTTGAGCCTTATGGCGGAACTAATTACCTGTACCTAGGACGTTATTCAGCTCCTGCCGTTGCTGGTATCTATAACTTTGTCATCACTGCGCGAGGCAAAGCTGCGATCACCATTGGCGTGGGAGAGAAGGAGATTCCGGGAGAAGTTGCACGTGGACCAGTTCCAATGGCAACTCCTAAGCCGGCGGCGAGTGCGACACCATCACAATCATCAGCACCAATCGTTGGTTACACAATGGCGCAGGTGAAGGCGAACAACACCGCAAAGAGTTGTTGGACCGCTATTGATGGTTTTGTCTATGACTTAACTTCTTGGATTAGTGCACACCCTGGTGGATCGGGTGCGATCTTGTTCTTGTGTGGAACCGATGGATCCAATGCATACAAGGCTCAGCATGAACAACAGGCACGACCTGCAGTTCGTTTAGAGAGTTACAAACTAGGTCCGCTTAACAAGTAAGTTTTAGAGCTTCTTGCCGCGTTCGATTGGCAAAGGCCACTGGACTTTAACGCCAAGTTTTTCTGCTGCATATAGAGGGAAACGTGGATTGCGCAGGAACTCGCGCGCCATAAAGACTGCATCTGCTTCACCAGTTTGGATGATGTGATCTGCTTGCTCTGGTTCGGTAATCAAGCCAACCGCAGTTGTCATGATGCCAGTTTCTTTGCGGATCGCTGTTGCAAAGGGAACTTGGAAGCCAGGGGTTGCCTTAATCGGTGCGTTGTGAACATTGCCGCCGGTTGAAACATCCACTAGATCTACGCCGTGAGCCTTGAGCTGTGAGCATAGTTCAACTGAATCAATCAGGTTCCAACCATTATCGACCCAGTCGGTTGCTGAGATCCGAACAAAGAGAGGTGTTCCCGCAGGGATAGCAGCCTTAACTGCATCAACAGTTTCGATAAGAAAGCGAATGCGGTTTTCAAATGATCCGCCGTACTCATCTGTGCGGGTATTGGCCAAAGGTGAGTAGAACTGGTGGAAGAGGTATCCGTGAGCTGCATGCAGTTCGATGACATCAAAGCCAACGTCGACTGAACGCTTTGCAGCTGATGCGAAATCCTTGGTTAATTGGTGAATCTCATTTGTGGTTAGTGCACGAGGTTCTGGGTAACCCTCAAAGGCAATAGGTGAAGATGAAACTGCTTGCCAGCCACCTTCTTCAGGTGTTGCCATCTTGTGATCTGCCCAAGGAAGGGCGCAGGCTGCTTTGCGACCTGCGTGAGCTAACTGGATTCCCATCTTCACATTGTGTTGATGTGCAAAATCAATAATCGGTGCAAAGGCTGCAGCATGTTCTTCATCTTCGATAGATGGGCACCCAATAGAGATACGGCCTTCGGGAACAACACCTGTTGCTTCAACCATGATCAATCCTGTGCCACCTGTTGCAAAGGAACCTAGGTGAACATCGTGCCACTGGCCTACGAAGCCATCCTTTGCCATGTATTGGCACATCGGCGAAACCCAGATGCGGTTAGGGAATTCAACATTGCCAATTGTTAATGGATCAAAGAGTGCGCTCATGCTTTAAATCCTACCTATCTCAAGCCCGGTCAGAACCTCTTGCGCACGCTCACGAAGTTCAGGCAGATCCGATAAACGGTTTAATCCAAATACCTGTTGGCTCATGCGATGATTTTTAGCAAAGCTTTCTTTGTGACGATCTAAGAAATCCCAGTACAAAGTTGTAAATGGGCAAGCGGTATCGCCGGTGCGCAGCTTGGGGTTGTAAGCACACCCTTTGCAGTAGTTAGACATTCGTGAAATGTAAGCACCACCTGCTGCATATGGCTTGGTCATCATCTGTCCGCCATCTGCGTGCACGCCCATGCCAATAACATTTGGAACCATCACCCATTCTGATGCATCGATAAAGACTTCGCGCATCCAATCTAGAAATGCTTGCGGATTGGTACCGGTGATTAATGCAAGATTTGAAAGCAACATCAAGCGGGGGATGTGGTGAACCCAGGCGCGATTATTGATATCTGTAACGGTTTGCTTGATGCAGTTCATTTGGGTTGCTTCGGGATCTGTAAAGAGCGGAAGTAGTTTGCGGGTGGCGTTAAGTTGATTGTTTTCTCGGTAATCAGGGCCTAAGAACCAGTACATGCCGTTGACGTATTCGCGCCAACCAATGATTTGGCGGATAAAACCTTCAGCAGATTCGATGGGTACTTTGCCGGCGTTAAATGCTTTCATCGCTGCATGGATAACTTCTGATGGATGGATCAAATTGTTGTTGATGTAAGGGGATAACAGACTGTGGTGCAGCGCCCAGTTATCGGTTGTCATCGCATCTTCGAGCGGACCAAATTCGGCAAAGTGGTTATCGAAGAAGTTTTTCATTTGAGCAAGAGCACCTTTACGGGTAGTTGCCCAGGTGGTGGTTGCGGTGTGGCCTAATTCTTTGGCCACTTCTTCATCGATGGCATCACGCTTGTGTTCTAGGTAGGCCGGACCTTCGTATTTCTTTGGCGGCGGCAAACGGTTTTCCTTATCAAAGTTCCATGAACCGCCAACAGGATCCTTGCCCTCCATCAGGATATTCAGACGAGTGCGCTGCTTGCGATAGAAGTTCTCCATCAAGTAACTCTTTTGTTCTGCCGCCCATGCCATAAACAGTGGGCGAGGGGTTAAAAAGAAGTCATTGTCTACAAAAGTGACACCGAAATCTTTGAGCTGATCAAACTGTCTAAAGGATGATGGCTCAGCACAGATTGTTTCTGTGATTTTGTGTTTCTTTTGGATTTTCTTCAACCCATCGATGGTTGTTGCGGCCTTTACATACTCAACGGTGAAGCCTTCTTCTTCCAATGCGGCTGCAAAGTGACGAGCACTTGAGATCAAAAAGAAAAGACGTTCTTTGTGCCAGTTGCGCCCAGTGGTCATTCGAGCACTTTCTACAAATGCGATGACATCCAGTTTGGGATCAGCATCTTTGAGCGCTCCGAATTTGCGGTGCAGGTGATCAAAGGGGATATAGATGATGCGCTTCATTTGTTTTCTCGACAGCGATCAGAGCAGTACTTAACCTCGGTCCAGTTCTTAGCCCACTTCTTGCGCCATTCAAAGGGCAGATTGCAGCGCACGCAGATCTTTGGCTCAAAGCCGTTTTTAACCTTGGCGGTGCGGGACATGCCTTAATGGTAGGTGGGGTAGCCAATTACTGCGCTACAGGTCACAGCCAGATGCCCCTTTTCAAGTAGAGGGGTAGAACAGGCCTCTTTATTCTTAGCCCATACGGTTCAACACCAAGGTTTGAGAAGAGGGTTTATGAAGCGCAACGTCCTTCGTTGGATTCCAGCGGTAATGGCACCAGTCTTAGTAACTGCATCTGCAGTGGGCTTTTCAGTGTCGGCAAATGCTGCAATCGATCTGCCGGACAAGAGCGCATCACAAATTCTGCAGTTGATAAACACCAACCCAGATATAGCATTTAGCGGACGTGTAGTTAAGAAGGCGGCCCTAGGTTTACCGCCAATGAATATTGTTCCTGACATCTCACAAGCTTCAATTGATCAGATGGCAAAAAACATGCCAAAAGAGATGATGGATTTCTTGCCTAAGGCAAGTGCACAAGGAGAACTTGCGCTCGCACTCGAATTTTTTGCAGGTGTTCACATCGCCAATATTTATGTAGATGGTGTGAATAAGTCACGTCTACAAGTGCTTGATCTGATTTCAGAGCGCAACTTTATTCGAAATGGTGCTGATTTTTGGTTCTACGATGCCAGCAAGTCCTTGGTAAAGCACAGCGTGATTGATCCAGCACAAGAGGAGCAGGCAAAGAAGGATGCATTGGGATTGTTTAATGCAAACTCTGCAAAGCTTCCCTTTGATGCCACTTCACCTGCCTCTGTTGCTGATTACTTCTTGAATGAAGCAGGAAAAGACACAGTATTTTCAGTTGGTAAGGACGCAAAGATTGCAGGCCGTGGGGTTTACCAAATCACCGGCGCACCACGAAGCGCAGGTTCATTGGTTGCCTCTGTAACGATTTCAGTAGATGCAGCGACAGGATTGCCGTTGGCAGTTGTTGTAAAAGCTGTCGGCGAGGCAACGCCAGCCTTTGATGTTTCATTTGAATCAATCACATTCGCAAAGCCAGCTGCTTCAAACTTTAACTTTGTAGTGCCTGCCGGTTCAACCGTAGAAGAGGTGCCAGTTCCAACACGTGATGCATTTGAAAAGCTAGCTGCGGGCAAGGCTCCAACGGCAACTGATAAGGCGCGCGCAGAAGCAGAGGCGGAAAAGCTCATGGCACAGGGCTGGTCAGCAGTGGTTGAACTTTCTGCAGATATGGTTCCAGCGCAGATTACGCTGCTAAAAGAGAATGCACTTTTTGCAGAGTTAACAAAGCCTGTTGCTGGCGGTCGTATTTTCTCTACAACGTTGATGAATGTATTCATCGTAGATGACGGTCGCATCTTTGCCGGTTCTGTGACACAGCAAAGACTGCTTGAAGCAGCTAAGAAGTAGTGGATCAAAGCCGCGATCAACAGTGGGCGATTCATACTGTTGGATTAACTAAATCCTTTGGTTCGCATAAAGCTGTTGATGCAATAGACCTTCGAGTTCCTCGAGGCTCAATCTTTGGATTCCTGGGGCCAAATGGTTCAGGTAAGACAACAACGATTCGAATGTTGATGGGCCTTGCCAATATCTCAGCTGGTGAAGTTTCCATGCTGGGGTATTTGATTCCAAGTGAAATTGGAAAGACCCTACCCAAAGTTGGTGCACTTGTAGAAGGACCAGCCTTTTACCCATACATTTCTGGCCGCGACAACTTAATTAGATTTGATGCAGCCGATCGCTTTGCAGATCCCAAAACAAGATCACAACGTGTTGATGCTGCATTGGCTAAGGTCGGATTAACCCAAGCTTCTGATAAAAAGGTTCATGCGTATTCGTTGGGCATGAAGCAACGTTTGGGAATTGCAAATGCGCTGTTGCAGCCACGTGATCTTCTGGTGCTCGATGAACCGACCAATGGTTTAGATCCGCAGGGTACCCGTGAGGTAAGAAACCTAATTAGATCTTTGGCGCTCGAGGGAATCACGATCTTTATTTCAAGTCACTTACTTGTTGAGATCGAACAGATTTGTACTCATTTGGCGGTCATGAGCCAAGGAAAAGTTGTTGCGCAGGGAAGTGTTGAAGAGTTATCGGCCTCGCATACCCTGCAATTAAAACTTGTAACCGCAGATACAGATCGCGCACTTCAAGGTTTGGAATCTGTCGGAATCAAAGCCGTTGCCGATGGGGAAACTCTTTCTGCAAAAGTTCCAAATGGACAGATAGAGCCAGAGCGAATTGTGCAGGTTTTAGTAGAACTTGGTGTGCGAGTAAAGGCATTTGAATTGGCTGCACCAACCTTAGAAGACCGTTTTGTGCTGCTAACTGGGGAGGGCTTTGATGTTGCACGTTAAAGGTTTTTCGGGCTCCCTGATGCAATCAGAACTTTCAGTTCTATTTCGCCGCCGACGCACCTGGGCGATGTTATTTACTATTTCATTGATTCCAATATTGCTTGCGATAGCGGTAAAGCTCTCCGGTTCAACGGTTCCACCAGGAGAAGGTCCTCCATTCTTAGATCGTGTTAGCCAAAATGGTTTGTTTGTTGGGTTTACCGCCATGATTATGGCGATTCCACTGTTCTTGCCATTAACCATGGGAGTCGTTGCAGGTGACACCATTGCAGGTGAAGCAAATACAGGAACATTGCGATATCTATTGATCGCGCCAGTAAGCCGCGCCAAGTTGTTGGTCGTTAAGTTCTTTGGAGCTGTTGCTTTTGCCGTAGCGGCGACCAGCACCTTGATGATTACTGGAATCGTCATTGGCGCAATCTTGTTCCCGGTTGGTCCCGTGACATTGTTGTCAGGAGATGTTATTTCGATCCCTGCTGCCTTGGTTCGCATTTTCCTCGTGGCTGTTTACGTGACAATCTCTTTGGCGGGACTGGCCGCCGTTGGATTGTTTATCTCAACATTGACAGTAATACCAGTAGGTGCGATGGCGGCAACGGTAGTGTTTTCAACAGTTACTCAAATTTTGGGAGCGCTGCCACAAATCTCTGTAATTCACCCATTTTTGATTAGCTACTACTGGCTAGGCTTTGCCGATATTTTGCGAAATCCTATGGACCTCAGTTCGATGCTCAGCAACGCCTTGCTACAGCTGGCATACATAGCAATCTTCGGTGCCTTTGCTTACAGTCGTTTTACAACTAAGGATGTTCTCTCTTAATCCTTAAGGTTTGCCAAACTGGCTTTAATCATTGATTGAATGAGTTTCTCATTCACTTCCCAATCAATAGGTAACTGAATGGTTTTCTTGAGCGCATTGCCCTCTGTGAACTTTGGGGCGAACTCTTTCAATACATCCTGATCCCAAGGAGCGATCAAAACATGCTTGCTCGATGCTGATGCGCCAAAGACATAATGCTTGTCTAACTTCACCATAGGTTGGTTCCAAGCGATCACTAATTCCAATTGAGGGAACTTAGTTGTAATCGCTTTGAAGATCGCTTTGATTGTCTTTGCTTGTGGTGCAGGAATTGATTTGTAGTACTCGGTTGGAGTTGTAAATCGCTTCGACGACTCAGATCCGCGGCTGTACATAACAAGGGCGTTGGCATGGGCTTGAGAAAAGCCGTAGTTCTCTTTCAGATGCGCGATCTGCTCTGGATACTTCTTGCCTTCCAGCTTTGCCATGACCTTGAACCAATAGGCCATCTTTTCCCCGTACCGCTTTTCAATAGCGGGGAAGTGCGCTTCGCGGGATGAATCCTTAGGCATGGTTAATTCTTCACTTCGGCAAAGAAGCGCACTGGACCTTCGTGGTGCACTGAAACTTCATCACCAACAGCGTAATCAAAGGGTCCAGGGATGCGAACCTTCAGAGACTTGCCTGAAACCTCGATGCTGACCATTGCATCATGGCCGTAGTAGTCAATCTTGGAGATTCGACCGGTTGGCAAAGTTGCATTGAGTTTGCGATCAATCTTGATCTCTTCTGGGCGGATCACAATCTGACCTGTTTCAACAACTGCGCCCTTTGATTGATTAAACAAATAAGAAGTGCTGCCATCTGCAAGCTTTGAAGCATCGAGAACCAAAGCATCACCGGTGCTGATTGCGATAGCTGGTGAAATTGGCTGGCCATAGACGGCCTCAGGGGATCCCTGCTGAATGATTTGACCATCGCGCATGAGAGCAACAACATCTGCTGAAACCAGTGCTTCTTCACGATCATGGGTTACCAAGATTGCGGTGGTGTTGCTCTTGCGCAGCAGATCAATGACATCGGCACGTAGATCACCGCGAAGTGCAGCATCTAATGCAGAGAAAGGCTCGTCGAGCAAAACGATTGCAGGCTTGATGGCAAGTGCACGGGCAAGTGCCACACGGGTCTGCTGTCCACCAGATAGCTGGTTAGGCATTCGGTTTTCAAAGCCTTGCAGACCAATCAGATTAAGCATCTCTTTAACTGTCTGACGAATCTGATCCTTGGTGAAAACTGCGCGATCTAAACCAAATGAAATGTTGTCGGCAACATTTAGGTGAGGAAAGAGTGCGCCTTCTTGTGGGACGTAACCGATCTTGCGCTTGTGTGAAGGCATCACCAAAGATGAAAGGGAAACCAATTGCTTACCAAAGCGAATGGTTCCATCAGAGGGCTGAATTAATCCCGCGATACTGCGCAGCAGTGTTGTCTTGCCACAACCAGATGGTCCAAGCAATGCAGCGATCTGACCTTCAGCTAATGAGAACGAAAGATCATCGAGAATTAAGCGATTTCCAAGGCTGACCTTTAGATGGGAGATCTCAAGTGAACTCACTTGTCTGCCCCCATACTCTCTTTAATAAAACTGCGATCTGCTTTGTCAGGACGGCTAATCAAAAATGTTGGTAGCGCCGCTATCAGTACCAAGATTAATGCATACGGTGCAGCCTCGTTAAATCGATTAATCGAAGCAGATGACCAGATCTGAGTAGCAAGCGTTTCAAATCCAGTTGGGCGAAGCATCAAAGTCGCTGGAAGCTCCTTCATGGCTGTTAGAAATACCAAGACAGTTCCAAGGCCAATGCCAGGTGCTGCAATAGGTGCGACAACTCGCTTAATTACCATCCACTGGTTCATGCCCAATGTTGATGCAACATCCTTAACGCTGTTAGGTACGCGAGAAAGTGAAGAGCTCATGCTGGCTACTGATTTAGCAAGGAATAACAGGGCATATGCAAAGGCGAGCAAGAAAGTGGTTTGGTACAACGCACCTAGCTTTGAACCAATTGAAACAACAGCAAGTCCAACAACCACACCTGGCAAGCCATGACCCACCGTGATGATGCGCTGGGCGATTGCGCCGACACGAGTTGATGGCCCCGATAAAACAATGCCAAGGGGAGTAGAGATCACAAGTGCGATCACAGCACCCAGTGCTGCGACAGAGACCGTTGAAATTGCCGCGGCAAACAGATCTGCCCAATCAATGGCAACTTGGTTGCTCAAGAATCGAGAGATCAAAACATAGAAAGGAATTACTACTGCGTTAAATGCATATAGGGCAATTGCTCCGATAACTGAAGCTTTTAGCCAGCCATTGTTTATCAAGGTGTTTTTAGCTGAGTACGCCTTGATCGCATTTCCATCAGGGGTCTGCTTCTTGATTCGCTCATCAGCTAAAACAACCAGCGTTGACAAAGCAATTAAAACAAAAGAGATAACTGCAGCCGCGCTTCGATCATAAGAAGCCTTGTACATGTTTTGAATTGTGACGGTCAGGGTTTCAACATTTAGAAGTGAAACCGCACCAAAGTCACTGATTGTGTAGAGCGCTGCAAGCAAAGCACCGGCGCTGATGTGTCCCTTCACTTGAGGAAAGACCACGCGTCTAAAGGTTTGAACCGGGGTAAGACCGAGAGAGCGTGCAACTTCGATCTGCGATGTATCAACGGTGCGCAGACCTGACAGCGTTGCCAAGATGACATAGGGAAGTGTTGTGATCGACAAGATAAAGCCAGCGGCAAAGAACCCTGAAAACTCAGGGATTAGAGCAATCCATGTATAGGTAAACACATATGAAGGGATTGCTAAGGGAAGAACTGCCGGAATAATCAATAAGCGACGAAATGGAAGTCGAACAAAGTGAAGCCCTGTCGCCATTGCAACGCCCATGACAACGGTTGTGAAAACAACACCTGCCACTAACGCAGATGTGGTTGCAAGAACTTCTAGAGTCTTCGGACGAATCAGTAACTGCGCCGTTTCAGCTAAAGGCTTTTGGCTGGCGCGAACTAGCAAATAACCAATAGGAATCAGGGCTAATGCAGCAACAATCCCGACAGCACCATTGAGCAAACCTCGAAGCGTGCGCTGATTTCGCGCACCTTTCGTCAGTGCAACCTTGGTGCTATCGGGAATTGTTGTAGGCATTTTTTAGAGTAGACCGACCTCAACCAGAAGATCCTGAGTTGTTTTGATGTTCTTCAATGTTGATAGATCTACAGAAGGTGCGCCAATCTGATCCAAAGCTGGAACACCAGCTGGTGCAGCGGTTCCTGGAATCAGGGCATACTCATGTGTATCTGACACAAACTTTGCCTGCGTTGTAGCAGAGGTAAGGAAGTTAATTAAATCTTCAGAGGCAGCATATTTCTTGCTTGATGCCAGAACTCCTGCACCTGAAACATTAATAAGATTTCCTAGATCACCTGAAGCAAAGAAACCATTCTTTACATTGATGTCACGGCCTAGGCCTTCGCTGACTTCCCAGATGTAATAGTGGTTCACGAGACCGATTGAAATTTCGCCCTTGTCGATTGCTTCAACAATGGCACTGTTTTTTGCATAGATCTTCACACCATTTGCCTGCAGAGCCTTGAGCCAATCCTTAGCAAAATCTGCACCCTTGTTTTCAATCAGCGCAGTTACGAAAGCTTGGAACGATGCGTTAGTTGGCGCGATACCAACTTGGTTCTTGTATTCACTCTTCGTTAAATCTGCAACTGACAAAGGCAGTGTCTTTACGCGATCTGGCGCATAGGCAAAAACGCGAGCGCGACCTGTGACACCGACCCAGTTGCGATTTGCAGCAACGTATTGGGAGGGGATTGCCGATGCAACCTCATCGCTTAGCTGTGTAAATAGGCCAGCCTCCGCTACTGCGCCAAGTGATCCGGCATCTTGTGAAAGAAAGAGATCTGCAGGGGAGTTGCTTCCCTCTTCAAGGATTTGTGCTGCAAGCTCTGCTGAATCTCCATAACGGATGTTGAGCTTGATCCCGGACTCAGCTTCCCATTGGGTGAAAAATGGGGCGATGAACTCTTCGGAGCGACCTGAGTAAACGGTCAGCTCGGTGACATCGGAGGCTTGGTCGCTATCGGATGAGCAACCTGCCAAAACGGTGGCAAAGAGGGCTAAAACAAGTGCTATTACGAGGTTTTTCTTCTTAATCGGCATTCATCTTCTTTCGGTAGAGGGTAATACCGAAAGACTCTAGAGCAGGTTGGGGAATTAAGCAACATAAGTGTTGCGTAATTCATCACATTAGCGAACGGAGCGAATGACCGCGGTGACCTTTCCAAGGATCTCGCAGTTGTCGCCATCGATAGGTGCAAAATCATCATTAGCTGGAAGCAGCCAAATATGCCCATTTTTACGTGAGAAAGTCTTCACTGTTGCTTCGCCATCAATCATCGCTGCCACGATTTCACCGTTATTACAGTCTTTTTGAGCGCGAATAACGACGTAATCACCATCGCAGATTGCGGCGTTAATCATTGATTCGCCAACGACCTTGAGCATAAAGAGCTCTCCGCTGCCCACAAGGGATTCTGGAAGTGGGAAGGTCTCTTCTACTGATTGCTCTGCGGTGATTGGCCCACCGGCTGCGATGCGACCTACGAGAGGGATGTAGCGGGTGGCATCAACTGGTGTTGAGTTCTCCGCGGTCTTCTCATCAGGCATCAAAACTTCGAGTGCGCGACCACGGGTTGGGTCGCGGCGGATAAAGCCCTTCTTTTCAAGGGCTTCCAGCTGGTACTTGACCGAGGCTGGGGAGGTTAGGCCGGCGACAACGCCGATCTCACGCATTGAAGGGGGATAGCCGTTGGTCTCAAGGGCATCCTTGATTGCGCCAAGGATCTTGAGCTGGCGGGCGGTTAAGCCGTGTTCGCCTGCAGGGCCGTCGGGAAGTTCAGTCACGTTTGCAGTGTCGATTTTCTTTGGCATGGACATAGGGTGACACAGCTTGGGAAAAAATTCAAACACCTGTTCGAAAAAATGTTGCACTTGTCAGTGGTGGGGTGTTTAATTGTCTTATTCGAACAGTTGTTCGAACACCTTCCCCAAGGTAAGACAGCAGGAGAAAAACAGATGAGCACACTAACAATCAATTCATTTGGTTCAACAACAAGTGGAAAAAGCATTGTAAATCAGGCACTTCACGCCAATCCGTCCGGTCGCTTGACGCGCCGTGGCCGACTTGCTCGCACATTGGTTGTTCTCTCGCTGACCGTCGTGATGGCAGCTGGCTTTGCTTCTCAGTCCGGGGCCGGACAGGTCGAGGCAAGCACAGCGCCTTCATACGAGATCGTGGTTGTAGCCCCAGGAGAGACCCTGTGGTCTGTAGCTGCCGCTTATGCATCGGGGGATGTGCAGGGCTTGGTCAATGAGATCCGTGAGGTCAACAACCTTCAAGGCTTTGATCTTCAGGCTGGTCAGAAGCTCCGTATCCCAACCGCTTAGCCACGACACGCTCTAAACAGCCATTTCTCAGTTTCAACAGGCAGAGTCTCAAGAATTGCTTTATAGTTAACACAAGATGTAGGGGTCAAAGCGGTAAAAACTTCCATTAGTTGTGGTTTTACGGTAGTTTTGCCAATTCACCCCATTACACCTAAAAGTTAAATTATCGAGCATTGATTGGAGGACACGCCGAGATGAACTGCCCATTCTGTCGCAATGAAGATTCCCGCGTTGTGGACTCCCGTCCAGTTGAAGATGGCGCCGCAATCCGCCGTCGTCGCGAGTGCCCCC